>Ga0136633_1000376_pt1 | contig 33915 bp, 28 predicted proteins | sample AntDrymeUQ832206_2_FD_105494 | JGI IMG/M metagenome (GOLD analysis project Ga0136633, IMG submission 105494) | Polar desert sand microbial communities from Dry Valleys, Antarctica - metaG UQ83 (22.06) | ecosystem: Environmental > Terrestrial > Soil > Desert | place: Antarctica: Dry Valley... | reverse complement strand
GTTGATCGAGTCAGTCGTCGAAACCGATGACGCCTTGATGGAGAAGTATTTCGAAGGCGAGCTGCCTGACGCCGCCACCATCGTCACGACGGTGCACCAAGGTATGTTGAAGGGGGAGATCTTTCCGGTGTTGGTGGCATCGGCAGCTCGTCGCATCGGCGTCGACACCCTCTGCGAATTCCTCACCGACTTCGCCCCGAATCCGCTCGAACGGACGTTGCCACCGATCGCCGCCGGGGAAGCAATTCCGATCGAGCCAGATGGTCCCGCCCTGGGCTACGTCTTCAAGACCATCTCTGATCCGTTTGTGGGTCGAATCTCGTTGTTTCGGATCTATTCCGGAGCAGTTAAAGCTGACGACGACTTGCAAATCCATACCGCCGACGGCAGTAACGGGCATGCCCGCATGCATAACCTTTTCTATCTCATGGGCAAGGACCATGTCGACACTAAAGAGGTGTCGTGTGGCGAGATCGGAGCAGTGGCCAAGCTCGAGAACCTCACCGCCGGGGCCACGATCCATGGACCGGGGGTGGCCACGATCCTCAAACCGGTTTTGTTCCCCAATCCGGTCACCGAGCTGGCGATCTCACCCAAGAGCCAGCACGACGAGGAGAAGCTCTCCACTGCTCTCCATCGCATCCTCGACGAGGATCCGACCCTGCGAGTGGATCGCAAACCCGAGACGGGCGAGACCGTTCTCGCCGGCTTAGGCGATGTCCATCTCGACGTCACCCTGGCCCGCATCCATCGCAAGTTCGGGGTTGAAGTCGCAACGACCGTGCCCAAAGTGCCTTACCGGGAAACGATCACCTCGATCGCCGACGCCGAGGGCAAACACAAGAAGCAGACCGGCGGGCGAGGACAGTATGGGGTGGCTAACGTCAAGTTCAGCCCGCTGCCGCGCGGCTCCGGATATGAGTTCGTCGACGCCGTCAAGGGCGGCTCGATCCCTCGACAATTCATACCCGCGGTCAACAAAGGAATCCAGGAGGCGCTCCAAAGAGGCGTCCTTGCCGGGTACCCCGTGGTCGACGTGGTTGCCGAGGTCTTCGACGGGAAGTTCCACAACGTCGACTCCGATGAGCTTTCGTTTCGCATGGCGGGGATTCAGGCCTTTAGGGCCGCAGCCTCCGACCTGAGGCCGGTGTTGCTCGAACCGATCATGCACCTCACTATCCGGGTGCCCGACGATCACACCGGCGACATCATGGGTGACGTCAACAGCCGGCGTGGCCGGGTGCTCGGCGTCGACTCGGACGGCGGCAGCCGCGTGGTCGAGGCTGAGGTACCGATGGTGGAGATTCAGCACTATGCCGCCGAGTTGCGTTCGATGACGAGCGGCCGGGGCACGTTCGAGGTGCGGTTCGACCACTACGCGGAAGTGCCCCATCAGGAGGCCCAAAAGGTGATCAGCGCCAACAGCCAGAAGGACGAGTAATGGCTGAAGCCATCCTCCGCTTTGAAGACAAGGAAGTGGAGCTGCCCGTCGTCGAGGGGAGCGAAACCGAGCGAGGCCTCGACATCTCGCGACTCGCCGCCGAAACGGGGCTTTTCACCATCGACCGCGGGTTTGGGAACACGGCCGAGAGCCAGAGCAGCGTGAGCTTCATCGACGGGGAGAAGGGCATCCTCCGTTATCGGGGCTATCCGATCGAGCAACTGGCCGAGGGGGCTTCGTTCTTGGAGGTGGCTTATCTCCTGTTGAACGGCGTCCTCCCTAGCCAACCCTTGCTGACCGAGTTCGAGGATGCGATCACACGCCACACGCTTTTGCGCGAAGACATGAAAAAGCTCTTCGAGGCTTTCCCGCACAATGCCCACCCGATGCAGATCTTGGCCTCGGCGACGTCAGCGCTCGCCACCTATTACCCCGATGCTCTCGATCCCGCCGATCCCGAAGCGGTCGAGGTGTCGGTCAGGCGCTTGCTCGCCAAGGTGCCCACCATGATCGCCTGGCTCTACAAGTACAAAGTGCATCAGCCATACGTCTACCCCCGCAACGATCTCGATTACGCGGCCAACTTCCTCCACATGGTGTTCTCGGTTCCCGCCGAGCCATATCACCACGATCCGGTCGTGGCGGCTGCCCTCAATGTGTTGCTGATTCTCCACTCCGACCACGGACAGAACTGCTCGGCGACGGCAGTCCGCCTGGTCGGATCGGGCGATGCCAACATCTTCAGCTCTGTGTCGGCCGGCATCCATGCCCTTTCCGGCCCGTTGCACGGAGGGGCTAACCAGGAAGTATTGGAGATGCTCGAGGAAATGGCCGAGGAGGGCGGCGACGTCTCCAAGTTCGTCGCTCGGGCGAAGGACAAAGAAAACCCGTTCCGGCTCATGGGTTTCGGGCATCGCATCTACAAGAACTTCGACCCACGAGCAAAGATCATCAAACAGGCTGCCGCGGACGTCCTGGCCAAGCTGCACATCGACGACCCCCTCCTCGAGATCGCCCAAGAGCTGGAGCAGGTAGCGCTCTCCGACGATTACTTCATCGAGCGCAAGCTCTATCCGAACGTCGACTTTTACTCCGGGATCATCTACCGCGCCCTCGGCTTTCCCACCGACACGTTCACGGTCCTCTTCGCGCTCGGCCGGCTGCCCGGCTGGCTAGCGCAGTGGAAAGAGCTCCACGCCGACCCCAAGATGAAGATCTACCGCCCCCAACAGGTCTACGTCGGCGAGACCAAACGCGACTACGTGCCGATCTCCCAGCGCTAATCATTCCGTTTCTCCCCCCTCCGGGGGGAGAAACATGGTGATAATCACCCTTCGGGGATTATCACCTCTGGCAGCCGGCGCGGAGGGCGGTGGCGTCGAGCTCTTGGGCCAAATGGATGGCGGCGAGCTCGTTGACGACGTTGACATGTGCGGCGTTTATCCAATAGCCAGCGGCTGAAAACCTTTCGACCAGGAATTGGGTCTCGGCGGCGAAGTTGGTGTTGAATCCGGCGACCGTCTGGGCGGTGTAGGTGGCCGTTTCTTCAAGGTACTTGGCCCACACCTCGTCTTGGTCCTCCTCGGGAATTCCGACCAGCGGGTGGATCACGGGGCCCGAGTCGAGTGACGCCCGATCCGCCAGGTAGGTGTTGATCCCATCAGCCGCGGCAAACGCCCGGGTGCAAACCGATTCGTCGACCTCGGTCGAGACGACACGTCTGGGGAGGACGAAATAGGTCACGGCAACACCGGCGGCGAGCCCGGACAAGAGAACAGCGAGCCACCGCCCATGGCCGCCCAGCCCCAATTTCATTGCGGTCAATCTAAAGGGAGCTGCTCCGTGTATACAGACCCGATTTGGTTCCCGTCGACCCCGTCGATCACGACCAGAGCGCGGGCGGCCGGCGGCTCGGCCGCGTCGTAGAGCACCACATGCCAAAGCGGGCGCGAGCGCCAACCAGAGAAGATGATCGCCGCCGACGCCTGTCCGATGGGGAACGGTGCGGCCCCGGCTGCCGCCGCCAGCGCTTCGTCAGCCCCCAGATTCAGAGGCCAGGCGGCTCGGAGATGCCAGAGCCCGAGAACCGCAACCAGGCTCCAACGCCAATCGCGTAACGCGACCGCGAGGGCGACGGCCAGCCCCAGATAGATGAACGCAGCGGTACGCCGACGAAGAGGGGAAGGGAACCGATAGGGACCCACCGAAGCCGAGTCGAGGTCCGCGGGGACCTGGGCGGCCTCCGCTGTCTCGGCCGGGATGTGAATGCCGTCCACGATCTAAACCTCCGGTGGTCGACATGACTCGATGATCTCGGACATTGCCTCGCTGAGCGGGACTCCTCGCCGATCCTTGTCTTCACCGTAACGGCGCATGCCGACCGTGTTGGCTTCGACATCCTTGTCCCCGACCACCGCCAAAAAGGGACGCTTCTGAGTCAACGACCTCCGGATCTTCTCCCCCAAGGTGTCGTTCGAATAGTCGACCTCCACGCGGAGACCTTGCTCCTTGAGCGCATCTCGCACCGTTTCGGCATAGTCGAGATGTCGCTCGGCGACCGGCAAAACCTCGACTTGGACCGGCGCCAACCACCCGGGGAACGCGCCGGCATGATGTTCGATGACCACCGCAAGAAAACGGTCGAGCGAACCGGCCTTGGCGCAATGGATCATGTAGGGCACGACCGGCTCGTTCTCGGTGCTCACATAGCTGAGTCCGAACCTTTCTGGATTGTTGAAGTCAACCTGGATCGTCGAGCACTGCCAGCGACGGCCAATGGCGTCGCGGACGTGGATGTCGATCTTCGGTCCGTAAAAGGCGCCCTCCCCTTCGGCGATCCGATAGCTGAGCCCGACATTTTTGAGCGTCGCTTCGAGCGCCCTTTCCGCTTCCTCCCAGCGGTCGATCGGACCTACGGACTTTTCGGGCCGGGTGGAAAGGTCGGCTTCGAACTCCGCGAAACCGAAGTCACTGAGCCATTTGGTGACGAACTCGAGATGCATGGCCAGTTCGTCCGCCAATTGATCGGGGCGACAGAAAGTGTGCGAATCGTCCTGGGTTAGTCCCCGCACTCGCAGCAGGCCATGCAATACCCCAGACCGCTCTTGGCGATACACGCTGCCTAGTTCTGAATAGCGCAAGGGCAGCTCGCGGTACGAACGCGCCCGGCTGCGGTAGATCAGGATGTGGAATGGACAGTTCATCGGCTTCACGCGGTAAAACTCGTCCTCGTCGACTTCCAGACGGGGGAACATGTTGTCGGCGTAGTAGTCAAGATGTCCCGAGATCTCCCAGAGGAGCTCGCGGGCCAGGTGGGGGCTGTAGACAAACTCAAAGCCGTAGCGCTCGTGCATTCGACGGGAATGATCCTCGGCTACCTTCCGCAGCATCCCTCCCCGCGGATGCCAGACCGCGAGCCCAGGACCAAGCTCGCGGGGGAAGGAGTAAAGGTCGAGCTCCGCTCCGAGCTTGCGATGATCGCGTCGTTCGGCCTCCTCCAGCCGGTGAAGATGATCCGCCATCGCCTTCGGCGACTCCCAGGCGGTGCCATAGATCCTTTGCAATTGCTGTCGCTTTTCGTCGCCTCGCCAATAGGCACCGGCACTGCGCAGGAGCTTGAAGGCGAAAAGCTTGCCGGTTGCGGGGACATGGGGCCCCCGGCATAGGTCGATAAATTCGAGGTTGCGGTACACCGTTCCCCACGGACCATCGGCTTGGTCGATCCCGACTTCAGCCGCATCAACGGAGTCGATGATCTCGAGCTTCAAGGTTTGATCGGCGAACAACGCTCGCGCTTCCGCTTGGCTCACTTCGACTCGCTCGAACGGTTGGTCGGCTGCGACGATCTCGTGCATGCGCGTTTCAATGGCTGCCAGATCCTCGGGAGTGAAGGGACGCCCGATGTCGAAGTCGTAATAGAAACCGTCCTCGATCGCCGGACCCATCCCAAACTGGGCTCCCGGAAAAAGCGACAGCACCGCCTGGGCCAGGATGTGGGCCGCCGAATGCCGGAGGATGTGACGTCCTTCGTCGCTTTGGGCGGTTATGACTCGAAACCGACCGCCCGCCGGGAGCGGGCGTCCAAGGTCGAGCAATTGGTCGTCAAGCGCGACCGCCACCGCCGCCGCGGCAAGGCGAGGGCCGATCGAGGCGGCCACGTCGGCGCCAGTCACCCCGGCCGGGTGGCTGATCACTTTCCCATCGGGATACAGAAGTTCAAGGTCCAAAAGGCTCTTCCAACTGGCTGGAAACCGGAAGGGTACCCAGGCGACCTAGCGCCCTGGATTGCAATTTCCCATCAAAGATCGGTCGACGCGATGCGAGAACTAATCCATTCGCTGGCCGACGCCGTTCGCTAAGCGCGAAATCCACCAATCTCCTCGACGCCTTTCATACCCTTGCCAGAGAGCGAGGAGGTTTCAGTTGCTAGAAGCATTGCTGGCGGCCACCGCCACATCAGGGCTTTTTGTCCTAGCTCGCGGCCAACGTCGTTCACTTGCTACCGATGAGCGGGTCGTCGAGTACGCAGTTTTGGATTTGAGCGACGAAGACCTGCCCTGTCCTTGGTGCTACTCCCAAACCGCGGAAGGCGACACCCGGTGCCGCAGTTGCGGACGTAAGTTTGGCTAGAGGGTCTTGAGCAACGTCTGATCGACATTGTCAAGAAAGAATCCGAGGCTGCGATAAAGCCGTAATGCTCGGTGGTTGTCGGCATCGACGTACACACAAGCCTGTTTGCATCCAAGCTCCTCCAACCGGCGCAGCCCCTCGAGTATCAAAGCCCGGCCCAACCCGCTTCCCTGAATGGCGGGATCGACCGCGACCACGTAGATCTCACCTTGTTGGTCAAGAGCCTTCAACCAGTTGAAGCCCACAAGCGCGCTTCCTCTCCAGGCCATCAGCAGGTTCTCGGGTGAGAACCAATCCTGCTCCATGCGCTCCGCAAGCTCCTCGGGACCCCAAGTGCCATTCTCGGGATGCCGAGCAAATGCCATGCGGTTGAGCCGAATCCAGTCGCTTTCGTCTTCGCCAAGGCGAAAGGGTCGAATGACGATCCCGTCCGGATGGTCGGGCTGTTCTCGCACCGGAAAGTCCAGCGCCAGCCGAAGCAGTTGACGCTCCTCGGCAAACCCGAGGGCGATCGCAGACGCGACGATGCCGGGATGAAAGATCCACAATCGCAACGCTTTGCCACCTTCCGATCGGGCAAGTTCGGAGACCCCTTCGAGCATTTGCGAGTAGGCCTCCGGTTGGCGGTGGCTTGGGGCCACCACCAACTCTGCGACGTGGCGACCGGCGCCATCGACCGCGAGAGGAGCGAACGCCACGAGACGGCCGTCCTCCCATCCGCCCAGCCCGGCGATCCCGGCTTGAGGACGGTGGAGGGCGAGATACTTGTGCTCACCGATGGCCGGATGACCCTCGGTGATCCCGATCGCTTCGATCAACTCGTGGATCGCCTCGCGGTGCTGAGGCAGCCATGCCGGGGCAACGTCCATAGGGCTGACGGTACATGGCGGATTTCGCGCCTTCTCCTAAGCTTTCCCATCCAATGATTTCCGACCGATCTCGCATGGGCGGTGCTGGTCGATGAGTGCGGTTGGCTTGGTCCTCGGGGGCGGGGGTATCACCGGGGCCGCCTATGAGATGGCGACGCTGATGGCGGTTGAGCTGGCGACGGGCTGGAATTGCAATTACGCCGATGTGATCGTCGGAACCTCTTCCGGTTCCTTTGTGGCCAGTTTGATTCGCCACAATCGGCTCGACCTCGACTCGTTGGTGCTCCCCACTGACGATCGCGATCAAGTTGCCGAACGCATCAAGGAGCGCATCTTCCGGCGCCGGCCGGGAGTGAAGGTGACCACCTGGATGCGGCACGGCATCCTGCCGGGAGTGCGCAAGCCGGGGCTGACCCTCCTCCTGGGGTCACCGGCTCCCTATGACAGCAACGGCTTGGCCGACTGGGTACGCGACGAGCTCGGGGCCGAAGCGGAGCTGTGGCCGTCGAAACCAACCGTGATCGTCGCCTTCGACGCGGCCAGCCGGCGCCGGACTGCGTTCGGGACCGAGCAGGCCCCTGAGATCGGCATCGCCGACGCGGTCGCCGCCTCGAGCGCGATCCCGTTGATCTTCAGGCCCTTTCCCTATCACGGCAGGGCTTACGTCGATGGCGGTGTCGCCTCCGGGACCCACGCCGACTTGGTGTTGGGCAATCATCGACCACTCGACTTGGTCTTAGTGGTCGCTCCGATGGCCGCCGATGAGGAACGCCGGGGAGCACTCCCCCATGAGCGGCTTTTTGATCGTGTCGGGCGCCGGTACCTCGATGAAGAGATCGCGATTATCAAACGACGCTGGCCCGACACGGAAGTGCTGGTGCTGAGACCGAGTCCTCAAGTTCTGGCCTCGATGCGCCCCAATCCGATGGAAGCCGAGCTCGCGGTCCCTGCGTTCGTTCGCACGCTGATCAGCATGAAAAAGACCCTTGCCCAACATGGGAACTGGAGCGTTCTCAGCCGCCATCTCGGAAGTGGCAGGAAGGCTCGGGTTCGCCAGCGCTCCTAGTGTCGATCGACCAAGTCCTTCGCCAAATTGACGACTGGCCTGTCCCCGAGGCAAGGGTGGCAGTGGTTGGGCCTAAGGGCACTGTTGCCCACCGCGGAACGTTGGAGACGAAAGGCCGTTGGGCCTCGGTGAGTAAATTGCTAACGGCGTTTGCGATCCTCATGGCGGTCCAAGACGAAGAGCTTGCCCTTGACGATCCGGCCGGTCCCGCAGGCTCGACAATCCGCCACCTCCTCGCCCACACCTCGGGGCTCCCATTTGAGGGTGAAGCTCCGGTCGCCCGGCCCGGCGCACGCCGGATCTACTCGAACACCGGCTTTGACCTCCTGGGAGACATCGCCCTCGAAGCGACGAGGCATGAATTCGACGACTATCTCAGGTGGCAAGTACTCGAGCCGCTGGGGATGGACGTCGACATAGTGGATCGTCCGTCGGCCGGTCTGAGCGGCTCTCTCCTGGACATGACGGTGTTCTCCCAGGAGCTTCTTACTCCGACCCTGCTTGGGCCTTCCCGTCTGCGCGCTGCCACCACCGTTGCTTTCCCCGGCTTGGCCGGGATCATTCCCGGTTTGGGCCGCTACGACCCCTGCGACTGGGGCTTGGGTTTTGAGATCCGCGACGGCAAGTCTCCCCATTGGACCGGTAACCAAAACTCCCCCGCTACCTACGGTCATTTCGGTGGCAGCGGCAGCTTCCTCTGGGTCGACCCCGACCGGCAGGTGGCGATGTGCGGTCTTTCTGGCCGTGTCTTCGACGATGAAAACTGGGCGATGAAGTTTTGGCCACCCCTATTTGACGCGGTCCTAGCCGAAGTCGACTAACGGCCGTTTGCCCGAGTGGGCGTGCGGGCAAGAATGCTGTATGGCGTTCGCCACCTTCAGCCGCGACCCTCTTGAGGTACCCATCGTTGCCACCGCTGTGCACAACGGACACGAGTTGCGGCCTGAGGTAGAGGAGTTGATGCTTCTCGACGCGGACACTCGCCTGCGCGAAGAGGACCCTTTTACTGATTTCTTTGCCGCCGCTTTCGAGGCGTTCGCCGTCGTCCATCGCTCGCGTTTTGAGGTTGACCTCAACCGGGTCCGGGACAGGGCTCTATACAGCGAGCCGGACGAGGCCTGGGGCCTTGACCTCTGGCGAGGCGACCTCCCCGCGCAGGTCCGAAGCGAGTCGCTCCGTCTTTACGACCAGTTCTATGCCGATCTGACCCGCTTGCTCGATGAGGTCGTGGCAGCTCATGGCGGTTTCGTCCTCTACGACCTGCACTCCTACAACCATCGGCGGGGCGGAGCGGACTTTGCGACCGCTCCCGAGGCAGAGAATCCGGCGGTGAACGTCGGCACGGGGTCTGTGCCCGGCGGCTGGAACAAGGTTTCCGGAGCCTTCATCGAAGAGATGAGCCGTCACCGGCAAGGCGACAACATCCTCGACGTCCGCGAGAATGTGAAGTTCCGAGGCCAGCGGCTCGCCGGATGGGTCCATGAGCACTACGGGAAAGTTGCCTGTGCGCTCGCAATTGAGCTGAAGAAGACTTGGATGGACGAATGGACAGGAACGGTTGATTCAACTGCTCAACAGGAGCTACGGGACGCGCTTTTGGCCACCGTCGGTCCCGTGACTGAGGCGTGGAGAAGCATTGCCGGTCAGTGAGCAGGACCTCAAAGTCGATCGGCAGTTGGCGGAGATCGCCGGGCAATTGCCACTGCTCAGCTTGATGACTCCGATCAATGTGCCCGAAGCCCGTAAGGCGTTCTTTGCTGGAGACGACCCCGTCTTCATGTATCGCGACCTGCCCGACCTCGACGCGATCGCTGCCTTGTTGGATCAAGTCGATCCAACCGCGCCCGCGGACGCAACCGTCGCCCATCTGGCCGAGGCGTTGGTCAAGGAGCTGCGCCTGCGGCTCGAGCTCTTGCGCAATCGCAACACCGACCAGGCGTTATTCGTGGCTGTCGAGCTCTTCGGCCACGTCGAAGACAAGACGGTGACTGTCGCCGAAGCGATTCTGCGAGAGCCCATAGACCCAACTCCCCCGGACCGAGTCATGGGTGCCGAAGAGTTCGCGGTCGCGGCCGGAGCCGAGATTGCCCGCTATCGCGAGGTTTATCCGGAACTGACGGCCAAGGTGCATCTCAGCGATTCTCGACCAGGAGTCTTGGTCGAAGCTGGCAACCTCTATGTGGGAAAGGGCACGCGGATCGCGGCCGCCCATGCACCGGGTTTGCTCGCCCATGAGGTGGGGACTCACATCCTCACCTTCGCCAACGGACAGTCCCAACCGCTGCAAATGCTCTCGTTCGGTTTGGCGGGATACGACGAGTTGCAAGAAGCCCTGGGAGTCCTGGCTGAGCATCTCATAAGCGGTCTCTCATTTGCGCGCCTGCGCACGTTGGCATTTCGAGTGATCGCTGCCCACTTACGGAGTCGCGGCATATCGTTTCGTGAAGCCCATGAAGAACTGGTCGCGATAGGCAGCCCACGACCGGAAGCTTTCACGACCGTGATGAGGGCGTTCCGTGGCGGCGGGTCGACCAAAGACGCCATCTATCTGCGGGGCTTGGTGAGACTCTTCGAGCATGTCCAGGCTGGTCTCGATCTCGAGTCGCTCTATCTCGGCAAGGTCAGCTTCGAAGCCGTACCGCTCGTCGCTGAGCTGATGACCCGAGGTGTGCTGACGAGCGGCCCTCTCAAGCCCCGGTTCTTGGATGAGGTAGACGCTCAAAAAAGAGTGCAGGAAATTAGGAACGGAAGAGCCGTCATCGACCTCGGAGGCCGAGCCGCATGAAGGTTGGTTTTGTCGTGAGCCAAGTTGCGACCGAGTTACCGCAATACACCACTATCCGGCTGGCAATGGCGGCCCGTAACCGCGGTCACGACGTTTGGTTGATTGGCGTCGGTGAATTAGCCCAGGACTCCCAAGGCAAGATCGTGGCCGATGCCGCCGGGCCGTCCGCCAAGACGTATCGGTCGTTAAAGGCGTTTCTCGACGATGTTCAGGGCCAAGAGCGGGGAACCAACGAGAAAATCGTGGTCGACGAGCTCGACGTATTGATGCTACGGAACGATCCCACCGAGGATGCCATTGATCGACCGTGGGCACAGACCTCGGGAATCCTGTTCGGACAAGTGGCGGCGGCCCACGGCGTCATCGTCGTGAATGATCCGGCCCATCTCGCCGATGCCGTGAACAAGACCTACTTCCAACATTTCCCCGACGCGATTCGACCGCACACGCTCATCTCCCGCAACGATTCCGATATCAAGGAGTTCATCAAGTCCTGCAACGGCAAGGCTGTGCTCAAGCCATTGCAGGGTTCTGGCGGCCAGGGCGTGTTTCTTGTGACGGGAAAGAAGGATCAGAACGTCAACCAAATGATCGAAACCTTGACCCGAGACGGTTATGTCGTTGCTCAGGAGTTTCTCAAGGATGCCATTAAGGGCGATGTTCGCCTATTTGTAATGAACGGCGAACCGCTGATGGTCAATGGCCGATATGCGGCGTTCCGACGAGTACCTACCGGAACCGACCTGCGTTCCAACATGCATGTCGGCGGGGAAGCCAAAGCCGCGGTCGTGACTGACGGGATGTTGGCCTTGGTCGAGATGGTGAAGCCCAAGCTGGTCCAGGACGGGATGTTCCTCGTCGGCCTCGATGTGGTGGGAGAGAAGCTGATGGAGGTCAATGTCTTCAGCCCGGGTGGTCTGGGCAGCGCTGGCAAGCTGAGCGAGCTCGACTTCGCTCGCCCGGTCATTGAATCGCTCGAGCACAAAGTCGCGCTCCGAGCGGCCTATGGCCGTTCGCTCCGCAACGTCACCCTGGCCACCCTTTAGGCCAACCACTAACCGAACCTAAGGTTTGGGTGGTGGTATAGCCACCAAAATCGCCTTAGGTTTTGGGAAAGTAAGGTCACAATCGTGCTGACCGACCGCCTATCCAGCCCCCTCGAAAAGATGAAGCCTCACTACACCGTGGTGGTGGTGGGATCGGGGTACGGAGGCTCGATCGCGGCGTCACGGCTGTCCCGGGCAGGACAAGATGTGTGCGTCCTCGAGCGGGGCCGGGAGATCCGTCCGGGCGAGTACCCCGACACCAACTGGGAGGCGACCAGGGAGTTCCAGATGGACTTGCCGGGCCGCCGTGTGGGATCCCGAACAGGGCTCTATGACTTACGTGGCAACGAGGACATCAACGTGTTCATGGGCTGCGGACTTGGTGGGACGTCGCTGGTCAACGCGAACGTGTCCCTCCGTCCCGACCGCCGGGTGTTTGATGACCCACGGTGGCCGGCCGCGGTCCGTGCAGACGTGGAGGGTGAGTTGGCCGAGGCCTTCAGCAGGGCGGAGGCAATGCTCCGACCGACCCCGTACCCTGAGGATGCCCCAATCCTGAAGAAGCTGCAGGCGCTGGAACGGTCGGCGCAGGGAATGGGGGCGCGCTTTTATCGACCACCAATCAACGTGACGTTTCGGGACGGCGTCAACCACGTAGGCGTCGAGCAGAAAGCCTGCACGAGGTGCGGAAACTGCTGCTCGGGATGTAACTACGGGGCGAAGAACACCCTGCTGATGAACTATCTGCCGGACGCTCGCAACCACGGCGCGGAGATCTTCACGCAGGTTTCCGTGCGGTCGGTCGAACGGCAAGAGGGACGCTGGGTCGTCCACTATCAGGCCCTCGACTCCGGTCGCGAGCGGTTCGACGCCCCCACCCTGTTTGTCACGGCCGACCTGCTGATCCTGGCGGCCGGGGCGCTCGGCTCCACGGAGATACTCCTCCGGTCGAGGGAGGCTGGCCTGGCCGTTTCCCCCCGACTCGGCGAAGGCTTCACGGGCAACGGCGATGTCCTCGGGTTCGGATACGGCGGCCGGGACGCGATCAACGGGATCGGGTGGGGTCCGCAGCAACCGGACGTGGACCCCGACGTGGGCCCGACCATCACCGGCATCATCGACCTGCGTGATCATGATGACTTGGAGGCTGGAATGGTCATCGAAGAAGGAGCGATCCCCGGATTTCTGGCGGACATCCTGCCCGGAGCGCTGGCGGTGGCGTCTCGGATCGGGGGCATGGAGCCCGACCAAGTCACCGCCGACGACGCGGTGGACGATCAAGAGCGCGACAGCATCGTTCGGGGACCGCGTCGCGGCTCGATCCATAACACACAAACGTTCCTGGTTATGGCCCACGACGATGGGGCAGGCCGCATGTATCTCGAGGACGACCGACTCCGCATCGCCTGGCCGGCGGTAGGAGAGCAGCCGGTGTTCGCACGGGTAGACGAGGCCCTGGTGCGGGCCGTGGAACCGCTGGGAGGTTCGTTCGTCCGTAACCCGACCTGGTCACGCTCGCGGGGTTGGGACCTGGTGACCGTGCACCCGCTAGGCGGCTGCGTGATGGGCGAAGACGCCGAGCGTGGCGTAGTCGACGATCGGGGTCGCGCGTTCTCGAACGCCACAGGATCTGATGTGCACGACGGCCTGTTTGTGTGGGATGGATCGATACTCCCCCGGCCGTTGGGAGTCAATCCCCTGATCACGATCTCCGCTCTCGCTGAGCGAGCCGCCGCGTTGGTCGCCCGGGATCGCGGTTGGACCATCGACTACAGCATGACATCTGTGGCCGCCGAGAACAATCATGCCCCCGAAGGGGCCCGACCCAAGATGACGCTCCGATTCACCGAGCGCATGGCCGGTTTCCTCTCCACGCGGATGACCGACGACTTCGAGGCGGCCGATCGGCAGGGCAAAGTGGACGGCTCGACCTGCGAGTTCCTCCTGACCATTCGGAGCGAGGACCTGGAGGCGATGCTGGCCGATCCTGCGGGGAATGCCGCGATGTCTGGAACTGTCACCGCCCCCGCTCTGTCATCCTCCCCGCTCGTAGTCAGCGACGCCGTGTTCCAACTCTTCGGGACCACCGGCAACCGTAACGAACGGGAAATGCGCTACAAGATGACGCTCTCGTCGGAAGAGGGCCGGACGTTTCGGTTCGATGGTTTCAAGGCGGTCCACGACGACCCCGGCCTCGACCTGTGGGCGGACACCACCACCCTGTTCATCACCGTCCGGGAAGATGACGACAACGGGCCTGTGGTTGGGCGAGGGGTGCTGAGGATCGCCATCCCCGATTTCATCCGCCAGCTCACCACAATCACTGTGGAAGGCGCACCGAGCCTTGCCCTTCGCCTCGAGGCGCAGGCGCGGTTCGGGCGCCTGTTCGCCGGCGAGTTGTTTCGAGTCTATGGCGGCATCGCCCGCCGGACCGCGGGTGGCCGGGACCGGGCCCTGGACCCTGATGTCGAGCCGCGTAAACGGCGACCTTTGCGCGCTCCGGCACCCACCGTGCACGCATTCGATACCGAAGACGGCGTGCAGCTCCGGCTAACCCGATATCGAGGTGGTCCGAAAGGCCCAGTCGTTGTGGCACATGGGATGGCGGTCTCGAGTCGGACTTTCTCCCTGGATACGATCGAGACAAACGTGGTGGAGTTCCTGACCGCCCACGGCTATGACGTCTGGCTGTTCGATTGGCGGGCAAGCATCGACCTCCCATCCTCTCGCACGAACTTCACCGCCGACCAAGTGGCACGGTTCGATTGGCCAGCGGCCATCCGGACAGTGCAGGAGCTCTCGGGGGCAGGGACGGTTCAGGTTGTCTCCCATTGCGTCGGATCGATCACGCTCTTCATGGCTCTTTTGGCCGGGCTCGATGGGGTCCGCTCGGTGGTGACCTCCCAGATAGGCGCCCACATGATCGTGCCGACGGGGGGCCGCCTGAAGGCCGTCCTCTACCTACCGAACGTCTTGGACCGATTGGGCGTGGAATCGATGACAGCCGAAGTCGACAAACACCCGGACTGGTTGGACCGCTTGTGGAACCGGGCGTTGCAACTTCAGCCCATCGAAGAAGAGGAACACTGCAACAGTTCAGTCTGTCATCGACTCACCTTCCTCTTCGGGCTCCTATGGGAACACGACCGTCTGAACGATGCCACCCACTCGACGCTCGGGGAGCAATGCGGGGTCGGGAACATCGACCTGTTCGAACAACTGGCGCTGATCGCCCGACGAAAACATCTGGTGATGGCGGACGGGACGGACTCGTATCTCCCGAACGTCGGGCGGCTGGCGTTCCCGATTACCTTCCTGCACGGCGCCGAAAACATCGTGTTCGAGCCGGACGGCACCGAACAATCGTTGCGCTGGCTGAGCGACGCCAACGGGTCCGAGTTTTATGCACGGCACGTTCTCGAGGGTTACGGACATCTGGACCCAATCATCGGCCGGGAGGCGGCGCGTGATGTGTACCCACTGATCGTGCAGCATTTGGAGGCAAAGTGACTCGGACTATCCCCAAGGAGACCGCATGCTCATCCTGCTAAGCGACCTACATCTGATGGACGGGACGGCCGGGATTCACCACCTCACAGCCGACGCCTTCCGTGAAGCCTTCGATGACCTGGCGAAAATCGCCAACAAGGCCAAGCCGAAAGACATCAAGATTGTGCTCCTCGGGGACATCTTCGATCTGATCCGAACCGAGCGATGGTTCGACGTTCCGCCCGAGCAGCGACCGTGGGGTTCAGCGCCTTCGGAGGCAGCTGCCCTGGACATCCTCGAGGGGGTGATCGCCAAAAACCAGGAGAGCTTCGAACTCATGGCCGGATCACTGGGCGATGTGTTCGGGTTTCCGGCGGAGCCGGAGATCGTTTTTATCCCGGGCAACCACGACCGGTTGTGCAGCATGTACCCCTCGCTTCGCCGACGGGTCCGGGAGGCCTTCGGGATGCCTGCAAGCGATGCCCCGTTCGATCATCAATACCTCGATCTCGACCACGGGGTCCTGGGTCGTCATGGCCAGGAGTGGGATGCATTCAACTTCGAAGGAAGCGAGACGTTCCGCCTACAGGAGTACACCCCCATTCCACTGGAGGACTACTTCCGGGTTCCAATCGGAGACCTACTGGCGTGCGAAGTCGCTTCGAGGATGCCGAGCGCGGTGCGGGACGCGCTCGGGGAGAACCATCCCCAGCGTGATCATCTGTACCGCCGGTTCCAGGATCTGTTCGACGTCCGACCCATGATTGCGATCATGGAGTGGCTCAACTACCAGGCGGACCGCAACGACGAGGCGGTCCAGAAAGCGGTAAACGAGGCTGTTCGCCGGGTTGGCCACGAGTTCGGTGACATCCCATTCGTGCCGGATTGGATCGACCGCCACGACCAGGCCCGCAACCCCTTCGACGAGGGGGACGTGCTCCAAATGCTGTTGTTCATCATGGACAGCATCAAGATCACGAGGTTTGACCGAAGCCTTCGACAGATCGAGGGAGCCGAGAAGGCCCAGGAAGACAAGTTCGCCCTCAAGGCAGTCGAAGACTTCCAACGCCTAGACGCCAACCCTGACCTCAAAGGGGGGATTCTCTACGCCATCTACGGCCACACGCATCAGGCCGACCAGCGGGCGGTGGGCGTGGTCGGAGAAGGTTCGAAGGAAAGGTATCGGATGTACCTCAATACCGGGACGTGGCGCCCGGTCCAGCGGCATGGCTTGTCCGGGAAGGGGTTCGTCAACTGGATGAACATCACCTACACGGTGGTGTGCAAGGCCGGCGAGGCGAACTGGGGCGGGAGGATCGAGACGTATCCAGCCTTCCAGACCTGGACCGGCGCGCTCCGGGACGTGTGAGCTCCCGGCCTGACCCAAGCGGCCGCTACACCAAGTCCATGTTGTGAGGCCCGAGTCAAGTCAAGTCTCGGTGCGGAGGACGCTAGGTGCAGATCCACACCGACGAGGGAATCACCGGCGTTGGCCGCGGATACCTTCCGGTTAAGACGGACATAGCGAACCGGGGCGATCACCCTGCGAAGCTGCCGACAACGAACGCTTCAGACGAGCCCTAATGCGGGATCGAGAGCGACTCTTCGCCAGCGGCAGCCAACGACGGTGCCGGAACACGAACATCAGAATTGTCGCAAAAAGCCCGCCGACGATCCCCGCCCCGGCCCCGTCACCTCGGACACCGTCTCTCGGTTTCGGTAATCACGGTCACGGTTTCGCTCGCTGTCGCCTATAGCAACGACGAGGTGATTAGGGGGGATCGCCCAGATCAGCCGGAAGAACCTTGGGAACTCCACTGCTTCGATGGCCGCAGCCTGAGCCGATCCAAAAACCTGAGAATTCCCCGTGTTAGAGGGTTCCGCGGGTGGGCGCTACTGGGTTCGAACCAGTGGCCTCTGCCGTGTGAAGGCAGAACGGGTCTTTCCCGTGACCAGGCCGAACTCGCAGAACGGCCGACTGACCAAGCCTTTCGCGTTCTCACCCTCTCGCACCATTTCGCACCATCTCGCTCCCCTCGCGCCCCCACCGCGCCCCGACGCATTGGCATCCGGGCACCGCAACCCGGTGAGAGTGTCGCGTTTCTAGGACCTTCGCTCACGCAGAATGCGACAGGCAATTTCTGCCTGGTCTGCTCGAAGGTGCCGGGCCGGCGTAACCCGTGATTTCTTGATATCAAGCGCCCCGGACTCGGCATCCGGCCAGACACGATCCTGGCCTACGAAGGGAGAACCATTCGCGATCTTTATACCGAGGGGAGCTGCGGAGGCAGGTTGCTAGCTCTCGGTTCAGTCGGACGACCAAGACAAGAACTCCATGTTCCACTTGCACATCAGTCAGGCCTCGCAGGCATCCTTCGTCGGTCCGCTGTGCCGGGCGCCAGGTTGGAGGTGATGTCACCGGGAACGAGCAGCTTGGTCAGGAAGAACGTGATCGTGACGAAGATGAGCAGCCCGAATATTCCCGCCAGGATCCGCGTCAGAACATACCGCCGAAGCATGGTCGCAGGCTACTTCGGGGCCTTCGCTCCCCCACCGTAGGTGGATGAAAGTAGTATCCCCGGCAACCACCAACGACCGTATGAGGAGGGCTCCAGTGAATCCAAACAAAGCACTTTGGGAAAAAGGTGACTTCACGCGCATTGCAGAGGGCATGAGAGAGAGCGGAGAGGCGCTCGTCAAGGAGCTCGGAATCACAAACGGTCTACAGGTCCTGGACCTCGGATGCGGCGATGGAACGACGGCGTTGCCAGCCGCGAGACTTGGGGCTGACGTTTTAGGCGTCGATATAGCGAGCAACCTGGTTGAGGCTGGTAACAAGCGCGCAAAAGACGAGGGTCTCACTAACTGCAAGTTTCAGGAGGGCGATGCATCCAATATGCCGGAGCTACAAGATCAGACTTTCGACCTTGTCGTGAGCATCTTTGGTGCGATGTTTGCTCCAAGGCCGCTTGATGTGGCTAAGGAGATGGTGCGCGTAACTAAGCCCGGTGGTCGGATCGTCATGGGGAATTGGATTCCAAATGATCCGACACTTGTAGCGCAAATGTTGAAAATCAGCGCCTCATACTTGCCGCCACCGCCAGAAGGATTCGTAAGCCCTATGACGTGGGGGATCGAGGACAACGTGATCGAGCGATTTGCCGGAGCTGGGGTCGAAGCCGAGAAGATATCTTTCGTCAGAGGCTCTTACTCCTTTACATATCCCGGCGCGCCGTCAGATGTCGTTGCTGTATTCAGAAAGTTCTACGGCCCGACTATGAATGCGTTTGAAGCTGCAGAAGAGAACGGGCGATCCGCTGATCTGCAAACTGAGCTAGAAGATCTTTTCACTAGCCAAAACGCAAGTCCACGCAAGGATGCCACCTCCATTCCTGCAACCTTTTTGCGCGTTGGCGTTGCGCTTTGAGGAGTGACATTCGCGGGGTCGATCTTTTCTGCGCGGGTGACGCCTACCCGCGCATATAAAACTGACAACGCCTCCCCGCGCAATCTCGCGCATGCGCCAGATGGTGCGTACTCGGACCGCGTCTTCGCGGGACGAGTGACGCAAATCTGAGGTGATAGGATTGTCAACGTTATGGCTATGCTCGCCGAGTCCTCCCGACTCAGGTGGCGCTCCTATCGGGACGATGACAGAGGTCGCGCGACCGGTTTCCGCACAACGACGGCACACCGGATCGAAACCGAATGGCGCTACGTGCTCGGAATGGCGTAGCCCCGATCTCATAGATGCCTGAGCCATTGGATGTAGATTTCGCGGTCGTGGGCGCCGGCCTGGCTGGCCTAACGACGGCCCGCGCGATCCTCGAAGCGGGCCGTTCCGTGGCGGTCCTAGAGGCCCGGGACCGAGTAGGTGGGCGCGTCCTCAGTCAGCCGATCGGAGATGGTCAGGTGGTCGAGATGGGCGGCCAATGGGTAGGCCCGACCCAGGACCGGATGTACGCACTTTCGCAAGAGCTTGGGATCAAGACCTTTTCAACCCATGATGACGGCGACGAGCTGGCTCTGATCGGTGGCAAGCGATACCGGTACCACGGCCAGATGCCAAGGATGAATCCCCTGGTTCTTGCCGACTTCATCCAGCTCGTGATGCGGCTGGAGCGCCTGGTCAAGCAGATCCCCGTCGACCGTCCGTGGGATGCCCCTCGCGCCCGAGAGTGGGATGCGCAGACCTTCGACACGTGGCTCCGCAGGACGGCGAAGACGGCCAAGGCTCGCTCGATGCTTGGCTTTTACATGAGCGGGATCATGGCGACCGAGTGTGCGAACTTCTCGCTCCTCCACGCTCTCTTCTACGTACGCTCGGCCACGGATTTCCAGACGATGGCGTCGATCGGAGGAGGCGCCCAACAGGACCGGTTCGTCGGCGGGTCCCAACTAGTGGCGACTGCGCTCGCGGAACGTCTTGGCGATGCGGTCAAGCTCGAAGCCCCCGTGCACCGCGTGATTCAGCGCAACGGCTATGTCCTGGTGGAGTCGGCAACGTTAACCGTCAGAGCCGAGCGGGTGGTTATCGCCCTGCCGCCGACCCTTGCTGGCCGGATCACCTACGACCCGCCCCTTCCGAGTCATCGAGATCAGCTTATGCAACGGCTACCCCAAGGCACAGTGACGAAGGTGAATGTCGTCTACGACGTGCCGTTCTGGAGAGATCAGGGGCTGAAGGGATTCTGCTGGAGCCCGCGTTTGCCGGTCGGGGCAATCATGGACAACTCTCCTCCAGACGGATCCCCCGGCGTATTGGTGGGGTTCCTTATCGGGAATCACGCGCGTTCACTCGCGCGCGAGGAGCCGGCTGCGCGCCAGAAGGTGGTGTTGGACTGCCTGACGGAGTACCTCGGGTCGCGGGCGAGCGCACCCCATGCCTACCATGAGCTGGACTGGTCGGCGGAGCGATGGACCCGTGGGTGCTTCGGGGCACATTTCCCTCCAGGGGTGTGGACGCAGTACGGCCCAAGCTTGAGGGAGCCAGTTGGACGGCTCCACTGGGCGGGAACAGAGACTTCGTCAATATGGAACGGCTACATGGAGGGTGCGGTCAGGTCAGGTGAGCGAGCCGCCAAAGAGGTGCTGTTGGTAACAAGCTGACGAAAGCTCCTGGTCGTTCGGATCCAACTTGTCGCCCCGATCTTCAAGAAGGTCTGGATGCAGAGAAAGTACCGCTGGCTTTCTCCGCCCGCCGAAGGCGTGGGGGGCAACGCAATAAGAGACGACACCTCATCGGGAACGAACGAGAATCGGGCGGCACACTCCGCAGCCAGTTCAGGTTTTCATCCGCAACCGAAGGCATAGAATCCGGAACGAGCACCGTCAAAAAAACACGACCGGGGCGCCTCTGGGCCAGACAGGCAACAAACCGCGGTGAGGGACCTCCCTCCATATCCGGTCAACACCGCGCTGCCTATCGTTACCATATGACAAGCCTTCCCACGGGCACGGTCGCTTTCTTTATGAGCGACATCGAGGGCTCAACGCGTCTGATATCGGCTGTCGGCGATGCATTCCCGCGCCTGCTGGATGAACACCACAGCCTGATGGACGCGGCGATCGATGCGGAGGGCGGCACGGTCGTCTCAACTGAGGGCGACTCATTCTTTGCGGTCTTTTCGTCCGCCCGTCAAGCGGTCGCCGCGGCTATCCACGCCCAAGGGGAGATGGCGGGCCATGGGTGGCCCATGGGGGCGCAGGTCAGGGTCCGCATCGGCATCCACGCCGCCGAGGCGATGCTTGGCGGAAAGGACTACACCGGGTTGGAACTGCACCGTACGGCGCGCATCATGGCCGCCGCCTGGGGAGGCCAGATCATTATCTCAGAGGCGGCTCGCGTGCTTTCGGGAGCGGACTTACCTGAAGGCGTCACCCTCCGGGACCTGGGCGTACACCGACTACGCGACATTCCTCAACCGGAGCGCCTTTACCAACTGACTCCGCGGGGGCACGAACTCGACTTCCCGCCACCGCGGACGATGACCATCACCACTCCAACGAACCTGCCCGCCTCGATGACGCGTTTTATCGGTCGGGCGCGGGAGCTCGACGAAGTCCGGGCTCTGATGCGGTCCCAACGCCTCCTGACGCTCACCGGCCCTGGCGGGAGCGGCAAGACGCGCCTGAGCATCGAGACGGCGCGGACCCTTCTAGACGAATTCCCCGATGGAGTCTGGTTTGTCGCGCTCGAAGCCGTCCGGGATCCCAAGCTCGTCATCCCGACTATTTCCCAAACCCTGGGCTCAAGAGAGCAGGCGGGCCGCGCCGTGTCAGACGTCCTCGCTAGTCGTCTTACTGATGAGCGAACGCTGCTCGTCCTTGACAATTTGGAACAAGTCGTCGAATCCGCCGGGGACATCGCCGAGCTTCTCCAGGCAACGACGTCGTTGGCGATCGTGGCCTCGAGCCGTGAGCCCCTATCGATTGCCGGCGAACAGGTCTACCTCGTGCCGCCGCTGCCTCTTCCGGAGGCCCTTGCTCACCCTCGAGCAGCCGACGTCCGCGAGTCGGGCTCGATCGAGCTGTTCGTCGAGCGTGCCCGAGCAACCCGTTCGGATTTCCACCTGACCGATGAGAACGCCTCAGCCATCGCCGCCATCTGCCGGCGCCTTGATGGACTGCCGCTTGCGATCGAACTCGCCGCGGCGCGCATCAACGTGCTCGCACCGGACCAAATCCTGTCGCGCCTCGAACACCGCCTGACGCTCCTTGCTAGCTCTCGGCGCGACCTTCCCGACCGCCAGCGGACTCTCCGGGGTGCTATCGATTGGAGCCACGACCTGCTCTCCGGGCCTGAGCGTGTTCTCTTCCGTCGTTGTTCGGTGTTCACGGGCGGCATGGACCTGGAGGCGATCGAGGCGTTGGTCGATCCCGAGTATGAGGCGGGCGCAGACGTCCTCGCTCTCACGACCACGCTTGTTGACCGGAACCTTCTGCGCTCGACCTACGAGGGCGGGCTAGCCCGTCTGGCGATGCTGGAGACGATCCGTGAGTACGCGATGGAGCGGCCTCGTCGCCGCTGGGGAGGCGGCCGAGCTCGAGGCGCGGCAGGCGGAGTATTACGCGTCGATGGCCGAGGCTGGCGCGAACGTGATCATGGATCCACATCGGGACGAGATGCTCGATCAGTTCGACCGCGAGCTTGGGAATCTGCGCGCTGCCATTGCCTGGTCGCTGCGCACCGGCAAGACCGACACCGGTCTCCGCCTCGCGACAGCACTGAAGGATTTCTGGCACCTCCGCAACCACATCGCCGAGGCCGCCGGCGCACTGGGAGCTGGTCGCGGCGTCGAGCGCCGCAGGTGACACGATTCTGCGCGCCCGTGGACTCCTGGTCGCGGGATACCTGCTGACCTGGCTAGCCGAGACCAAGCGCTCGCGCGCCCACGTCGAGGAGGGCATCGCCATGGCCGAACGGCTCGACGATCTCCTGGGTGTGGCGATGGGAAAGGACGCCCTGGGCTGGTCGATCTTCTTTAGCGAGCCTGAGCTCGCGCTGGACACTTTCGAGGAGGGGGTCGCTGCCGCGCGCGCGGTCGGTGATAGGACCATCGAGATGCAGTCGCTGATGGGCCAAGGCTGGACACATCTGCTCCTTCGTCGTCCCCATGAGGCGAGCGCCCGGGCTAACGAGGTCATCGAGATCGGAGATCGCATCGGTGCGCCTTACATCACGACTTTCGCGCTGATCACACACGGCATCGTTGCGGCCGAGCGAGGAGATGTCGGCGTCGCACTTGACAGGTATGGCGAGGCGCTGCGACGAGCGTACACGGCAGGTGCGCACGTGGGCACTGCCCTGGCACTTGATGCGGTCGCTTCCTTGGCCGTGGATCGGGGCGATATGGACCGCGGCGCCCGTCTTGCCGCCGCGGCGGACCGCCTTCGTGAGGAGAACGGGGGAAACATCACCTTGAGGGAGCTAGGCCGCGAGCACCCGCTTGCGCGATTGGCGGGAATGACGGAACCGTCTGACTTCGCTCGCGCCGTCGAGGAGGGTCGACAGCTCACATTGGATGAGGCAGTTGCGATGGCACTCGGGGACTCGCCGGATCCCGGGCACTAGTGAGGACGGTGCCCGGTGCCAGCCGGATCAGTCATCGGCCCCATAAAGCGTAAGGAACATGTTCTTTCGAGCACAGGAGGCCGGCATTGTCACGCCCGATGATCATGGTGGCGGACCTTCATCGAGGTCCTCGGCACCTATCGGATTGTTGAAGGCATGGAGGATCGTGTGTCGCCCACCAGCCGGCGCTACGGGTACCAATAGCCGAACCGCGCAGCGGAGCCGCGCACGGAACCCGGAGCAAATTCGCGTCCTATGAGCGTCCTGAACGGGTCCCATTAGGTTTTCGCGCTTCCGGAACCAAGTGAAAGTCCTTATGCCATAAGGGTTTTCCGGGTGGGCGCTACAGGGTTCGAACCTGTGACCTCTGCCGTGTGAAGGCACTTCGACGAGTCTCTGACCGGCGGAAACGTCTAAAAAGTGGCTCTGACCGGGGAAAACTCTGTACCTGCCTCTCCCCTGTTTTACCCTGGTTTCCTCCCCCTCATCCGGCCCCAGGAGGCCCAAGAGTGACCCTGGGGGGTAACTCATTAGGACCGTCAGCGCCCCGGCCGGGTCCTGGGAAGCGCTAACTACCCAAGGGGCTCGGTCGCGGTTTCCTGATGAGCCCTTGTTGCCTAGCGTCTGGTGGAGCGCGTACGGAAACGGCGCGATGACCTTTTGGTCAGGTCGACTCCAACTCGACGCGGGCGGGTTACAGTCTCTAAGGCGAGCGACCATCAGGCACCTACGCCTAGGAACCTTCTGAGACCTCGTAGATCTCTTGGGCCACCAGACCGTGAGCTTCGCGATGGACTGTTGCTGCAGTGTCAGCGTCGGGAGCGTCGACTAGGCAAAAAATCTTCCCAGCGGCTTCATCTACCCAGTACGACTTGTAGTTCACGCCGTACTTAGTCTGTGTCTCCAAGTCAGCCTTATGCGCGCCTGCAACATCAGCGGCGGATACCCCCCCATCCGTGGTGTGCACATCCATATATGTCGGCATGCGTTGTCTCCCTTCTTGCGGCAGCTGTCATTGCGCAACATAGCAACAAGGACTGCCCCATGTGGCGGTCGCGCACCCTGACAACGACCGATGCGTAACAGGAGGAGACACGGCCGAACAAAACTCATTCGGCTCCGCGTCTATTTCTTGTCAGCCACGGCGGAGCTCGTCGGCAAGGAGCGACGACCGCCAACTTCGCTGCGCTTCATGACTGGCGGCGCGACGGCCTGACCGACGTATCCGGTGCATCCAGAGAGCACGAAAATGAACCCGCCGGGTCCTGTTGCACTCCGACTCGCCTCTTCGGCGACCCGCCCTGTGGACATCCCGGGTAGGGCATCGACGACGACCGAACTATGGATACGCCTATCGGCTTCCATGCCGAGCCGAATAACGACACCGGACGGCCCAGCATCGATTGGCGACGCCGATTCCTCGTCGACCAGCGCGCCGCGCCAGCGGCGAACAACCGCCTCCGCTAACGGATCAGCGGCTTCGCCGAACGATCCCTCAACTTCGACCAGCGCTTGAAGGTGCTGCGCCTTGTCATCAGGTGACGGCAGAGATCCAACCCAATGCCTCCAGAAGGCGTTGTTAAGGAATGACCGTTTGCGTTCCCTTGGTGGCTATGGCCGGGGTGTCATGGCAACGATTCCACGTCGGTCATCACGTCCGATTGCTGATGGGGCGGGTTGTTGCCTTCGACGTTGGGTTCGGCGAACCGGGCGTCGGTCCAGAACGGGAGGGCAGCGCCGTTTCTGGTGTCGAGGCCGTTGTAGTCCCCGATGAAGACTCCCAGCCGGAAGGCCAGGTCCGGATTCCAGGACACCTCGCTCACCCTCCTCGTGGTCCAGGCGTTACCCTCGTTGGTCGAAACCGACAAGGAGGTGTCGATCATCTTCGGGGGGGTGTACTGCCGATCGAAGTAGGCGACCGCTACCGTTCCGCTGGGGGCGACGGATAGCCATGGGAAGAACTGGTCGTCCACCGAACCGCTGGTCACCGGGATCGGAGCCGTCCAGACAGCACCGCCGTCGGAGGAGCGAGCCACGAACACGTCGTTGTTGGTGTCCTCGGCACTGCCGTTGCGGTTATCGGACCATGCCAGGTAGAGCGCGCCGGTGCGGGCGTCCAAATCGATGTTGCCGCCGGCGTTCACCCGTGCGCACATGTGGTCGAGCGTGGACCTGCCCTCACACACCGGGTAGTTGATGTCCACAACCTCGGTGATCTTGACCGGCCGGCTCCATGTCGCCCCTCCGTTGGCGGACTTGACGATCAGGTACTGGTTGTTACCGGCGGTGTTGAAGTTTTCGAAGGCGACGTACACCGTGCCGTTCGTCGGATCCACCACAACGGTCGAGAACTGGTCCTCGTCGCACGCCTGGCCGTCCAGGTCCCCGTACTGGAACGCGCAGTCGGCCGACCGTCCCGAGATCTCCTGGGGCTTGGACCAGTGCCTTCCCTGATCGTCCGAGTAGGTGAGATAGATGGGAGACTCCACGTAAGTGTCGCCCGCCGGGCCGAAGTCGAACCGGGTCCAGGTGACGTACAGCCGGTGGCGACTCAGGTGGCTGGGGTCGGTGCCGGCAACCACGGCGGCCCCTGCCGGGCGCGGCCCGGCCGCCATCCACTCCTTGTCGTGGAAGATCTGGCAGTCGTCGGGGCCACCGTTGTGGGCGGCGATACCGTCGCCCACCACCAAACCTGTCCCCGCTGACTCAGAGTCGACGGGAACGCTCCACGTCACCCCTTCGTCAAGAGAGCGGATGACTGCGATGTACGAGTCGCAATTGTTGCGACCAAAGGCGATGAAAGAGGCGTAGGCCACCCCGTCACCGTCGAAGACGATCACCGGGTCGCCCGATGCGAGCATGGACCTGTCCGGTGTGATCACCTGGCGGGCGTGACGGCTGTATGGCCAGGTGTAGCCGCCGTCGAAGGAGGCGTAAATGCCCATGACCGAGTCGACACCCGGCTCGTAGTCGTTGGCCCCCCCGATCACGTTCTTAGGGTTGGTGGGGTTGATGGCGATGGCCGTTTCGTTGGCTGGTAGGCCCTGGCCGTTGCCAAACTGGTCGGACGAATCCACCTTGTTGTCGCCGTTCACCTGGACATCGTCCGAGCGGCCGGGCGCCGCCGCGATCGAGGTGCCCGCGGCCGCTACCACCCCTTGGCCGTCTCGCAGGAAACTAGGGTCGGCCGGACCCGAGAGTACCGGCCGTCCCGGCTCCGGCCGGTACTCGAACCGACCCGCCGCCCTGGCAGGCGTCGACCCGACCGAGAATCCGGCGACTGTCACTACCACGATGGCACCCATCGCTACCCACCGACGCGACCGTTCCATTTGAACTCCCTGCTCTATGTGCCCATTCGCCATGCAACCCGCCCGGGAACCATACACCTCCGGTGGGAGCCTACGGACCGGCTTGGACGGATATCAAACTGGGCGTCGGCTTCATCATCACCAACGGATGGCAGGCGACAAGTCACGGTGATGAGCCGGCGGAGCCGACCAATCAGCGAGTGGCGGCCACGGCTCGGCGACGATTCGACGCCTGAGCCCCGCCGGCTCTGCGTGAAAAACCGCGACCCTGCAAAGGGACGAGTTGGCTAATCGGAGAATCCGGCTGTCTCGCTCGCGACGCGCCTAAGTGCGAATACGGGTCGCCTTCCGGTTAGACCTTTGAAGACATGGCTGCCCCGGTCGTCGAATTCGAGGCCTGGCACGTCAAGCAGGTCGCGGGTGGTGCCCGAGACCAGGGTTTCACCGGGTCCAGCGATGGCCAGCACGCGGGCAGCGGCATGGACTGCCACGCCCCGTACATCGCCGGGGACGAGTTCCACTTCCCCGGTGTGGATGCCGGCCCGGAGCTGAATCTGAAGGCCAGCAACTGCGTCGTGCAGTGCTGCACCAGCGCGAACCGCCCGCTCCGCACCATCGAAGAGGGCGAGGATCCCGTCACCGGTAGTCTTCACGAGCCTGCCGCTATGGCGATTTAGAACGAACTGGACGCGTTCGTTATGCGCTGCCACCACGTCAAGCCAACCGCTGTCGCCGAGACGCTGGGCCGTTGCCGTTGAGTCGACGATGTCGGTAAACAAAATGGATGCAAGGATTCGCTCGCCTCGGTGCTCGGCGGTTCGGCCGTAGTTCCGCATCGCCGCGAAGTCGACCGACACCCACGGTTCCACGCCGACGACCCAGGCGTCATGGCCGGGCGGGATCTCGAAAACGTCGCCGGGCCCGATCTCCAGCTCAGTTCCATCCGCCATCTCAGCTCTTAGCCGACCGGCCAGAGTTACCCCGAGGTGGTGGTACTGGCAACTGACCGTTCCGGCGATCGGCTTCACATCGACCGACCACCGCCAGCCGGGCTCGTAAGTCATCCGTCCGACAACCACATCGTCGAGTTCGACGACATCGACCTTCCCGCGCGGAAAGTTACGGACTTCGGCGGGTTCGCTGAACCGCTTGCGCTGCATTCGCGCCATGGGGCGTCGTGGCCGTTCTGTGTTGGGTGGAGACCTCGATAGTACGACCGAATGGCGCCGACAGCAGAGCAGGGACTTAGCCCGAGGCGTCGTGGGGGCGTCCGACCTATCGTTCCGATCCGGTGACTGGAAGGACTTCCGCGGTTGTGCTGGGCCCTCGCGCTGACGTGGTCCGGCGCCGGTTCGAGGTACCGATCCTGATTGCGGCGCGGCTCGTCATCCCGGTCATCTTCATCGAGGAGCGCGCTACCTCGATCGTGGCATTGGCCGTGGCCGAATGGGCCAACTGGCTGATCTGGGCTGCTTTCACCGCCGAGTTCGTCACCCTCCTTTGCGCTGGCCGAACGGAAGTGGGCCTACACCCGCCGGGCCTGGCTCGACTTGCTCATCATCGTGGTGTCGTTCCCGTTCCTGCCCGAGCTCTTCGCCTCGGTCCGCCTCCTCCGGCTAACTCGGCTCACGCGTGTCCTGCGAATCCTCCGCCTGGCCCGGCTCGCTGCGATCCTCAACCGTGGAGGTCCGCCGGGAGCCGACCCGGGACTATGGCGAGCACAGCCCTGCTTTTACGACCCATTGACTATACGCTCCGTTACAGCGTTGCCGAACATTTGAAATGGCATTCGGGGTGTCTGGGAGCCGAGTTACCCGACGGCATGTCAGGTACTGCCGGTTTGATCGTAGTTTGGCATCATGAACAGAACCGCCCTGCGATCTCTTGTTCCTTGGCTGACCCTCCTGCTCATGGGTGGCTGCGGAGGCTCGGGCGCCGACACGACCTCAACCACATCGGCAGCCACCACTACCAGCTCGACCACAATCCCGACGACCACCTCAACACTGGCGGGCACAACGACCACCTCGGAGGAGGAGCTTCCCGGTGAGCCGATCGACTTCGGGCCCCGGGCCGGTGACGAAGTGGCCGTAGTGGGAGTGGCACACGACGATGTCCTCAATGTCCGCGACGCCCCCGGAACAGATTCTGAGATAGTTGCGGAGCTCGCTTCGACCGCAACGGGTCTGATAGCAACCGGCCGCGCCCGGTCGCTTCCCGAGTCGATCTGGTTCGAGATCGATGTCGATGATGTCACCGGCTGGGTATCAAGTGCATTTGTTGGGTATCTCGGGCTTACCGATGACGCCACCGCCGAGGTGATCGCAGCCCTGGGAGAGACGCCCGAAGCTGAAACGATGCTCGACCTCGGTTTGGTGGTCGCCGAGGTGATGGCTTCCGACGAGCCGCCCTCGAGGATCGTGATGTCGGTGGCGCCGGTGGTGGGAGACCTTGGCGAGGTCACTTACGACGTCGTTGGTCTCGGTGATGACGCCCTCGGCGGAGTCAGGCTTCATGTCTTCGGGGAAGCTGCCGAGGGCGGCGAAGGCTTCATCCTGTCCAACGTCGAGCGCACGGTCATCTGTAGCCGCGGCGTGACCGATGACGGGTTTTGCCTTTAGGGAACATCCAGAGGAGCAGGACGGTGTAGACCTAAAGGTCGAGCATGGCTGACGAGATCCACCAGGAATTCGATGACATCTGGCGCCTGCATCGCCGGCGTGCGCTCGACGTCGCCTACCGAATGCTCGGAAGCCTCACCGAAGCGGAGGATATCGTCCAGGAGGCGTTCTCCCGGTTACTGGGTCAGAACATCGACGAAATCGACGATCCCGAGCGCTGGCTGGTCACCGTGACGAGCCGACTGTGTCTCGACCATCTCCGATCGGCCCGGATCCAAAGGGAGTCGTATGTCGGGCCATGGCGGCCGGAACCGCTGGTGCAGTACGAGGGAGCGTCGAGCGATCCCGCCGATCGTGTGACACTCGATGACACGATCCGGATGGCTTTGATGATCGTGCTCGACCGGTTGACCCCGGCCGAGCGAGCGTCCTTCATTCTCCACGACGTATTTAAGATCCCGTTCGAAGAGGTCGGTCAGATCCTTGGCCGGAGCACCGCTGCCTGCCGGCAACTGGCCAGCCGGGCCCGCCGTCGGTTGGGCGGCGAAGTCCCGACAATTGGTTCGAGGGAGAGCCCACGACATCCTCGTCCGACTGATGATCATCGCATGGTCGTTGAGGGTTTCGTCGCAGCATGTAATCAAGGGGACACTCCGAAACTCGCTTGGCTAGAAGGGTCTGGTGGAATCGTTCGACTTTCCCGTTGGTTTGGGGCCGGTATTGATCATGGTCGGCGTCGACAACCGAACGAAACGGTGGCTAGCGGGTGGGAAGAAGGTCGCCTGCCAGGAGGGCGGCCAGATGATCTAGTTCGACGTTGGCGCCCGATATAACTATCGCGACCGGCCCCGACGTCTGACCGAGTGCGCCTTCCATGGCAGCGGCAACACCCACCGCGCCCGCTCCTTCGACCACGAGCCGATGCTGTTCCATGAGCAGCCTCATCGCCTCCCAGATCGCGTCCTCGTCCACCAGCACCACCGAATCGACCAGCCTCCGCACGATCTCGAAGGTGTGCCGGTTCCCCAACCCGATGCCACCGCGCAATGAATCGGCCAGCGTTGGCTCCTCGGCCACCTCGACTGGGCGACCCGCCTCGACGCTCATCGCCATCATGGGCCCCCGGGTCATCGACACTCCCACCAATGCCGCCGATGGCACGAGGCGGCCCATGCCGGTGGCGACGCCGGCCATAAGGCCACCGCCGGACAAAGGCACGACGACCGTGGCGACACCGGGCAGGTCCTCGACGATCTCCGCCGCAATGGTTCCCTGGCCGGCGATGACATCGAGATCGTCGAAGGGATGTACGAACAACGCCCCCTCCGTCGCCTCGATTTGGCAGGCCCGATCAAGGGCGGCAGCTTGGGTATCGCCCACCACTTCGACCCTGGCCCCCAGGTCCCTCAAAGGCGCTACCTTCCCAGCTGGGACGCTGGCCGCGATACAGACGGTGGCCGGGATTCCGAGGCGCCGAGCCATGTAGGCCACCGCCCGACCATGGTTCCCGGTCGATGCAGTCACCACGCCCTGGCGGCGGGCGGACTCGGAAACGGCCAGCATCTTTGCGGCGGCGCCGCGTACCTTGAATGAACCGGTGGGCTGGATCGACTCCAACTTCAGGAATACTTCGAAGCCGGTTGCCTCGGTCAAGAAGGCGGATGGAATAAGCGGGGAGCGCACGACGAGACCGGAGATGCGGCGGCGGGCAGCCTCGATGTCCACGGTCGAATCAAGTGATGACGACATCGCCTCGACTCTGCTCACGAGCCCGTTGGACGGTGAGCCCGGCGATGGCGGTGTCCTGGGCGCCGGTGCCAGTCAGGTCACAGAGCGTGATCTGCTCCGGGCTCGTCCGGCCCGGGTGTTTCCCGGCCACGACGGTTCCCAGCTCGATCAGGCCCTCGGGGTCATAACCCTCGGCTACCGCCGAGCGGGCCTCACCGAGGCGCATACTTTGGCGGAGCGAGTCGACGACCACGACGTCGACGAGGTCGAAGATCCCCTCCCCCAGCTCGCGCTTGAGCTCGGCGTCGGACCCGACGGTGGTCAGATGCTGGCCCGGCCGGAGATGATTCTGCTTCAGGAAACCGTCGGTCGCTGGCGTGGTGGTCACGACCACATCGGCCCCGGCAGCAGCCGCTTCAACCGAGTCGGTCGCCCTGACCTCGATGCCGAGCTGGTCGGACAGGTCGCGAGCCAACGCCTCGGCCCGCTCGCGACGTCGGGCCCAAACCGTCACCGTTTCGATGGCAAGGACGAGGCGGAGCGCTTGCACCTGGAAACGGGCCTGGACTCCGGCGCCCAATACAGCCAGCCGCGAAGAATCGGGGCGGGCGAGATGGCGAGCGGCTACCGCCCCGGCCAGGCCGGTGCGGAGATCGGTGAGATAGCCGTTGTCGAAGAGCGCTGCCGTGGGGATACCGGTCTCGGCGTCGAGCACCACCATGAATCCGCCCAGGCTGGGCAATCCCCGCTTCGGATTGTTGAAGAACCCGGCCGAGACCTTGATGGCGATGCCGGGGTAGCCCGGCAAGAAGGCGGACTTGACATCGATCTCACCATTGTGAGCCTCGACGTCGATGCGCATGATGTCGGGCATCACGGCCGAGCCGTCGCTGATCAAGGGATAGACCGCCTCCACCGCCTTCAACTCCGCTTCTCCGAAGCCGACCAGATCACGGATGATTCCTTCGGTGAGGACAAAGAGTTCCCCCATCAGTCGAGAATGGCCTGGTCGAGGTCGGCGATCAGATCTTCGATGTCTTCGATACCCACCGAGTAGCGAACCAGACCTTCGGGGATGCCCAGCGCGGCCCGCTCTTCGGCGGTGAGCTCGACATGGCTGCTGGTGGCCGGGGCGGCAACGATCGTCTCCACCGCCCCCAGATTGGCGGCGGCATGGGCATAGCGGATACGGGAGAGGAAGCGGCGCACCGCCTCGAACTCGCCTTCGAGGCCGAAGCTGAGCATTCCCCCGAATCCGGTCATCTGCCGGCGGGCGATGTCATGACCGGGATGCTCGGGCCGGCCCGGGTAGTTGACCACTGTCACCTGCTCCTTTGCGGCCAGGTGGTCGGCAACTGCCTGGGCGTTGGCGTTCTGACGTTCGATTCGCAGTTGCAGGGTCTTCATGCCCCGCAACAAGAGGTAGGCGGCCATCGGGTCGAGGCTGGCACCGTTGATCTCTCGATAACCAAAGACCTTGTCGACCAGTTCCTGATCCCCCACTACCACCCCACCCAGGGCGTCGGCGTGGCCGCCGAGGAACTTGGTGGCCGAATGCACCACGAGATCACAACCTAGGGCCAAGGGTGTCTGGTTGATCGGTGTGGCGACGGTGTTGTCGACAACCACCAGCGCCCCGGCATCGTGACCCGCTGCGGCGAGCCGGGCCAAGTCGAGCACCTTGAGGGTGGGGTTCGTCGGAGTCTCGAGGTAGAGGACGTCACACCCGCGGCTCACCGCGGCCTCGATCTCGTCGTGGTCGGAGGTCTCGCACAATTTCACCTCAACTCCGTATTGAGGAAGGAACTCCGAGAAAAGCCGGTTGGTGCCGCCGTAGGTGTCCTTGACCGACACCACCCGCTTACCGGGCGCCAGCAGGGCATGGAGCGTATTGGAAATGGCGGCCATTCCGGTGGAGGCGGAGGCCGCCGCCTCCCCACCCTCCAAATCCCGGACCTTTTCCTCGAAAACGGCGACGGTGGGATTCGTGTTGCGCCCATAGATATGGCCGGGTTCTTTGTCCAGGGCCACGGCGATCCACTGGTCGACATCGTCGTAGCCGTAGGAAACGCTGTGGACAACAGGGACCTGGGTGGGCTCGCCGTCACGGGCCCGTTCCTCTCCCGCCCAGACCGAGCGAGTACCGATACCGAGTTTGCGCTCAGCCATGCTGGTTTCTTAGAGCAGTGGCTTGGTCAGGTAGTCGTTGAAGCGTGACAGGAGCATGCTCATGTGCTTGGCCCGGATCTCGGCCATGTAGCGGGCCGAGCCGCCCTCCAGGGCCTCAAGGGAGTGGTCGATCTCCTCGAGAAAAATCTGGACTTCTTCCTCCCAGTTCATCTCCGGCAGTAGTTGGATCCAGATCCGGGCAGTCTGGCGGAAGAGGCGATCGGAGATGGATCTGAGAGGTTGATTGCCGATGGTTTCGAGGATCGCCTCGTGCAGGCGGTTGTAGAGTATGCCCAGCTGGCGGGGATCGCGATCGGCCGTCGCCGCCTCCACCTCGGTGCGCAACACGCGGAGCTGGGCGGTGATTCTGGGCGGCACTGGGACGACCATGAAATCGGCGATGAGCTCGGTCAGCTTCAGTCGCAGCGAGTAGACGTCGCGCATGGACTTCAAATCCACAACGGAAGCCGAGGTGCCTCCCCCATGACGGGTGGCGAGGCCATCGAGCCGGAGCATGGTCAACGCCTCTCGGATCGGGGTGCGAGACACCCCGAACTCGAGGGCCAGGGCCTGCTCCCGCAGCGGCGCCCCCGGGGGAATGTCGAGTAGGCAGATGCGCTCGCGAAGCGACTTGTAGATTCCGTCGGCGGTGAGCTTGGGGCCGGTTTTAGCTGTCATCGTCGAACT
>Ga0136633_1000375_pt1 | contig 33951 bp, 36 predicted proteins | sample AntDrymeUQ832206_2_FD_105494 | JGI IMG/M metagenome (GOLD analysis project Ga0136633, IMG submission 105494) | Polar desert sand microbial communities from Dry Valleys, Antarctica - metaG UQ83 (22.06) | ecosystem: Environmental > Terrestrial > Soil > Desert | place: Antarctica: Dry Valley... | reverse complement strand
CCAAACGTAGGCCGAAGCCCGTGCGCGCCTCTCTACCGTCCGCCCAAGGCCTGGAACTCTTGCCGCACAACGCTTTCAGGACAACGGGACGCCGAAGTCACCCACTCCGATGCCAGGAGAGCCTTTAGGGCAGTGCTGCCAGCCGCAGCGCCTCGTCCACCTCGGTCTTTAGTGTGCTGAGGGCGTTCTCGGTCGCAACGTCGTCGTTTCGCAGTGGCACTGCCGGGTTGCCGACGGCGTCGAGCGAGCTGAGTCCTGCCGGCGCCGCGGCTATATCGCCGTCAATGTTGAACCACAACAGCCGGCCCTCGCCCCGGTTCTTGCGCTCCAACAACAGTGGGAGTTCGGTCTCCTTGATGTATGTCGATGCCCACGCGGCAGGGCTCCCGACGAGAATGAGCACCTTGGCGCGGTTGACGGCGTTGACGATAGCGGCGGTGAAATCATCACCCGTGGAGATGTACGAGTCGTCCCACAGCGTTATGTGCCTGTTGGCGACGAGATGGCGAAGCCTGTCCCTGATCCTTTCGACCCACTCAAGGTCTTCCTTGGCATAGGAAATGAAGACGGTCGGGACCTGAGACTGCTGGTGCTTGTCGTAACGGCGCATCGCATCGGCAAGGGCCAAGGTGTCTCGCTGACCGACGCCTCGTCCGGCACGCTCGTCCAGTGCTCGCTGAAGCCGGTCCGTGGCGCGCTCTTCGTGATGCGCGACCGTGTTTCGTCCACTTTCGATGAGCTCCTCGACTTGGTCCGCGCGGAGATGGAAGTCGAACGGCCCTACTTTCGTCGGGATGTCGTAGAGCTTCAACCTCGCCGTCGCGTCGAGCGACACGCCGTCGCGGCTGTCGATGCCGCTGCTCACTACGCCCATCCACCACGAAAACCATCTCGGTAGGAACCGAGAGACCTCAGTCGACTTCTTCCCTTCCGGACGAAGCACGATGGTGTCGAGCTCCTCGTCAAAGCCGGCTGTGAGCCACACGGGCACTTTCCACGCGATAGCCGCGTCTACGAGCTGCGCTGATTGGCGTTGGACGGGCGGGTACACGAGGGGCACGGCGGTGGCGAGTCGCAGGAGCTCCTCGATTTCCATGTCTGGATGTTGCGCACTGGAGTAGACAAGGATGCGACGAGATGTAAGGTCGACGGCGGCCGTAGCGAGCGGTGGGTCGAGGTCGCCGAGCGTGCGGACTGGCCGGCGCCCGCGTGCGTCGACGATCTTTCGGAAGAGCTCCGGCACCACGTATGCCTTATAGAAGGCGTGGGGTGGTTGCCGGATGCGCCAGAGCTGTGCGGGAAGTCGCATCCTGCGTCCGAGTCTTTGAAGGCTCTCGGACCTGACCGCGTCCCCCATTTCCCGAGGAGTGATGCCGGCACCGAGCAGGGCGCCGATGAGCGTGCCGGCAGAGCACGTCGACACGCTGGCGAAGCGGTAGCGAGTCTGGAGCTCCTCAAGGGCGCCGATGTAGCTCACGCATCGCACGCCGCCTGAGCTCAGGACGAGATGGGCTCGCGTTTGCTCCTGTTGAGTCTCGTGGTCTCGCCCCGCCCCTGGTGAGGTCACATGCGGCATCCTGTCACCCCCGGCACGACGCCGGTCAGAGTTTGTCTGCCGTCTCGATTGTCGAGGCTCAGCACAAGGTCTTGCTAAAGGTCCGCGTGGGAAGGTGTCGCTCGCTGGGGACGGGTGCAGATCACCTGGCCGCAGCCCCGGACCGTACGCCCTGGGCCTAGAGGAGCTCGCCCCGGCGGAGAGCGGCGTCAACGTCCCGGCGGGGAGCCGCAGGGTTGCGGCCGGGAGCCGGCGCTCGATCGATGGCCCACGTAAGGCGGCGCTCGGCTTTCCATTCCCGGCGGAGGTCCTCGGCGGCCTGCTCGACCGAGTCGGCTACGGACCGTTGAGCGGTCGGTGGCCCGGCTCATCTTGACGTACGCCAGCTCCCGGCCTCCGCCGTCCTCCAGGGCGTGGGTCCTCTCGACGGTTGCGCCTTGGCTGCGGTGCACTGTGACGGCGTAGCCGTGGGCCAGGCGGTCGGCGGCTATCTCGTTGCCTCCCAGCACCCGGACGGCGTTGCCGTCGTCCATGCGCACCGACAGCGACTGACTCGACGTCCAGAGCGATCACCCTGCCGGTCTCGGAGGTGACGACCTTGCCGCCGGCGCCCGGGGCCAGGGTCACCACCCGGTCACCAACGGCGTAGGCACGGCACGCTCCCCGAGAACGTCGATCGGGCGGCCGCCCACCAGCTCGACGGGCTCTTCAAGGCGTCGCGGAACGACCGGAAATCCGGGCCGGCCGGTGCCGCCGGCAGCCCCGCTCCGCCGGCCTGAGCCACCCGTTCGTGACCCGTCCTGTCCCACACCGTCCCACCGCGCCCGTACTTCTTGTGGGATGGATGTGGGATGGGGGACGGCACAACCGCTGGCCGAAGGTCCGAATTGCCACCCAGATACCCTCTGAACTGGGCGTTTACGGGGTGGAGGTGAGCGGATTCGAACCGCCGACTTCCACGTTGCGAACGTGGCGCTCTGCCAGCTGAGCTACACCCCCCGGGGACCCTCAGGTTAGTCGAGGGCGCCGGCGGCCTGATCGAGGGCGGCCTGGAGGCGGGCCTGCAGGAGCGTGACCGTCAGATCGCCCCTGGTGCGCTCGAGGACGGCCCGCAGCGCGTCGGTGGTACGGCGCAGGCCGCCGGTCACTGCATCGGGATAGTCCATGGTGACAAGGAGGCCGTAGGCCTCGTCCATGGTGGCGAGGAGGGCTTCGCTCCGGGACAGCTCGCCCTTGCGGAGGCGGTCGAGCAGGTGGCGGCGCAGCTCGCTGGCCGCCTCAGCCAGGCCGTTCAGCCATGCGGCACCCGGAACCCGCAGTTCCTCGGCGGAGGGCAGCGGGCCGTCACCGACCATGGCCGCAGTCAGGCGCGCCTCGGCGTACTCCTTAGCTGCGTCGTGCAGTGGTCCGCTCCCCACCAGCGACGGGAAGGGCGCCAGGGCCTCCTGGGCCTCCCGCAGGGCCACGCCGGCCTCGTCGGCCAGGCGGAGGGCCTCGTCCGGCCGGAGCAGGTGGACGGCCCGGATGGAGCTGCCACACGCCCGGATGGTGCGCCGGCAGGCGGCCAGGGCCACCTCGCGTGCCGCGTTCGCAGCATCGAGCTCGCTGCGGACGTCCTGACCCAGGGCGGCCAGCTCGGCGGCCCGGTCGACGGGGGGAACGGGCTAGTTGGCCGACCGGCGCAGAAGGGCCGGCTCGGCGCGCAGCAAGGCGGCGTCGAGCCGGTGGGGCTGCGGCAGGAAACGGACCTTCATGTCCCGCTCGGCGGCGACGTTGCGCTGGTGGACGAGGAGGGCGACGTAGGCGATCAGGAGCACGTCGGCTACCAGGTGGGCGAGCAGCATGACGCCCATGGAGAGGAGCACCCCGAGGGCCAGGGTTGCGACACTGGCGACGAGGAGGGCGGAGAGGACGTCGCGCCGGCGGCGGATGGTGCGGGTGCGGGCGGCGGAGGTCGCCGACGGAACGCGAACGCCGGACATCGGCGAGCGATGGGAGGGTGCCGGAGTGGTCCGGGTGCTGCGGAGGGGTCCGTGGACCGTGGTCAACGGGGACTGGGAAGCGTGCGGACGGTACCAGTGCTCGCCGCCGGCGGCGCGGGACGTGCGGGGTCCGGTGCGCCGGAGCACGCTCAGCTGCCGGTGGAAGTTATGGATCGAGTCACCCGGTCGACCCTCGGCGCGTGAACGCACGAGAGGCGGAATGAGTACTGCGGCCCAGATTCCAGCGAGGACCAGAAGAACCAACGTCACGCTCCTCAGACCTTCCTTTACCTCGATGGACGGTACTGCGCCACGACCCGCGAAACGCGGATGGGGGGGAGCCGGCGCCCCCTCTTCCTACCAGCCGAGGCAGGAGGAGGCAAACGGTCGGGCCTACTCCTCGACGGCTCGGCGGTAGATCCCGTGCCGGCCGCCGGTCTTCTCCCAGAGCACCAATTCGGTGATCATGATGGAGCGGTCGACCGACTTGCACATGTCGTAGATCGTCAGCGCGGCGACGGCACAGGCGGTCATCGCCTCCATCTCCACGCCCGTGCGGTCGATGGTCTCGACCTGGGCCTCGACCTCCACCGAGTCGTCGCCGATGGTGAAGTTCACGAAGATCGACCCGACCAGCAGCGGGTGGCACAGGGGGATCAGGTTCGGGGTCTGCTTGGCCGCCTGGATGCCCGCCACCCGGGCCACGGCGAGTACGTCGCCCTTGGTCAGGGAGTTGCTGGCCACCATCGAGGTGGTCTCGGGCTTCATCATCACCTTGCAGCGGGCCAGGGCCCGGCGGTGGGTGGCCTCTTTGGGAGTCACGTCGACCATGCGGGCGCGGCCCAGTGGGTCGATATGGGTCAGTCCGCGGTCGCTCATGACCCGGAGTGTACGGCTACCTGCTGCTATCCACCGATCTGGCTCATGGACCGGTCGGGGCGGATGAAGTCGACCCGACCGATCGAGTGGCCGGCCCACTTGTTCCCCACGTCGGCGACGACGGCTGCGGCCAAGTCGTCGTCGGATCCACCGGAGCGCAGGACCGACCGCAGGTCCGTCTCCTTGACGGCGAACAGGCAGTTTCGGAACATGCCGTCGGCCGTCAGGCGGACGCGGTCGCAGCTTCCGCAGAAGGACTCGGTGACGCTGGCGACGACGCCGATCTCGCCCTTGCCGTCGAGGTAGCGGAAACGCTCGGCGGGGGCCGATCCCCGACCGGGCACCGGCTCGATCGGGTAGACGGCGTCGACGGCGGCCACCACCTCGGCCGCGGGCACGACTGTGGTGGGCGACCAGCCGTCATCCGCATCGAGGGGCATGAACTCGATGAAGCGCATCGTCACGCCCCGTTCACGGCCGAACGTGGCGAAATCGACGATCTCGCCGTCGTTCACCCCCCGAAGGAGGACGCAGTTGACCTTCACGGGGGAGAAGCCGGCCTCCACGGCGGCGTCGATGCCGTCGAGCACCTGATCCAGGGCGTGGCGGCGGGTGATGGCGAAGAAGGTGTCCCGGTCGAGGGAGTCGAGTGAGATGTTGATGCGGCGCAGGCCCGCAGCGCGCAGCTCGGCGGCCAGCAGTCGCAGCGTGGCCCCGTTGGTGGTGAGGGACAGGTCGGTGCCCAGGCGGGCCAGCTTCTCGACGAGAACGGGCAGGTGGGCCCGGACGGTGGGCTCCCCGCCGGTGAGGCGGATGCCGTCGAAGCCGAAGCGCTCGACGCACACCCGGGCGATCCGTTCGATCTCGTCGTAGGTGAGCAGGTCGGACCGGTCGAGCCAGTCCATCCCCTCGGCCGGCATGCAGTAGCGGCAGCGGAGGTTGCAGCGATCGGTGACGGAGATGCGCAGGTCGCGCACTGTACGACCGTGGGGGTCGACGAGAGAGGCGGCGGCCATGACCCACGTTACGTGAGCAGCATCACCTTCACGGACCCGCCCTCGGCCACGCCCTCGCCGTCGGGGAGCAGGGCCAGCGCATTCGCCACGGCCATGGCCCGCAGGAGATGTGACCCCTGGCCCCCCGATGAGCGCACGTGCAGTCGGCCGCCGGCGTCGTGGGTGGCCACCACCCGGAGGAGGTGCAGCTTGCCGTCCGGCCGACGCAGGAGCGGCTCGTCGGCGACCGCCGGCAGCTCGGGACGGAACAGGTCCCGGTGCCCGGTCATCTGCCGCAGGGCCGGGCGGGCGAACAGCTCGAAGGAGACCAGCGACGACACGGGATTGCCGGGCAGTCCGAAGACCGGCGTGCCCAGCACGGTGCCGAAGGCAAGCGGCTTGCCCGGCCTCACCGCGACCTGCCACCAGTGCATGTTGCCCAGGCGGTCGAGGACCGTCTTCACGTAGTCGAAGTCGCCGACGCTGACGCCGCCGGAGGTCAGGATGGCATCGCACCCGGCCACCCCCCGCTGGATCGCCGCCGTGATGGCAACCTCGTCGTCGGGTGCGACGCCCAGGTCGACCGGGATGCAACCGGCGCGGGCCACCAGCGCGAGGAGCATCGGCCGGTTGCTGTCGCGTATCTGGCCGGGTAGGAGCGGGTCGGCCGCCGAGGTCAGCTCGTCGCCCGTGGACAGCACACCCACCCGGGCCGGAGGGACCACGACCACGCTCTCCGTGCCCACGCTGGCCAGGACGCCCAGATGGCCCGGACCGAGCTCGGTGCCCGGCTCGAAGAGGACCTGACCGGCGCGGAGGTCCTCGCCGGGGCTGCGGATGTGGTCGCCGGCCGAGGCCGGCGCCTCGATCGTCACCCGGCCGTCAGGGCCGGTGGAGGTCAGCTCCACCATGATGACGGCGTCGGCGCCGGGAGGGACGACTGCGCCCGTCATGATCCGCACTGCCTGTCCAGGGCCCACCTCCACCCCCGGCGGGGCGCCGGCGGCCGCAGTGCCCACCACCTCGAGCGTGACCGGTGCGCCGGCCGTGTCGACCGCCCGGACCGCAAAACCGTCCATCGCCGAGTTGGCGAACGACGGCACGTCGTGGCCGGCTACGACACCGGCGGCAGTTACGCAGCCGAGGGAGTCCCCGAGTGGGATCGACCGCGGGGGCAGGGCCGGGCAGGCGGCCAGGATGATCCGCCGTGCCTCTTCGACAGGGATCAAATCAGCTTCTTGCGTTGCACCAGGTCCGCGAGGAACGAGCGGAACCTGGGGCCCAGGTCCTCCCGCTCGATGGCCAGTTCGACGGTGGCCCGTAGGTAGTCGAGCTTGTCGCCGATGTCGTACCGGCCCTCCTCGAAGACGTAGCCGTAGATCGTCTGATGCGTGAGCAGCAGGTCGATGGCGTCGGTGAGCTGGATCTCGCCGCCGGCGCCGGGCTGGATGTGGTCGAGGCACTCGAAGATCTCCGGGGTGAACACGTAGCGGCCCATCACGGCAAGGTTCGACGGGGCGTCCTCCGGCTTGGGCTTCTCGACCACTGCCAGGATGCGCACCAGGTTGTCCTCGACCGCCTCCGGCAAAGCGCAGCCGTACGAGCTGATCTCGTTGCGGGGGAACTCCTTAAGGGCCAGCACCGACCGGCCGTAGCGCTCGTGGAGGGCGAGCATGTCGGAGAGCACGGTGGACTGGCTGGTCATGATGTCGTCCCCGAGCATCACCGCGAAGGGCTCGTCGCCGACGTGCTGGCGGGCCACCGCAACGGCGTGGCCGAGGCCGCGGGGCTCGCCCTGGCGGACGTAGTGGATGTTGGCCATCTCGGCGATGGCCTGCATCTCCTTCAGCATGTCGAACTTGCCGGCCTTCTCGAGGTAGTGCTCGAGCTCGAAGGACCGGTCGAAGTGGTCCTCGATGGCCCGCTTGCCCCGGCCGGTGATGATCAGGATGTCTCGCAGTCCCGCCTGGACCGCCTCCTCGACCACGTGCTGGATGGCCGGCTTGTCGACGAGGGGCAGCATCTCCTTGGGCTGGGCTTTGGTGGCCGGCAGGAACCGCGTGCCGAGCCCGGCCGCCGGGATCACCGCCGTCTGGATGCGCTTCAATGTGCCCCTCCCTGCTCAGTGTCGCCGGCCTCGGCATGCTCTACCCGATTGCGCCCGTTCGCCTTGGCCCGGTACATGGCCCCGTCGGCAGCGGCCACCAGCTCCTTGCCCGAGGTGCCATGCTCCGGAAAGGCGGCCACGCCGACCGAGATGGTGATGTCCAACGAGCCGGTGTCGATCCGGAAGGGCGCGTTCCCCGCCGCCGCCCGGATCTTCTCGGCCAGGAGCAGGGCGCCGGCCAGCCCGGTCTTGGGCAGCAGAAGGGTGAACTCGTCGCCTCCCCAGCGCGCGACGACGTCGACCTCGCGCACCGCCTCGGTGAGTCGCCGGGCCAGCTCGATGAGCACGGTGTCGCCCGCCTGGTGGCCATGGCGGTCGTTCACGTTCTTCATCTGGTCGAGCTCGACGAACACCACCGAAAACGGCTCCGAGAAGCGCAGGGCACGGGAGAGCTCGGCCTCGAGCCGCATGTCGAAGTTGCGACGGTTCCAGAGCCCGGTCATGCCGTCGGTAAGGGACAGCCGGACCGCCTCCTCGTACAGGAAGCTGTTCTCTATGGCCGACTCGGACTGCCGGACGAGGATCTCCAGGGAATCGACGTCCTCGTCGTCGTAGGCAGACTGCCGTCCGTAGTAGGCGAGCACGCCGAAGGGATGGCCGCCGGAGCGGAGGGGGATGGCCATGGCTGCAGCGCCGGGCGGCGGTTCGAGGTCCGGTGCGGGCCTGGCGTCGTCACCGTCGCGGGGCCACGACACCGCCCCGCCGGTCCGTGAGGCGGCCGCAGCCAGGCCCGAGCGACCGCTGAGCTCGCCGATGGTCACCTCGGTGCCCGGTCCCGACGTCTCCATGGGCCGCAACCGGTCACTTCCGGCCACGACGACGTAGAAGACCCCGGTCGACGCTCCCAGGTACGTGGTGGTGACCTCCAGCAGGGCGGAAACCATGACCTGGCGGTCCCGTGTGGAGGCCAGCACGTCGCCGAGCCGGACCAGCGCCTGGCGGAAGTCGCGCAGCCGGGCCCGGGGATCCTCCACCGTCCAATGCTACGGCCTGCGGTACTCTGGGATTCTTCTGGTCCTTGTGCGATCCCCGCCGGACCGGCCCCCCGGGAGCGGTTGATGCCGAAGTACGAGTACGCCTGCAAGAGTTGTGGCGAACGCCTCGAGGTGGTGCAGTCCTTCGCGGACGCCCCGCTGACCGATTGCCCCGCCTGCGGTGGGCCGCTCCGGAAGGTCTTCAGCGCCCCTTCGATAGCGTTCAAGGGCAGCGGCTTCTACCGCACCGACAACCGCAAGCGCCGCTCCGAGCCGACCGAGCCGAAGACCGACAAGACGCCCGCCGACGCCAAGACGGACTCGAAGCCGGATTTGAAGGCGGACGCCAAGGGCGAGTCCAAGTCCGAGCCGGTCAAGGCCGACACCGGCTCGAAGCCCGAGGCGAAGAGCGAGCCCAAGACGGAGTCCAAGCCCAAGGCAGCCGAGGCCAAGACGGCCTAAGTGCCAATGTGACAGTGCCCCTGCCGTCTGCGGAGATCGGGGTCTTCGGGGGCACCGCCTTCTACTCCTTCCTCGACGACGTCGAGGAGGTGGCCGTCCAGACGCCCTACGGGGCGCCGTCGGCCCCAGTGGCCGTCGGCACCGTCGCCGGAAGGCGGGTGGCGTTCCTGCCCCGGCACGGGCCTGCCCACTCGATCCCCGCCCACCGGGTGAACTACCGGGCCAATCTGTGGGCCCTCCGCCGCCTGGGGGTCCGGCGGGTGCTGGCCCCGTGCTCGGTCGGCTCGCTGCAGCCGTACGTCCGTCCGGGCGACATCGTGGTGTGCGATCAACTGGTCGACCGCACCTCCGGCCGGGCCGACACGTTCTTCGACGGCCCGCTTCCCGCCCATGTGTCCTTTGCCGACCCGTACTGCCCCGAGCTGGCCCACGCCGCAGTGGGCGCGGCCCGGTTGGAGGGCGCCACCGTGCACGAGGGGGGAACGGTGGTCGTCATCCAGGGGCCGCGGTTCTCTACGCGTGCGGAGTCGAAGTGGTTCTCCTCCGCCGGATGGGAGGTGGTCAACATGACCCAGTACCCGGAGGCTGCGCTGGCCCGTGAACTGGGCATCTGCTACTCCGGCCTGGCTCTCGTCACCGACTACGACGCGGGCGTCGAGAGGGCCGAGGCGGTCACCATGGACGCCGTGTTCCGGGTGCTGGCCGAGAACATCGAGCGGGTGAAGGGCGTGCTGCTGCGGGCCATCCCCGCCATCCCGACCCAGCCCGATTGCAGCTGTGCCGAAGGAGCCATGGATCCAGGGTCGCTTCCCGCATAGTCGGCGGAGAGCCGCCATGTGAGTAGTCTGTCGACCGAACGGCGCTTCCCCCTCCGTGGTTTCGGAACTCTCTTCCGGAGGACAAAACGCCGTGCGTCTGCGCCGCCTCGCCCGATCTCCCTTGGCCTACTGGGTGGCCGTCGTCGCCCTGGCCGCCGTCACCGCGTCACTGGTCGCCCGCCAGGTCGACACGGCGGGGGCCCAAGCCGCCCTCTACGGCCGGCTCCGGCCGATCGTCCTCGCCACGCACACCGTCGAGATCGGCTCGGTGGTGCGGGCCGCCGACGTGGCCGTCCGCTCCATGCCGGCGGCGTTCCTGCCCACGGGGGCGCTGGCCACCACCGACGTGGTGGTGGGGCGCACGGTGGCCGTCCCGTTGTTCCAGGGGTCGGCGGTGCTCGCCGGCCACCTTGCGCCGGACGGGCTCGAAGGCGTGGCCGCCCTCCTGCCGGCCGGTACCCGGGCGGTGGCGGTGCCGGCCGGGCCGGCGTCGGTGGTGGTCCGGCGGGGCGACCGGGTCGACGTGCTGGCCACCTTCGACCCACCTCCCGCCGGCGAGGAGCCCACCTTCCCGGTCGCCGAGGCCGCCCCCGTCCTCGACGTGGGGCCGGAGGCGGTGACGGTGGCCGTCGCCCCGGAGGAGGCGAAGCGGGTGGCCTACGCGGTGGCGGCCGGCGTGGTGACGCTCACCCTCACCGCAGAGGTGACGCCAGCAGTGCCAGCACGGCTACCCCGGCCAGCACCCGGTACACCACGAACGGGAGGAACGAGCGGGTCCGCACCACCCGCAGCACCAGCCACACCGCTGCAAGCCCGGTGATACCCGAGGCCACGATGCCCCAGAAGAAGGCCGGGGCCGTGCCCGGCGGGAGGCCGTCGACGGCCAGCTCCGCCCCCTTGTACAGAGCCGCCCCACCCGTGATCGGCATGCTCATCAGGAACGACAGCCGGGCGGCGGCGTTGCGGTCGAAGCCGAGGAATCGGCCGGCGGTGATGGTGATGCCCGACCGGGAGACGCCGGGGGAGAGGGCGCCGGCCTGGGCCAGCCCCATGATCAGGGCCTGGCGGGGCCCGTAGTCGCTCTCGGCCAGGTTGCTGGGGAGGCGGTCGGCCACCAGGAGCAGCAGGCCGAAGACGATCAGCATCACCGCGATCAGCCAGATCTCGCCGAGACGCTCGTTGATGAAGCCCTCGAGACCGGCGCCCACGATGGCGCCCGGCACCGAGGACAGGAGGAGCAGCCAGGCCAGGCGCTGATCGGTCGTGGTGACGGCCCGGTCCCGGATGGAGGTCAGGCCCGCCTTGGCCAGCCGGGCCAGGTCCTTCCGGAAGTAGAGGAGGGAGGCCACGATCGTGCCCACGTGCAGGGCGACGTCGAACGTCTTGTTCAGATCGACGTTCTCCGCACCCGTCAGTTCCTCCCACCCGAACAGCCACGGCACCAGGATGAGGTGCCCGCTGGAGCTGATCGGCAGGAACTCCGACAACCCCTGGGTGATCCCGAGCACGATGGCGTGCAGGACCGGGATGGTGGTGGCCGGGTCGGCTTGGGCGAGGTCGAGCACGGCGGGAGGTTAGGCGGCGGTGGGATACTGGCCGCATGCGCGCCGTGCTGGTCAACGCCGAGTCTTTTTTTGAACAGCGCCGCCGCCAGGGCATGGACAAGTTCGACGAGATGTGGGAAGGGGAGTGGCACTTCGTGAACCCACCGAAGTCGTGGCACCCCCTTCTGAACGGCGACATGCTCGTGGTCCTGCGACCGCACGCCGACAGTGCCGGCCTGCGTTCAACCGGAGATGCGCTCGGCGTGTTCGCAGCGGAGAACGACTGGCGAGTCCCCGACCAGGCGTATGTCCGGCCGGACCAGATCGTCGAAATCGGCGTCACGGGTGCCGAGCTCGTGGTCGAGTTCCGTTCGCCAGGCGACGAGAGCTACGCCAAGCTCCCCTTCTACGCGGCCCGGGGGATCACCGAGGCGATGATCGTCCACCGCGACCGCCGGTTCGAGCTCTACCGCCTTGACGCCGCCGGCACGTACCAGCCGGTCGAGGACGGCCGTTCGACAGTGCTCGGCGTCACCTTCACCACTGTGGAAGGCCCGAAGCTGCGGATCGCCTGGAGCGAGGGCGCCGCGGAGGTCTAAGAACCGCTCAGCTGGATGTCGCCGATCACCAGGGTCAGGCCGGCGGCGCCACCGGGCAGCCACTCACTGTCGCCGCCGACGGCGACGAGGTCGAGGAGCATGCGCTGGAGGGTGGAGGCGATGGTGGCCTCCCGGACCGGCTCGGCCGGTGCCCCGTCCCGGAACAGCAGACCCTCGACGCCGACGGAGAAGTCGCCGCTGATCGGGTTGGCCCCGGAGTGCAGGCCGGTGACCGACTGCACCAGCAGCCCGTCGCCGACGTCGGCCATGAGCTGCTCCTGGCTCCGCTCGCCGGGAGTGAGGCTGAGCGCCCGGCTCCCCACGCCCGGCGTGGAGCGGTAGCCGCCCCGCACGGCCGAGGCGTTCGACGGCTGGCTGCACCGGCGACCGGTGTAGCTGTTGTGCAGGAACCCTTGCAGGACACCGTTCTCGATGAGGACGTTGCGCCGGCTGGCCAGCCCCTCTGCGTCGTAGAGGGACGCGCCCCACGCCTCGGGCTCGGTGGGGTCGTCGACCAGGGTGACGAAAGGGACGGCCACCGCCTCTCCCTCCCGACCGATGAACAGCGACCGACCCTTGATCACCGAGGAAGCCGACAGTCCCGAGGACAGCAGGCCCAGGAACGAGGCCGACACCAACGGGTCGAGGAGCACGGTGACGCGGCGGGAGGTCGGCTTGCGGGCGCCCAGCAGGCGGGTGGCCTTCTCGCTGGCGTCCTTGACCGCCTTGGCCATGTCCAGGTCCTCCGGCGTGCGGGCCACCGAGTAGCCCGAGCCGGTCATGGTCTCCGTCCCCTCGCCAGCCATGGCCGACGCGACGATGGAGCACCCCGAGCGACGGGTCGTGGCCCGCACGCCTTCGGTGGAGGCGATGGCCGACTCCGACACCGAGTCGCCGTACTCGGCCGCCTCCACGCCCCGGATGCGGGAATCTGACGCTTTGACGGCCCGTTCGAGCTCCAGGGCCATCTCCACCTTGCGGTCGGTGGGGAACTCGGCCAGCTCAGCTCGGAACAGGTCGAGGTCGACCGGCTCCACGCCGTCGGGAGCGGCCAGGCCGAGGAACTCGTCGACCGTGCCGAAGGCGGCGTTGTCACGGGCCTCGTCGAGGGTCTCGGCGATGATGGCGTCGTCGAGCGACGCTGCGTATGCGAACCCCTGGCGATGGTCGACGATCACCCGCACGCCCACGCCCTGGGTGTCGGCGGAGGAGAGCGACTCCACTGCCCCGTCGAACACCTTGACCTCGGTGTGGTGGCTGCGGCCCAGGAACACCTCCACCTGCTCGCCCGGACGGGCCTGGCCGGCGATGCGCTCGGCCAGCTCGAGCAAATCACTCATGCTGCGGTACCACCCACCGTCATCGCCGCCACCCGCAATGTGGGCTGGCCGGAGGACACCGGCACGCCCTGCCCGTCCTTCCCGCAGGTGCCGGTCCAGGTGTCGAAGTCGTTGCCGACTGCGTCGATGGCCTGCAGGACCTCGGGGCCGTTGCCGATCAGGTTGGCCGAGCGGATCGGGTAGGTGATCTCGCCGTTCTCGATCATGTAGGCCTCGGTGATCCCGAACACGAAGTCTCCGGTGGCGGTGTTGACCTGCCCGCCGCCGAGCTGCACGCAGTAGATGCCGTGCGGGGTCTGGCGGATGATCTCGTCGGGGTCTTCCTCGCCGGCCAGCACGTAGGTGTTGGTCATGCGCACCATCGGGAGGTGGTGGTAGCTCTGGCGCCGGCCGTTGCCCGACGACTGGCGGCCGGCCTTGCGGGCCCGCAGGTGGTCCCACATGTAGTCGGTGAGCTCACCGTCTTCGATGAGTGAGTTGCGCTGGGCGGGGTGGCCCTCGTCGTCGATGGCATACGTGCCCCATTCGCGGGCGTAGGTGCCGTCGTCGACCAGGTTCACCAGGGGGCTGGCGACTTGGGTGCCGACCTTGTCGCGGAACACCGAGGCGTCGCGGCCCACCAGGTCGGCCTCCAGCCCGTGCCCGCACGCCTCGTGGAAGAGCACGCCGCCGGCGCCCCGCTTGAGGACGACGGGCAGCGTGCCGCTCGGGGCGGGGCGGGCCTTGAGCATCTCGAGGGCCCTACGGGCCGCCTCCCGGGCGATGTCGGCCGGGTCGACCTCCTCGAACAGCTCGAAGCCGACGGTGCGTCCGGGCGCCTCGTAACCCGTCTGCATGCCGGTGTCGCCGTTGGCCACGCAGCTGACCATGAACCGGGTGCGGACCTGGTCGTCGGAGGTGAGCAGCCCGTCAGAGTTGGCGACCAGGATGCGCCGGTGGCTGTCGCCGTAGGTGACGCCCACCTGGCGGATGGCCCCGCCGGCGGCCCGGGCTGCGTCGTCGGCCTTGAGCAGGAGCTCGGCCTTGCGCGACTTGGCCACGTCCTCCGGGAAGATCCGGACCTCGTGGGTGGGGGTGTTGTCCTGTCGGGTGAGGGCCACCTCCCGCACGCCGCCGCCCCCGCCGCGTGCCGCAGCGGCGGCGGCCTCGGCCGCGGCCCGCAGGCCCTCCTCGGTGAGGTCGGAGGTGTGGGCGAACCCGGTGGTCTCGCCCCGGACCACCCGGATGCCGGCGCCCCGGTCGCGTCCGGAGGTCAGCTCCTCGATCTTGCCGTCATCGAGCCGGGCCGACGACGACCGCTTGTCCTCGGCGAACACCTCGGCGAAGTCCCCGCCGGTGCGCAAGGCGGCGGTCAAGACCTGCTGGACGACTGCTTCGTCGATCATCAGTCGATCGTACCGGGGTGCCCGGAGTTACAGACCGGTCAGGAAACCGGACAGGGCGTGCCACCACGCCTCCGGCTGCTCCAGTTGGGGGACGTGGCCGGCCCCCGGGATCACAGTGAGGTGCGATCCTGGCATGGCCTCGGCGAGCCGCCGGCAGTCGTCGCCCATGGTCGAGTCGTGCTCGCCGACGATGACGGCGGTGGGGATGTTGAGCTGGGCGAGCCGCTCGAGCCGGTCGGGCTGGTCGACGAAGCGGGGGGCCATCGTCATCCACATGTCGGGCGACGTAGCCTCCAGGCGGGCACGGGATTGCTCGGCGTACCCCGGCCGGGTCTCCTGCAGCCGCTCGAAGGCGGCGACCGAGGCCGGGTTCTCGGCCCGGCGGGCCTCCATGGCGTCGGCCAGCCCGGTCATCCCAGCCTCTCGCACCACCCAGCGGCCCAGCTCGACCAGCTCCATGGTGATACCGGGCACCGGCCCGTGGAACGTGCTGGCCAGGATCAGGCCACTGAGGCGTTCGGGCTGGTCGAGGGCAACCGTCTGGGCGACTGCTCCACCCATCGAATGCCCAAGGAGGACGAAGCGGTCCCAGCCCCGATCGTCGGCCAGGGCGACCACGTCGGCAGCCATCAGCTCGAAGCTGTAGGCATCGGGGTCCGTGGGGCGGTCGCTGCGCCCGTGGCCCCGCAGATCCGGGGCGACGGCGTGCCAGCCGAGGTCGGCCAGGGGGCCGACGACGCCGGCCACCTCCTCGGCGTCGGCAGTGAAACCGTGCAGGAGCATGATCGGCCGGCCGCCGTGTCCGGCCTCGGTGACGTGCAGGCGGATAGGCATCGGGCCGGCAGGTTACTTATGGGTGAACAGACGGCGCCGAAGAGTCATCCGAACGGTAGTCTGGTGCGGTGGGAGGGAACCGTAAGGCGAGACTCTTGCTGGGGCTTCGCGTCCTGGCGAGCGGGGCCATGCTGGCCTTCCTCCTCCCGCGGATCCGCCTGGCATCGCTGTTCCCCAGCCCGCAGCTCTCCACCTTCGGCTGGTTGGCCGGCGGCCTGGTCGTCTACACCCTGGCCGTGGTGCTCTCCACGGTGCGCTGGGCCCAGGTCCTGCACGCACTGGAGATCCCCTCCGAGCTGCCTCCGTTGGTCTCCCACACCCTGGCCGGCATGTTCGTGTCGAACTTCCTGCCGAGCACGGTCGGAGGCGACGTGCTGCGGGTCGCCCGCCTGTCGGCGGCGAACGGCCAGCGCCAGACGTCGGTGGCCTCGGTGGTGGTCGAACGCCTCACCGGGTTCTTCGTCCTCCCGTTCATCACCCTGGTCGCCCTGTTCGGCAACCCCACGCTGCTCCACCTGGGCCGGGCCAGCCGGCTCAGCCTCACGCTGGCCCTGGGCACCCTCGCCTCCCTGGCCGTCATCCTCCTGCTGGTCGCCAGCCCCAGGGTGGGGGAGCGGTTCGCCGGCCGGTCGTGGCTCGGGTTCGTGGCCGCCGTCCACCTGGGCCTGGCCCGCCTGCGCCGGGATCCCGCATCGGCCCTCGCCGTCCTCGTCAGCGCCCTCGCCTACCAGCTCTCCATGGTCGCTGCGGCATGGATGGCGGGGCACGCCATGGGGATCGAGGTGGGCTGGTCGGCGATGATGGCCTTCATCCCGGTCGTGGCCATCGCCCAGGTCCTGCCCATCTCCGTCAGTGGCCTCGGTCTGCGGGAAGGGGCGCTCGTGCTGCTGCTCGTCCCCCTGGGCGTGAGCGCCGGCCAGGCGGTGGCCTTCGGTCTCCTGCTCTACGGCATGAACATGGTCGTCAGCCTCCTTGGTGCGCCCGCCTTCGCCGTCGGCTCCCGGCCCGCCCGGGTTGTTGCTTGACACCAGAGGATCCCGAGGACCCAGAGGACCCAGACCCAGCCCCACCGGCCCGTTCGCGGCTGCGGTGGTGGAAGGAGGTGCTCTACATCGCCGCCTTCTACGGCGTGTACAGCTACATCCGCAACACCCAGGGCTCCGCCAGCGTCTCGGCGGACCATGCCTTCGCCAACGCCCGCGAGATCATCCGGCTCGAGCGGGCCATGGGTCTGTATTTCGAGGAGGGTGTGCAGGAGGCCTTCCTGGACGACCGATGGTTCATCCAGTTCTGGAACCTGTTCTACGGCACGTTCCACTTCGTGGTGACGATCGCCGCCCTGGTGCTCCTGTTCCGGAGGTTTCCGGCCCGGTACCCCCGCTGGCGGAACACCCTGGCCGCCACCACCGGGCTGGCGCTGATCGGCTTCGCCACCTACCCCCTCATGCCGCCCCGGCTGCTGCCCACGTCGTACGGGTTCGTGGACACCCTCCGGTTCTACGGCGGGCTGTGGTCGTTCGAATCCGGCCCGGTGGCCCAGGTCTCCAACCAGTACGCGGCCATGCCCAGCCTGCACTTCGCCTGGTCGACATGGAGCGCGCTCGTCCTGTTCCCCATGCTGAGGCACGTCTGGTCCCGGGCGCTCATCTCGCTGTACCCCGCGGCCACCCTTTTCGCCATCGTCGTGACCGCCAACCACTTCTGGCTCGACGCCGCCGGCGGGGCGCTGGTGCTCGGTGTGGGCACGGCCACCGGCTTCGCCCTCGCTGCCGCGATCGCCCGTCGTCATCCGGTGGAGGAGGCGGTTCCGAACCGCGCCTAACCTGCAATGACCGGGAGAGGAGGGTTGTGCGAGTCGTACCGGGAGTTGCGATTGCGCCGCCGAGCCTGTCCCGCATCGCCAGGCGGGTCGAGGAGCGCGTCGCTTGTGTCCTCGACGGGGAGCTCGAGCGGTGGTCGGCGGTCGACCCCGCCCTTCGCGAGCCCTTCACCGCGCTGCGCGACCTGGTGCTGGCCGGTGGCAAGCGCCTTCGCCCCGCCTTCTGCCACTGGGCCTTCGTCGGCGCGGGTGGCGACCCCGAGGACGCCGATGTGGTCGACGCCGGCGCCGCGCTCGAGCTGCTCCACACCTTCGCCCTGGTGCACGACGACGTCATGGACGGCTCGGCCACCCGACGGGGCACCGACACGATCCACGTCCAGTTCGAGGCCGGCCACGCCCTCGACGGCTGGCGGGGCGAGGCCCGGCGCTTCGGCGAGGGTGTCGCAATCCTCGTCGGCGACCTTGCGTTCGTCTACGCCGACCAGCTCTTGGCCGGGGCGCCCCCTCGGGCCCAGGAGGTGTTCACCGAGCTGCGCATCGAGGTGAACGTCGGCCAGTACCTCGATCTGCTCGGCACCGCCCGCGGCAACGTCGACGGGGCGGCGGCGCGGCGCATCTCCCGTTTCAAGTCCGGCAAGTACACCGTCGAAAGGCCGCTCCACCTGGGCGCCGCACTGGCCGGTCGTCTCGACAACCTGGCGGCGCCCCTATCGGCCTACGGGCTGCCCCTGGGCGAGGCGTTCCAGTTGCGCGACGACCTCCTCGGCGTCTTCGGCGACGCCGGCATCACCGGCAAGCCCGTCGGCGAGGACCTCCGGGAGGGCAAGCCAACGCTGCTCTTCGCCACGGCCGTCGAGCAGGCCTCGTCCGCCGACGTCGCCGTGCTCGCCCGCTACGGCGCCCCTGACCTCGACGACGACGACGTGTCCGCCATCCAGGACGTCCTGATGACCTCGGGCGCAGTGGAGTCGGTGGAGACCACGATCGACCGGCTCGTCGCCGAGGCGGTCGAGGCCCTCGACGCCGCCGACTTCACCGAAGTGGCCCGCCAGGCCCTCGTCGAGCTGGCCTATTACTGCGCCGGCCGCGACCGTTGAAAGTCATCCGTTGAAAGTCATCCGTTGAAAGTCATCGTTGTCGGCGCCGGCCTCGGAGGGCTCTCGGCTGCCTGCCACCTGGTAGGGCGGGGGCACGACGTCGAGGTACTCGAACGGGCCGACGTCCCGGGCGGCCGGGCCGGGCTGTGGGACACGCAGGGGTACCGGTTCGACACCGGCCCCAGCGTCCTCACCATGACGAGCATCCTGGCCGACGCCTTCAACGCCGCCGGGGCCGACATGGCGAGCCACCTCACGCTCAAGCCGGTCGACCCCATGTACCGGGCCTGCTTCGCCGACGGGTCGGCGATCCACGTCCGCCACGGCCGGGAGGCGATGGTCCAGGAGATCCGCGAGACGGCAGGCCCGAAGGAAGCCGACGGGTTCGTGCGCTTCTGCGACTACCTCACCGACCTGTACAAGCTCGAGCTGCCCAACTTCATCGACCGCAACTTCGACACCATCCTCGACATCGCCAAGCCGCCCTGGCCGTTGTTCACCCTGGTGAAGATGGGCGGGCTCCGGAAGATGGCCGGCGTGGTGGGCGACTACTTCTCCGATGCCCGCCTGCAGAAGCTGTTCTCGTTCCAGGCCATGTACGCCGGGCTGTCGCCGTTCGACGCCCTGGCCATCTACTGCGTGATCACGTACATGGACACGGTGGAGGGCGTCTACTTCCCCGAGGGCGGCATGCACGCGGTCCCCCGGGCCATGGCCGAGGTGGCGGAGAAGGCCGGGGTCCAGTTCCGCTACGGCACCACGGTCGACGGGGTGGTGCGGACCACCGACCACCGGGTCAGCGGGGTGCGCCTGCAGGGCGGTGACGTGATCTCGGCTGACGCGGTGGTGCTCAACCCCGACCTGCCCGTGGCCTACCGGGAGCTCCTGCCGGGAGTGCCCATGCCCCGTGTGGCCCGCAAGGGGAACTACTCGCCCTCCTGCGCGGTCTGGCTGGCCGGCGTGAAGGGCCACCTGCCAGCCGGCGCCACCCACCACAACATCCACTTCGGGGAGGAGTGGGAGGGGTCGTTCGACGCCCTCCTCAAGCAGGGCGTGGTCATGCCCGACCCGTCCATGCTCGTCACCAGCCCCACCGCGTCCGACCCGTCGCTGGCGCCGGAGGGCCGGATCAGCCTCTACGTGCTCGAGCCCACGCCCAACCTCGACGGCCACGTGGACTGGACCTCCGAGCGCGACCGTCTGCGCGAGCGCCTCATCGCCCGCGTCGCGTCGCTCGGGTACCCGACTGTCGACGTCGACGTCGAGCGCTTCATCGACCCCACCGACTGGGAGCGCCAGGGCATGGAGCGGGGCACCCCCTTCGCGCTGGCCCACAACTTCTTCCAGACCGGCCCCTTCCGGCCCAACAACGTCACCAAGCACGCGCCGGGCGTGGTGTTCGTGGGCTCGGGCACCGTTCCCGGCGTCGGCGTGCCCATGGTGCTTCTGTCCGGCCGGCTGGCCGCCGACCGGGTGGACGAGCTCGCGCGAAAGAAGTGATCACGCTCGAGCAGTCCTACGCCCGGTGCAAGCAGCTCAATAAGCGCTACGGCACCACGTACTACTGGTCGACCCACCTCCTGCCGGTGGTCAAGCGCCACCACGTCCACGCTCTCTACGGCTTCTGCCGGTACGCCGACGACATCGTCGACGACCTGGGCTCCACGGCCACGACTGCCGAGCGGGAGGCCGCCCTCACCGACTTCGGCGACCGGTTCTTCGTCGACCTGGCCCGGGGTACGTCCGACGACCCGGTGCTCAAGGCCGTGGTCCACACGGTCAAGGCCTTCGACATCGACCCCGAGTACTTCCGCCGCTTCCTGCAGTCCATGGCCATGGACTTCACGTGCGAGACGTACGAGACGTTCGAGGACCTGCTCGGCTACATGGACGGGTCGGCTGCGGTGATCGGCGAGATGATGGTGCCGATCCTCGAGCCCCTGTCGCCCGAGGCGTTCGAGCATGCCCGGGAGCTGGGCATCGCCTTCCAGCTGTCCAACTTCTGGCGGGACGTCAACGAGGACCTCGACCGGGGTCGGGTCTACCTGCCGCAGGAGGATCTCCGGAAGTTCGGCGCCGACCCGTGGCTTCGGAAGGTCACACCCGAGTGGCGGGAGCTCATGGCCTTCGAGATCGCCCGCACCCGCCGCATCTACGAGTCGGCCGACTTGGGCATCCCCATGCTGCCGCCGGCATCCGCCCGCTGCATCGCCGGCGCCCGCCGGCTGTACTCGGGCATCCTCGACGAGATCGAGAAGGCCGGCTACGACGTGTTCACCGAGCGGGTGCGCGTCCCGAGCTGGAAGAAGCTGGCTGTGGCTTTCCGCATGCTTCGTCCTTGAGGCGCCGACTCCTCAGCATCCTGCTGGCGGTCGACCTCCTGCTCCTCTCGGGCGGGCTGTTCCTCGTCGGCGGCCGCCAATGGTCGGGCGACATCGACCTCGAAGAGGCCCTGACGCGGTTCCGCGCCGCCGGCGTGGCCGCCACCCAGGGGGCGCCGGCACGGGGGCTGCCTGCGCCCGGCGTCTACCGGTACGCCACCACCGGCGGGGAGTGGGTGTCGCTATTCGACACCTACCGGGCCTACAGCCCGACCACGTTGCGCATCGTCACCCGGCGGGGCTGCGGTGTGCGCGAGGAGCAGTTCTTCGTCACCCAGCACCTCGAGTACTACGACCGGTGCGGCCCCGAGCTGGTGACCTACGGCACCGACGTCGCCTACTGGTGGACCCACGGCACGCAGGACTTCAGGTGCCAGGGCGGGTCGTTCGACATGGCCGGCATGCGCCCCGGCGACCGCGTGGAGTGGGAATGCTCCGACGAGGACACCCGGGCCCGCCAGATCACCGAGTACATCGGCGACGAACTGGTGGAGGTCGAGGGTGTGCCCCTGCCCGCCCGCCACACCCGGTGGACCACGCTGTTCTCGGGGGCGACGATCGGCGGGGCGCTCGTGGACGACTGGTTCGACCCCTCCACCGGCCTGCTCCTCAAGGAGACCCGCGACATCGCCCTGCAAGTGGGCTCCCAGTTCGTCGGCCGGCTGGACTACACCGACAAATCGGCCTACACCCTGCTGTCGGTCACGCCCTCACGCTGACCCCGACCAACTGGTGACGATTCGACACGCCATGGCGTGTTCGATCGTCACCAGTTGGTCGGGGTCAGGCCGCTGAACGCATCCGGTCGGCGGTCCAGAAGTCGATGACGTCGTCCAGGGCGACGAAGACGTCGGCCCCGTTGTGGAACACCCAGACCTTGGCCCCGTGGCCGGAGACCAGCATCACGTCGTCGAGGCGGGAGCCGTCGGCCAGCGCCAAGTGGACGTTCAGCCCTTCAAGCCTGCGCAACTGCCGGCGTCGCTCGATGCTCATCTGCGTGTCCTCTCGCCAGTATGCCGTTGCTCATTGGATCGGCACATCCTCTCCGGAACTGGAGCCTGATCAGGACGAATGTGATACGTGCGGCGCCTTTCCCGGAGAAGCCGGGACCGGCCGGCCCTTCCATTCGACCGTACGGCCGGTGCGGGCCCGGTACAGGCTCTCCAGGGCGAAAAAGGCGAGGACGGCCCGGGCGACCGGGCACAGCAGGCCGTAGGCCGGGTTCTGGCCGGCGACGAGGCGGCCGCCGGCGCTGACGACGACTGCGGCCCAGGGCCGGCGCGAGGCGGCGGGAACCAGGAGCCAGGCGAGATGGCTGAACGGCCGGCGGTGCAGGGCGGCGGCGTTCTTGGTCAGCCCGGCCCGGATCTGGGGGAAGCCGGCGTACATCCGGGCCGTCATCAGCTTGGGCGCCAGCCGGGCGTCGTGGCCGCCCAGGGTCAGGGCCAGGTCGCGGTCGTCGATCACCGACCCCCGGACCGACGGATGCCCGTGCCCGCCGACCGCCTCGTAGTGGTCACGCCGGACCAGGAAGCACTGGCCGCTGGCGAAACCCGGCGGGAAACCCTCCTGGGTGAGGGCCAGGCCCAGCTCGGGCAGGAGGAGGCGCTCCCAGAACGTCCGGCACTCGAGGCCGCCCACGATGCTGGTGGAGGTCGACCGGGTGGCGCCGGCCATGGTGGCCAGCGCAGACGGGGCCAGCACCACGTCGGCGTCGACGAAGGCGAGCCACCCGGTTGTCGCCCCCTCGGCGCCGGCCAGGCAGGCCCGGGGCTTGCCCAACCACCCGCCCGGTGGGTCGCCTTCCAGGCGGACCACCCGCGCCCCCGCGGCGGCGGCCACGTCGCCGGTGGCGTCGGTCGACGCGTCGTCGACGACCACCACCTCGGTCGCCTGGCCCACGACCGACCGGACGCATGCGGCGACGACATGGGCCTCGTTTCGGGCCGGGATGACGACCCGGACGTCGATCGGAACCGCCTGCGGGTCGGGGCCGAGGAACCGCCGGGCGGCCCACCCCATGCGGGCCAGTCCCGCGGCGGAGACGGCCGTCGCCGCCGACGTCCCCATCTATGGGGTGTACTTGGGCACGATGGATGGCGACGAGCACGTCCGCGACTGGGCCGCCCTCCATCGCACGGAGGCCCCTGCCGGGTTCGTCGGCGGCTGGTTGAAGGGCGCCGCCGCCGTCGCCCGGCCGCTGGCCAGGGCTGGCGTGTCGCCCAACATGGTCACCGTCGCCGCGCTGGTGATGGCGGTCGTCGCCGTGCCTCTCGCCGCCATCGACGGCTGGACCGGTCCGGCCGCCGCATGCGTGGCCGTCACCCTTTCGGGCCTGCTCGACTCCCTCGACGGGGCGGTGGCGGTGCAGGCCGGCCGCACGACGAAGGTCGGCTTCCTGCTCGACTCCGCCCTCGACCGCCTGGCCGACGCCGCCTTCCCTGCCGCGCTGGCCATAGCCGCCGGCGGCGGCGCGTGGGTCGCCGTGGGAGCCACCGCCGCCTGCTGGTGGCTCGAGTACGTGCGGGCCCGGGGCTCGCTGGCCGGGCTGACCGGCAAGCCGCTCATCACCCCCGGCGAGCGTCCCACCCGCATCATCCTGACCGCCGTCGGCCTCGGCCTGCCCATGCTGGCCATGGCCGCCCTGTGGGCGCACGTGGTCATCGTCGGCGGATCAGCGGTCCTGTTGTTCGTCGACTCGCTTCGTCGTCTGGGTGGCGCTGAGCCCACCGCTCCCAAAGGAGCATCGTGAGCGTGATCAGGGCGAAGCCGAACAGGTAGTCCTCCACCGGGATGTCCCAGGGGAACCGGATGCCGCTGTTCTCCTGCTCGTTGTAGAGGACGATCGGCGCCGAGAGCTTGGTCAGCCACCCGTCGACGAGGACCATGAAGAACAGGATGATGGCCCAGGACACGTAGAACGTCAGCTTCCGGAGCAGGCCGGTCTTCAGCCAGAGCAGCTCGACTGCGATCACGACCAGCACGGCCAGGGCCGAGGCCACGGTGTATTCCATGAGCTCAGTCCCGGCCCAGGACCCGGCGGACCGCCTCGAGGGTCAGCAGGCTGCAGATGGGGATGACGAGGAAGAAGGCCAGCTCCTCCACGGGCAGGTCGAACGGCAGCTCCCACCCCGTCACGTACTCCGGGTTGTAGCTCCAGTGGTCACGGGCGATGGCGATCACGTCCCACACCACGAAGATGGCCAGCGGGATGCCCATGGCCGCCAGCAGGCGACGTGGCCGCCGCCACACCCGGGCCCCGAAGATGAACTCGAGGGGCAGGGTGATGACGAGGCACAGGCCCATGAGGATCAGGTACTGGAACCGGTCGACGCCCATCTGCCGAATACCGTAGCGGGGGGCCGATTACTGAAAGAGTCGACCCGGGGGTAAGTTTGGATCATCGGGATGCTTCTGGAGACGATCACCAAACCGGGCGACCTCCGGAAGCTGGACGAGGCCGAGCTCGAGCAGCTGGCGGGGGAGATCCGCGCCTTCATCGTCCAATCGGTGTCGGTCACCGGCGGCCATCTCGGCTCCAACCTGGGCGTGGTCGAGCTCACCCTCGCCCTGCACCGGGTGTTCGACTCGCCCAAGGACCTGCTGCTGTGGGATACGGGGCACCAGGCCTACGTCCACAAGATCCTGACCGGGCGGATCGACCGGTTCGGGAGCCTGCGCCAGGCCAACGGCCTGTCCGGCTACCCCTCGAGGGCCGAGTCGCCCCACGACTGGGTGGAGAACAGCCACGCGTCGACGATCCTCAGCTACGCCCACGGCCTGGCCACGGCCCACGTGCTCCAGCACGTGGCCGACCGGCGGGTGGTGGCCGTCATCGGCGATGGCTCCATGACCGGCGGCATGGCCTACGAGGCGCTCAACAACATCGGCCACAGCGGTCGCAAGGTGCTGATCGTCCTCAACGACAACGGCCGCTCCTACGCCCCCACCATCTCTTGGCTGGCCGCCGGCCTCACCCGCATCCGTCTCAACCGGTCCTACGTCAAGAGCCGTGACCGGATCCAGAAGATGCTGCGGGGCGTCCCCGGCATCGGGGAGCACCTCGAGCTGGGCCTGGAGGGCATGCGCGCCGCCTCTCGGGAGGTTCTGGGCTCGGGCGGCTTCTTCGAGACGATGGGCGTCCGCTACGTCGGCCCGGTCGACGGCCACGACATCGCCGCCATGGAGGCCACGCTCCGGCGGGTGGCCGAGCTCGACGACGGCCCCATCCTCCTGCACGTCCTCACCCAGAAGGGCCGGGGGTATAAGCCGGCCGAGGACGACGACGAGAAGTGCCTCCACGACACCCCGGTGTTCGACCCGATCACCGGGCCGCCCCCGTCGATGCCGGCCGGGTACACCCAGGCCTTCGCCGACGCCATCGTCGCCGCCGGCGGCGCCGACCCCCGCATCGTCGCCATAACCGCCGCCATGGCCGGCCCGGTCGGCCTCATCCCCTTCCAGACCCGCCACCCTGACCGCACGATCGACGTCGGCATCGCCGAACAGCACGCCGTCACCGCCGCCGCCGGCATGGCCATGGCTGGCATGCGCCCGGTGGTGGCGATCTACTCGACGTTCCTGTCCCGGGCGTTCGACCAGATCAATCTCGACGTCGGGCTGCACAAGCTGCCCGTCGTCTTCGCAATTGACCGGGCGGGCATCACCGGCGACGACGGCCCCTCCCACCACGGCGTCCTCGACATGGCCCTGCTCAGCCGGGTCCCGGGCATGACGATCTTCGCTCCGTCCTCGGCCCAGGAGGTCGAGGTGATGCTCACTGAGGCGCTGTCCATCGTCGATGGCCCCTCGGCCGTTCGCTACCCCAAGGGCCCGGCCCGCCAGGTGCCGCCCGGCGAGGTCGGCTCCGGCCTCTCCGCCCGCCTCCTGCAACGGGGGACTGACGTCTGCCTCCTGGCCGTGGGCAAGATGGTGGAGGCCGCCGAGGAGGCGGCCCGGGTGCTCGGCCAACAGGGCGTGAGCGCCACCATCTGGGACGTGCGGGTGGTCAAGCCCCTCGACCCCGTGATGATCGCCGATGCCGCCACCCACCGCCTGGTGGTGACCGTGGAGGACGGCGTGCGCCACGGCGGGGCCGGCACGGCCATCGCCGACGCTCTGCGTGTGATCGCCGAGGGCCGGCAGACCCCCGCCGTCGTGGTCCTGGGCGTGCCCGACCGCTACATCGCCCAGGCGTCGCCCGCCGCCATCCTTGGCTCCCTCGGCCTCGACGGCCCGGGCATCGCCGCATCGGTCATCCGGGCCCTGGAGGCGGCCGAGGCCGTCACCGAACGCAACTGATGCGCCGCCGGGCGGCCGTTACCCTCACGGCGGCCCTTCTACTCATGCTGGCGGCCTGCGGTGACGGCGACGGTTCCTCGCCGGCCGTGCGCGACTCGGCGGGCTCGGTGTCGCAGGAGACGACCACCACGACCACCGTGGCGGCCACGACCACCACGGCGGCGGGGGGACGGACGACGACCACGGCCGCCGGCGCCCGCCCGACCACCACCGCCCGGGCAACGACCGCCACGCCCGCGCCGGCGGGGACGCGTGCCCTCACGCCGGCCAACCCGGGGACGTACCGCTACGACACATTGGGCGCCACCACCTTCGCCGGGACCACCATTCCGTTCCCGGCGGTGACCACGCTGGTCGTCGACGCTCCCTCCGGCACCCGCCAGCGCGCCACCCGCAACCTGCGCGACGCAGCCGGCAACGGGCTGGCCACCGAGTTCACCCTCGATTACCGGCCAGAGGGCGTGTTCCTAATCACGCTCAAGGTCACCACCGGCTTCAGCGGGATCACCGACGTGCGGGAGCTACGCCCGTCGGCACCCCTGCTGCTCCTCGCCACCGGCGCCCGCCCCGGCGCCCGCGTTGAGGCCGACCTGGGCGGCACGTCGGCGGCGAAGCTCGTGGTGGACCTCCTGCGCGAAGAGCGGGTGACGATCGGCGGCGCGGCCGTGGACACCCTCGTCATGCGGGCCACCGTCACTCTGGCCCCCGGCGACATCACCGGCCGCCAGGAGCTCACCGTGAACGTCGACCGGGGCTCCCGCCTGTGGGTCAAGGAGCGCTCGGTCACCGACGCCTCCGCCGCCGGCGGCCTGTTCACCGCCCGCAGCGAGTACACGGCCACGCTCCAACGCCTCACCCCCTGAGCCAGTTCGTAGGTCGCCCACAGGCGCCTGACGCTGAAGGCCCGATGGTGAAGGCGTCCCCCACCAAGGAGCACGCCTATGCCCAGCCCCAAGAAGCTCATCGCCTCGGCCGCCGTCGCCGCCGGACTGCTCGGAGGAGGTGTGGTGGGCCTGGTCCTCGGCATCCCTGGTGTCTCCGGGGCCCAGACCGTCAACCCAAACCACACTGTCCCCGAGGCTCCGACCACCACCGTGCCGGGCTCCCAATCCGACGACCCCGCCCGGGGTGACCGCGAGAACTGCCCCGAGAAGGACGGTGCCGAAGGCACTGCGCCGAGCGGGACCAGCCTCGACCTCCGCAGCGGAGCCGGCGGCCGGGTCTAGCGATCCCTGCACGGACCGGTGGCGCGTCGGTGGGCGTCACCGGTCCGTCAGGACCGACACCAGCTCCACGTACAGCTCGTCGGCCGCCTCAGGGCTCCCGGCGATGCACGTCGCCCCCAGCTTCCCGTGGCCCGGGACGGCGCCCAGCAGGTGCAGCGTGACGCCCGTTCCCGTCGCCGGGTCGAACGCCAGCCCCGCCTCGTCGACAAGCGCGATCACGTCCGCCGGCTTCGACCCCACCAGCCCGGCCAGCTTGAGGTTGTCGGTGGCGGTGTAGCAGAGGCGCCGGCCGTCCGGCGTGACCAGCTCCCCGGCGCCGGGGTCGTACGTCGCCCCGCCGGCGAGGCGGGCCATCCAGTACGGGTGGGTCGTCCCGCCCATGCGCAGGTTGATCTCGCTCAGGTAGACGTCGCCCCCCGGCGTGGCGAGGAAGTCGATCCCGAACGAGCCGATGACGCCCTCTCCGGCCATGACCTCGCCCACCCGCAGCGCCTCGGCCACGATGGCCGCCCGGTGGTCGACCGCAGCCGGGAACCGGCACCCGATGTACACCTGGTTCTCCGGCCCGCCGAGGATCTGGTCGTGCGACGACAGCACCTCCACCGCCCCGCCGGGTGCGATGTGCAGCTGCACGCTGGGTGACTGCAGGCCGGGGACGCGCAGCAGCTCCTCGACGATCGCCCCCTCGGCGGCCACCTTCTCGGCGTAGGTGGCCCACGACTCGTCGGTCGCGCAGAACGTGGTCTTCGACGCCGGCAGCGGGTCGGCCAGCCCGTCGACCTCGAGGATGGCGTTGCCGATGCCCGAGAACCCGTTGTCGAGCTTCACGACCACCGCCTCGGCGTCCGGGCGCCGCAGCCGGATGGCAGAGATCGCCGCCGCCACCGCCTCGAGGGAGAACAGGTTCTCGGCGCCCTCGGTGCGGGGCACGCCCGCCCGTGACGCCACCTTGCGGGAGCCCGACTTCGACCCGAGCCGGACCAGGTGGGGAGGCGGGCCGTACAGGGTCAAGCCGAGGGCGACGGCCAGCTTGGCCTCGGCCGGCGTGACGTTGAACGGCAGCATCGTCGCGCCGTCCGGAACGAGGTCCTGCAGCCGGCTGACGATGTCCGGCCGGCCCAGCACCTTCTCCGACAGGCTGCCGATCGCCGGGTCGCCCACGTCCACCAACGTCAGCCGCTCCCGGGCCCCGACGGGGTCGGGCAGGAACCGCAGGTAGTAGTCGACCACCGCCGGGTCGACGGCCACAGACGTCAGGAACACGATCCGCAGCGAAGGGTCCCGCAGCAACAGGACGACGAAGAGCATGCGCTCCTCGTAGGACTGGACGGCCGTGATCTTGGCCAGCTCGGCCGGAGGGAAGGAGATCGACGGCACCACCACGAGGGTGCCGCCGTAGTCGGGGGGGATCAGGGCCCTACCGCAGCCCCGAGGGCCTCGTCGATCATGGCCAGCACGCCGTCGTCGAGGGCCACGCCGGATGCGGCCACGTTGTCGTCGATCTGATCGGGACGGCTGGCGCCGGTGATGGCGGAGGCCACGTTCTCCTCCTGCAGCACCCACGCCAGGGCCATCTGGGCCATGGTGAGGCCCAGGTCGTCGGCGATGGGCCGCAGCCGCTGCACCGCCTCGAGCACCGTGTCGTCCCGGAACCGGCCCATCATCGAGCCCATGGACTTGCTGGCCGCCCGGGAGTCGGCGGGCGGCGGCGAGCCCGGCTTGTACTTGCCGGTGAGGGCGCCCTGGGCCAGGGGCGACCACACGATCTGGCTGATCCCCTCCCGTGCGCACAGCGGGATGATCTGCTCGGCCTTGCGCCACAGCATGGAGTACTCGGGCTGGCTGGACACGAACCGCTCGACGCCGGGGATGGCCAGCGCGGCCTCGACCTGCTCCGGGGCCCATTCGCTGAAGCCGAGGTAGCGGGCCTTGCCCGACCGCACCAGCTCGCTCAGCGCCTCCATCGTCTCATCGAGCGGCGTGTTCTTGTCGTACCGGTGGCACTGGTAGAGGTCGACGTAGTCGGTGCCCAACCGCTGCAGTGACGCCTCCGACTGCTTCCGGATCTGGGCCGCCGAGAGGCCGCGGTCGGAGTCCGACATGGGGAAATAGGCCTTGGTGGCCAGCACGTACGACGACCGGTCCACGCCACTCAGCACCTCGCCCAGGAACGACTCGGCCGCACCCCGGCCGTAGACGTTGGCGGTGTCGAAGAAGTTGATCCCGACCTCGAACGCCCGGCGCACGCAGGCCGTCGCCCGCTCCGCTTCCACGCCGGATCCGAAGGTCAGCCACGATCCGAGGCTGATCTCGGAGACCATCAGGTCGCTGCGACCGAGCTGGCGATACTGCATCCCCCGTGCCTAGCACGAGAGAATGCCCACCATGCGCCGCACCGCCCTCCTGTTGGCGTCGGTTTTGGTGTTGGCCGCCTGCAGCGGCTCGAATGACCCGCCGCTCGCCCAGGGGCCGTCGAGCACTGCCACCACACACCAGACGACCCGGCCGACGACGACCTCGACCACGGGCCAGGGCGTAGCCACCGTGCTGGCCGCCGGCGACATCGCTTCCTGCGCCTCGGGGGGCGATGAGGCCACCGCCGCCCTGCTCGACGCCCGACCGAACGCCCTGATCGTCACGCTGGGCGACAACGTGTACGACAGCGGGACGGCCACCGAGTTCGCCAACTGCTTCGACCCCACGTGGGGCCGGCACAAGGGCCGCCTCCGCCCGGCGCTGGGCAACCACGAGTACGGGGTGTTCCGGGCCGGCGGCTACTTCGGCGCCTTCGGGGCGGCGGCGGGGGAGGCGCCCCTTGGGTTCTACAGCTTCGATCTGGCCGCCTGGCACATCGTCGTCCTCAACTCCAACTGCGAAGTGGTCGGCTGCGCCACCGGCGGCACCCAGGAGCGGTGGCTCCGGGAGGACCTGGGCCTGCACCCGGCCCAGTGCACCCTGGCCGTCTGGCACCACCCGCGCTGGACGTCGGGCACGACGCACGGTCCCAACACCGCGGTGGCGCCGCTGTACACCGCCCTCCACGACGCCGGCGCCGACGTGTTGCTGAGCGGCCACGAGCACAACTACGAACGCTTCCGCCCCCTCGACCCGGCCGGCGGCTTCGACCCGGCCCGGGGCATCCGCCAGTTCGTGGTCGGCACGGGCGGGGTGGGCCACTACCCGTTCGGCCCGCCCCTGCCCGCCAGCGAGGTCCGCAACGACAACACCTTCGGTGTCCTTGCCCTTACCCTGCGGGCCACCGGCTACCAGTGGCAGTTCGTACCCGAGGCCGGCAAGACGTTCACCGACTCCGGATCCGGGAACTGCCACTGAGCTCAGGCCGGACAGTTGGGCGAAAGTTGGGCGTGCGGCCAACGTCCGTTGATGGTGGCTGCCGATCCTTCATGGCATGGCTCCGAGGTTTCCTACCGCCGGCTCAAGTCGCGCCCGAGAACGGTCGATAGTCCTTCCGACAGGTGTAGCTGGCGAGCGCCGCGGGGGGCAACGATGAATCGACGGGCATGGGCGGCACGGGTCGCGGTCGTGGTGCTGGTGCTGGGCCTGGTCGCCGGCGGCGCCTCGGGCGACCAGCCGGAAGGCGGCGACGGCATCCTTCTCAACGTCACGCCGAGCGACAACCTGCCGCCGAACGGCCTGGTGACAGTGAACGGCTCAGGCTTCTTCCCTTTCGCATCCGACGTCCCGGTCGTGAACACCGTGGAGGTCCACCAGTGCGTCAGCATGCGCGAGGACTGCGGGCTGGCGACGACGCTGCCGGTCGACATCGAGGGCAATTTCAGCGGTCAGGTTGCCGCTGTCCGGTACCTCACGCTCCTCCGGTCTGGCGAGACGGTCGACTGCGCGGAGCTGAACCAGTTCACCGGCGAGTCCATTTGTGAGATGTGGGCCCAGGGCAGCAGGTTCGCCACCCACCACCTGCTCTTCTCGACCGTGGTTCCGACGACCACGACGAAGCCGCTCCCCACGACCACCACCACCCGGCGGCCGGCCGGCACGCCGCCGACGAACCCGCCGCTGCCGACCACGACGACCACCACCCCCCCGTCGCCACAACCGGGAGCGACCATCCCCCCCACCACGAGGGTGGGGCAACCGACCACCACGGTCCGGGGGGCGACGACCACGACCATCGCGCCGACCACGACCACCACGACAACCGTGCCGCCTCCTCCTCTCGACGGGCCGACGCTGGTGGCGGTGACGCCGAAGAACCGGCCGTCCGGCCCTCCGGGCGGCGGCCTTCAGGTCCAGGGCGGCGGGTACACCTGTGAGACTGTCTACTTCTTCTTCGACGGCCAGCGGGTCGGCTCCGACACCCCGGATCCGACAGGCAACGTGAGCAAGGGCGGGCTGTCCGTGCCGGGCGACGCCGGCACCGGGCCCCGCCGGGTCACCGCCTCCTGCGAGGCGTCGGGCTCTGCGGTCGTGCAGTCGTCGACGTTCGAGGTGCTGCCCGTGTCGGTGCACCGGCCGGCGTTCGTGACGTCGCTGCCCCTCCCCAGCCAGGTCTCCGTCGACCCGATGACGCTGCTGGCCAGCGCGGCGTTCGCCGCCGGCGCCATCATGCTGATCGCCTTCCCCTACGAGCTGTTCAACTCCACCATGGAGGAGAACTACGACGAGATCCGCGGCTGGGTCGGCATGGGCCCGCGGGGCGTCCCCGAGCCTAAGACCCGCAGCCACCTGCCGACCTTCTTCGGCTTCACCGCGCTCTCGGCGGTGGTCCTGGGGTTCCTCAGTCCCGACTTTGGCCTGAACCGGACGAGCGTGGTGCTGTTCATCGGCATGTTCGTCGCCCTGCTCGTGATGGCCGTGGTGTTCAGCCTGCCCGCCGACATCGGCATCCGCCGCCAGTTCGGTGAGTGGGGGAAGCTCAACTTCCTGCCTGGCACCGTGCTCGTGTCCGTCGTTCTCGTGCTGCTCTCCCGGCTGCTCGATTTCCAGCCCGGCTATTTCTACGGCGCCCTGGCGGGCCTTGCCTTCCGCAGCGCCCTGTCGGAGAAGGTGCAGGGGAAGATGACGGCGTACAACTGGCTGTTCAGCCTGGCCATCAGCGTGGGGGCGTTCTTCCTGCGGGTGCCCGTCTCGGCTGCGGCGGCCGAGGGCGGCCGGAGCATCTGGTGGATCGGCCTCGAGATCTGCCTGGCTCTGATCTTCCTGTGGGGGGTCGAAGGACTCGTCGTGGCCATGCTGCCGATGAAGTTCCTCGACGGCCGCAAGGTCTTCCGCTGGAGCAGGACGGCATGGACGGTCCTCTTCTTCCTCGGCATCTTCGCCACCGTGCACGTCCTGCTGCGGCCGGGGAGCGGCTATGTCGGGTCGACCAGCGGCGAGGTGAGCATCGGCGTCATGGTTCTGTTCGCCGTCTTCGGATTGGTCTCGGTGGGATTGTGGGCCTACTTCCGGTTCCGGCCGGCGCGATGGGTTCCGGCGAAGGTGACGGCGTAATCTCCGACCGTGGGGGACGCGAGGGCGCAGCTCACCGAGCTGATCCGATCACAGCTGGACGACCGCGACGTCTGCGACGTCGCCGGCACTGTCCTGCTCGAGGTCGAGCTGCGGGAGCGGCTGGCCGTGCTGGGCGTCGAGCCGACCCCGGACCTGAGCGTCGCCCTCATGGCCCTGGCCATGCTCCTGGCCGAGAAGGCGCCCGAGTGGGGTGGCGACTGCCGTGACACCTTGGGCGAGATCGCCCAGCTCGGGCTGACGATGTTCATGGACGGCGACTCGCGCTAAGTCGTCAGCCACACATGCATCAAACCTCTCAGGCGCTCGATGCCTGTGCCCTTGGTGGCGCTGACCCAGACCACATCGCCGGGATCGAGCTTGCAGCCGGTGGCCACCTCCTTGACCCGTTTGGATCTTTGTGACGACTTCACCTTGTCGTGCTTGGTGGCCACGACGGCGTGGGGGAGCCGCTTGTCCCGCAACCAGTCGAGGAGCTGCAGGTCGAGCTTGGTCGGGCCGATCTCACCGTCGACCAGCACGATGACCATGTTGAGCGCTTCCCGCTCGATCAGGTACCGCTCGATCATTCCCTGCCACGACCTGCGCATGGCCTTCGACGCCTCGGCGTAGCCGTAGCCCGGGCAGTCGACCATGGTGCCCAGGTCGTCGACGGTGAAGAGGTTGAGCAGCCGTGTCCTGCCTGGCGTCTTCGACGTGCGGGCCAGCCCGGTGCGCCCGCTGAGGGCGTTGATGAGCGACGACTTGCCCACGTTCGAGCGCCCCACCACCGCCACCTCGCTCCGGGAATCGGGGAGGGCGTGGAAGTCGTCGACCGACAGCACGAACTCCATCGGCAGGGGAGAGGTCATCCGCCCATCGTCGCCCAGTGGCGGCGGGCGAGCCATCCGGGCCACATCCACGTGAACGAACAGTGGCAAGCTGACCGCGATGTCGGCGGACGAGCGGCAATCAAGAGTCGGATTCGGGCGGGCCTGGTACGTGTCAAGGGCCAACAGTTCCTGCGCGGTAGCGGACATGAGAACTGCGCGTTGGCGGCCATCAGAACTGCGCGGTGATGGCCACCAAACCTGCAGGGGCTCAAGCCAGGGGCTTCACCCCCT
>Ga0136633_1000374_pt1 | contig 33954 bp, 33 predicted proteins | sample AntDrymeUQ832206_2_FD_105494 | JGI IMG/M metagenome (GOLD analysis project Ga0136633, IMG submission 105494) | Polar desert sand microbial communities from Dry Valleys, Antarctica - metaG UQ83 (22.06) | ecosystem: Environmental > Terrestrial > Soil > Desert | place: Antarctica: Dry Valley... | reverse complement strand
GCCTTGGCGGGCGCTGTCCGTCTTCGGTCTGCTGCCCCTGGCCGCCGGGGTCTTCGACTTCTGCGTGTTCGGGCCGCTGTTCCGATTGCCGTTCGTCGGGCCCCGGTTCCGGGAAGCGATGACGAACCGATGAGGATGCGACGGATGGTGATGGTGGCGATGCTGGTGGTGCTCACCGGTGGCACCCCGGCCACCGCCCAGACGGCCCGGCCCGTCGTGGCCGGCACGGTGCTCAGCCACCTCGATCCGGACGTCCGCCGACTCTCCGTGCGGGCCAGCGACGACGCCGGCCGGGTCCGGTTCGTGCACCGTGGCGTCGCCGGAGTCTCCCGGTTCACCGGTGACGTGACCTGCGCGGTGCATGACGGCGACGTCGTCCGCCTCACCGGCCGGGTCGTGACCGGCGAGACGGCGGCCGGGGTGGTCCTCTCCGGCAAGGACTTCGGGTTCACCCTGGGCGTCGGAGCTGGGCCGCAGACGGCGGGACGGACGGGTTGCCGGCCCGCGCCGGCGCCACTGTGGCGGTCGAGTATCGGACGGCAGGGCGGACCCGGTTCAGCGCCCCGAGAAGGTGGCGGGAGCGTCAGGAGCGTCTAGTTGGTGCGGGACCGTGGTATTTGAGCCTCAGGGCCGGTCTGGAGGCCTTCTGGCGGCCAGATGGCGTCATCCTGCTGACAAAGCCGAGCTCGCGGCGGCCGACGTCCTCGGCGCCCTCGTGGTGGCCGAGATCCCGGTCGGGCTTGCCGTGTCCTGGGCCATAGAGCCAGCTTCTTGCTGGCCGAGTTGCACCACCTCAGCGTCCTCCGCCGCAGTGGCCACTTGGTCCGGGACCTCGTCCCCGACCTCCCCCACCACCGTCACCGACCGCCCCATCCCTGATGACCCAAACCTCCACCCCACAACCCCCGACGCCACCCCACCAGAAACCACCTAGCGACCTACCCCACACCGCCAAAAACCCGACTGCTGACACCCACCCGATGCGTCCGTCAGAACGTGAAACTAGCTCCACATCATCCGGGGCGCGTGGTTATCCGGGCGGGGCCCGAGGATGGCCTGTGCGACGTGGGTTGTGGCGTCCGGCGCCCCGGATAATCAGAGGGACTCCAGGAAGGCCATCACCGAGTCCGGGGCGTGGTAGCGGCCCAGCGGGGTGTTGGGTGGCGCCGTCCGATCAAGGGCCCGCTGCTTCATGGTCAGGTCGCCGTGAAGGTAGATCTGGGTCGTCTGGATGTGCTCGTGGCCGAGCCACAAGGCGATGACCGACGTGTCGACGCCCGCGGCCAGCAGGGTCATGGCGGCGGTGTGACGAAGGGTGTGGGGCGTGACCCGTCCGGCGCTCCAGGCGGGACAACATCCCTGGGCGGTGGCGACGTGGCGGTCGACGAGGTCGCCGACGGAGTCGGGGTTGAGGGGGCCACCTCGCCGGGTGGGGAACGCGGCGTCGTCGTCGGTGCCGGCCCGCTCCGCCATCCAGGTCTTGAGCACGGCGACGCTGTGGCGGGTGAGAGGGGTGCAGCGGTCCTTGCGGCCTTTGCCCATGCAGCGGACGTGGGCGCCGGCGGCCAGGACGACGTCTCGGCGGCGCAGGGCGCACAGCTCCGAGACGCGTAGCCCGGTCTGGACGGCGGTGACCAACAGGGCGTGGTCGCGCCGTCCGATCCACGTGGTGCGGTCCGGGGCTGCCACCAGAGCGTCGACCTCCGTGGGCGACAGGAACGACACCACCGCCCGGCGGCTGCGCTTGTCGGGGATGGCGAGGACCCGCTGGATGAGAGCGGCATGGGCCGGCTCGCGGTAGGAGGCGAAGCGGAACAGCGAACGGATGGCGGCCATGCGGGCGTTGCGGGTTCGCACCGTGTTGTGGCGCTCGTGCTCGAGGTGGTCCAAGAATGCGGCGATGAGCGGCGCGTCGAGGTCGGCGAGGTCGAGCTGGCACGGAGCCTTGCCCGTGCGGTGGTGGGCGAAGTCGAGAACGAGCCGGAAGCTGTCCCTGTAGGCGCGCACGGTGTGGGGGCTGGCTGGTCGTTGCCGTTGGAGGCGCTCGGTGAAGAACGCCTCCAGGATGGGGGCGAGGGAGGTCATCGGCGGGCCTCCTCGGAGCGCTCCACCCGCTCGGCGGCAAGGGCCAGCAGCTCGGGGGCGGCGCTCAGATACCAGTAGGTGGACGCCGGGTCGACGTGGCCGAGATAGGTGGACAACCTCGGCAGCAGGGCAAGGACGTCGGCGTCCTCGCGATACCAGCCGAGCAGGGTCCGCACCGCGAAGCCATGACGGAAGTCGTGGATCCGGGGCCGAGCACCGGAGGCGGAGACGATGCCGGCGGTTTCCAGCAGACGGTCGAAGGCGACCTTGAAAACCTGGTAGCCGAGGCGTCGCCCGCCCGGGGTGACGAACACGGCCGTGGTGTCGCTCAACGGGGCGAGGCGCCGGCGGGTCTCGCTGTAGTGGGCCAGGGCGGCGAGGGTGGAGGGGGTGAGTGGCACGTGGCGGGACTTGTTGAACTTGGCCAGCCACACGGTGACCACGCCGGTGTCCCAGTCGACGTCGCGCACGTTGAGCGCCAGCACCTCGCCGACGCGCATGCCGGTGGTCGCCAGCAGGCCGATGACCACCTCGGTGGTAGCAGCCCGCAGCGATGGGGACAGGCGCCGGGCGCCCGCCATCAGCGCCAAGGTGTCGGCGTCGGAGTACAGGTGTGGGACCGCCCGCCTGGTGCGGGTGGGGACCAGCCCCGGCGGTGGCACCTCGTGGGCCGGGTCGAGGGCCTGCAGGTAGCGGGCAAAGCCCCGGATGGCCCCGAGACGGCTGGCGACGCCACGGCCCCGGCCGGTCTCGCCGGCCCAGGCGAGGGCCACCGCCACGGTGACGGTCTCGACGCCGTGGGCGTCGAGATGCTCGACAAAGCGCGACAGGACGCGCCCGACCTCGACGAGCTTGTAGCCGAGGGCGCGGCGCACGCCCACGTAGTCGGCCATGGCCGACGCCAGCGCGCTCATCGGTCGCTCCCCGGCCAGGGCTGGGCGAGTGTGGCCAGCGCGGCGAAGTCGACCTTGGCGTACATGGCCGTGGTCTCGATGTCCCGGTGGCGCAGCAGCTGGCCGATCTCGTGCAACGGGGCCCCGTTGCGCAACAAGTCGCAGGCTGCGCCGTGGCGTAGCCGGTGGGTGCCGGTGTCGGCGATCCCCGCCCGCTCACAGGCCTGGCGCACCACGAAGCGGACGTTGCTCATCGTCATCGGTCCCCGAGGCGCCTGCACGTGCAAGAACACCTGGCGGAACTCGCTGGCACCGCGACGAGACAGGTAGCTGCCCGAGGGGATTCAGTCGATTCTGGTGTCGATCGTCGGGCACCTGCGGGCCGGCAACGGCGTGTCGGTCGTCCCGCTGCACGCCGAGCTGACCACCGTGCAGGCGGCCGACATCCTCAACGTGAGCCGCCCGTTCCTGATCAAGCAGATCGAGGTCGGCGAGGTGGCGTGCCACCTCGTCGGGACTCACCGCCGACTGAGACTCACGGACGTGCTCGCCTACCGTGACCGGCTGGAGACCCAGGCCAGCAAGGCGCTCGACGCGATGACGGCCGAAGCCGAAGGGCTCGGCCTCCACGGGTAGTGATGTGTGGTGCAGGGCCTCCGCGGTCGATCCGCTCAGTAGCGCCTGTAGTATTCTGCAAGTTCTGCATTAAACTGCAAGGTTGTGACCGTTGGACGTGAGTAACCCGATCTCGAGCATGATCCCCAGCCTTGACGGCGCAGTCCTCGGCGCGCTCGCCGGTACAACGGCACCGCTCAGCCTGTCCTCCACGCACAAGCTCGCTGGCCGTGGGTCGCTCAGCGGGGTCCGCCGGGTACTCGTTCGACTCGTCGCCACCGGCATCGTGCTCGATGTACCAGGCGGTTATGTGCTCAACCGTGACCACGTCGCCGCGCCAGCGGTTGCGTCTCTGGCTCACCTGTGGGGTGAGGTCTTCGATCGGATTCGCCGCCACGTCGCCGAGTGGCCACGAGGACCACGGCTGGTCGGGATCTACGGATCGGCGGCGCGGCGTGACGGGGACGAGGAGAGCGATGTCGACCTGCTCGTGGTGTCCGACGCGGTCGACGCATCGGACCAGGCGGCGCAGCTGGCTGCACAGGTCGAGCGGTGGACGGGCAACGCGACCCACGTAGTCACGGTTGGGTCGAAGGATCTGCGCCGGATGCGCCGGGCGCGCGAAGCAATCCTCGCCGAGTGGGAGCGCGACCTCGTCGTCATCGTTGGTAGCCGAGACGCCCTCAAGGTTGCGAGCTGATGGCGACCAAGGGTCCGCGCACCGCCGACTGCACGCCTGCGGAGGGAAGGTCCCGCTTACAGCAGGCGGAGGCCTTCGTTATGGCGGCCGACCTCGTACTCAGCGATGACACTGACACCGCGACGCCGGGCGTCGGCGCCGCGCTCGCGGTGCTCGCTGGCATTGCGGCGTCGGACGCAGCGTGCTGCGCAAAGCTGCGGAAACGGGCGCGTGGCCAGGACCACGGCGAGGCCCTCAGACTGCTGGGAACGGTGGTGCCGCACGGGGAGGTGATGGCGAAGGATCTCGGTCGTCTGCTCGCGGCAAAGGACGAGTCGCACTACGGCGTCACGCTCGTCGACCGAGCCAAGGCGCGCCGGCTGGTCGGGTATGCGCGACGACTCATTGGCCGCGCCGGAGAGGTGCTCGCCGGGTAGCGATCGCTTGTCGATCATGGCGCCGACGCCGCCGGACGCTGGCGGCCTGATGGTTGATCAGAACCCCCCGCCGCTGGCGGGGCCAACAACTTCCGAGCAGGTCGGCGGCGCCCCGGTCCTTGGCCTGCTGGAAGTGGGCGTACACGGCGAGGGTGGTCCTGCCGCCGCCGGAGTGCCCGAGTCGCCCGGCGACGGTGCGGAGGTCGACTCCGGCTCCGAGCAGCGTGGTGGCCACGAAATGGCGAAGGTCGTGCAGGCGTACCTCGTCGAGGCCGAGGCCGTGGCGCAGACGGCGAAACTTGAGGCTGGGAAATCCGGGCCGCCAGGGGACCGCGCCGTCGATCTCGTGGGAGAACACGAAGGCGTCAAACGGAAGCGTGATCCCGCACACCAGGGCGCGCTCGGACATGCGGGCTCGATGGGCAACCAGGATGCCGGCGGTCCCCTCGTCCAGGGCGATCTGGCGGACCGAGCTCTTCGTCTTCGGTCGCGGCCGCTCGACCGGCCCGTCCGCCCCGAGTGAGATGGCGCGGGTGATCGTGAGGGTGCCCGAGTCCAGATCGAGGTCGGGCCAGCGCAGCGCGAGTAACTCCCCTCGGCGGGCTCCCGTCACCGCGGCGAGGACGAGAAACACGGCGAACGCCTGGTCGTCGCGCTCCGCCCGCTCGAGCAGGGCCATCACCGCTGCGGCGGCCGGCGGCTGGATCGGCGCCTGCTCGCTGGGTCCCGGAGACGCCCTGGCCGCCGGGTTGGTCGCCAGCCAGTCCCACCGCACGCCCTGCTCGAACGCAGCTCGCACGACCGAGTGCACCCGCCGGACCGTCGAGACGGCGAGAGGGCGTCCACCACGGCCGCCGCGGTCGCGCAGGGCGCCGTAGAAGGCGTCGAGGTCGGCGGTGCGGATCCGGCCGAGCTTGAGCGGCAGCAGGGGTCCGAGGTAGTAGGCGACCGTGTTGCGGACCGTGAGCTGGTTGGCGGGGGACCAGCCGGGCGACGCCGTAGCGATCCATCGCTCTACCAGCTCGCCGAAGGTCCCGTCGGCGACCGCCCCGGAGGTCGATAGCGCGGTGATGAACGTGGCGAGCGCCTTGTCGGCTTCCCGCCGCCCGCGCGCGGCGACCGTCCTCGTCTCGTAGCGGGTCCGCCCGGTCAGAGGATCGCGGCCGACGTACGCCCGCAGCTCCCAGCGACCCGGGCTCCGCTCTCGCGCGTGGCCCCTCATGAGTCTGAGAGAGTAGCGGGAACCGTGCCTTTGAGTAGCAATCGAGTAGCGGACGGTCCCAACGCCGGATCTGACCCTAACAAAAAAACGCTCTGACCTGCGGGTTTGTTGTGGAGGTGATGGGACTTGAACCCACGACTTCTACGTTGCGAACGTAGCGCTCTACCGGACTGAGCTACACCCCCGCCGTCGCTCAGGCTATCGCCGCACCCCGCCGGCCGTTGCGGCCTTTCGACGTGCCCGAATCACGACGCGGGCGCCTCGGACGGGGGCCAGCGCTGCTCCAGCGCCGCACGAAGGCGGGACTGGATGACGGTGGTGGTGACGTCGCTGCGGCTGCGCTCCAGCACGGCTCGGAGCGCGTCGGTGGCCCTCCGCAGGCCGACCGTGATCGCGTCCGGGTAGTCCACGGTCACCAACAGGTCGTACACGTCCTCCATGGCGCCGAGGAGCTGCTCGCCCCGGTCCAGGTCGCCCTCGCGGATGCGGTCGAGCAGGTGCCTGCGCAACTCCGAGGCGGCCTCGGCCAGCCCGCACAGCCAGGCGGGGACGCCGATGCCGACCTCGCCGGCACCGGGCAGCGCCGCGCCCGACACCAGCGCAGCGGTGAGCATCGCCTCGGCGTACTCCTTCTCGGCATCGTGCAGGAAGCCGGCGTGGGCGATCCTCGGGTGCGGGCCCAAGGCCGTCTGCGCTTCGCGCAGCGCCTCCCGCGCCTCATCGGTCAATGTGCAGGCGAGCTCCGCGTCCTGGCGGTGCACGGCCCGGATGGCGTTGCCGCAGGCCCGGATGGTGCGCCGGCAGGCGGCCAGTCCTCGTTCGCGGGCCTGATGGGCGGCGTCGAGTTCCGCTCGGAGCGGCTCGCACAGACGGACCAGTTCCTCGCTGCGGCGGTCGACCGCATCCCCGGTCACCCGGGACGGAGGAGGGCTAGTTGGCCGAGCGGCGCAGCAGCAGGACGTTGTCCGGCTGCGCCGTCGCCGGCAGGAACCGCAGCTTCATCTCCCGCTCGGCCGAGGCGTTGCGGGCCTGGACGAGGAGGGCGACGTAGCCGGCGAAGAGCAGGTCACACAGCAGGTGCAGTCCCAGCAGTGCACGGAACGGCGGTAGGAGGCCGAGCACCAGCGTGGTGGCCATGGCGCCGAGGAGGATGAACAGGACGTCCCGGCGGCGCTTGAGGGTGCGGGCCCTGCGGGCGCCGTTACGCGAGTACGACCGGGCCATCTGATACGTAGGCGCCGGCGTGGGCGCCGCGTAGCTCGGGATGCGCAGCGGGTTGGCGGCGGCGACCACGGTGGGGCCTGTTCGGCGCAAAACGCTCAGCTGGTGGCGGAAGTTGCCGATCGAATCGGCGGGCCTCGACTCCGACCGGGCCCGCAGCATCGGCGGAACCAGTACTGCACCCCAGATCACAGCAAGAACAAGCAGGACCACAATCGTCAAGAGCTCCTCGACCCGCTTTCGTGAACTCGGCGACCGTAACCCCCCACGCCCCTGCGGCGGTGGATGGTCAGGGTCTAGACGTGGGGTGATCCTTGCATCTTGTGCGGCGCGCGTCCAGCCCGGAACGGCCGTTCCCCCCGTTCGGGGCCGATAGCGGTCAGGGACCGGTGACGCCGTCGGACGGCTGCCGGCGCCAGGTTCCCGCCTTGCCCCCCGTCTTCTCCCACAGCGTCAGCTCGCCGATCACCATGGTGCGGTCGGACGACTTGCACATGTCGTAGATCGTGAGGGCGGCGACCGACGCGGCCAGCAGGGCTTCCATCTCCACGCCCGTGCGGTCCACCGTCTCCACCTGGGCCTCGACCTCCACGTGGTCGTCGCCGATCGTGAAGTTCACGTACACCGACCCGATGGTGAGCTGGTGGCAAAGGGGGATGAGGTCGGGCGTGCGCTTGGCCGCCTGGATGCCCGCAACGCGGGCCACGCCCAGCACGTCGCCCTTGGTGACAGCGTTGGTGGCCACCATCGAGGTGGTCTCCGGCTTCATGAACACCCGGCAGCGGGCGATGGCCCGGCGATGGGTGGGCTCCTTGGGTGTGACGTCGACCATGCGGGCCCGGCCCAGGGGATCGATATGGGTGAGCCCACGCTCGGACATAGCGGAAGTGTAGCGGGAGGACCTACCCGCCAATCTGGCTCATGGAGCGGGCAGGACGGGAGAACTGGACCTGGCCGATGGTGTGGCCCGCCCACTTCGTGCCCACTTCGGCCTCGATGGCGGTGGCCACGTCGTCGTCCGACCCGCCGGCGCGCAGGACGGCGCGCAGGTCGGCTTCGCGCACGGCGAAGAGGCAGCTGCGGAACTGGCCGTCGGCCGTGAGGCGCACCCGGTCGCAGGTGGAGCAGAAGCTCCGGGTGACGCTCGCCACCACGCCGATCTCGCCCCCGCCATCGAGATAGCGGAACCGGCGCGCCGGGGCGCTGCCCGGCTCGGGGACCGCCTCGAGCGGGTGGACGGCGCCGATGGTGGCGATGATCTCGTCCTGGGTGACCACGGTGTCGTTCGTCCAGGCGCCGTCGGCGTCGAGGGGCATGAACTCGATGAAGCGCAGGACGACGCCCCGGTCGCGACCGAACGCGGCGAGGTCGAGGATCTCGTCGTCGTTCACACCCCGCATCAGGACGCAGTTGACCTTCACGGGGTGGAACCCGGCGGCCACGGCGGCGTCGATGCCGTCGAGAACCCTGTCGAGGTCGTCGCGCCGGGTGATCTCGGCGAAGCGCTCGGGCCGCAGCGAGTCCAACGAGATGTTCACCCGCCGCAGGCCGGCGGCCCGCAGGTCGGCGGCCACCAGCCCGAGCGTCACCCCGTTGGTGGTCATGGACAGGTCGACGTCCAGCGTGGCCAGCTTCTCCACCAGGACGGGCAGATGGGCCCGCACGGTGGGCTCGCCGCCCGTGATGCGGACGCCCTCGAACCCGAAGCGCTCCACGCACACCCGGGCCACCCGCTCGATCTCCTCGAAGGTGAGCAGCTCGGAGCGGGGCAGCCACGCCAGCCCGTCCTCCGGCATGCAGTAGCGGCACCGGAGATTGCAGCGGTCGGTGACGGAAACGCGCAGGTCGCGCACGGTGCGGGAGAAGGGGTCGACGAGCGGGGTGGGCGAGCGCATGGGCTGTGCCCAGGCTACGGGCGCTGCGGGGCTACCCGAGAAGCATGACGTCCACGTTTCCGCCCTCTTGCACCCCTGTGCCGTCGGGCAGGAGGGCGAGGGCGTTGGACAGGGCCATGGCGCGCAGCATGTGCGACCCCTGCCCGCCGGCGGACCGCACGTGGTGGCGGCCGTCGGCACCCGCCTCCACCCGAACCCGCACCAGGTGCAGCTTCCCGTCGGGTCGGCGCACGAATGCCTCGTCGGCCACCGCGAGCACCCGGGGCCGGTCGACGCCGGCGTGGCCCATCATGGCGAGGAGGGCCGGGCGGGCGAACAGCTCGAAGCTCACCATCGACGACACCGGGTTGCCGGGCAGCCCGAATACCGGCGTGTCGCCCACGACGCCGAAGGCGAACGGCTTGGCCGGCCTCACCGCCACCTGCATCCACCGCATCGACCCACCGGACAGCTCGTCAAGCACCACCTTGACGTAGTCGAAGTCGCCGACGCTCACGCCGCCGCTGGTGATGACCGCGTCGCACGCCTCCGCCCCGCGTCGTACAGCAGTCCGGATCTCGTCCGCCGTGTCGGCACACCGGCCCAGGTCGACGGCCTCACATCCCGCCTGGCGGACGAGGCCGAGCAGCATTGGGCGGTTCGAATCACGGATCTGACCCGGTTGCAGGGGCGCCCCGGAGTCCACCAGCTCGTCACCGGTGGACAGCACGCCGACCCGGGCCCGGCGCACCACCTCGACGGCGGTGCGGCCGGTGCTGGCCACCACGCCCAGGTGGCCGGGGGAGAGCACCGTGCCCGCCGGGAACACCTCCTGGCCGGCTTCGATGTCCTCGCCGGCGCCGCGCACGTGGTCGCCCGGGCGGGCCGCCCGGCCGATTACCACCGCAGTGCCGCCGTCCGCTGGGGTCGTGTGCTCGACCATCACGACGGCGTCGGCGCCCGCCGGCATGGGGGCGCCGGTCATGATGCGCACCGCCTCGCCCGGTCCCACCGCGACGCCCGGGGCCGCTCCGGCGGCGAGGGAGCCGACGACCCGCAGCTGCACCGGCGCTCCGGCCGAGTCGGCCGCCCGCACGGCATACCCGTCCATGGCCGTGTTGGCGAAGGGCGGCACGGCCTCCGGCGCGTCGATCGGGCCGGTGGTCACCAGGCCCAGGGCCTCCCCGAGCGGCAGGGTCACCGGATCGAGACGTCGGGCGGCGGCGAGGACGAGGGCGCGCGCCTCCGCCACGTCGACGAGCGGCATGCTCAGACGAGCTTCTTGCGTTCCACCAGGTCGACGAGGAACGTGCGGAACTGCAGCCCGAGGTCGTCGCGCTCGAGGGCCAGCTCCACGGTGGCCCGGAGGTAGTCGAGCTTGTTGCCGATGTCGTACCGGCCGTCCTCGAACACGTAGCCGTACACCGTCTGGTCCTTGAGCAGGAGCCCGATGGCGTCGGTGAGCTGCAGCTCACCTCCCGCGCCCGGCTCGACCCTATCGATGGCGTCGAAGATCTCCGGTGTGAAGACGTAGCGGCCCATCACGGCCAGGTTGGACGGTGCCTTCTCGGGTGCCGGCTTCTCGATGACGCCGAGCAGCCGCACCAGCCCCTCCTCCACCGCTTCGACCCGGGCGCAGCCGTAGGACGAGATCTCCTTGCGGGCGACCTCCTTGAGGGCCACGACCGAGCGGCCGTACCTGCCGTGCACGCTCAGCATCTGCTCGAGGACATCGCTCTTGTCGTCCATGATGTCGTCGCCGAGCATCACCGCGAAGGGCTCGTTGCCCACGTGCTGGCGGGCCACCCCGACGGCGTGGCCGAGGCCCTTGGCCTCGCCCTGGCGGACGTAGTGGATGTCGGCCATGTCGGCGATGGCCCGCATCTCGGCCAGCTGCTCGTGCTTGTCCTTGGCCGCCAGGTCCGCCTCAAGCTCGAAGGACCGGTCGAAGTGGTCCTCGATGGAGCGCTTTCCCCGCCCGGTGATGATCAGGATGTCGCGGATGCCCGCCCGGACCGCCTCTTCCACCACGTACTGGATGGCCGGTTTGTCGACGATCGGCAGCATCTCCTTCGGCTGCGACTTGGTGGCCGGGAGGAACCGGGTTCCCAGGCCAGCCGCCGGGATGACCACCTTGCGAACGACCCTCGTCATGGGAAGCCCATCGTAGGCCCGCGTCGTCGTCGCTGTGCGGCGTGAAACGTTCGCCGTCGCTTGTAGACTGCCCTTCCGTGCCGACCTACGAATACGCATGCAAGTCGTGCGGCGAGCATCTCGAGGTCGTGCAGTCGTTCCGCGACGAGCCGCTCTCGGAATGCCCTGCCTGCGGCGGCCCGCTGCGCAAGGTATTTGGCGCCATCGGCATCGCCTTCAAGGGGAGCGGCTTCTACAGCACCGACAGCCGCGACTCGAAGGGCTCGGCCAAGTCCCGCCCCGATGCCAAGGACAAGCCGGCGGCGTCGTCGGGCGACAAGGCGTCGGGCGACAAGGCGTCGGGCGAGAAGGCATCGGGCGACAAGGCGGCCGGCAGCTCCGGCTCCGGCGGGCCGTCGTCGGGCGACAAGGGCGGGTCCTCGGCAGGCAAGGGCGACGCGAAGGCCGCCGCTTCGTCGTGACCCGCCCGACGGCGGAGATCGGCGTCTTCGGCGGCTCGGGCTTCTACAACTTCCTGGACGACGTCACCACCGTCGCCGTCCACACGCCCTACGGGGCGCCGTCGGCGCCGCTGTCCATCGGCACGGTGGACGGCCGGACGGTGGCGTTCCTGCCCCGTCACGGCGTGCAGCACGAGCTGCCACCCCACAAGGTCAACTACCGGGCCAACGTGTGGGCCATGCGCGAGGTTGGCGTGCGGCGGCTGATCGGTCCCTGCGCCGCCGGCTCCCTGCACCCGGAGGTGAAGCCGGGTGAGGTCGTGCTGATGGACCAGCTGGTGGACCGCACGTGGGGCCGGTCTGACACGTTCTTCGACGGCGGGGTGGTCGGCCACGTGTCGTTCGCCGACCCCTACTGCCCCGACCTGCGGTCGGCCTTGTCGGCGAGCGCGTCCGGCGCCGGCTTCGGTGTGCACGAGCAGGGCACCGTAGTGGTGATCCAGGGGCCCCGGTTCTCCACCCGGGCCGAGTCGGCGTGGTACCGGTCGGCCGGGTGGGAGGTCATCAACATGACCCAGTATCCCGAGGCCTACCTCGCCCGCGAACTCGGCCTCTGTTACGCGGGCCTGGCGCTGATCACCGACTACGACACCGGCCTCGAAGGCGTCGACGGCATCGAGCCCGTCACCATGGACCGGGTGTTCGAGGTCCTGGCCGAGAACGTGGAGCGCACCCGGTCGCTGCTGTTCTCGGCCATTCCCGGGCTCGCGTCCTCGCCGTCCTGCTCCTGTGCGGCGGCCCTTTCCAGCGGCCCGCTCGGCGCGTAGCCTCCACCCAGGCCACTCCCCCCTCCGCCCTCGTCCCGAGGAAGGAGCGCCCCCGTGCGCCTCCGCCGTTCCCCGCTCCCGTTCTGGGTGCTGTCCCTCGCGCTCGCCGCCTTCACCGGCCTCACGGTCGCCCGCCTCGTCACCGACGCGTCCGCCCGCGCCGCGCGCCTGGGCGGGCTGGTCGACGTCGCCGTCGCCGCCCGTGCCGTCGACGCGGGGGAGGTGGTGCGCGCCGCCGACGTGGCCTCGCGTCGCCTGCCCGCGTCCGTCCTGCCGGACGGCCCTTTGGCGACGTCGCCCGCCGGCCGGGTGGCCCTCGTCCCCCTCGTCGCCGGCGAGGTGCTCCTGGCCGCCCGGCTGGCGCCCGAAGGCCTGCGGGGCGTGGCCGCGCTGGTGCCGGCCGGTCAGCGGGCGCTGGCCGTGCCGGTGGACCCGGGCGGCCTCGCCCTGCGCGTCGGCGACCGTGTCGACGTGCTGGCCACTTTCGACGTGGCCGGTGACGGCGGCGACACGGGGGCTGCCGCTCCGGCCGACGAAGGCGCCGCAGGCACGCCGGTGGCGGCGCCGGCCCCGACCTTCCCGGTGGCGCGGGCGGCGCTGGTGGTAGGCGTGGGCGACGAGGCGGTCACCGTCGCCGTCCGTCCTGACGAGGTGCCCCGGGTCGCCTTCGCCCTCGCCCGGGGCACCGTGGCGCTGGCCCTCGCCGGGGCCTAGTGGTGCTGCCGACTAGTTCAGCGGTGTATGTGTCCGGGGCGGATCGCCGCTCGGACGCCCAGATTCCGGGCTTCGGCGCGCTGCGGTTACACCGACGAACTTCCGCGCGGGACCACTAGCGGATTGGTGCGCGGCGCTGCGGGACGTGGCCGGGCCCGCCGCCGCCTGGGCGCCGCACCCCGACGACGTGGGCGTCCTCACGGACAAGGCGGCCTGCCATGCCCGGCTCCACCATGAGGAGCTTTCCCGCTCCACCTACCGCTGGCTCACACCCGGCGGCCGGCGGGGGTCCCCGGCTCGAAGCGTGGAAGGCTGGGCAGCGCTGACACCAGCCCGCCTTCGCACCCGCTGAGGCGGATGCGGCCGGCGCTGCGGTCCAGCCACGCCGCCACGCAGAGGACCTCGTCGGCCAGGTGGCGCGGCAGCGGTGCGTCGGGCGGCGACAGCGCAGCTGCGCCGGCGGCGAACGGCAGGGTGTCCGGCTCGGTGCCCTCCCAGGCGCGCACGAGCCGGCCGTCCTGGAGGACGGCCCCTCCCTCGCCCTCCACCTCCAGGCGCACCCGCCCGGCCCGGCGGAGGGCGTCGAGGCGGCGCTGGCGCACGAGGGTGGCGGCCAGGGCAGCGGCCCGTTCCCTGGTGACGGCCGCCTCTTCGTAGCGCCGGTCGGCCGCCAGCGACCGCATGCGCAGCGCCAGCGGCCCGAGCAGGCGCTGCGGGTCGGTGGTGAGGCCCCGGACCACGCTGTCCACGACGGCGGGGTAGCCGGCTGCATCGGCGCCTCCGGCGCACGGGCAGGCGGCCACCCCGAGTTGGGCGGGAGCGCACGGCGCCGCCGCCGGCGTGCGGCCCGGCTTCTTGGTGCAGCGGCGAATGAGAGTGGCGGACTGCACCGCTTCGATCACCAGCTGCGCGGTGCGGGCCGATGACAGCGGGCCCAGGTAGAGGCAGCCGTCGCCCGCCTTGGGGATGCGCACCACCGACAGCCGGGGGAAGCGCTCGTCGAGGGTGAGCTTCACGTAGGTGTAGCGGCGCCAGTCCTTGGACCGGCGGTTGTACCGGGGCCGCAGCTCGTGGATCTTGCGCACCTCGAGCACCGACGCCTCGAGGTCGCCGCTGCACACCACGTGGTCGACGGCCGCCGTCTCCCACAGGAGCTGACCGACCTTGCGGCGTTCGTCGCCCGAGAAGTAGGAGCGCACCCGCCGGCGCAGGTTCACCGCCTTGCCCACGTAGAGGACGCGGCCGCCGCCGTCGCGGAACAGGTACACGCCCGGTCGCCGGGGCAGGTCTTTCACCAGGCGGAGCTTGGCCACCATGGGGTGGCCCTGGACGGTGGGCAGCTCGAGCAGGTCGTCGAGGGCGAGCACCCCGAGTCGGCCGGCCCGCTCCAGCAGGCAGTGGAGGACCTCACCGGTGGCCAGCGCGTCGTCGAGGGCGCGGTGGGTGGGCCTGTGCCCGACGCGGAGGTGGGCGGCGAGCGTGGACAGCTTGCAGTTGGGCACCTCGTCGGCCACCAGGCGCCGGGCCAGGGCGCAGGTGTCGACCCAGCGGTTCGTGAGGCCGGGCCGGTCGGTCTCCCGCAGGGCGGCAGCCAGGAACCGCAGGTCGAAGCGGACGTTGTGGCCCACGATCACGGCGTCGCCCAGGAATTCGAGGAACGACGCCAGCACCGACTCGACGGGCGGCGCGGCGCGCACCATGGTCTCGGTGATGCCGGTGAGGTAGGTGATCTCCGGCGGGATGCCCTGGCCGGGGTCGACGAGGGTCTGGAACGTGCCCAGGCACTCGCCGCCCCGGAGCTTCACCGCCCCGATCTCGGTGATCTTCGACCGGCCCGCCTCGCAGCCGGTCGTCTCCAGGTCGAGCACCACGAAGGTGACCTGGTGCAGCGGCGTGCCCAGGTCGTCGAAGGAGCGCTGGACTACCGCCATGCCGGGCACTGTAAGCGAACAGGTGTTCGCCAACAAGAACCTGCCCACCGATCGTTCCCGGGTTCTTGGTTGCGCCGGCGTCAGCATCCGGATTCCGAACTCTGGTGCCGGCCCAACTGACCCTCTCCGTGGTCAGGCTGCTTGCAAGGCTTCGCTGCTGGCGCCGGTACCTTGCCCGGATGCCCGAGCTGCCCGAGGTCGAGGCCTACCGGGTACTGGCCGTTGCGGCGCTGCACCGGCCCGTCGCCGGCGTCGACGCCCCCGACGCCTGGTTCCTCAAGGGCGGTATCGACGCTGGCGTCGTCGTCGCCGCCCTCATCGGCCGCTCCTTCACCGTTGCCCGCCGGCGGGGCAAGCTCCTCCTGCTCGACTCGTCAGACGACGGTCCGGTGCTCGGCCTGCGTTTCGGCATGACCGGCCGCCTCGTGGTGGACGGCCGGGCCGGCGTCGACAGGCTCCTTTACTCGAGCGACCAAAGCCTTTCCTCCTGGGACCGCTTCGCCGTGCAGTTCGCCGGAGGCGGCGACCTGCGGGTGCACGATTCCCGCCGGCTCGGCGGCGTGTTCCTCGACCCCGACGAGGGGCGGCTCGGCGTCGACGTGCTCACCATCACGCCCGCTGCCCTGCGTTCCGCGCTGGCGCGGAGCACAGCGCCCCTCAAGGCCCGCCTCATGGACCAGGCCCGCATGGCCGGCGTGGGGAACCTGCTGGCCGACGAGACGTTGTGGCGGGCCGGCCTCGACCCCCACCGCCCAGCGGGCGGGCTGACCCCGGCCGAGCTCCGCCGTCTCCACAAGCACCTGCGGGGCTCGGTGGCCGATCTCATCGAGCGGGGCGGATCCCACTCAGGCGATCTCATGCCGGCCCGAGCCGCCGGCGGGGTCTGCCCCCGCGACGGCGCCGCGTTGTCGCGCACGACCGTAGGCGGTCGTACCACGTGGTGGTGCCCGAAGCACCAACGCTGAGCGACCGGTCGCCGGCGCGGGACGCCGATGTCCATGTCCTCAGGCGCCAGGGCAGCGCTGGTCGTGTCACTCCTTCATCATGCTTCGCGGCCGAGCGTGGCGCGCCTGCCCGACCGACGTAATCAGGCGGTGCGGTCGCGCTTCTGGGAGCGCCGGCGGTCCGTCTGCTGCAGTTCCAGCTTGCGCAGGCGCACCGCCTTTGGGGTGACCTCCACGCACTCGTCGTCGGCGATGAACTCCAGCGCCTGCTCCAGCGACAGCACCCGGTAGGGCGAGAGGCGCACCAGCTCGTCGGCCGTCGACGAGCGCATGTTGGTGAGCTTCTTCTCCTTCACCGCGTTCACGTCGAGGTCCTCACTGCGCGAGCTCTCGCCCACGATCATGCCCTCGTACACCTCGGTGCCCGGGCCCACCAGCATCTCGCCCCGCTCCTGCAGGTTCATCAGGGCGAACTGGGTGGTGGGGCCCTTGCGGTCGGCCACGATGCTGCCGCTCTGGCGGGTGCGCAGCTCCCCGTGCCAGGGCTCATAGCCCTCGAACACGTGATGGGGGATGCCCGTACCCCGCGTCTCGGTCATGAACTCGGTGCGGAACCCGATGAGCCCGCGTGCCGGCACGATGTACTCGAGGCGGACCCACCCGGTGCCGTGGTTCACCATGTGCTGGAGGCGTCCCTTGCGGACGGCCAGCAGCCGGGTAACGGTGCCGAGGTGGTCCTCGGGCACGTGCACGCTGAGGCGCTCCATGGGCTCGCACAGCTTGCCGTCGATCTCGCGGGTGACCACCTGGGGCTTGGCCACGTTGAGCTCGAAGCCCTCCCGGCGCATGGTCTCCACCAGTACGGCCAGCTGGAGCTCGCCGCGTCCCTGGACCTCCCAGGTGTCAGGGCGCTCGGTGGGCAGCACCTTGAGCGACACGTTGCCCACCAGTTCGGTGTCAAGGCGGGTCTTGATCTGCCGGGCAGTGAGCTTGGTGCCGTCCTGGCCGGCCAGGGGCGACGTGTTCACGCCGATGGTCATCGACAGGCTGGGCTGGTCGATGGTCATCACCGGCAAGGGACGGGGGTCGTCGGGATCGGCCAGCGTCTCGCCGATGGTGACGTCGTCGAGGCCGGCCACGGCGATGATCTCGCCCGGCCCCGCCTCGTCGGCCGGGACCCGCTCGAGGCCCTCGGTGACGAAAAGCTCGCTCAACTTCACCTTCTCGATGGTGCCGTCGGCCTTGCACCACGCGGCGGGAGTGCTGCGCTTGATGGTGCCCTGGCGTACCCGGCACACGGCCAGGCGACCGAGGTAGGGGGAGCGGTCGAGGTTGGTGACGAACGCCTGGAGGGGGTGGCCGTCGGTGTAGGTGGGCTCGGGGATGTGCGAGAGCAGCAGCTCGAACAGCGGCGCGAGGGTGGTGCCCTCCTCGCCGGCGGTAAGCGACGCCCAGCCGGCCCGGGCGTTGCAATAGACGATGGGGAACTCGATCTGATGGTGGTCGGCGTCGAGGTCGAGGAACAGCTCGTACACCTCGTCGAGCACCTCGGGGGTGCGGGCGTCGGGCCGGTCGACCTTGTTGACCACCAGGATCACCGGCAGCTGGGACTCCAGCGCCTTGCGCAGCACGAAGCGGGTCTGGGGCTGGGGGCCGTCCGCCGCGTCGACCAGCAGGAGGACGCCGTCCACCATCGACAGGGCCCGTTCCACTTCACCGCCGAAGTCGGCGTGGCCGGGCGTGTCGACGATGTTGAGCTTCACGTCCTTGTAGCGGACGGAGGTGTTCTTGGCGAGGATGGTGATCCCCTTTTCCCGCTCCAGGTCGCCGGAGTCGAGCACGCGCTCGCCCACGTCCTGGTTGACTCGGAAGATGCCGGACTGCCAGAGCATGGCGTCGACCAGCGTGGTCTTGCCGTGGTCGACGTGGGCGATGATGGCGACGTTGCGCAGGTCATGACGCGCGGGCATGGGGGCCTTCTCGGACTCGGGTCGTCCCCCTGCGCACGGGCGCGGAGACGAGCAGGAACCTCCCATCGTACGTGGTTGGGGGCGTTGTGCCCTCATCCTCCGGTCGACGTAAGCCAATCCGCCGCTTCCGGGCGTGTCGAAGAACCGTCGCCGTGGTGAACAGATGGGTCCTCATCGTGTTCGCCCCCCTGCTTGTGCTGGTGGGCGTGCTCGGCTTCGCGCAGCGGGGCGAGGGGAGCACGAGCTCGGCGGCCGCCTACAACGTGTTCCACCTGGTCTTCGGGGCGATCGGCCTCGCCGTCGTCGTGTTCGGCACCAACGGCTCCGCCCGCGTCTTCAACATCGCCTTCGGCCTCATCGACCTCTACCAGGCGCTGGCCAGCCGCCTGGGCTGGTTCCCGAAGGACCTGTTCCGCTGGAAACACCTCGACGACGTGCTGCACGTGGTGATCGGCGCGCTGCTCGTCCTGGTGGGACTTCTGGGCTGAGCTGAGCGCCCTCGGCAGGACTCGAACCTGCGCCACCGGCTCCGGAAGCCGGATCAGGGGGTTACCGGGGGGTGTCCGCCAGTGCCGTTCATGGGCCAAAACTGCTGGTCAGAGCCACTTTCCGAGTGCCCACCAGTGTCCGCCCTAGACCACGGTTTTCCGCGCGTTGGTGGCCTGTTTGTGGCCTGTTCGTGGCCTGAAGGGAGGCTTCGACGGGTCAGCGGTCGGCCGGGGCGGGCCGCTGCGTGCGCACGAGGGTGGCGTGGTCGAGCTCGATGGCGACGACCCCGCTCGGCTCCACGCCCACCACCGTGCCGTCGCAGCGGTTGCCCTCGTGGTCGCCGGTGACGACGCGCCGGCCGACGGCCACCAGGTCCTCCGACACGAAGAACCGGCGGAGGGTCAGCACGTGACGCTCGTCGTCGATGTCGTGGTAGTCGACCCACACGTCCATGTCGTCAGCCATGAGGGCTCTCCTTCCTTCGCAGGTTACCGGGCGAGGGGGTTGGGGATGGGCGGCCCGAACAGGTCGCGCAGGCGGGCCAGGGTGGCGAAATCGGTGCCGGGGAGGCGCAGCGTGACGTGCGGCGCGATCCCGGTGGCCACGAGCTCGCAGCCGAGGCTGCGGACGGCGCCGGCCGTGCTGCGCCGGACGACCCTGTAGGTGCGCAACGCCGGAGCGGCCAGCAGGAGCTCCCTGAACCCGGTGCCGGCGGCGGCGAACACCGAGATGCCCGGGAAGCCGAGCTGTGCCTGGCAGCGCTCGGCGGCGAGCGCCAGGTCGCGGCCGAGCATCATGCCGCCCCGCAGCACCAGCGCCTCGTCGGGTAGCGGTGGCTCGGGCCGGATCGTGAGTGGCACGGGCTACGGGGCGGGCTGCAGGAGGGCCACCGGCGCCCGCCGGGCTGCCGCTCGCGCCATCTCGGCCAGGCGGTACATCCGGTCGAGGCCGTCTGCGATCTGGTCGTCGAGGGAGGGGAGCAGGTGGCCGTACCGGTCGAGTGTGATGCTCACGGAGCTGTGGCCCATGCGGGCCTGGATGGCCTTGGCGTGGGCTCCATTGGCGATGGCGAGGGCGACCGCGGTGTGTCTCAGATCATGGAACGCAGCCCGTCGAGCCCGGCCCGGCTGACGGCCGGGAGCCAGTAGGTGCGGCGGAAGTTGCTGCGCCGGAGCATCTCGGCTTCCTTCGTGACGAACACCAGCCCGTCCGATCCGGGTTGGGCGCGCTCGTCGAGCTGGCCCTGGAGCTGCGCGACGAGGAAGGGCGAGAGCTTCACCCGGCGCCGGCCGGCGTCGGTCTTGGGTGCGGCGAAGCGAAGGTCGCCGTTGAGCTCGGTGAGCTGCTCGGTGACGGTCAGGGCGCGGTGGAGCAGATCGACCCGCTTCCGCTTGAGGCCGGCCAGTTCCCCCCACCGCAGGCCGGTGTAGGCGGCGGTGAGCACGAGGCAGCGGTAGTCGGGATCAACGACCTCGGCCAGGTCGGCGACTTCCTCCGGCGTGCAGAAGCGCATCTCGTTGCGGGGAACCTGTGGCGGCCTCACGCCGGTGCACGGCGAACGGGCGATGACCTCGGACTGGATGGCCACGTTCATGATCCGGCGCAGGAGGCGGAAGGCCCGGTGGGCGCTGGCCGCGCTGACGTCGCTGGCCGCGAGGTCCGCCAGCCACGCCCGCACTTCCAGCGGGGCGATCCTCCCCATCGGGACCGGGCCGAAGGTCGGGAGCAGGAAGCTGCGGAGGATGTACTGGTACAGGTCCACCGTGGTGGGCCGCAGGTCGACCGTCGTGCGCTCCCACTCGGTGGCCCACGCCGAGAAGCTGATGCGACCGAGGCGGGGGTCGACCCAGTCGCCGCGTTGCCTGGACGTGCCCGTCCGCTCGAGGAAGCGCCGGGCCTCGCCCTTGGTCGCGAAGGTCTTGGAGCGCAGGCGGCCCTGCCGGTCGCGGTAGCGGGCTTGCCAGCGCCCACTCGGCGCGTTGCGGATCGATCCCATGCGGGGGCCTCCTGAGGGCACTCGGCTGGTCAGGGAGGGCGCCTGCGACCGGCACCGATCTCGCGAGCTACAGGCTACGACCAGAAGCGGTCGCAGCGCTCGGCCGCCGGGCATGATCGAGCCACGCCGCGATCTCGTCGGGGTCGAAGCGGATCAGGTGGCCCCACTTGATGAACGGAATGCGCCGCTCCGAGACGAGCCGGCGGATGTGGCGCGGGTTCACGCCGAGGTGGTGGGCCAGGCCGGTGATGTCGAGCAGCCGGGGCAGCTGGGCGGCGGTAGTGGGCGGTTGGTTGGCTCTCATCGTGATCCTCTCGTCGGTGGCCGCGGGTGACTCCGGGGGAGCGCTGTGGCGCCGGCCCCCGTTGACCCGACAGCGGCCCTTGTCACTTCTATGTGGACAGGAATGCCGCCGCGCGCCGCGAATCTCGCGGGATCGTCCAGAAATCGCCGCAGGTGATGCCATCCCCGCAGGGCACTGGCACCGACGAGTCCGTCCTTGACCGTGAGCGACCACCACCGACCGGCCACCACGAATCCCTTTACGGACAAGGGCTTCTGCCGCGACCATCCCTCAGAACGACGGACACCCCTGCACCCTGGCGGTGCCGAGGTGGGGGAGCACGCAGTGGAGGGTCTCGACAAGATGACGCTCGGGTCGTGGCGCTACTACGACCACGATGTGGTGCGGGGCCTGGAGAACTACTTCGCCGGCGTCGGGGAGGAGCCTGGGCGCTGGGTGGGCCGCGGCGCCAAGGACGCCGGTCTCGCCGGCGAGGTGGACGGCGAGGCCCTTCGGTTGCTCTTCGACGAGGGACGCCATCCGGTCACCGCGGAGGCGCTTGGCCAGCCCTACGAGCACCGGGAGGACCGCGCCACGGTCACCGGGTACGCGCTGTCGTTCTCACCTCCGAAGTCCATCTCACTCGTGTGGGCCATGGGCGACGAGGGGGTTGCCGCCGAGGTGCGGGCCGCCCATGACGACGCTGTCGTCGCCACGTTGTCCTTCCTCGAGGAGCATGCCGCCTTCGCCCGGGCAGGGAAGGCAGGCGTTTTCCAGGCCGACACCTCGGGTCTGCTGGCTGCCACGTTCGTGCACCGCTCGTCGCGTGCCGGCGATCCCCAGCTCCATACCCATGTGCTGTTGGCCAACAAGGTGCGGCGATCGGACGGAAAGTGGCGCAGCCTCGACGGCCGGGAGGTCTTCGCCACCCAGAAGCCGGCGGGCATGCTCTACAACGCGGCCCTGCGCGCCGAGCTGACCCGACGCCTCGGCGTGGAGTTCGGCCCGGTGAACGACAAGGGCCAGGCCGAGGTGCTCGGCGTTCCTCCGGGCCTCGTCACCCGGTTCTCCCAGCGCCGCCGCCAGGTGTTGGCCCAGGGCGCCGAGCGCATCGCCAAGGCCGAGGTCGCCCTCGGACGGCCCCTTACCGGCGCCGAGCGGGCCGAGGCATACCAGCGGGCTGCCCTCGACCGCCGCCCCGGCAAGGCCCCGGCGGCCGAGTCGGAGCCCGACCTCCGAGCGCGCTGGGCTGACGCGGCGGCCGAAGCCGGCCATCCCGGGCAGTCCTGGCTCCCCGGCACGTTGCACCGTGTCCCGCTCGCCCTGGCGCTCGACGGCGCTCTGTCGCCCGAAGGGGCCGATGCGGCGGTGGGCGTGCTCACCGAGCGCCACTCGACCTTCGGGCGGGCTGACGTGGCCAAGGTCGTCGCGCCCCTGGTGCCGACCGGCGTGCCCGACGCCCAGGCGGCCCGTGCGTGGTTGGAGGCTGGCGTGTCACGCGTGCTCTGCCATCCCGAGGTCGTGGCACTGTCGTGCCCGCTGTTCGCTGAGGTGCCCGACAGCCTCCGACGGGCCGACGGGTTGCCGACCGCCGAGCGCCACGGGGAGCCGCGATGGACCACTTGCCTCACCCTGGAGCGGGAAGCGCGAGTGCTTGCCGAGGCCGACGGGGGCCGGAACGCAGGGGTGGGTGTTGTCGACGCCGAGCCGGTGGGCGCGGCCGTGGCCAATGCCGACCTGTCGGCTGACCAAGCCGCCGCCGTCGGCCGGCTGTGCCGGGCCGGCGAAGCCGTCGCCTGCCTCGTCGGGCCGGCAGGGACGGGCAAGACGAGGGCGCTCAGGGCGGCTGCGGCCGCCTGGATGGCCGGCGGCTATCGGGTGCACGGCGTGGCCGTCTCGGCGATGGCCGCCGGCATCCTCGGGACCGAGGCCGAGATCGCCTCCGACACCTTGGCCCGCTTCCTGGGCGCCGTGCGACGCCGGGACGTCGTGCTCGGGGCCCGGGACGTGGTGTGGTGCGACGAGGCCGGGATGGTGACGACCTCCCAGCTGGCCGAGATGGTGGGAGCGGCGGCCGACGCCGGGGCCAAGCTGGTCCTCGTCGGCGACGACCGCCAGCTGTCCCCCGTGGGTGCCGGCGGGCTGTTCCGGCTCGTGATCGACCAGGTGGGTGCGGCTCGCCTGGGCCAGGTGCGCCGCTTCGTCGCTGCGTGGGAAGGCCCGGCCAGCCTGCGATTGCGGGCCGGCGACGCCGGCGTGCTCGACGTGTACGAGGCCCATGGCCGTATCCGGGGCGGCAACCGGGCCGACATGGTCGAGGTCGCCTTCGAGGCCTGGCAGCGCGCCCGGGCCGGCGGCGAGTCGGTCGCGGTGCTGGCGCCCGACCACGACAGTGTCGACGCCCTGGCGCTCCGGGCCCGGGCCTACCGGGTGGCGGTAGGGGAAGTGGAGGCCGACGGCGTGCTCGCCGCCGGGCAGCTCATCGGGGTGGGCGACGAGGTGGTCACCTGTCTCAACGACCGCCGGTTGCGCACCACCACCGGCGCCTGGGTCAGGAACGGCGACCGCTGGGTCGTCACCGCCCGCCGTCCGGACGCCTCGCTCAGCGTGAAGTCGCTTACCGGGGCGGGCGACACCGTGCTTCCCGGTGCCTACGTGGCCGAGCACGCTCGCCTGGCGTACGCGGTCACCGTCCACAAGGCGCAGGGAATCACCGTGGACCGGGCCGTCCTGCTGGCCGATGGACGGCTCACGGCGGAGCTGACATACGTGGGCCTTACCCGGGGCCGGATGGAGAACCTCGCCTGCGTGGTGGTGGAGGAACACGCCCGCCGCCGAGGAACGCCTGTTACGCCGGTCGAGGTGCTCGCCGCCGCTCTGGCCCGTTCCGGCGTGGAGCCGGCGGCGACCCAGGTCGTGCGCAACCAGCTGGCCCGCAGCGAGGACCTGGCCGTGCTCTACCCGATGCTGGAGCAGGCCAGGGCTGCTGTCGACGTCCTCGCCGGCCCAGATCGCAGCGCGGAGGTCGCCGTCCTGCGCCGGCAGGCGGCGCCGTTGGAGGCCGTCGAGGCGCAACTCCGGGCGGCCTCGTCGTGGCTGGCCGGCGTAGAGGCGGAGCTGGCGACCGTCGCTGCCCGCGTCGACGAGCTCAGCCCAGCGGTCCGTGCTGGGCACGAGGACCGGTGGTGGCGCCGATCAAGCCGTGAGGTGGCGCGTACCCCTGGTGCCGAACTCGACCAGGTCCTCGTGCGCCGGCACGAACTCGCCGACGAGCGGAACCAGGCGGTCGTGCGGGCTGGGTCGCTCGAGACCGATCTCGCTATCGCCCGCCGGGCGGCGCAGGGACTCGCCGAGCTGGGGGCCCACCAGGCCGACCGGGAAGCGCTCCTCGCACGACAACCGGCAGAGGTGGTGTGGGAGCGCGAGCTGCGCCGGCGCATCGCCGAGCGGACGAAGGAGCTGGGCACGCACGCCCTCCACGACCCACCGGAGCATCTCCTCCGCCTCCTCGGTCCACCCGGCGCCTTGATGACCGAGCGGACCTGGGCAGGCGTGGCCAGGCGCATCGAGGGCTACCGGGAGCGCTGGCGCGTCAAGCCGGATGAGCTGGGGGCAAGCCGGCCGCGCGACACCGCCCAGGCCAAGCACTGGCGAGCGGTCGCGCTGGTGTTGCCGGAGCCCACTCATGCCGAGCCAACCCTGTCCGTGGCCGGGCGGGACCCAATTCGGCGCCTGGGTCGGTAGGGCGCTGGCGGGGTACACCCCGCCCAGTCAGTGCCCATCTCGGGCGCTTCGGGCTCGGCTGACTCAGCGGAGGAACAGGCTCGCCTTGCGTGAGGAGGACCGCCTGCCCGCTGAATTTCCAGATCGGTCCGGCGGCGGCGGCGCGACCCGACTCCCGACTCCGTGGCGGGAGCGCCAATACCCGGCAATACCCGCGCGGCGTGCAGCTCATCCACCGGTGCGCGACGCGCCTGATTGGTGGGAAAGCGGTATCGATGCATCGGGACGTTCGGAGCTGCTGATCTGTGTGGTAGATCGCGGCGGACCGCGCGAATCCCTAGGAACTATCGCCCAGGTCCATCAGTCGGAGGCGACATCTGGCGACGCCACTGTCTTGATTCGAGTCGACGCTGCCGTCCCGAAGGCCATGGCTGAGCTGACCGGGGCGGTGAAATAGGGCCTGTTGGCGCTCGCCGTGGGTTGCGGCCTGCAAGTGGTGCAGGCGACGATGGAGGAGAGCGTCATCACGTTGGCCCTCACGGGGGCCGCACGACCCGGACCGCACCGCTGTCCGCCTCGGCGGAGGGCGCCCGCCGGACCGGGGTCCGGGGGGCCGTCGGTGCCGGTCTCGTCGTCCACGTGTCAAGTTCGGCGGTGTAGATCGCTCGCTGGTTCTTGCCCATGGGAGACCGCTTCTCGCCCTCGATGACAGATCAGGGATGTGAAGGGTGTCTCACTCCTCATGGACAGACGGCGTGGGCGTCGAGAGCGGCTGGGAGCAGATCAGCGGGCTCGGCGTGCTTTCGGGACTGATCTCCTTTCGGTGGCGACGTGAAGAGGACGGTCGGGACCGTGTGGGGCAAAAGGAGCGGCGATGCCGTCGCAAGGAGCGCCTCGATGCCCGGCCCGAAAACCGGCTGGGACATCAAGAAGCCCTGTCCGCTCCGGCAGCCAACCTCACGGAGGCGTCGAAGTTGGTCGTGCGTCTCGATACCCTCCGGGATGACGTCCATCGCGAGTCGGCGACCAAGGTTGACGATTGCCTCGACGAGGATGTGGTCGGGCTCGTTGTCATCGTTGCCAGAGATGAAACACCGATCGATCTTGATGATGTCGACGGGGAGCGTTCGCAAGGCGGCGATGCACGAGTACCCGGTGCCGAAATCGTCCAGCGCAACCCGCACGCCGATCGCTCGCAACGCGGCAAGCGCGCCTGCAGCCCCACCGGCGGGATCGGCGAAGAGCGACTCGGTGACTTCCACGACGAAGGTGCGGGGGTCGACGCCGGCAGCACTGAGTGCGGCTCCTACCTGCTGCGCGAAGTCGGGTTCCTCGATCTGGTGCATGGAGACGTTCACGCTCAGCATGAGCTCCGGAAGGCCGTAGCGCCGCTGCCATACACCAAGGTCCTTCAAAGCGACCCCGAGCACCCACGAGCCGATGGCGACGATGTCGCCAGTCTCCTCGGCGAGGCCGATGAAGGCCGAGGGAGGTAGGAGGCCCCGCGTCGGGTGCTGCCACCGAACGAGCGCCTCCACACCGACGAGGGAACCGGTCACGAGGTCCACCACGGGCTGGTAGGCGACGACGAGCTGCTCTTTTGTGGTCGCCTCGCGCAGATCGTTCCTGAGGGCGTGGCGGTCGTCTACCGCGTCGTGGAGCGCATTGTCGTAGCGCTCGACACGGCTCTTGCCCCTGCTCTTGGCGCTGTACATGGCGACGTCGGCATTGCGCATGAGTTCATCGGGATCCATTCCCCGGCGGTACTCGGCGAGCCCGAGGCTTGCGCCGACGTGCACGGCGGTGCCGTTGATGTTCGTGGGCCCGGCGAGGGCGACCACCACGCGTTGGCGGAGGGCGTCTGCCTCGTCCGCAGCGCGTGGCCCTTCGACCAGGATGGCGAACTCGTCCCCGCCGAGGCGGGCGATGAGGTCGCCCGATCGCACCGTCGCTCGCATCCGGTCCGCCACGACCACCAGCAGGGCGTCGCCGGCGGCGTGGCCGAGGTTGTCGTTGACGTCCTTGAAATCGTCGAGGTCGACGAAGAGCACCGCCAGCTCGTCGACGCGTCGCTCGGTGCGGGCAAGGCAGGCCTCCAGCCGGGAATGGAACGCCGCTCGGTTCGCCAAGCCCGTGAGCGAGTCGGTCGATGCCCGCTTCTCGAGCTCCGACCCCACCGAGAGGAGACGTCTGTTCAGTCCTGCCATTCGAGCCATGACCAAGGCGAACACGACGACCGACACGGCCGCGATGACGTGCGACTCATTCGGATCCGTCGTCAACAGGAACGGACCGACGAGCACAGCCGCGAACATGAAGACGAGCCGGCCCGACGTGATGCGGTGGTCGACGGCTTTCGACCGGCCGGAGAGTTCCGACGCGCTCGGGTGGAGCGCAGCCACGGCGAAGAGCGTGTAGTAGGCCATCCACAGGCCGTCGGTCGGGCCACCCGCGCCGTAGCTGCCGTTCGCGACCTGCACTGCGAGGAGGACGTCCGCGGCGAGCAAGAAGCCGATCCCGGTGAGCAGGAGCTGCTTCGACAAGTTCCGATGGCTGCCGGCGAACACGAGCCGGACGAGCATGGCGAAGACGACGAGGTCCCCGACCGGGTAGGCCACGGCGACGAGGTGGCCAAGGCCGGACATCCCGCCAGCGCCGACGACCGGGCCGATCACAAATTGCCACATCAACGATGTGCAGCCCAGGACCACGATCGCCGTGTCGAGCAAGTCGCCCCGCCGGTCCTCGCGCCGGCGCTCCCTGACCAGGCGGATGAGGGCCACGATGAGACACGGCTGCGTGGCGAGGAACAGAGCGTCGGCCGGGCTCGGGAATGGGAGGGGGTCCCCTGTCGCGAGCGGGATGCCGTAGTACGGAACGTTCGCTATCGCCGCCAGCGTCAGCGCCGAGGCGATGCACGTCCACACGAAGCGGGTCGCGCCGGCTGCTCGGACGACCGCTCGCCAGGCCGCCAGCACCGCTGCGACGTTCACCAAGACGAAGAGGCCGGCTTGGGCGACGCCGGCGGAGGGGAGCGCGAAATAAACGGCGATGCAGGCAGCCCCTGCCAGCACGAGTAAGGCGGTGCCACGGACGGCCCCGTCTTGATCTTGCCAACGCGCCACCGTACCGACTGCAGCCGGCATTTCGATCCGACAACCCCGTCGCGAGGAGCGGGCTTGGATGCGGCGTATGTCTTTCACGGGAGAACACCTTTGAGCGGGTGGGAAGGTCCCCCGTTGAGAAGGAGTCAACCCACAAGCTTCTTCGGCGGTCACCAGACCTTCCTTGACCAGGGATCGTTTCTCTTCGGGCTGGCTCAACCCTCGCTGTCATCCAAGCGTGCTCGGCTACACCTCCGAAGCCGCTGACACGCTTCTGTCATCCGCCACGCCAACGTTCATCTCCGCGGTCTTACGGAAACTGGTCGGGGTACTTGCTCGGACGAGCCATGACGGGCTCCTTCCTACACGGTCTCCCGCGTAATCAGGTGTCCAAGAAACCGGGTCACGTTCAATCCCTTCGGCGGGACGGAGCGACCTGTCGTCGGTCGGCGAGGCTGCGTTGAGCCGCGCCTACCCGGCGATCGCGGTCGCTCCCGACGGCGGCAAGCGCGCACCGAGGTGCCGTTCTCCGGCGCTCCGGTCCAGCGGTTCTTCCTGGTCCCTGTTGGCCTGCCACCGCTCACGATCACCAGATCGGAGTGGCAGCCGGCGCGACAACCCCTGCAGTAGGTTCGCGGGCGAACTCGGTGCCCCTGAGCGGGCACCGACGCGGCCCGTGCCCCGACCACGGGCGACCGGAAATGGCCCCGACCGCACGCCCGTGACTGCCATGACACGCCGAATCGAACATCCGTTTGTGGCCTGTTTGTGGCCTGTTGGTGGCCTGACCCGCTCACGAAGGCACCGACGGCCGCCGCTCACCTGGCCTGACCAGCACTTTCACGAGCGCCCTCGGCAGGACTCGAACCTGCGCCACCGGCTCCGGAGACCGTTGTACGAGGCGGTGAACGAGCAGGTCAGCGGTCAGATTCGGATCCTCCGGGGGATCCCTTCCCACAGCCTTCCCAAGTCAGTAACGGCATGGCTCGCCGAGGGCGAGTCTCCAACGGGAGGCGATCATCATGGGAAGACCCATCCAGGAGGTCAAGGTGTTCGGCGTCCAGGACAGGCGCTCGACGGCACAGGCCAAGCTGCCATGGATCGCGCGGCACTCGATCGACGGAAGACAGCGGAGCAAGTCGTTCCGCACGAAGGCCGAGGCGGAGCGCTACCGGGTGCTGCTCCTGCAGGCGGTCCATGCCGGCGAACGGTTCGACGAGACGACCGGCGAGCCCGAATCGTGGCAAGCGCCCCTCCACGACGTGCTCATGCACGAGTGGGCGCGGCGGTGGCTGTCCGAGCAGTGGCAGGAGTGGCAGCCCCGAACCCGAGCGTCAGCGACGGAGGCGCTCTCCCGACTGCTTGCCGTCACCATTCGTGATGGCGCCACACCTCCAGCCGGCCTTCGGCGCTACCTCCAGGTCGCGCTCTCGCCTGTGTCTGAGCATGACCGCGACGATCACCTCGAGGCGTGGCTGGTCACGAACTGCCTGTCACTCGCCGAGATCGACCGCGAGCGCGTGGCCGAGCTCGACCGTCAGCTCGGCCTGAGGCTCGACGGTTCCCCGTTGGCGGCGTCGACTGCGAATCGGATTCGGATCGTCTCTCGAGCCTGCGTCCAGGCCGCAGTAGAGATTGGCGCGATCGCCGGTGACCCGTGGCCTCCACGGTCGCAGCAGCGGGCACGCCGAAAGGTTGCCCGACGGAGGCGTGGCATCGACGTCCGGAGCTTGCCGGGCCCGGAGACGATGGCCCGGGCTATCGACGCCATCACGACCCACCAGCCCGGAAGCAGGAAGTATCGCGTGATGACGGCCGTCGCTTACTACGCCGGTCTCCGACCGTCGGAGGTCGTGATGCTGCGCTCGCGTGCACTCGTCCTGCCGTCGGATGGCTGGGGACGGATCAACGTGACCGAAGCCGACATCTCCTTCGATGAGTCCGGTGAGCCGAAGACGGGGCCACGTATGGTGCCGATCCCGCCGGTGTTGGTCACGATCCTTCGACAATGGATCGAGGAGAACGGGTTCGACTCGGCCGACGCCCTGCTCTTTCGAACCCGTGGCGGCAAGCGACCGTCCGCGTCGAACTGGTGCAGGGCATGGCATCGCGCCTTGGCCGCTACCGGTCAGGAGTCGCTGCGGGTATACGACTGTCGGCACGCCGCCGCAACGACGTGGCTGCGCGCTGGGGTCCCATTGGCCGAGACAGCGCGGCGACTCGGCCACAGTGTCGAGACGCTCGTCTCCACCTACGTCGGCGCCCTCGACGACGAGGAGCACGTCGGGAACACACGCATCGAGTCGCTCCTCCTCGCCCCAGGAGCCTGAAGTCCCCGCCGGCAACCCCAGAAGGAAGTTTCGTGGGCCGACGCAACGCCCGAGAGCATTGTCAACTGCACGCGTGGTGGATATCTCAGACACGCAGAGCGCGATCAATTGAAAACGCTGGGGATGTTGTCAGGTATGCGCGTATCACATAGCATAGAGACGTGGAACGCGTATCGGTGAGAACGCGCCGGGCGCCCTCCAGCCTGGCCGGATTGCTCCAGGAGCTGGAGCTTCGCCAACCGAAGGTCGTCACCGGGAGCCTCCTGACGGAGGTGATCACAGCAGCCGGCTCCCACCTCACGAACACGGCCGCCGCCGAACGCCTTGTGCGAGAGGGGTGGCTCGCTCCACTGCGCACCCGGGACGCTTGGGAGTTCGTCCCCGCTTCGCGGGCCGGAAGACATCCTTCTGGCGATCCTTGGATCGAGCTCCGTGCCCTGCTCGCCCGGAAGCGGGATGCTCCCGTGGCGGTGGCCTTCGCCTCGGCGGTCTGGGCGTGGGGATGTAGCAGCCACCAGCCGAGTCGGCAGACCTTCGCCCACCAGCCCGGCTGGCGGCCCCCGCGCTCGCTCAGTGACGCAAGATCTGTCAGCTACGACTGGCGCCTGCCGCTCGGACACAAGGACGGCCTTCCGGTGTGGCAACCGGCCACGATCGTCGTTGCCGCAGCCAACCGGCCGGAGTGCCAGGACAACTGGGGGAACGCCGATGACTGGCTGCCCGAAACCCTGCGAGCGTCAACCCCTGCCGACGTCGTCGCAGAGGCCACTGGGTGTGGCACGGCGACCCTTGCACGGCTCGGCTACCTCGCCGAGTGGTCCGGACGGCACGACATCGTGGAGGCGCTCATGCCGCTGCTCCCCGAGCGGCTCCCGGTCACGTTCCTCGGTCCACGACGGCCCCGCGGCCGATGGGTGAAGCACTGGAAGCTGTACGACTCGCTGTTGCCGTCCCGATGATCACCGAGGGCTACCTCGCTCGCCACCACATGGGCCGGCGTGGCATGAGCGGACCCGCCCTGCTGGACGTCGCGCAGGACTACGCGTTGCAGTGCCTCTACCAACACAAGGTCTTCGACCTTGGCGTCGTCCTGAAAGGAGGAACGTCCCTCCGCAAGTTCCGCGCCGGCAACGCCGGACGCTTCTCGACCGATCTCGACTTCGCGGCGCCGGACGTCGACACCGGAGAGTTGGTGATCGACACGCTCGACGGCGCCACCATCGAGGGCGTCACCTTCGCCGTGACCGATCGAAGCGCCCTTCGGGGCACGCTCGACATCGACACGCCGCTCGGGCGTCCAGACATCCCGGCGAGGATCGAGGTCACACCGCGCCCACTCTGGCTCCCGTGCGACCCACTGGCACCGATCAGCTTGCCCGTCCACCGTGGCTACGAGTTCGAAATGCCAGCACTACCAGCGCCAGCACTGGAAGAGGCGCTGGCCGAGAAGCTCGCAGCATGGCGAAGGCGCCGGAAAGTCCGTGATCTCTATGACCTGTACTGGTTCGGCCAAGGCGTGCTGAACGAGGCGCTCGTGCGGCGGGTCCTCGTCCTCAAGGTGTGGCACGACGTCGTCGACGACGGCCTCGGACGAGCACCGTTCGACCCCGCGGTGATCGTCGCGAACTTCGATGCCGACAAGCTGCCGTCGGAGGACATCGGCCTTCTCACCCAGCCGGTCGAGCCGAGCCGCTGGCTCGCCGCGGTGCGGGATCGGTACGCGTTCGTGGCCGACCTGGACCAGATGGAGGCCGGGACAGCGCGGTGCAATCCGGGGGACCGATGGGAGGTGAAGCAACTCACCGCCGCCTTGCCCTCGCTTCATGTGTAGGGCCGTCCGTCGCCACCATCACGAGCGTTGCCGTGCCGACGCCACCACGGTGGACGCTGGTTTCAGTCGTAGAACTCGTCCACAGCGTTGAGCACGCTCGTCTCCAGCTGCGTCGCAGCGCTCGACGGTGAGGAGGACATCGGGCACACGCGAATCGAGTCGATCCTCGGTTGGTAGCGGGACTTCGGGGAGTCGTGGTCCACCCGGGGCGGCGTGACATCGCCGTCTATCGGCGCCCGGGCGACGAGCGCCAGGGCCCGAGTTCGCTCACCCTCGCTCGATCCAGCCAGGCATCGACTTCGTCAGGGTCGAATCGGAGCAGGTGCCCGAGCTTGATGTACGGGATGCGTCGTTCAGCTACGAGCCTTCGGACGTACCGCACGGTCACCCCGAGGCGATCGGCGGCCATCGGCAGGTCGATGAGTCTCGGCTGAGCTTGTCTCGTCTGCACGCCGTTCACCTCCACGATCAACTGCGCAGCGCTGGAGCCGACGATTGGCTCGCTCTCACGCCGTCCACCTTCGTCCCACCCCCCTCGCCGATCGGCGTTACAACCGGCGTAGATGCCGTAGCCCGCCTGCGGCGGGTTGCCGTGGCCCGCCTGCGGCGGGGTGGCGTGTGGTCCGCCGCCCGGCCGGCGTCAAGCCCGTCGCTGCGCTCGGGGCCAAGCCCTTCGGGTTGACCCCGGCCGTGGTGGCGGCGGACCTCGGGCCCCGTAGGGGCAAGGCCCGGCCGTCCGGTCGGGTCACCCGCTCGGTGTGGCCGGTCGCTTGGGGAAGTCGGCCGGTTGCACCGTTCGCTGACGAGGAGCCCGACCATGACCACCGCAACGACCCCGTCCCTTCAGCCCACCACCGCGGAGGATTTGACCCCGCGTGCGATCACGGTGATCGCCTGGCCCGACCCGGTGATCGACAGCGCAGCCGGTTCGATCCCGACCGCCAGCGACGAAGCGCTCATCTGGTGGACGCCGACCATCGGACCGACCGCGGCGCTGATGGCTCACCGGTTCGCCAAATACGCCGCGGACGGCCCGTCGTTGTGGGCGCTGGTCGACATCGCGCAGACCTTCGGCCTCGGCCAAGCCCTTGCCCGTGTCACTCACACCCTGGACCGCCTCGCCCGATTCGGGATCGTCGCCCGCCACGGCGACACGGTGGCGGTGCGGTTGATGCTGGCGCCGCTGACCGCCCGCCAACGGGTGCGCCTCCCCGACTACCTGGCCAACGCCTACCCCGGCTGACACCCGTGGGTGCGGGGTGGATGCGACGGGCGGCGTGCCGGGGGATGCCCCCGGCACGCTTCTACCCGCCACCGGGCGCCCCGACCGCCGCCGCGCTCGCGGTGTGCGCCCGATGCCCGGTCAGGGTCGAGTGCGACCACCACGCCGACGCCACCGGCGAGGAGTACGGCATCTGGGGTGGCCGACCCGAGACCGAGCGCGCTCGCAGCCCGCGCCCACAGCCGGTCGCGGTGCTGCGCCGGTCGCCCGGACCGCGGCCGGCGATAGACGACGACCACCTGATCGACCTGGTGCGCTCCCTCGATCCCGCCGAGCCGGCCGCGCGGCAGCTCCTCGCCCGGCTCCGGGTCAGCGTCCCGACGGCGTACAAGTACCTGCACCGGGCGCTTCGTCTCGGTGTCGTCGAGTTCCGAGGACGCCACATCTACCCGTCCTGAGCAACCGGGCGTCATGCCGTGGCTGCCCGGTCTGGCGACGTGCGCAGGTGCCGTTGCCGACCCTGCGGGTCGGGTGCCGTGTGGCCGCCGCCCGATCCGCAGTCAAGCCCCTCGCGAGCTCGGGGCCAGGCCCTTCGGGTTGACAGCGGCCGGCCGGCGGCCCGGGCGCCCGTAGGGCGAAGCCCGGCAGCCCACGCCGGGACCGACCCGACACTGGAGGACGTCCCATGCTCACCGTCTGCTACTCGACCAAGGGCGGCCAAGGCTGCACCACTGTCGTTTGCCACGGTGATGGGACCACCCCGTTGCCACGACCTAGGGACCACCTTGGGACCCCTTGAGCCGATCAGGCACGATGATCCTTGCCGGGACGGAGTTCGTCAAGAACGGGTCACGTGGGCCGTTGTTGAGGAGGTCGGTGATCTGCTCGGTAAGGCGATCTGCGGCGTTGCGCCGGAGCCCGACGGCAACGATCACCCAGCGATCACCCCGGCGCATCCGGACCATCCACG
>Ga0136633_1000373_pt1 | contig 34016 bp, 28 predicted proteins | sample AntDrymeUQ832206_2_FD_105494 | JGI IMG/M metagenome (GOLD analysis project Ga0136633, IMG submission 105494) | Polar desert sand microbial communities from Dry Valleys, Antarctica - metaG UQ83 (22.06) | ecosystem: Environmental > Terrestrial > Soil > Desert | place: Antarctica: Dry Valley... | reverse complement strand
GTCCCCTCTGCGCAAGCGCGAGTTGCCAGGGACGCAATATCTTGCGCCCTATGAGGGTGGTCATCGCGCGCTGCTCGGTCGATTACACGGGCCGGTTGAGCGCTCACCTTCCGATGGCAACGCGCCTGCTGATGATCAAGGCGGATGGCACCTTCTTGATCCACTCAGACGTCGGAAGCAAACCCTTGAACTGGATGAGCCCGCCGTGCTCTCTCACGGAGTCCGAGGGTCTCTGGCGGGTGGTGAACAAGTCCGGCGAGGAGCTGGTCATTGCCGTCGAGGAGGTGCTGCACGACTCGACGTACCTGCTGGGGGTGGACCCTGGTCTGCAGAAGGATGGCGTCGAGAAGCACCTGCAGGAGCTGCTGGCTGACCGGTGCGAGGTCTTCGGCGCCGGTTGGCTGCTGGTCCGCCGCGAGCACCCGACCGACATCGGACCGGTCGACCTGCTCTGCCGGGACGGCACCGGCGCCCGGGTGGCCGTCGAGATCAAGCGTCGGGCCGAGATCGACGGAGTGGAGCAGCTCACCCGCTACCTCCAGCGGCTCAACCTCGACCCATTGCTGGCACCGGTGCGTGGGGTGCTGGCGGCGCAGCAGTTCACTCCGCAGGCCAGAGTCCTCGCGGCCGATCGCGGCATCACCTGCGTGACCTTGGACTACGACGAGCTACGTGGCATCGAGCCCTCAACGCCCCGACTCTTCTAGCGGTCCGGCCTCAGCGGTCGAGGGCGCGGCGAATCTGCTCGGCGTGGTCGTGGGCGTGCGCGGCGTAGGTCGCGAGCCAGTCGTCCACCGAGTACGGCCCACTCTCCGAGTGCGTCCCGGCCCGGGCCCAGGTTGCGTCATCGGCGAGGCGCAGGATGTCGCTCGACGTACGGCGAGCTGCCTCGAGCGCGGCGAGCGACGGCTCGACCGGGCGGACGTCGTAGTGCAGTCGCCGGGCGAACTCCCCTTCGTCGTACGCCGCGATGACCGGGGCGTCCTCGCAGAGCAGCCGACGGAGCCGGACCGCGGACGTCATCTCGCTGTCCGCCAGGTGGTGCACCACCGCCCGTGCGGACCAGCCGTCGCCGTCCGGCCGGTCGAGGTCGGCCTCCGTCGCGCCGGCCAGGGCAGCTCGCACTGCTGCCGCGCCCCCGTCGTACCGGTCGAGCAAGGCGTCGCGTTCTGTGGACACTGCCATCAGCAGTGCCTCGTCCAGCTGTTGTCGTCGCGGGTGTCCGCGCCGAGCCACGGAGCGAGCTCGATGAGAGCCAGCAGGGCCAGGAGAACCAGGAAGATCGTCATGGGCTGATGGTGCGCGCCAGGGCTTGCCAAGACGAGTGGCAGGACTGACACTGTTCGCATGAATCCTGCCAACCCGGCTCGACGCCGGTCCTGGGACCTGCGCAACGTTGCCGTCGCGGTCTGCCAGGAGGTCAGCCCGTTCGAGCTCGGGGTGGTCTGCGAGGTCTTCGGCATGGACCGCAGCGCCGATGGGCTCCCGGCGTACGACTTCGCGGTCTGCGCGGCGGAGCCCGGGCCGATCCGCACCCGGTCCGGGTTCGACATCGTCACGCCGTACGGCGTCGACCGCCTCGCCACCGCCGACCTCATCGCGGTGCCCGCTTGGCGGGACGCCCACGAGCCCGCGCCGGCCGCTCTGCTGGAAGCGCTGCGGGCTGCGGTCGACCGCGGCGCTCGGGTGATGAGCGTGTGCAGCGGCGCCTTCATCCTCGGCCAGGCCGGGCTGCTCGACGGCCGGCAGGCGACCACTCACTGGCGCTACACGCAGGCTCTTGCCGACGCTTACCCGGCTGCTGCGATCGACCGGGACGTCCTCTATGTCGATGCCGACCCGGTCTACACCAGCGCCGGCACCGCGGCCGGTATCGACCTGTGTCTGCACCTGGTGCGTGAGGCGCACGGCGGTGAGGTGGCCAACGCCGTCGCCCGCCGGATGGTCGTGCCGCCGCACCGCGCCGGCGGTCAGGCGCAGTACGTCGAGACGCCGGTGCCCGAGCCACGCTCCGGCGAGGACCTGGCCGAGACCATCGACTGGGCGGCGGCCCACCTCGACGAGCCACTCACCGTCGAGATACTGGCCGCCCACGCGCTCACGTCTCCGCGCACCTTCGCCCGCCGCTTCGCCGGCGCGACCGGCACGACGCCGTACCGCTGGCTGCTCGACCAGCGGATGCTCCTCGCGCAGCGGCTGCTCGAACAGGGTGACCTGTCGGTCGAGGAGGTGGCGCGCCGGTGCGGGTTCGGGGCTGCAGCGACTCTGCGCCAGCACTTTCGCCGTTGGCGCGGGACGTCACCGCAGGCCTACCAGCGGACGTTTCGGACTGGCGCTCAGGCCTGACTCGCGCCTCAGGCGGTCTGGGCTCCGCGCCGTCGTACGCCGGCCAATCGGGGCTTGGTCACGATGACCATGCGCTCGACCGCGAAGGCTGCGGCGATGAGCACGATGACGGCGATCGCGTCGACCCAGTAGTGGTTGGCAGTGAGCACGATGACGGCGAGGGTGATCATCGGATGCAGCAGCACGAGCCAGCGCCACCTGCTCGACGAGAGAGTGACGACGCCGAACGCAACGAGGACGGCCCAGCCGAAGTGCAGCGACGGCATGGCCGCGAACTGGTTGGCCACTGCCCCAGGGTCCGGGGGTCCGTACGCCGAGGGGCCATAGACGGCCATCGTGTCCACGAACCCGAGGCCGTCGAGCATCCGCGGCGGGGCGAGCGGGTAGAGCGTGTGGACGACGAGCGCCAAGAACGTCGGGATGACGAAGCGCCATCGCGTCCGGGTGTAGGCGTGGGCGTGAAAGACGTAGGTCCACAACAGGAACAGGATCGTCGTCGGGAAGTGCATCGCGATGTAGTAGCGGTTCATCCACACGATGAGGTCCGGGCTGCCGAGGATGAAGCGCTGCAGGTCGGCCTCGCTCACGAAGTTCCACGACCGCTCGAAGACCCACACCTGGTTCGCGTTGCGTAGTGCCGCCTCGACGTGGTCGCTGCTGAGCGTGCGGCCGAAGCGGTAGAGCAGGAACAGCGAGCCGAGGACGACGATCTCCACGAGGAGCTGGTGGGTCATCCGGGAGCGCCACCCCGGTCCCTGGTCGGTGTCGTGGGGCACGAGCGGGGCGTGGCCGGGGTGCGTCGCCGTGATGGCCATGGCACGTCCCCTCTCACGCCGGGTGCGGGTGAATCAGATCATGTTGCGGTCACCATTCTGTCGTAGGAACCCCGGCACGCCCATAGACAATTCCCTGACACCCACGAGGCGGTACGGCGGGGGCGTGCGAGACTCCCGCCCGTGGTTCCGCTGCCGGTCATCCTCTGCGAGTTCATGGTGGCCTTCGGGCTTGCGCTCTTCGGCGCCAACGCCCTCGCGCTGATCAAGCTGAGACGGTTCACCGCGCGCATCGTGGGCGGGATCGTGGTGGGGCTGCTGGTGACGCTGTGGGCCGTGGCGACCTTCGTGTCGGAGGGGTATTCGCTCTAGGGAATGGGTTCGTCTCGATCTCGCGGCGACGGACTCGAGCCCATTCAGTTTCAGCCGATTCCGGCCGATGCATGACACAGCTGCCGGTTCACCCGGTCGGGCTAGTGGAGGTGCCCCGATGACCAAGCGCAAGGACCGGGGTCCCTTGCTGTCCAGCCTCGTGCTGGTCGGCCTCGCCACTGCCGCGACCGGCTTGCTCGTCCTGGTCGGGGTGCGAGGTTCGATCCCGACCCTGCAGACCGGGAATGAGGACCACACCGGTCCTGACGCTCCCGGCGACGTCGTCGTCAATGACCGGCCCAGGCCGTCCCCGACGCCGACCCCGGTCAGCATTCCGAGCCGGACCCGGTCCGCCACGGTCCGGTCGGTGGAGGTGCCTGTTCGCTCCACCACGGCGCCGGTAGTACGGCCCGTCGCAACGAGCGCAGCACCCAGGCCCACCTCGGCCGCGCCGTCCCCCAAGCCGGCTACCGTCGCTAGCCCGACGGCGCGTCCGCAGCCCGCGTCGCCGGCACCGACACCGTCGTCGAGCTGCGCCCAGCGCGACCGCACCGGGCGCTGCCGCTCAACGTCCTCTCCCGCTCCGCAGCCGTAGCCGCTGTCTTACTGGGCGGGTTAGGGCGTAAGCCCGGTCATGGGCAACAATGGGCTCTCGTGCGCGCGGCGACCCTGGGCGCACTTATCCGTACGAGCACCCACGAGCGGCGATCCCGCAAGGGCGCGCCGGCGCGAGGAGAGACACCTATGGGCGGCAATGCGCCAACACCTGCGGGCACGGCTGAGCTCAGAGAGCCGACCGAGCTGGTGCAGCTGCTCACCCCAGAGGGCGAGCGGGTTACCCATCCCGACTACGAGCTCACGCTGACTGACGAGGAGTACCGCGACCTGTATCGCGACCTCGTCCTCACCCGCCGAGTCGACGTCGAAGCCACTGCGCTACAGCGCCAGGGCGAGCTGGGCATCTGGGCGTCGCTGCTCGGTCAGGAGGCCGCGCAGGTTGGCTCAGGCCGCGCCCTCAAGCCCAACGACTTTGCTTTCCCGACTTACCGCGAGCACGGTGTCGCGATCAGCCGCGGTGTCGACCCGCTGACCCTGCTCGGCCTCTTCCGCGGCGTCAGCAACGGAGGGTGGGACCCGTTCGAGAAGAACTTTGGCCTGTACTGCATCGTCATCGGCTCGCAGACCCTGCACGCCACCGGTTACGCGATGGGCATCCAGCGGGACAGCTCCGATGACGCGGTCATCGCCTACTTCGGTGACGGCGCGTCGAGCCAGGGCGATGTCAACGAGGCGTTCATCTGGTCAGCGGTTTTCAACGCGCCGATCGTCTTCTTCTGCCAGAACAACCAGTGGGCCATCTCCGAGCCGCTGGAGCGGCAGACGCGCATCCCGCTCTATCAGCGGGCCCGCGGCTTCGGCTTCCCCGGTGTGCGGGTCGACGGCAACGACGTCCTGGCGACCCTCGCCGTGACCCGCGCCGCACTCGACCGGGCTCGGGAGGGCAGCGGCCCGACTCTGATCGAGGCGTTCACGTACCGGATGGGCGCGCACACGACGTCGGACGACCCGACGCGCTACCGGCTCACCAGCGACCTCGAGGCTTGGAAGCTCAAGGACCCGCTGGAGCGGATGAAGGCGTTCCTCGTCCGTCAGCAGCTCGGTGACAAGGACTTCTTCGACAAGCTTGACTTTGAGGCTGAGGAGCTCGCCGTACGGCTGCGTGAGGGCTGCCGCTCGATGCCCAACCCGTCGACCGACAACCTCTTCGCCAACGTCTACGTCGAAGGTTCACCGCTCATCGACGAGGAACGCGCCACATTCCAGTCCTACCTCGCGAGCTTCGAGGGCAGTCACGGAGGGTCGCACTGATGGCGCAGATCACCTTGGGCAAGGCTCTCAACGAGGGTCTGCGCAAGAGCATGGAGACTGACCCCAAGGTCCTCATCATGGGTGAGGACGTCGGCAAGCTCGGGGGCGTCTTCCGGATCACTGACGGGCTGCAGAAGGACTTCGGCGAGGACCGCGTCATTGACACCCCGCTCGCCGAGTCCGGCATCGTCGGTACGGCGATCGGCCTCGCGCTGCGCGGCTACCGTCCGGTGTGCGAGATCCAGTTCGACGGTTTCGTCTACCCGGCCTTCGACCAGATCGTCACGCAGCTGGCGAAGTACCCCTACCGCTCCGGTGGGCATGTGCGGCTGCCGATCACCATCCGGATCCCCTTCGGCGGCGGCATCGGCGCGGTCGAGCACCACAGCGAGTCGCCCGAGGCCTACTTCGCGCACACCGCAGGCTTGAAGGTCGTGGCGTGCTCCAACCCGGTGGACGCCTACTTCATGATCCAGCAGGCCATCGCCTGCGACGACCCGATCGTGTTTTTCGAGCCTAAGCGCCGCTACTGGGAGAAGGCCGACCTCGACACGGCGATCCACCCCGACCCGCTGTGGCAGGCGCGGCTGCTGCGGGAGGGCCGCGATGTGACTTTGATCGCTTACGGCCCGATGGTGAAGGTGGCGCTGGACGCCGCTGCGGCTTCGGACAAGGACGGCGGTCCGTCGCTCGAGGTGATCGACCTGAGAACGCTCTCCCCGCTCGACATGGACACCGTGCTCGCATCAGTGAATCGCACCGGGCGCGCCATCGTGGTCTCAGAGGCGCCGAGCAACTGCAGCATCGCGTCCGAGCTCGCTGCCCGGATCACTGAGAAGGCGTTCTACTCCCTCGAGGCTCCGGTGCTGCGGGTCAGCGGGTTCGATACGCCGTACCCGCCTTCGCGTCTGGAAGAGGAGTACCTCCCCGACCTCGACCGCGTCCTCGACGCCGTCGACCGCTCGCTCGCCTACTAAGAGGGGTCCATACCTCGTGTCGCGCATCAAGGAGTTCAAGCTCCCCGACCTCGGTGAGGGACTGACCGAGGGCGAGATCCTCAAGTGGCTCGTCGCGATCGGCGACGAGGTCAAGGACGGCCAGCCGATCGTCGAGGTCGAGACGGCCAAGGCGGCGGTCGAGGTGCCGTCGCCCTTCACCGGTGTCGTCACCAAGCTCTACTACGCCGAAGGCACGACGGTCGACGTCGGGCAGCCGATCATCGCGGTCGACACCGCCCCCGGATCCGGCCCGATCGACGCGGCGGACGACGTCGCGCAGGACCGCGCGCGCCAGGCCGTGCAGGCAGAGCTCTCCGGCACCGCGCCGCCGTCGTCCGACGTGGTCGATGACAACCCCGACGAGACGATCGAGGAGGGCAAGATCGGCGGCAAGACCTCCAGCGGCCGCACCGCCGTCCTTGTCGGCTACGGCATCAAGGACACCAAAGCCGTCCGTCGTCCGCGGCGCGACGCGGCGCTCACCCCAGCACCCGCCAAGCCACACTCCGACCGCGACTCAGCCGTCACTGTCGCGGACCATGCGAGTGAGGTCTCCGCGCACCCCAGTGCGGGTGCGGTCAAGGCGAAGCCTCCGGTGCGCAAGCTGGCCAAGGATCTCGGGGTGCATCTCGCCTCTGTGGCCGGCACCGGCCCCCAGGGCAGCATCACCCGCGACGACGTTCAGGCCGCGGCCTCCACCGCGATGAGCGCTAGTAACGGGCACCTCGCCCCGGTTGCGCCGTCAGCGAGGCGGGCGCTCGACGGACCTCGTGAGGAACGATTCCCGATCAAGGGCGTTCGCAAGCTCACCGCCTCCGCGATGGTCCAGTCTGCCTTCACGGCGCCGCACGTCACCGAGTTCATCACCGTCGACGTCACTGAGATGATGGCCATGCGGTCGCGGTTGGGCGCACTGCCCGACTTCGCCGGCCTGAAGGTCTCTCCGCTCCTGCTGGTGGCCAAGGCACTGCTCGTTGCCGTCAAGCGCAACCCGATGGTCAACTCGACGTGGGATGACGCGGCCCAAGAGATCGTGCTCAAGCACTACGTCAACCTGGGTATCGCAGCGGCCACTCCGCGGGGTCTGATCGTGCCCAATATCAAGGACGCCGACCAGCTCTCGCTCCCTGAGCTCGCAGCGGCGCTTGGCGCGCTCACCGCGGTGGCGCGGGAGGGCAAGACCTCGCCCGCCGACATGGCTGGCGGCACCATCACCATCACCAACGTCGGCACCTTCGGCGTCGACAACGGCACTCCGATCCTCAATCCCGGAGAGTCGGCGATCCTCTGCTTTGGAGCGGTCCGCGACATGCCCTGGGTGCACGACGGCGAGATCGCTATCCGTCAGGTCACCCAGCTGTCGCTGTCCTTCGACCACCGCGTCGTCGACGGGCAGCTCGGCTCGCAGTTCCTCGCTGACATCGCAGCGATGCTGCACGACCCCGCGACGTTCCTCGCCTGGAGCTAGCAGACCCTTATCTCTCGGCATACACCTGGCCATATTCGGGCAGTGCTGACTACGAGTCCCGGCGAACACAGCGGGTGCCCCCGTACTCAGGAGTCCTTGTGCGACCTCGTCGTGGTCTTGCCGTTGCCGTTCTCCTCTCTGCTGCAGCGCTCGGCGCCGGCCTGTCCGGCCCCGCGACGGGGGCGATTCCGCCGGCGCCTGGCCCAGCGGTGAAGGGCCTTCACCAAGCCTTCAACGCCGTGAAGTACGCCGGCCCGCCCGTCGCCACAGACGGGGGCGCTGTGACGACGTACTACTTCGGCGGCCCGCCTGCGGCTGGTGTCCTGACGGAGACCGTGCCCGACGCCCCGTCGGGGCTGTCACAGCGGGCGACCCGCGACGGCGACGAGGACCGAGCGGGCGACCCGCTGGTCGTCGGATGGCGAATGGCGACCCAGGGTCGACTGCTCGGCAGCCTTGAGCTCACCTGGTGGTGGAGCTCGCCGACCCCCACTCTGAACGACGAGGTCGTTGCCGTCGCGGCCATCGCCGACCCGGGGACACCACAGGAGCGGATCATCGGCCGCACCGAGATCCCCGTCCGCGCCGGCGCCGGTCCAGAGCGCAACGTCACGCGCCTGCAGGTCAACGGTGTCGTCGCCCGCACTCTGCTGCTGCAGGCCCGGCCCGTTCTCACTTCTGACTCTCCCGCGCTCGACGTGCACTACGGCTCGAAGAGTGCACCCTCCCAGGCTGTCTACAAGGCCGCCGCGGCGCCGCGGTCGCGGCAGCAGAACATTCAGGCCCGATACACCGGGCCACGCCTCGAGGTGCAAGCGCACTCGATCGAACGGGATGCGGCCGAGCCGACGATCGGCGTCGACGAGGACGGGGTCGCCTTCATGGCCGCGGGAGCGTTCGACGCGCTCGCCAACCTCGGCGTGCCGCGCGCTCTCGCCCGGACCGAGATCAAGAGGTCCACCGACGGTGGCAAGACGTGGGAGTCGGTGCAGACGACCACGCCGGCAGACCTCACGACGGTGCCACCGACGACGCTGGATCCCTACGTCTACGTCGACGAGGACACTGGTCGGGTCTTCACCCCCGACCTCTACCTCGCCTGCAACTACCTCCAGTACAGCGACGACAAAGGCGAGACCTGGCAGCAGAGCCCGGTCGCCTGCGGACAGCCCGGGCTCAACGACCACCAGACGGTGGTGACCGGCCCGCCGCCGGAGGGGATGCAGACCCTCGGCAGCTACCCCAACTTCGTCTACTACTGCTTCAACCGAGTCGCCGATGCATCCTGCGGTAGGAGCCTCGACGGCGGCCTGACCTGGCTGCCGGCCGGTGAGCCGGCGTTCCTCGGCGTCAACGAAAACCGCCAGCTCTGCGGCGGACTGCACGGCCACATCGTCACCGACGTACGAGGCAACCTCTATCTGCCCAAGGGGCACTGTGGCTTCCCGTGGCTGGCGATCAGCGAGGACGGAGCGCAGACCTGGAAGGCGGTGCAGGTCAACGACAAGTTCGGCTCGGCCGGCCCCCATCTCTCGGTCGAGGTCGACGACAACGGCACCATCTACTACTTGTGGTGGACGGCGGAGGAGCGGGTCCCGCTGCTGTCCCGCTCCTTCGACGGTGGCGACACGTGGACTGAGCCGCTGCTCGTCGCGCCACCTGGCGTCATGGAGGTCAACTTCCCGACGATCGACGTCGGCAAGCCGGGCCAGGTCGCCATCTCCTTCCCGGGCACCACGGTTGACCGGGACAGCGCCGACCCCAATGTCGACCCGACGTCGCGGCCGTGGAACTACTACGTCATGACCTCCCTCAACGCGGACGCGGCCAAGCCGCTGTTCGTCTCGACGACGGCTCAGCCGACGAGCGACCCCATCCACCGTGGCAACTGCGGCCCAGGACGCTGCGCCGGGATGTTCGACTTCATCGACGTGGAGGTCACCCGCAGCGGCGAGATCTGGGCCGCGGCGACGGACACCTGCACTGCCGAACAAAAATGCAACACTCCGGAAGGCGTGCGGGCGCCCTCGGCGCTCGGCATCGCGGTCCGTCAGCTCAGCGGGCCTGGGCTGGCATCAGCGCCGGTCTCGCCCCCGGCACCTGTCGCCTCTCGTCCGGCGCCACAGCCTGTCCCTCGGCCGCTCCCGGCGACTGGCGCGCCCGTGCTGATCGCCTGGCTTGGTCTCGCCGCAACAGCGGTTGCCCTCAGTGGCCGACAGCTGCGACGTCGCTCAGGCTGAGCAGTCAGCGCCTCACTTTCGATAATCTAGGCCGGACATGCCACTAACGCTGAGTTCCTTCTCGCTCGCGGACATGATCCGCTGCGGAGCCGCGGTAAGAGCGTCGTGTCTCGGCGCGACCAGCATGGAGGACGCAGCGCATCGCGTTGTTCGCCAGCTCTTCGACGATCTCTATGGGTCCGGCAGCGATGCCGAGTGCGTTCTTGCCCGGTTCTATCTGACGGTGCCGTACGCAGAACTCGACGGAAGCAGACAGGCGTTCGCCAAGCGGCTGCTCGGCGATGCGCCGTGGGCCGAGCTGCCGTGCCTCACTCTCCTGGCGTCGGCGGGCGTGACCGCCGAGTGGAACGACCCAGCATTGTCTCGCGCCCACCGCGCTATCCCACTACCGAGCCCAGCCACCGTCGCGCAGTCGCCGATGATCGCTGCGCTGATCAGCCAGCTCGGTCTCGAGCTCTCCGCGCTCCTGAGTCCCGATCCTGACCTGATGGTCGACCTGGACCAGAAGCAGTACAACGTCTTCCACGTCGCGGACGCCATCGGCAGCCCGTATGTGCCGGCTCAGGACGACTTCGTCGTGCCGTACGGCGTGCAGTCGGTCGTTGGCTTCGGCGGCATGTTGCCGAGCGGCGAGATGTTCGCCGTAGTTCTGTTCTCGCGGGCACCCATCTCGCGGGAGACCGCGGACCTGTTCCGCACCGTCGCACTCAACGTGAAGGTGGCGGTGCTCCCGGTCGTCGGGCGTACATTCGCGGCGACTCCGCCGTGAATGCCTTCGACTCCGAGATCGCCCGTCTGCGCTCGACCGTCTCCGCGCTCGAGCAGCTGATCGAGGTTTTGGAAGCCACGGCGTTGCACGAGTCCGCGCGTCGAGACGCGACCCTGGCTGAGCTCTCCACGCAGTACGAGCGCGAGCATCACATCGCGGAGACGCTGCAGCGGAGCCTGCTGCCTGACCACATTCCGTCCCCGGCGGGCACCACGATTGCCACGCGCTACTTCCCTGGTGCGAGCGGAACCCGGGTCGGTGGCGACTGGTACGACGTGGTGCCACTGCCCCACGGCCGAATGGCCGTCGTGCTGGGTGATGTCGTCGGCCACGGGTTGCGCGCGGCCGCCACGATGGGCCAGCTCCGCGCCGCCTTGCGTGCCTATGCGGTCATCGACTCCGACCCGGTGGCCGTGCTGAAGCGGGTCGAGCACCTCCTCGACGTCGCTGGTGACGTCATCGAAGGCTACGTCGCCACTCTCTTCTATGCCGTGGTCGATCCAGTGGCACTGGAGATGCACTACATCAGTGCTGGGCATCCTGCACCTGTACTGCTGTCGGCGTCAGGCGAAGCGCGCCTCGTCGAGGGCGGGCTCACCGTCCCACTAGGCCTCGGCGGGTCGCCCCTGCCCACCCACCGCACGGAGACCCTCGAGGTCGGCAGCACGCTGCTCATGTACACCGACGGACTCATCGAGCGTCGTGGTGAATCGCTCAACGACGGATTGAAGCGGCTGCTCGGGGCCTGCACCAGTGCCGACGCCGAGAGCGACCTCGACCGACTGTGCGACTCAGTCGTCGCGACAATGTCGGAGGCGGGCTCGAGTGACGACGATGTGGCCCTGCTCGCCGTGCGCTTGACCGGGACGTCGATCTCGAGGTCGTGGGAGCTCGTCGCCAGTCCGGCAAGCGCCGGCCTGGCGCGCCGTGCAGTCGCATCGCTCTTGCGTGAGGCCGGTCGTCAGGACTTGGAGGACGCGGCGGAGCTCATCACGAGTGAGCTCGTCACCAATGCGGTTCGCCATGCCGGCACCGAGGTCCGCGTCGATGTCCGCATCGACCTGAACGGGACGGCGCGTATCGGTGTGTACGACGGCGACTCGACGATCTTCGATCCTGCGGGGGTGAGGAGCCCGGCCGCCGGCGCCGAGGGCGGCCGCGGGTTGGTCATCGTCGCCGCCCTCGCGCAGGAGTGGGGTGTCGACCTCGAGTCGACGGGCAAGACGGTGTGGTGCACCCTCGCCGCTTCGCCCTGACGCTGAGCGGTGTCTGCTATAGACCTGCGCCGGCTGGCGCCTTCTCAGAGTCCTCGACGTCGACCTCGACAACCGGGGGCGTGGGGGCCACCCGCCAGAATCTCGTGACCGCGTCTGCCCACTGAGCGAGCAGCGCTGCGCCGACTGCAGACCCGGTGTGCCTCACGTGCTCCTCGACGAGGGAACGCAGGTCCTCCTCGTGGCGAGGACTGAGCCGGTCTACGCGCACCATCGACGTGTTGACCCGCGCCGGGAAGGACGTGTCGACGTCGTACACGAAGGCGTTGCCGCCGCTCATCCCGGCCCCGAGATTGCGACCGGTGCAGCCGAGCACGACCACCGTGCCGCCGGTCATGTACTCACACGCGTGGTCCCCGACGCCTTCGACCACCGCCGTTGCGCCGGAGTTCCGTACGGCGAACCGCTCGCCAGCGCGCCCCGCGATGAACATCCGCCCGCCGGTCGCGCCGTAGAGGACCGTGTTCCCGGCTAGTACTGCGTCACCGCTGTCATCCGTGGGAGGTCTGATCGAGACCAGACCGCCGCCCATGGACTTGCCGACGTAGTCGTTGGCTTCACCCGTCAGGTGGAGGGTGACTCCCGCGGTGAGGAATGCGCCGAAGCTCTGGCCGGCCGTTCCGGTGAGTCGCGCGGTGACCGATCCCGGTGGCGCTGCTTCGCCGTACGTATGCCCGATCGCACCACCGAGGCGCGCGCCCACCGACCGGTCGCCATTGGAGATGGCCCAGTCGAATGCGACATGCTCGCCGCCCTCGATTGCCGCCATCGCTTCGGCATGCAGCCGATCGCCGAGGGCGGCGTGCTGGCGCTGGATGGGCAGCGCGGTGACGAAGGAACGCGCGGCGTCCCGCGACCCGGTGACGACCAGCAGCGGTCGAAGATCAAGCAGCTCGGCTCGGGCATCGTCAGTGCGACGCTGGCGCAGCGACTCAGTCCGACCAATCGCTTCGCCGAGCGACCGCATACCGAGCATCGCGAGGTGATCGCGCACCTCGTCGGCGACGTACATCAGGTAGGCGGCCACTTGCTCCGGCGTTCCAGTGAATTTAGCCCGTAGAGCCGGGTCCTGGGTCGCGATGCCGACGGGGCAGGTGTTGCGGTGGCAGGCGCGCACCATGATGCAGCCCTCGGCGAGCAGTGCAGCAGTGCCGAAGGAGTACTCGTCGGCGCCAAGCAGCGCGGCGAGCACCACGTCGCGCCCGGTCTTGAATCCGCCGTCGACGCGCACGCGTACCCGCGAGCGCAGCCCGTTGGACATGAGCGACTGCTGGGCCTCGGAGAGGCCGAACTCCCAGGGCAGTCCGGCATTCTTGATCGAGGACAGCGCCGAGGCGCCAGTGCCGCCGTCGGCTCCGGAGATGTGCACGACTTCGGCGAACGCCTTGGCAACCCCGGCGGCGATGGTGCCGACACCCGCGGTAGCGACGAGCTTGACCGATACGTCCGCTGTCGGATTGACCTGCTTGAGGTCGAAGATCAGCTGGGAGAGGTCCTCGATCGAGTAGATGTCGTGGTGCGGCGGCGGGGAGATAAGCCCTACGCCCGGCGTCGTGTGGCGCAGTCGCGCGATCTCCTCGCTGACCTTGTGCCCGGGGATCTGGCCGCCCTCGCCGGGCTTGGATCCCTGGGCCACCTTGATCTGCAGCTCGTCGGCGTACGACGCGTACTCCGGGGTGACGCCGAAGCGGCCGGAGGCGACCTGCTTGATGCGGCTGTTGCGCGCGTCGCGGAATCGCTGTGGATCTTCGCCGCCCTCACCGCAGTTGCTCATACCGGCGATCAGGCCCATCGCCAGGGCAAGAGTTTCGTGCGCCTCAGCCCCGATCGAGCCGTGCGACATGGCGCCGGTGGAGAAACGCTTCGCGATCTCGGTAGCTGGTTCGACCTCGTTGAGCGGCACCGGTTCGGCCGCGGGGATCAGCTCGAGAAGGTCACGTGGCGATGTATGCGGGCGGCTGTTGACCAATGCGGCGAAGCGTTCGTAGGCCGCTCGGTCTCCGGTACGCACCGCGCGATGCAGCTGGTGAGCTGCCGCTTGGTCGACGGCATCGCCGTCGCTGGGCGGGACCAAGTCCTTGGCTGCACCGGGTACGGCGGTAGCGGCGTCGGGCTGGGCGACGCCGCGCAGCAGCTGGATCACATCCGGGAAGTTGGCGTGGTACTCCCCGCCGCGGCGCCACTTCACGTAGCCGGGGTTGTCGAGAACGGCCTTCGGTGCGAACGCCGCGGTATGCCGGGCGAGCACATCATCGGCCAGCTCGACGAATCCGAGCCCGCCGATCGGTGACGACGTACCGGTGAAACACCGCTGCACAACATCGGCCGCGAGGCCGACCGCGTCGAAGATCTGCGCACCCCGGTAGGAGTCGAGGCAGGAGATGCCCATCTTCGACATCACCTTGAGGACGCCGTCCTCGATCGCGTGCTTGTAGGCCTCCTGCTGCTCGGCCGGCGACGAGTCGTTCTTCAGCGCGAGTGCGGCGACAGTTTCGAGGGCGACCCGAGGGCATATTGCCTCGGCGCCGTAACCGAGGAGCGTCGCGAAGTGGTGGGTGTCGCGCGGCTCACCGGAGTCCGCGACGATCGAGGCGAGCGAGCGCAGCTGCGACGCGATGAGGTGCTGGTGCACCGCACCGACGGCGAGCAGCATCGGCACCGGCGCGCGATCCGGTCCGACCGCATTGTCATCGAGCACTATCAGCTCGGCACCAGCCAGCACCGCTGCCTCGGCCGCGAACGAGATACGGATGAGCGCGCTCTCCAGACCGGACGGCCCGTCCGCCACCGGGAAGGTCGCGTCAAGGCGCATGAACCGGCCGACCACCTCGCCGCCCGCCAGCAGATCGTCGAGGCCCGCTGGGGTGAGGAGGAACCCGTCCAGCTCGATCCCTCGCGCGGCTTCGGGGCGTTCGGTGAGCAGTGGCTCGAGCATGCCGAGACGCGTGCGCAGCGACATGACCGCCCGCTCGCGCAAGTGGTCGATCGCCGGGTTCGTGACCTGGGCAAACCGCTGCTTCAGGTACGACGAGACGCCGCGCCTGGTGCCGGAGAGCACGGCGAGCGCAGTGTCATCTCCCATCGACGACACCGGCTCCTTGCCCGAGCTGCCCATCGCGCGCAGGACCGTCGTGAGCTCCTCGCGCGTGTACCCGAAGGTGACGTGGCGCAGGGTCAACGCGGGGCCAGGTTCGAGCACTGGCTCCCAGCCCGGAAGCCGCCGCAGGCCGCGGGAGATCCAGGCGGAGTACGGCCCACGGGTGGCGAGCCACGTCTTGATCGCCGCATCCTCTTGGACGCCCACCTCAGGATCGACGCAGATCATCTGACCCGGACCGAGGCGACCGCGTCGTACTACACCGTGGCCGTCGAGCGGGACGACCCCAGCCTCGGAGGAGCAGACCACGAGGCCGTCCTCGCAGACGGCGTACCGGAGCGGGCGCAGTCCGTTGCGGTCCAGGCACGCGCCGACTCGCAACCCGTCGGTGAATACCAGCCCGGCTGGGCCGTCCCACGGTTCAGTGAGCCCCGCGTGGTAGGCGTAGAAGTCGCGCACCGCGCTCGGCAGGTGCTCGGCGTCCTCCCATGCCTCCGGCACGAGCATCGCCATGGCATGACGGATGTCGCGGCCGCCGCGGACCAGCAGCTCCACGGCGTTGTCGAGCATCGCCGAGTCGCTGCCGTCGGGTTCGATGACCGGGCGGACCAGCTCCTCGTCGATGAGATCACCGGTGCCGAGGGAGCCCTCGCGCGCGGTCATCCAGTTGACGTTGCCCTGGATGGTGTTGATCTCGCCGTTGTGGCAGAGGAAGCGGAATGGCTGCGCCCGGTTCCAGGTGGGCGCGGTGTTCGTCGAGTAGCGCTGGTGGAACACCGCGAACGGCGCGGTCAGCTCCGCGTCGGTCAGGTCGGCGTAGAAGAGGCCGAGCTGCTCCGCGGCGCACAACGCCTTGTAGGTGACGGTGCGGAATCCGATCGAGGCGAGGTAGGCCGGGATGGCCCGTCCCGCGACGGTCCGGGCGAAGCGCTTGCGAGCCCGAAAGGCCCGGCGTTCGGCCTCTTCGACCGGCACGCTGGTGGACCGCAGCAAGATCGCCTGCTCGATCCGCGGGGCATGCCGGCGGGCGTGCTCGCCGAGTGCGCTGGAATCCACCGGTACGACGCGCCAGCCGGCGACGCCGATGCCTTCGTGCAGGCAGGCGTCCTCGAGCGCGCGGCGCGCGGCGGCCTGCACCGGCTCGCCTCCCTCGGTGTCCGCGGGAAGGAACGCAGTGGCGACCCCGAGCAGCTCGGCGTCTTCGGGGCCGAGGTCCATCCGAGCCGCGAAGAACGCGGCGTCGATGGGCAGCATCAGGCCGGCGCCGTCGCCGGCCTGCGGGTCGTCGTAGATGGCACCGCGGTGCTCGACCCGGCCGAGCGCGGCCAGCGCTGTGGCGACGATCGCGTGGGTGGGGCGCGCGGCGGCATCGGCGACGAAGCCGATGCCGCAGGCGTCGCGCTCCGGGTCGAGGTGCGGGGTGGGGCGGGTCATCGTCGGCGCTCCCCTACGGGTCGGGTTGGTCCGGCCGGTCCCCCAAGAAACGCAGAAGGCAGCCCGGCGGGTGGATTGAAGCCAGCGCCGTTGCTGCCTACGACCGCGAGTCTGCCACGTTTCGAGGGCGTGACGCGAACGTTTCCGCCGTACCCCTCCCGACCGCTCCTCGACGTCCCCTCCGAGCGTGATCGTGGAACTCCCGCTCCGCGTACGGCGGTAGCCCGGGGTTCGACCATCACGCAGGTGGGAGCGGTCAGAAGGCGGCTTCGTCGAGGTCCATCAGTGCCAGGTCGGTGCTCTCGGCCACGTGACGGCGGGCGGACAGCTCGGGCAGGACGGTCCGGGTCAGGAACCGCGCCGCGGCCACCTTCCCTTCGTAGAACGCCCGATCCGCGCCGACAGCGCCCGCCCCGAGCTTGGCCAGTGCCACCTCGGCCTGTCGGACCAGCAGCCAGGCGACGACGAGGTCACCGCAGCTCATCAGCAGCCGGGTGGTGTTGAGGCCGACCTTGTAGATCCCGGCCTTGTCCTGCTGCGAGGCCATCAGGTCGCCCACCATGTGGCCGACCATCGCTTGCACGTCCTCGAGTGCGGTGCCGAGCAGCCCCCGCTCCAAGGCCAGCGCGTCGCTGCCGTCCTTGGCGGTCGTCTGGATCTCCGACAACAACGCGGTCAACGCGCGACCCTGGTCGCGGGCGATCTTGCGGAAGAAGAAGTCCATACCCTGGATCGACGTGGTGCCCTCGTAGAGGGTGTCGATCTTCGCGTCGCGGATGTACTGCTCCATCGGGTAGTCCTGGACGTACCCCGAGCCGCCCAGCGTCTGCAGCGACAGCGCGAGGAGCTCGTAGGACTTCTCCGACCCGAATCCCTTGACGATCGGCAGCAGCAGGTCGTTGAGACGATCGGCCGCTTCGAGCGCCTCGGTGTCACCGGCGGCCTTGGCCAGCTCGACCTGGTCCTGGATGCTCGCGGTGTAGAGCACCAGGGCACGCATGCCCTCCGCATAGGACTTCTGGAGCATGAGCATCCGGCGTACGTCGGGGTGATGGATGATCGTCACTCGCGGCGCGGTCTTGTCGGTGAGCTGGGTCATGTCAGCGCCCTGCACCCGCTCCTTGGCGTAGGCGAGCGCGTTGAGGTAGCCGGTCGACAACGTGGCGATGGCCTTGGTGCCGACCATCATGCGGGCGTACTCGATCACCTGGAACATCTGCGCGATGCCGTCGTGTACGTCGCCGACCAGGGTGCCGATCGCGGGGTGTCGCTCGCCGAAAGTCAGCTCGCAAGTAGCGGAGGCCTTCAGGCCCATCTTGTGCTCGACGTTGCTGACGTAGACGCCGTTGCGCTCGCCCGGGTTGCCCTCGTCGTCGACGAGGAACTTCGGTACGACGAACAGGCTCAGCCCCTTGGTCCCCGGGCCAGCCCCCTCGGGCCGGGCGAGTACCAGGTGGAAGATGTTCTCCGGCCAGTCGAAGTCGCCCGAGGTGATGAACCGCTTCGTGCCCTCGATGTGCCAACTGCCGTCGGGTTGCTGAATTGCCTTGGTCCGGCCGGCGCCGACGTCGGAACCCGCGTCGGGCTCGGTGAGGACCATCGTGGAGCCCCAGCGCCGCTCGATGGCCTGTGTCGCGAAGCGCTTCTGCGCCTCGGTGCCGTTGCGCTCGAGGATGGCGGCGAAGCTCGGCCCGGCGGCGTACATGAAGACAGCCGGGTTCGCGCCGAGCATCATCTCCGCCGCCGCCCAGCGAAGGGTCGGCGGGGCACCAAACCCGCCGAGGTGCTCCGGCAGGTCGAGCCGGAACCACTCGCCCTCGAAGAACGCCGTGAGGCTCTTGTGGAAGCCGGGGGGAAGCGTCACCGAACCCGTCGCAACGTCGAAGGCAGGCGGTGTCCGATCGCCCTCTTCGAATGACGCGGCCAGCTCGTGAGTGGAGAGCCGCTCAACCTCGGCCAGGACGCCGCGCGCGGTATCCAAGTCCATCTGGGCGAACGGACCGACGCCCAGACCGGCATCTGCGCCGAGCACGTCGTAGAGCGTGAACTCGATGTCGCGCAGGTTGGACTTGTAGTGGCTCACGCAGTCCTCCGTCCGAAAGCTACTGACGAGTAACAACATGATACCCAGGCAGTGCTGCTGCGGCATCCGGGGTGGAAAGCGTCAGCCACCCGACAGACACGCTGCGACCCAGGCCGCACTCTGGTGTCCTCGAACACCGGGGGGCCCGTCGGGACGCGCCAATACGCCCCTCCCCTCGTGCGAGGGAGGCACCTGCAGATGTGGCCGCCGTCATACGACATGTGTGCGCCAGCGGACAGATCGCCCGCCCGCACCGCGGCACAGTGAGCGCATCGGCCAACCCGGCCACCACCTCAACACGGGAGGCAACACCATGAACGAGCAGGACACCACCACCACCGCCGCTGACGTCGACATCGACATGGACGACGTTGAGGCACACGGCATCAAGGAGGTCATGGTCGGCCTCTCCGCCGCAGCTGTCCTGACCGGCGGCGTCGCCGCTGTCGTCAGCGCCGGCTCCGACGGCTCCACCCCGTCGCCGGCCAAGGCTCGGATCGCGGCCGACAACCTGAGCGACGTGGACGGCAGCGGCGTCACGGCGACCACGTCGGGCACCGGCACCTCGATCGACCGCTCTGGCGTCCTGGGGGGCACCGGTGCCGCTGTCGGCAACGACAGCGTCTCACTGCGCCCGGCGACCGCAATCGATGGCGCCACCATCGACGACGACGTCTCCTCCGCCACCCTGATGAACCGGCTCGATGGCGACGTCGACAGTGTCGTCGATGACGTGCGTGACCTGCGTGACGGCGCGTGGGACACGGCCGTAGACGGCGTCAACGACACTCGCGCGACAGTGCGTAGCGCGCCGAGCACCGTCGACAGCCAGGTCCGGCAGACCCGCAGCGCGACGGTCGCCGCCGCGCAGACCACCGTGCGGGACGCCGACGCGAAGGTCAACCAGATCGAGGACGCCCTCGTCAGCGACGTCGACAAGACCCTCGCCGGGACCCTCGTCCTCGCCGACGGCACCATCCGCGGTCTCGAGGGCACCGTGACGACGCTTGCCGGTCGGGTCATGCCGAGCGCCAGCACGAACATCGACGCCAGCACCCTGACCGGCACGGTCACGGTGTCTGTCGGTGGCGAGCAGATCGCCCGCGCCGACGTCAAGGACGGCCAGTTCACCCTTTCCTACACCGCCCCTCGGGCCGACGCGCCGATCCAGGTGCACTACACCGGTGCGCTGGGCAACCTGGTGCAAGGCCTCTAGCTCGCGAACGCCGTACGACGCAGAGCCCCGCCCCGGCAGCCGCCGGGGCGGGGCTCTCGTCATATCTGGACGTTCGTCGAAGAATTTCTTCTTCGGATGTGTCGATCCGGCAGATCACCCTTCGTAGCAGGGGTGACGGGTTCGGTAGCGTGCCGACCCCGGACCTTGAGGAGATCGCCATGACGCAGTACCTGCTGTCCGTCCACATGGTCGACGGCGAGCCGGAGCCGCCCGCCGACGTCATCGAGCAGATGTACAAGGACGTGGACGTGTCAACAACGAGATCAAGAACGAAGGAACGTGGGTCTTCGCCGGCGGGCTGCACCCAGCTGACACTGCGACCGTCGTACGGATCAAGGGCGGCGAGACCGTGACGACGGACGGGCCGTTCGCGGAGACTAAGGAGCAGCTGGGCGGCTTCTGGATCATCGAAGCTGCCGACCTCGACGCCGCGTTGGCGATTGCCGCGCGTGGATCGCGTGCCTGCGGCGGGCCGGTCGAGGTCCGATCCTTCCAGCAGGACTAGGGATCAAGTCGTTCGTGAGCACGGCTGAAGTAGCCGCGTTAGAGCAGACCCTTGGTGGAGCGGTCACAGGACCTGCCCGTCACCTGATTCGCAGGGCAAGCACCGAGGAGAACTGATGGCCGTGACCTTCCAGCTGGTGATCGACTGCGCTGATCCAGAGCCGCTTGCGCGGTTCTGGGCTGCCGCGCTGGGCTACGAGCTGGAGTCGCCTCCGGCCGGCTTCGCCAGTTGGGATGCGTACTGGAGAGACATCGGCGTGCCGGAGGATGAGCTGGGCGCTGGCGAGGACTGCATCGTCGATCCCGACGGACGGGGACCGCGAATCTGGTTTCAGGTGGTACCTGAGCGCAAGGTGGCCAAGAACCGGCTGCACATCGACATCGGAGTCAGCGGCGGCCGGGCGGTTCCGATCGAGACGCGCAGGCAGCGCGTCGACGTAGAGGCGAGCCGCCTGGTCGAGCTCGGTGCTCTGCTGGTCGGAGTCCTGAGCTCGGAAGGCCTCGACCACTATGCAGTCGCGATGAGAGACCCTGAGGGCAACGAGTTCGACATCAACTGACGCTTTATCCGGGAAGCCGGGCCGAAACGTGGAGCGGGTGACGGGAATCGAATCCGCGTTGCCAGCTTGGGAGCGCGTAGGCGGGCTCCGCCTGGTTACTTGCGAGTCCGGAGGGTAGGTCGCTTGGTGTCGTCGACCACGAGGAATCGGCCCGCGGAATGTGCGAGGTGGCTTGGCGGAATGCTCGAATATCCCGAACTCGCTCCAGAGCTGGGTCGCAACCACCCCGTGGCCTACTCCGACGAACCCGAGCCCACGTCATGACGCCACGCTTCCTAGGTGCGCGGACCCAGCCGCGGAGCCACGACCTGCGCGTCGCCACCGAGCCGACTCTGCTCTCCGGCATCCGGCTCGGGCAGATGGACGCGTTGCTGGAGCTCTACCGGCGCCACGGGCCGCTGGTGTACGCCGCAGCGTGCCGCGCCGGTGGGGCAGCGAGCGCCGAGAGCGTCACCCGCGACGTGTTCTTGTCTTTGTGGGCCGCACCGCACGACTTCACCCCGAACGTGGAGTCGCTGCGAAGCCTCCTGGTCGCGGACGCCCACGTCAGGGCCGGCGGCGAGGCGTCGCGGGCCGAGAGCGAGGTGGACTCGAGTGGTCATGGATCCGAGGTGGCCTTGCTCGGCTCGCTGCCGGTCGCCGAGGCCAAAGCACTGGCCTTGCTCGGCTTCGGGGGGTGCACCTTCCGCGAGGCCGCTGCCCTGTCGGGCGAGGCCCTTCCCGCCGTACGACGGTCCGCGGTGCGCGGGGCGCGGACCTTGGCCGCGAGCATCCGCCTTGGCCGATCGTAGGGTGACCTGAACCGAGTTCCCAGCCGACCAGGATCATGTTCACCTGGGCAAGCGCTCGATTATTGGTGGAGCGGGTGACGGGAATCGAACCCGCGTTGCAAGCTTGGGAAGCTCGTGTTCTGCCTCTGAACTACACCCGCAGTGGCGCGCGCGACATGGTAGCCGAGCTTCAGTCCCGCTGGTCCAGCGCTGCTGGGATCGCGCCCGACTCCACGTTGAGCGAGGTCGTCTCCAGTGGCTGGAGTTTGTCTGGCACTGGCAGCACGCTCGTGCCAGGCGTGCGGAATTCCGGTACGCCGGGAACGACGAGCAGGCACATCCCGAGGACCGTGACCACCGCTCCCGCGACCAGCACCGCCTTGATGCCGAAGGCGTTGACGGCGGGTCCGGTGAGCGCGAATCCGAGCGGCATGAGCCCGATGCTGACCAGCCAGTCCAGTGAGATCACCCGGGCCAGCAGATGTCGAGGAACGCCTTGCTGCACAGCGGTGACCCAGTACAGCTGGAAGATCTCAGCGCCGATTCCCGCGCCGAGCTCAGCCACGATGATCAGCGTCAACGAGTCGGAGTAGGCCAGCGCGACCATGACGACGGCAGAGGGTAGGAGCCCGGCCATGGCGACGGCACCTCGGCGGCGCGGGCGCCATCGGCTCGCCACCAGTGCGCCGACCACCGCGCCCGCGCCGAAGGCCGAGAGCATCGCACCGACGAGGGCCTCGCTGCCGAAGCGGTCACCGGCGATGACGGGGCGCAGCACGATGAAGGGGGCCAGCGAGATCATCAGATGGATGCAGAAGTAGAGGAGCACAGCCAGGATCCAGGGTCGGTCGCGAACCGCTCTGATGCCCGCGGTCGCCTCCCGCCAGGCCGATGTTCGTTCGGCGAGCTCGACGACCGGCTCCCGGATGCGCAGCAGGGTCAGCAGGCTGACGACGAAGGTGACGGCGTCCACCGCGAACGCCGTACGCCACCCGAGTGTGGCGACCAGCACGCCGGCGATGGCGGGGCCGATGATCGTGGCGGAGCTGAACGTGAGCGAGTTCACTGCGTTCGCCGCGGTGAGTCGGCTCTCCGGCACAACCGCTGGAACGACGGCGCCGTACGCCGGGCGGAAGAAGGCCTCACCCGAGCCAATCGCGAACGTCATGGCCGCGAGGACGCCGAGCGACGCGTCACCCGGCGTGAGCACGAGAGCGCAGGTGCCGACGGCCCGCAACGCGTCGGCGCCGATCATCACCCGCGTGCGCGGGAGCCGGTCCGCGACGATCCCGCCGACCAGCAGGAAGATGACGAACGACAGTGATCGGGCAGCCAGGACGAGGCCGAGGTCGCCGGCGCTACCGCCTTCCTGCAGCACCCGAACAGCCACTGCGATCGGGAAGATCTGATCGCCCACAGCGCTGATCGCCTGGCCGGCCCACAGCCAGCGGAAGTCGTGAATGCCCAACACGCTGGAGGCGAGGCGGGTCCGCAGATTCCCGTCCTTGGCCACGAGCGGTCAGTCAACGCGCCCCGGACGGGGACCGCAACTGAGATCGGCTCGTACAGTGAGCGGTGTGATCGTCGACTGTGCCCTCTACGAGAGCGGTGTACGTCGTTCGCACGCGGCGGGAGTCGAGGGCGTGTCCGATGCGGCCAAGGCATCGGATGGCTTCGTCTGGCTGGGCTTGCATGATCCGACCCCGGCCGAGTTCGACAGCGTCTGCCGGGAGTTCGACCTGCCGCAGCCCGCGGTGCGCGACGCGCTCGCCGGCCATCAACGGCCCAAGCTCGCGATGTACGACGACGTGGTGCTGCTCGTACTCAAGAGCGCGCGCTACGTCGACTCGCAAGAGGTGGTGGAGCTCGGCCAGATTGCGCTCTTCGTCGGCCGCGACTTTGTAGTGTCCGTCCGGCATGGGGAGAGCACGGCGCTCAGCGCGGTTCGGGCCAGCCTCGAGACCAAGCCAGAGCTGCTCGGATGCGGCCCGGGCGCCGTGCTGCACGCCGTAGCCGACCAGGTGGTCGCCGATTACGAGGACGTGCTCGAAGGGCTCGACAACGACATCGACGAGATCGAGTCCCAGGTCTTCTCCGGCGAGCGGGCCAACCGCGGGCAGCGCATCTTCAAGCTCAAGCGCGAGGTGCTGGAGTTTCGCCGTGCGGTCGCACCGCTGGCCCAGCCGCTGCACCGACTGGCAACCGGCGACGTCCCCCACGTCGACCCGGGCACGCATGACGTCTTCCGCGAGCTGGCCCACCGGCTGCAGCGGGAGGCCGACCACGTGGACACCCTCGACGCCTTGCTGACCAGCGCCCTCAACGCGCATCTGGCTGAGGTGAGCGTCCGGCAGAACGAGGACATGCGCAAGATTTCGGCCTGGGTCGCGATCATGGCGGTGCCGACGATGATCGCCGGGGTCTACGGCATGAACTTCGACCACATGCCCGAGCTGGGGTGGCGCTACGGCTACCCACTGGTCGTCGGAGTGATGGCCGTCGCGTGCTTGCTCCTCTACCGCGCCTTCCGACGCAACCACTGGCTCTGATCGACCCCGCGTGTTACTCGGCGGCGACGACGGCAAGAGGCTTCGCTGCCACCCGGTCGATGCCGGTCGGCGTACGTCGGAAGAGCCCCACCGTGTGCGCCCCTTCGGCCACCGGTGCGAGCACTCCGAAGACCCCGGTGTCCTTGCAGTCACTGCCGACGTCGACGTCGTCGGAGAGCTGTTGGGTCTGGTCCCGAGCCCGTCCGTCGGCAGGTGTCGACGTGAAGGTCCCGTCGGCGTTGCGCGCGAATGACTCGACGTTGAGCGCCAAGAAGTAGACCCCGTCGTCCGGGCCGGTGACCGTCCACTGGACCGCCTTGCCGAGCTGGGTCTCCTCTTTCGCCAACGCGAAGGTCGCTGCGTCACAGCTGACCGTCAGATCGGGGCTGCCCGAGTTGATGAGCTGGAAGGTCAGCCCGACCGCGAAGACCCCGAGCAGGACGATGAGCAGGTTTCGGCGCGGCGGTGCGGGCGGCAGCAGCATCGGGTCGTGCGGCGCCATCGGGTCGCCGGCGTCGTGGGCTCGACGGTTGGCCTCGAGGCGCGCGGCCGTGGCCTCGTAAGCGTCACCCGGGTCGGCGTCCGTCGTACGTCGATGCCAGGGCAGCCTCAGGTCTGCACACTCTCGGCAGTCGGCGAATCGACGAGGGGTGCGACGTCCGGTACGACTTCCACCGGCGCGGCGGCAGCACGCGCGGCAGCATCGGGGCGGACGAGCGAGCGAGCCAGGATCTGTGCCACATCCAGGACCTCGACGTGGTCACCGGCGTCACCTGACTGCTGCTTGGCGGTGACTGCGTCGCTGAGCATGACCATGCAGAACGGGCACGCGGTTGAGACGATGCCGGCACCGGTCGCGAGCGCCTCCTCGGTGCGCTCGACGTTGACCTGCTTGCCGATCTTCTCCTCCATCCACATCCGCGCTCCGCCGGCGCCGCAGCAGAAGCCGCGCTCCTTGCAGCGATGCATCTCCTGCGACTGCAGTCCGGGTACGGCGGCGAGCACTTCACGCGGCGGCGAGTACACCTCGTTGTGCCGGCCGAGGTAGCACGGGTCGTGATAGGTCACTCGCTCACTGACCGGAGTGACCGGCACCAGTCGACCCTCGTCGACCAAGGTCTTGAGCAGCTGGGTGTGGTGGACGACCTCGTAGTGCCCGCCGATCTGCGGGTACTCGCGGGAGAGCGTGTTGAAGCAGTGCGGGCAGGTCGCGACGATCTTCTTGACGTTCTTGGTGTTGAGCGTGTCGACGTTGGCCTGGGCCAGCTGAAGGTAGATGGCCTCGTGGCCCAGTCGACGCGCCGGGTCGCCGGTGCAGGTCTCCTGACCACCGAGGATTCCCCAGCTCACGCCCGCCGTGTGCAGCAGCTCGGCGACGGCGCGGGTCACCTTCTTGGAGCGGTCCTCGATCGCGCCGGCGCAGCCCACCCAGAAGACCCACTCGACGTCGTCCGGCACCCGGTCGTCGAAGATCCGGACATCGAAGGGCAGCCCCTCGGTCCACTCGGTACGCACCCGTGGACTGACGCCCCACGGGTTGCCCTGGGACTCGAGGTTGCGCAGCATGACGCCGGCCTCGCTCGGGAAGCTCGACTCGAAGAGCACCTGGTAGCGCCGCATGTCGATGATCGCGTCGACGTGCTCGATGTCGACCGGGCACTGCTCGACGCACGCGCCGCAGGTCGTGCACGACCAGAGCACGTCCGGGTCGATCACCCCGCCCTGCTCGTAGGTGCCGACGAGTGGGCGCTGGGACTCGGCCGCCGCTTCGGCGTACGACGCGTTGCCACCGACGCCCTCGCCACCCGCCGTGTCCGGGCCGTCGCCGCCGGCCAGGAGATAGGGCGCCTTGGAGATGAGGTGGTCGCGCAGGTTGAGGATCAGCAGCTTCGGTGACAACGGCTTGCCGGTGTTCCACGCCGGACACTGCGACTGACAGCGACCGCACTCTGTGCACGTCACTGTGTCGAGCAGCTGCTTCCAGGTGAAGTCCTCCACCTTGCCGACGCCGAGCAGGTCATCCTCGGTGAAGTTCTCGAAGTCGGCCGCCATCGGCTGCAACGGGCCGAGCGCCGTGGGCTGGCGCTTGTAGAAGATGTTGAAGAATGCCGTGAATCGGTGCCAGGCCAGACCCATGTGCGGGTTGGCGGCGATGATGATGAACCACTGCATCGAGATGAGGATCTTGAACGTCACGGCGGCGTAGAACGCGTTCTCCAACCCGGTGGCGTTGAGTCCGCCGAAGAGCTCGCCAAAGGCCCGCGAGACGAGTGCTGCGTCGGGGTAGTGCGCAGTCCCCTCAGCCAGTCGCACACCTCGGATGGAGAAGACGCCGAGGCAGACGCCGATGATCGTCAGCTCGATGAAGACTGCGTGCCAGGTGGTGGACCCAGTGAAGCGGGACTTGCGGCCCGCCTGTCCGGGACGGTTGGCGAGACGGATGCCGATGAGGGTGAGGATGCCGACGAGCGTCAGCGTCGTGACGACCTCGATGAGCATCGCGTAGGCGTCGCTCTGCCCGATAAGCGGGAGGTGGAAGTTGCGGTCGAAGAGCTCGAAATACGCCTCGAGAAGCGTCGAGAAGAGCACGCCGAAGCCGACGAAGACGAACCAGTGGGCCGCGCCGGGTACTCCCCACCGGAGCATCCGCGTGTGGCCCAGTGTCTCGGTGAGCAGCACGCGCAGCCGCCGCCCGGGACGGTCGGTGCGCCCGGTGTCGGGCTGGCCGAGGCGGAGCAACCGGATGAGGAACCACGCTGCGCGAGCTACCAGAGCCAGGGCGACGGCTGTGGTGCCCAGCGACACGATGATCGCGAAGGTCTGCATGAAGCGGGTGACCCCTCATCCGACAGCGGTGCGAGCGATGTAGATCGTGCCGGGACGGAGCCTACGACCGCGCCCGCGTGCGGGCTAACCCGCCGCGCGCGCGGCGTCGTACGGTGAGGGGGTGGACCCTGTCGGGAGAGACTGTCGAGGCGCCGCGGTGACGATGGCCGTGGCGCTCGTGCTGAGTGCGTGCACCGGGGGCACCAGCGCCCGCCCTTCCCCCGACGGACGCACGGGTACGCCGACCGCCGCAACGACATCGGCGTCTCCCGTCCCGGTGCCCTCGACCACCCTGCGGCTTCCGCCGGCGCCTGCGGGCGGGTTCGACCCGGCTGTGCAGGTTGTCATCGAGGGTGCTCCGACCCTGCGGGCGGAGGTGGCGCGCCGGCCGGACCAGCGGGCGCGGGGCTTGATGCAGCGCACGTCGCTTGCCGACGACGCCGGCATGGTCTTCCTCTTCCCCCAGCGGGGCCAGGGCGGGTTCTACATGCTGGGGACGCTCATCCCGCTCTCGATCGCCTACGTCGACGGCGACCGGGTCGTCTCGACGGCCGAGATGGTGCCGTGTCCGGGCCAGCAGTGCCCTACCTATCCGCCTGACGGCCCGTACACGATGGCGGTGGAGGCGCCGAGCGGCTTCTTCCCGCGGTACGGCGTGACGGCCGGCACCAGGATCCGGCTGGTGGGCGAGACCGCACCCCCGGAGTGAGTTAGGGGGTGAGTCGACGGAGATGCCAGTGACCTCGGGTCTTGGGCCCGTGGCGGTGGGTGTGCTTCGCCTTTCGTGCCTTGGCTGGCTTGTCGGGTTCAGTCACCACGGGCTCGGCCGTCGCAGGACCGCTGTCGGCCGTCGGACCGCTCTCGGGCGTCGGACCGCTCTCGGGCGGCGAAGGCCGGCCGAGACGGCCGGTCGCGGGCAGCTCCCGAGGTGAAGCAGATGCGGGCCCGGTCGGCCCGATCGGTGCGGCGGCGTCAGACTCCGCGGGCCCGATGACCGGTCGTGCATCGTGAGCCGGCTGACGGATCCCTCCCCTCGCCTGCGCGACGACGGGTGCCCTCGACGCCGGACCGATGACGGGTGCTCGAGCGCCTGGGACCAGCTGCCGCTGCGCTGCCGGTGGGGGTGACGCAGCGGAGGTGTCGGCCCGGATGAGCGCGGGACGACCGACGCGAACATCGGCGGGCGGCCTCGCGCGTGCCGTCGTGCCGCCGGCGTCGATGCGCGGTGGCCCGGGTGCGGTGAATCCCGGCAAAACGGTCGACACGAGCGCGACGGCCGCGACTGTCGCGACGAGACCCAGGGATGTGGTGGCGAGCTCTCGCCGGTTCTGCACAGTGGTGGTGGACGTCCAGGCCGTGACCCCCGCGAACGTAACGCCGAGGCCGACCGCGACGACGAGAGCCAGCACGATGGGGACGACCAGACCCACCGAGAGCGCGCCCGCGGCGCTCGCGCCGCGGGCGGCCGCTATTAGCCCGGCCGAGACGGCGGTGGCGACCACGCTCGCGGTGAGGACAGGAACGAGCCGGCTGCCGGTCTGCCGAGCGCCGTACCAGGCGCTGCCCAGCCCATCCGACATCGCTACCTGCCGCCCTCGTGAGATGGCCTGGTCACGCCACTGCTACCCACTGCGCCTGGCTGGCACACCCCAGTGACACGTAGCGGGAATGAGGCGCAGGAACATTGAGTTACCTTGACTCAAGAACAGTTGACAGCGGCCCCGGCTCTCGGCGACCATGCGGTCGTCGTACCGGACACCACACACGAAAGCGAGCTCCCCATGGCACGAGCGGTCGGCATCGACCTCGGCACCACCAACTCTTGCGTCAGCGTCCTCGAAGGCGGTGAGCCCACGGTCATCGCCAATGCCGAGGGGGCCCGTACGACGCCCTCGATCGTGGCCTTTGCCAAGAACGGTGAGGTGCTCGTCGGCGAGGTGGCCAAGCGCCAGGCCGTCACCAACGTCGACCGGACCATCCGGTCGGTGAAGCGGCACATGGGCACCGACTGGAAGACCACGATCGACGGCAAGGACTTCACGCCTCAGCAGATCAGCGCGTTCGTCCTGCAGAAGCTCAAGCGGGATGCCGAGGCCTACCTCGGTGAGTCGGTCAACGACGCCGTGATCACCGTGCCGGCGTACTTCTCCGATGCTGAGCGCCAGGCGACCAAGGAGGCCGGCGAGATCGCCGGGCTCAACGTCCTGCGCATCGTCAACGAGCCGACCGCTGCTGCGCTCGCCTACGGGCTCGACAAGGGCGAGAAGGAGCAGACCATCCTGGTCTTCGACCTCGGCGGTGGCACGTTCGACGTGTCGCTGCTCGAGATCGGCGACGGGGTCATCGAGGTCAAGGCGACCTCGGGGGACAACCGCCTCGGCGGTGACGACTGGGACCAGCGGGTTGTCGAGTGGCTCGTCAAGGACTTCAAGGGCAACCACGGGGTCGACCTGGCCAAGGACAAGATGGCCCTCCAGCGCCTCCGCGAGGCCGCCGAAAAGGCCAAGATCGAGCTGTCCGGCTCGGCCGAGACGACCATCAACCTGCCCTACATCACCGCCTCCGCCGACGGTCCGCTGCACCTTGAGGCCACCCTGACCCGGGCGGAGTTCCAGAAGCTCACCGCTGACCTGCTCGAGCGCTGCAAGGGCCCGTTCCAGCAGGCCATCAAGGACGCCAACATCTCGGTGGGCGAGATCGACCATGTCGTCCTCGTGGGCGGCTCGACCCGTATGCCCGCCGTCACCGACGTGGTCCGCGAGCTGACGGGTGGCAAGGAGCCCAACAAGGGCGTCAACCCGGACGAGGTCGTCGCGGTCGGGGCAAGCCTGCAGGCTGGTGTGCTGCGCGGGGAGGTCAAGGACGTCCTGCTGCTCGACGTCACCCCGCTGACGTTGGGCATCGAGGTCAAGGGTGGCCTGATGGAGCCGCTCATCGAGCGCAACACGACCATTCCGACCAAGCGCTCGAAGACCTTCACGACGGCGGTCGACAACCAGCCCTCGGTCAACATCGAGGTCTACCAGGGCGAGCGGCAGATGGCCGAGTACAACAAGAAGCTCGGCATGTTCGAGCTCAGCGGGCTGCCGCCGGCGCCGCGCAACGTCCCGCAGATCGAGGTCACGTTCGACATCGACGCCAACGGCATCGTGCACGTGTCCGCCAAGGATCTCGGCACCGGCAAGGAGCAGTCGATGACCATTACGGGTGGCAGCGCGCTGCCCAAGGAGGACATCGAGCGGATGGTGCGCGACGCGGAGCAGTTCGCCGAGGAGGACCGCAAGCGTCGGGACGAGGTTGAGACCCGCAACACCGCGGAGAGCCTGATCCACCAGACCGAGACCTTCATGGCCGACAACGTCGACAAGATCGGCGATCGCGGAGATGTCGATGAGGCGATCACGGCGTTGAAGTTCGCCCTGGAGGGCACCGACAGCGCAGCGATCCGCACGGCGACCGACACTCTTGCGGCAGCCAGCCAGAAGATGGGGCAGGCGATGTACGCCAACGCGCCCCAGGGCGACGCGGCGGCGACGGACAGCGGTTCGGGCTCCGACGACGACGTCGTGGACGCGGAGATCGTTGACGAGCCGCCGGCGGAAGAGTCGGCATGACCGACCAGAACCTGGTCCAGGAGGACGAGCCGCGAGTCGTGATCCGCGACAAGCGGCGAATCGATCCCGAGTCCGGCGACGTCAGGCCGGACACCGCAGTAGTCGATGACGCAATAGCTGATGACCCGGTGCCCGTGCCGTCCGCGGCCGATGCGGGGTCCAGCGAGCTGCTGGCCGACCTTCAACGGGTCAAGGCGGAGTACGACAACTACCGCAAGCGGGTCGAGCGCGACCGGATGGTCGTGGTGGAGCAGGCTGCGGCGCGGGTGGTGGCCGAGCTGCTCCCGGTGCTCGACGACATCGAGCTGGCTCGGCGCCATGGTGAGGTGGAAGGCGGCTTCAAGTCCGTCGCCGACACCCTCGAGACGTCCCTCACTCGCCTGGGCCTCGAGCGCTTCGGCACCATTGGCGAGGCTTTCGATCCGATGCGGCATGAGGCTGTGCTGCACACCGAGTCTCCCGACGTCGACGTAGCGACCTGCGTCGACATCATGCGAGCGGGCTACACCTTCGCCGGCCGGCTGCTGCGTCCGGCGATGGTTGCCGTCGCAGACTCCGCTGACGCGCCCACGGACCCGCCGACGGCGGAGTAGAGCCGGGCAGGCGGTGCACCGATGAGTGTGCGGGACTCAGTCCAGAAGGACTTCTACGTCGTGCTCGGCGTGGCCAAGGACGCGTCGCCGGCAGAGATCAAGAAGGCTTACCGGACGTTGGCGCGCAAGCTTCACCCGGACAAGAACTCCGGGGACGCGAAGGCCGAGGCACGATTCAAAGAGGTGTCCGAGGCCTACGACGTGCTGTCCGACCCGGCGCGGCGCAGCGAGTACGACGAGGCTCGCGCGCTCTTCGCCGGCGGCGGTCTCCGTCCTGGCTCAGGCGGCTTCTCGGGTGGCATCAACCTCGAGGACCTGCTCCGGCAGGGGGATGGTCTCGGCGGGATGTTCGGCGGGATGTTCGGTGGTGACCGGGGTCGTGCCCGCGCGCCGCGCCGGGGAGGCGACCTCGAGACGGCGGTGACTATCGAGTTCGCCGACGCCGTGCGGGGCGTGACAGTCCCGTTGCACCTCGCAGTCCCGACATCCTGCCTCGCGTGCACCGGCACCGGCGCGCGAGCAGGGACTTCTCCGCGTACCTGTCCGAGCTGCGGCGGAAGCGGTTCGGTGATGCGCGGACAAGGCGGCTTCGCGCTGCCGGAGCCATGCCGTGACTGCCGCGGGCGGGGCAGTCTGGTCGACGATCCCTGTCCGGAGTGCCACGGCAGCGGCACGGCGACCCGCGAGCGCACGATCACCGTGCGCATCCCGGCTGGGGTGGCGGACGGTCAACGCATCCGACTGCGCGGGAAGGGATCCGCCGGCGAGAGAGGTGGTCCGGCGGGCGACTTGCTGGTCGTGACCCAGGTGCGTCCGCACTCGATCTTCCGGCGCTCCGGCGACCACCTCACCATGAGCCTCCCGGTCACCGTGAGCGAGGCCGCACTCGGGGCGGAGATCGCTGTGCCGACGCTCGATACCCCAGTGACCTTGCGCATCCCGGCCGGTACGACGTCCGGTCGAACCTTTCGAGTCAAGGGACGCGGAGTCGAGCGACGTGCGGGGACGATGGGGGACCTTCTCGTCACGGTCGACGTGGCTGTGCCACAGCACATCTCGGCCGCGGCGCGCGCAGCGTTCGAGACGCTCGCGCAGGAGCACCCCGGCGCGGAGCTGCGTGAGCATCTGAGGGTGGATGCGAGCCATGGCTGATTCAGCCGACGAGCGCCCGGTCTACGTGATCTCGGTCGCTGCGGAGCTGGCCGGCATGCATCCGCAGACTCTGCGCGGATACGACCGGCTGGGCCTGGTCACTCCCGGCCGCGCAGCCGGCCGCGGTCGCCGTTACAGCGAGCGCGACGTCGCCCGGCTCCGAGAGGTCCAGCGGCTCTCGCAGGACGATGGCGTCAACCTCGCCGGCATCAAGCGGATCATCGAGCTGCAGAACCAGGTGCTCGCTCTGCAGTCGCGGATCGTCGAGATGTCCGGCGAGCTCGTTGTGTCCCGCGACGAAAGCGCCCGCCGCGAGGCGGCGGTGCGCGCGTCGTACAAACGTGAGCTGGTGCCTGTGTCGCGCACCGATGTCGTGGTGTGGCGCCCCGAGCGCCTCCGGCACCGCTGACCCGCCTCTGACGAACTATGTCGCGTTGTCAGCGCGCAGCCGGGAAGAACCCGCCATTGTTCGCCGGTCTCGCGGGCGGGCAGGACTTCGGGAGCGGAGGGCGAAGGTGTCCCATAAGCCCGCCTCGACCGCCTGGAGAACCCCGTGCTCGATCGTTCCCGTCATGCCCTGCTCGTTGCCCTCCTCACGGGGGCGCTCGCCACGACCACAGCAGCCGCTGGCTCGGTAGCGGCCGGCGTCGTTCGGCCGCAGGCCGGGGTAAGCGCGCCGGCCACGGCCAAGGATGCGCAGCCGCGACCGAACGACGCGCCGATTGCCACCACGTTTCCGGACCCCACCAACCCGACCGGCTGCGACACCACCCAGCCGGACGCCCGGCTGGGTGGGTCCGACGGCGGATCGTGCATGACGCCGTGGCCCAACGACCTGTTCACCACGGGCACGGGTGCGGCGCGACGACTCAACTTGCCGCTCGCGGGTATGCCGAAGAACGCCGTCGGCAAGCCGATCAGTCCGCTGCCCTACAACGTCAGCGACGGCTTCTCGCCCGGACAGATGATCGTCATCCGGGTTCCTGGGCTCGACAATCGCGAGGCGTTGGCCGCGACCCGAGCGGTGTCGATCACCGACATGGGCGCTTACCTCTCGCCCAGTGCTCCCGTCGTCGTCATCGATGTGCAGACCGGCAAGCGCCATCCGATCTGGACCGAGATCGACACCAACCCGCTCGGCCCCCTCCCCAACACCGACGCGGTCGGCGACACCGCCGGCACGCCCACTGGGCCCGACCGCCCGACCAACACGGCCAACGTCAACTTCATCATCCGGCCGGCCAAGAACTTCATCAACGGCCACCGCTACGTCGTCGGCCTGCGCCACCTGAAGAACGCCGCCGGCGACGTGCTCGAGGCTCCGCTCGGCTTCTCAATCCTGCGCGACGACTCGGTCATCCCTGATGACGCCCCGGCTCCGGTCAAGGCGTTGGAGAGCCGGCGGGCGCACTTCGAGCAAGACATCTTCCCGATTCTGACCGAGGCCGGCTTCGCCCGCGGCGACCTCTACCAGGCCTGGGACTTCTC
>Ga0136633_1000372_pt1 | contig 34078 bp, 37 predicted proteins | sample AntDrymeUQ832206_2_FD_105494 | JGI IMG/M metagenome (GOLD analysis project Ga0136633, IMG submission 105494) | Polar desert sand microbial communities from Dry Valleys, Antarctica - metaG UQ83 (22.06) | ecosystem: Environmental > Terrestrial > Soil > Desert | place: Antarctica: Dry Valley... | reverse complement strand
GGACCCTAACCCGTGCGGAGGTAGGGTCCTGGCGATGGACGCCGCTGATCTCATGTTCGCCGGAATCGCCGAGCAGGCCCGGATGGTCCGCGACGGCGAGGTGTCGCCGAGCGAGCTCGTGCAAGCCTGCCTGGATCGCATCGAGGCGCTCGACCCCCAGCTCAACGCGTTTCGCATCGTGCTGGCCGAGAAGGCGCTCGCGGAGGCGACCCAGGCCGAGGGCCGTCGGGGCGCCGGCGGGCGGGCACACGCGGCCGAAGGCCGTGGGTCGCGCCCGCTGCTCGGCGTTCCGATCGCCGTCAAGGACGACCTCCGTGTTGCCGGCACTTCGACGGCTTGGGGAACGGCCGCCCACGCCGGCGAGGTTGCCGACGACGCGGTGGTGGTCCAGCGGCTGCGCGAGGCCGGGGCGATCATCGTCGGCAAGACCAGCGTGCCCGAGATGACGATCTGGCCGTTCACCGAGTCAAAGACGTTTGGCGAGACGCGCAACCCCTGGGACACGAACCTCACGACCGGCGGGTCGAGCGGCGGGACCGGCGCTGCCGTGAGCTCCGGCATGATCGGCGCGGCCACCGGCTCCGACGGTGGGGGGTCGATCCGCATTCCTGCCGCATGGTGCGGGCTGTTCGGCCTCAAGCCGACTCGCGATCTCGTCCCCATCGCGCCGCACGACGACGCGTGGCAGGGGCTGTCGGTCAACGGCGCCCTGACGCGGTCGGTGGCCGACTCGGCGCTCTTCCTCTCCGCCGTGACCGGCGAGCCCTTCGTAGCCGAGCCGCCGGCGGAGAGGCTCACCATCGCGGTGTCCTTCGGCCGCCTGCCCGGCGCGGCGCCCTGGCCAAAGCTCGACCCCGAGATCCGCGCCGCGACGCTGCGGATGGCGGACCTGCTGCGCTCGCTCGGCCACACCGTCGTCGAGCGCGAGGTCAAGTACCCGGCGGTCGCGTTCCCGCACTTCTTGGCGCGGTTCCTGAAGGGCATCCAGGAAGACGTGGACACGATGGCCCATCCCGGGCGGCTGGAGAAACGCACGCTGGGCACGCGCCGCATGGGCGCCCTGTGGCCGTCGCGGCGGGTCGCCGCTCTGCGCCGCGGCGAGGCGAAGCTGCGCGAGGCGATCTGGGCCAGCCTCGGCGGGGCCGACGTCCTGATGACGCCGACGGTGTCGACCCTTGCCCCGGCTGTCGGCAAGTGGGAGGGCAAGGGCGCGTTCACCACGCTCAACGGCGTCGCCGGGCACGTGCCCTACAACGCCATCTTCAACGCGACGGGCCAGCCGGCCGCCGCGGTGCCCGCGGGCTTCTCGCACGCCGGCCTGCCGCTCAGCGTGCAGATCGTCGGGCCCATGGGCGGCGACGCCGGTCTGCTCGCCCTCGGCGCGCAGATCGAAGAGGCCCAGCCGTGGGCCGACCGCCGGCCACCCGTCTCGTGAGCACGACGCTGGCGATCGCCGAGGAGGCCGCGCGCGCCGCCGGCGCCCAGCTGCTCGAGGCCTACGGCGGCGAGCACGCGATCCACACGAAGTCCACGCCGACCGATCTCGTCAGCGAGGCCGATCTCGCGGCCGAGCAGCTCATCCGCGGGATCCTGCGCGAGCGGGCGCCGGACGACGGGATCGTGGGGGAGGAGGGCGAGGACGTCGCCTCGGCCTCGGGTCGGTGTTGGGTCATCGATCCCATCGACGGCACCATCAACTTCCTCTTCGGCTATCCGCAGTGGTGCGTGAGCATCGCCTGCGAGGGCGTGGCGGGCGTCGTCTACGACCCGCTGCGCGACGAGCTGTTCGCCGGGGGCGCGGGCCTTCCGACGACACTGAACGGGGATCCGGTTGAAGGGCCGGCGAACACCGAACTGGCCACAGCGCTCGTGGCCACGGGCTTCGGCTACGACGCCGAGCAGCGCGGCGAGCAGGGCACGATGGCGGCGGCGGTGCTGCCGCGCTGCCGCGATCTGCGCCGGGCGGGCAGCGCCGCCCTGGACCTCGCGTGGACGGCGGCCGGGCGCGTCGATGCGTACTACGAGCACGGCGTGCAGCGCTGGGACATCGCTGCCGGGGCCCTGCTGTGCGCCGGCGTTGGTCTGGAGGTAAGGACGCTGCCGGCCCGCGATCGGTTACCCGCGGGACTGCTGGTTGCGCCGCCCACCTTCGCCGACGAACTCGAGGCCCTCGTCCGCTAAGCGGTCGCCGAAGCCTGGCCGGCGCGCAGCCTCGTGGGGGTGTCGTCGTCGAACTCCGCGAAGAACCCGCCGATCGTGTCGACCATGTGCTGCCAGGACTCGGCCGCGAACAGCACCTTCTGGTACTTGGTGATGTCGTAGTCGATCGTGGCCATCTCGAGGAAGTCGATAGGCCGGATCTCCATACCGCGGAACTCCTCGATCTCGCCGAACGAGGACAGGATGCCCGCGCCGTAGGCCCGCAGCTCGCCGTCCTCGTGCAGCACGCCGAACTCCATCGAGAACCAGAAGACGTCGGCGAGGCACTGCAGCGCGTCGTCGGTCTCGACGCGCTGGGCGGCGAGGCCGGCCTGCTCGTTGACCGCGGCGAAGTCGGGGTGAGCGAGCGTGTTGCCGTGGCCGATGACCTCATGGATCAGGTCGGGCTCGGGCGTGTAGAGCGGCTCGGCGCCGTGGCGGATGTACTGCGTCGAATGGAAGACCTTGTCGCCAAGCGACCCGAGGAACTGGCGCAGCGGAACCAGGCCGGGAGCGGGGTGGTAGGACCAGCCCGTGAGCCGGCTCAGGCCGTCGCTGACCTCGGTCAGCTGCGGGATGCGGTCGGTCGGGAGGTCGAGCGCGGAGACCGCTTCGCAGTAGGCCGCGCAGGCGTACTTGGCGTGCTTGGCCGGGAGCTCCTCGCACACCTTGCGCCAGACCGCGTGCTCGGCTTCGGTGTACTCGACGACCGGCACCGCGTCGCCGGTATGCCAGTCCACCGATGCTTCCGCGATGCCATTGCGGCGCGCGCGGTAGTCGGGATCGTTGAACCCGGGGTGGTCCTGGCCGAGATGGACGACGACCTGTCCGTCGTCTGATTTGGTGACCGGTGAGTAGAGCTGGGCTTCCTTGAACATTGCTCTAGGTCAGCAAATATCGGCTGCTGTTGCAAGACTGTTCAGCGAGGGAGAGCAGATCGTCATTATATGCGTGCGTATACGTGAAAAGAGTAGACAAATTGATCAGTGTTGACCGTCTCGACGTGGACCTCATCCGGACGCTCGCCGAAAGCCCGCGCGTCGGGCTGCTCGAGGTCGCCCGCCAACTCGGGGTCGCCCGCGGCACCGTCAGCGCCCGGCTCGACAAGCTGGTCCGTCGTGGCGTCGTGACCGGCTTCGGCCCGGAGGTCGAGCCCGCCGCGGTCGGCTTCCCGATCCTCGCGTTCGTCTGGCTGGAGATCACCCAGGGCCGCTTGGACGAGGCGGTCGAGCAGCTGCGCGGCGTTCCCGAGCTGCTCGAGGCGCATGCGACCAGCGGTGACCGCGACCTGCTCTGCCGCGTCGTCGCCAAGGATCCTGAGCACCTCCAGGAGATCGTCAACACGATGGTCCGAACCGCCACCGTCCGCCGTTCGACGAGCCACATCGCGTTGTCTCACCAGATCCCGATGCGGACCCAGCCGCTGCTCGACGCGTACGCCGGCGAGCGTTAGCGCTTCGGCCCGATGAAGCCGTCGAGCGCGGCGACCGCTCGCGCCGGGCGACCGAGATGTCGCATCGAGTCGAGTACCCGGGGCGGGACTCGAACCCGCAAGCCCTTTCGAGCAGCGGATTTTGAATCCGCCTCCTTTACCAATTTGGACACCCGGGCAAGGGACCAAATCCTACGCCGTCGAACGGACGTTCTCAGGCGCGGGCGGCGACGATTTCTTCGTTGCTCGAACCGTCCTCGTAACGCTCGACCTCGACGTTCCAGGCTTGCTGGAAGCCGCGCATTGCGAAGATGATGAGAAGGATCTGGACCGGGACGATGACCGCGGTGATCGTCCCGAGAATCTCCGAGGCGAGCGCGGGATCCTCGAAGCCGGTCTTGTCGCGATCGAACCATGCGGGGGTGGCGACGGCGGCGAAGATGGCCATGATGATCGCCAGCGCGGCGATCACCGGAAGCACGCCGCGGTTCCAGCGGGCGACGTAGAAGGCCACGAGCAGGTAGATGAAGATGTAGAAGATCTGCAGCGCCTGCGCGCCGACCAACGCGTTCCATCCGCCGAGCGTCACGATCACGAAAAGCGCGACGCTCACCAGGAGCAGGAGGATGACCACCGCGCGGGTCGCCTTGGAGGCGGCCTTGCCGCGGTTGGGGTGTTCGAGGACGTAGTCTCGGGCCACTGCCCGCGGGACCATACAATCGCGGACGTCGGCGTGCATCACTTCTTCATGCCGTCTTCACGCGGGCGTGGTGGAACTGGCAGACACGCCGGCTTTAGGTGCCGGTGGCGCAAGCCGTGGGGGTTCGAATCCCTCCGCCCGCATTCGCAGCGTCCATGAGTAGGGCGCCGGGATGTGCGAATGCCACATGGATTCCGTTTGACGTCCTGTCAACCGGGGCATTTGCAGGGCATGCGCGTTGGCTTGGTGCTCGGTGGCGGGGGTCTGGTCGGAGCATCGTGGCTCATCGGCGCTCTCGAGGCCCTGGCCTCCGAGAGCGGATGGTCCCCGTCGGATGCCGAGTTGATCGTCGGCACATCTGCGGGTTCGGTCATTGGCGCGATGGCCGCCCAGGGCATCCCACCGGCGTACATGGCCGCCTATTCGGGCGGCAAGGCGCTTGACGGCATGGCCGAGGGCGAGGAGCGCGGTGACGCGGTCACCGACAAGCTCGCCGGCCTGCTCGGATCGGCGGCCGACATCGCCGCGCGGGCGACCGGCGCCGAGTTCCGGCTGCATCGCGGCCTGCCGCCCATCGGCCCGGGCTCGTGGCGCATGGCGGTCGGCACCCTGCTTCACCCGACCCGCCATGCGCCGACCGCGCTGCTGGGTGGCTGGCTTCCGCGCGGCTTCATCTCAACCAGGTCGATCAGCGAACTGGTCGAGACGTTCGTCGGCGACTGGCCTGACCATCCGGGCTTCCGTCCGGTCGCCACCGACTACCGCTCCGGCAAGCGCGTCGTCTTCGGAGAGCCCGGTGCGCCGGAGGCGACCGCCGGTCAGGCGGTGGCCGCGTCGTGCGCGATCCCGGCCTTCTACCACCCGGTCAAGATCGGCTCGCGCCCCTACGTCGACGGTGGGATCTGCTCGCCCTCGAACCTCGACCTCGTGCGCGAGGAGGAGTTCGACCTCGTGGTGTGCCTGAACCCCACTTCCTCACTGGCGAGCGTGCCCGTACGCACACCGGCCGACGCGATGGGCGCGCTCATGCGTCGCGAAGCCGGGCGCCGGCTCGGTCACGAGGCGCACAAGGTGCGCGAGTCGGGCACCGAGGTTGTGCTGCTACAGCCGACCAAGCGCGACCTCGCAGCGATGGGCCCGAACCTCATGTCGCGCGCGCGTCGTGTGGCGGTCGCCGAGACGGCGGTGCGCACGACAGCCGTCGAGCTGCGTCGCCTCCGCGGGCAGGGTGTGCTGCTGCCGGGCCGCAAGCCTCGCGCGCGGCCGGCGCGCAAGCCCGCTGCGGTCAAGCGCGCCGCTTAGGCCTTCGCGCCGACGAACCGCTCAAGGATGGCGACGCTGTCGCGGTGCGAGACGCTGATGTTGCGATGGTTCGACTGCGTCGTCCGGATGCCGAGCTCCGCGCACACGTCGCAGAAGAGCTGACGGATGTCAGCGGACATGTTGGAGAAGAAGTAGCGGACGTACTCGTACTCGGCGACGCGGCCGCCAGGAAGGTTGGTCTTGAAGCGGTTGATCGTTCGGCAACCGTCAGAGTGGATCAGTCCGTGGATGAACTGCTCACGGTGATGGCGAATGATCTCCCACTGCCAATCGGTGAGCACGATGGGACGGGTGTGCTTTCGACCTGGGCCGTGCTGGGGGAGAAGCAGAGGCCAGCGCTGCCATCCGGTGTAGACCTGAAAGCACTCGCCTATGTTCTGCTTGCGGACGGACACCCGGTTCGGCGAGATTCGCTCGAGCGCCTCGGCGCACGCGAGGATGATCCCGGCGTAGCGGGCGTCCAACGTGACCTTGAGTTGCATGTTGGCTGACGAGATCGAACCGTCTCCGAGGTAGAGCCCGAGGACGTAGGCATAGTCGCTTCCGTCGATGGCGAACACAAACGTATGTTCGTACACGCCTCGGACGTCTGAATGCCTATGATTCGGCCAGCAAGGGGGAGTGAGTTAGCGGTCCATTCGCGCGGTCTCCAAAACCGTGAACCTGGGTTCGAATCCCAGCTCCCCCGCTTTTCCCATGGCCCCTCCTTGGCACGCTCCGGCCGGTCGCGGGCGAGGAATAGGGTTCCGGCGGCCATGCCCGCCTTGTCCGAGATCTTCGCCCCCGACGCGCTAGAGGGGAAGGTGGCGATCGTCACCGGGGGCGGCACCAACCTCGGGCGAGCAGCCGCGACCGAGCTCGCGGCGTGCGGCGCTCGTGTGGTCATCGCCGGCCGGCGCGTCGAGGTGCTCGAGGAGGCCGCTGCCGCCATCGGCGAGCAGTGCTCGATCGCCCCGGGCGACATCCGCGAGGCCGAGCAGGCGGCGGCGATCGTCGACGCGGCGCTCGAGCGTCATGGGCGCCTCGACCTGCTCGTCAACAATGCCGGCGGCCAGTACTTCGTGCCCGCCGAGGCCATCACGGCCAAGGGCTGGCGTGCGGTGCAGCGCCTCAACGTCGGGGGGACCGCGACCATGACCGGCGCCGCAGCGGAGCGCGCGTTCCTGCCCGCGGGCGACGGCACGATCATCAACGTCACCGTCTCGCCCCACCACGGCATGCCGGCGATGGCCCACACCGGGGCGGCCCGCGCCGCCGTCGAGGCGCTGACGCGCGAGTGGGCCGGGCAATGGCCGCAGCTCGCCGTGATCGCGGCCGCCATCGGCCGCTTCGACACCGAGTCTCTGCGCAAGTACCCCGAGCCGGTCTACCGCGGCGCCGCGCGGTCGGTCCCGCTGCAGCGGCTCGGGACGATGCAGGAGTTCGCCTGGCTCGTCGCGCTGCTCGCCACGCCACTCGGCCGATCGCTCAGCGGCTCCACCGTCACGCTCGACGGCGCGGCCGACAACTGGTTCGGTCCCTGGCCGCCGCCCCATCTGATGGGCGACGAGGGTGCGGTGCCGACGGAGGAGCGGAAGGCTCCCCCGTCGGCTACCTCCTAAGAGCGGCGGACGAGGCTCGAACTCGCGACATTCAGCTTGGAAGGCTGACGCTCTACCAACTGAGCTACCGCCGCACGTATGAAAGAACCGCGCTGAGCAGTCCTTCGCCGGTGACAGTTAGCACAAACGACGTCGCACTTGGCGATCTCCTCGAGCACAACCTGCCAAGGACGGTTCAGCAGGCCCTGGGAAATGTTGAAACTCTTGTCGTCGCCGACATGGTCGAACTCAAGCACGAGCGGATCGACTTCGCCGCAATCGCAGCAGGGGTGGCCGCGGAAGTATTCGATGAGGTAGGTCCAGCGCTCGAGAGCGATGGCCTGCTTGCGGGCAGCTGCCTGTTCGATGTATCGCTGCTTGTTCGCCTGGTAGTGCTCTCGGCCGTAGGCGCGGCGACACGCTCGGCAGTAGGTGTCGCGCTGAACGATCCGGCGCCGACGCCAGGCAAACTCGTCGGGCGGTTTGAACGTTTGACACTTGGAGCAACGAAGGAGCGCCACCTCGTCCACGAACACATGTTCGCATGTGTACCGGACGCTTCCGAGGGCTAGGCTGTCACCGACCACGGGGAGTGGCGCAGTCTGGTAGCGCACCCGGCTGGGGGCCGGGCGGTCGCAGGTTCAAATCCTGTCTCCCCGACTCGAGAAAGCCCTGGTTCTGCCGGGGCTCTCTTCGTTCGGCTGAGTTGCTCTGAGTTCGGCGGGGTCTAATCACCACCGGGGAGCGCCGCCGGATCAGCGAGGGGCGGTGGCACCCGCTGATGGCCGCTCGGCCGGAGCGGAGGACCCGCCGACGGCGAGCGCCGAGGCAAGGAAGGCCAGAGCGATCAGCCCAATTGTGATGCGCTTGAGCCGGATGGGGGTCACCCAGGCGAAGTGCCGGGCGGCGACGTAGACCCGCGTACCGGTGGCGGTCGCTCCCGCCGTCATCGCGCCAGCGACGCATTGCATGCACATCCCGACACAACTCTAAGCCAGGGTCCGGTCCGGGTATTGAGCGGGGCGAAGCTCAAGCATCGGGCGCCCTGCGAGAGTCCCGCCCATGACGAACCTCACCTCCTACGAGCTCGCCGACGGCATCGCCACGATCACGATGGACGACGGCAAGGTCAACGCGTTGTCGCCGGAGATGCTCGGCTCGGTCGCCGCCGACCTCGATCGCGCGGAGGCCGACGAGGCGGTCGTCGTGCTGACGGGGCGAGCGCAGACCTTCTCGGCCGGGTTCGACCTGCGCGTGGAGGGCGAGCGCTGGCCCGAGATGCTCGTCGCGGGCGCGGGCCTAGCCGAGCGCATGCTGTCGTTCCCGCTGCCGGTCGTCGTCGCCTGCAACGGCAACGCGATCGCCATGGGCGGCTTCCTCCTGCTGTCGGCGGACCATCGCGTCGGGGCCGAGGGCGACTTCCGGATCGGCCTCAACGAGGTGATGATCGGCCTCACCGTCCCGTGGTTCGGCATCGAGATCGCCCGTCACCGGCTGGCGCGTCCCTACTTCGACCGCTGCCTGGCGACCGGCGTCCTGCTCGGCCCCGACGAAGCCCGGATGGCCGGCTTCCTCGATCAGGTCGTCGACCCGGATGAGCTCACTGCGGCCGCGCGCGCGGCCGCTTCGCAGCTGATCGGCGTTGACCAGGCTGCTCACTCGGCAACGAAGCTGCGCATCCGCGAGCAGGCGATCGCCGGCGTGCGTGACGGCATCGAGCGGATCATGGGCACGGGCCGCGAATGGTGAGGAGCGGTGGCTCTGCCGCGCCTACGCCCGCTCGATCTCGAACCAGACGCGGGTGCTGCCCTCATGGACTCCCCATCGGTCGGTGAGGGTCTCGACGAGATGCAGACCCCAGCCGCCAACCTCGGTGGCCGGGCGGTCCCGGGCCACCGACACGAAGCCCGAGCCCTGGTCGACGACCTCGACGCGGATGTGGGCATCGTGGTCCGAGCGCATCTGCAGGCGCAGGTCACCCTCACCCCCGTACTTGGCCGAGTTGGTGATCAGCTTGGAGACGAGCAACTTGACATCGGGTACGAGCGACGGGCGGAGCGTCTGGCCGTACTGCTCCACGGCTCGCCGAGCGCTCCCGGGGGCGTGGGGATCACGACGGATGGCGATGTCGACGAGCTCGGTCATCACATGGGCAGGCTGTGGTCAGGTTCGGTTCTTGCGCATCGGGCGGGTTCGGAAACGCTCTCGGACGCTCGGCTAGACTCGTCGGCCGCACCTGCGGTTGTGGCGGAATTGGTAGACGCGCGGCGTTCAGGTCGCCGTGGGCTAACGCTCGTGGAGGTTCGAGTCCTCTCAACCGCATGCGAGGCGCTGGGTCAGCCGCCCGGCTGACCCAGCGCCGATTGCTACTCTGACGCGCGCTCTAGCCGCCATCGTCTAGGGGACTAGGACGCCGCCCTCTCACGGCGGTAACGCGGGTTCGAATCCCGCTGGCGGTACTCACGAAAGCCCTGCTAACCGCGGGGCTTTCGCGCGTCTGGGGGAGGGCCCCGCCGGGCCGCGACCGTGGCTACACGGGGCTATCCGCCGTTCTAGGACGGTCGCCGGCCCCAGGCGCCGACCACGGTCGGCAGCAGCAGGACGGCGTTGGCGTCGCGGATCTCCTCGCTGGCGCGCTGCTCGAGGTCATCGAGGCCGAGTTCCTCCTCGGAGGCGATGCCCTCGGCGAGGATCTGCGGAGCGAGGGAGCGCACGACGCCGCTGAGCAGCTTCGGTCCCGCCGCATCGCGCGGCTCGAGGTACACCTGCAGGCCGAGCGACGACACGTCGGCGAAACCGGCCTCGTCCAGCATGACGCCCAGGCGCGTGCCGATCGCGGGGCTCGCGCCCGCGCTGCGGAACGCGGCCTCGATCCAGGTCTTGCTGCGGGCGACGATCTCGACCGGGGGCTCTGTGCGCAGCGCCCCGACATCGAAGTCAATCGCGAGCGCCAGCCCGCCCGGCCGCAGGGCGTCGCGGTGATGGCGCAGGACGTCGTCGGCGTCGGGGAGGTGGAACAGCAGCAGCCGTGTGACGAGCGCGTCGAACGGCTGCTCGTCGAGCCAGGTGCGTGCGTCGCCCACCTCGAACGCGACGTTGTCGAGATTTGCCTCGCGTGCGCGTTTTCGGCCGACGTCAACCATCCGCTCGTCGCGGTCGACGCCGACGACCGAGCCCGTCGGCCCCACCATCTCGGCCGCTTGGAACGTGACGTGCCCGGGCCCGGCGCCGAGGTCGAGGACCCGCATGCCCGGCTCGATCCCGGCGGTCCGAAGGAGCATCGCCGTCGGTGCGGCGATCGACGCCGCCTGCGCGTCCAGCCTGGCGATCGCGTTTCCGGGGGCGTCTGGCGTTCTTATAGATCGTGACGCCAGCGCTGTTCCAGCTCAGGTGCGCTATCCGCCCCCGGGATGGATCAGCGGGTCAGCGGACGATTTACTGGACGATGACCTTGCCGGTCATGCCGGAGTGGATCGTGCAGCGGTACCTGAAGGTGCCGCGCTTGGTGAACCGGTGCTTGTAGGTGCCGTTGACCTTCAGCGCGGAGCCAAAGCTCCCGAACTTCACGTTGTGGGGGCTGTTGCCAACCCAGTTCCAGGTCACGGTGTTGCCCTTGTTGATCGTGACGATCTTGGCCTTGAAGACGTCGTCGGCGACCCGGACGGTCTTGTTGGCGGCCAGCGCGGGGGCGGCAAGGCCCACCGACACGGCGGCCACGGCGAGGGTGGAGAGGATCTTGTTCATGGGGCCCTCACGCTAGCCGCGCACGGCGCGTTTAACCAGGTCAGGTGGTGGCCAGGGCCTCGGAGGCCTCGGCCTCGGCCTCGGCGAACGAGATCATGCGGCCCCGCTCCTCGTCCCAGAGCTTGAGCCGCGTGGCCCGGAGCGCGTCGGGGATAGTCAGCGTCGGCACGTCGCGGAAGAGCTCGAGATCCTCGTGCGCGCGCTGCAGGTTGTAGTTCGGCACGCGCGCGCTCAGGTGATGAACGTGGTGGTAGCCGATGTTGCCGCTGAAGAACTGCAGCACCCGGGGGAGCCGCAGGAACGAGCTTCCGCGGATCGCGGCGTCGGCGTAGTCCCAGTTGTCGCCCGTCTCCCAGTAGGCGTCTTCGAATTGATGCTGGACGTAGAAGAGGAAGATGCCGGTCGAGCCCGCGATCCAGGCGGCGGGAAGCTGGATGGCCAGGAACTCGAGCGGCCCCAGCAGCCAGCACGCCAGGCCGACGAGCAGGGCGAGTGCGATGTTCGTGCGGATGATGGCCCGGCGGATCCGGGGGCGCGCGTCCTTGGGGACCAGCCGCGGCCCGATGAAGAACGAGACGAGCGGACCGAGCCCGAACATCACGGCCGGGTGGCGGTAGGACCGGTACAGGCGCTGATCGCGCGGCGACTTCGCTCGGTACTCGGCGACGGTGAGCATGGGGACGTCACCGGTGCCGCGACGCTCGAGATCGCCCGCGGTGGCGTGGTGGACAGCGTGGCTGTGTCCCCAGCTCTCGAACGGCATGAAGAGCATCAGGCCCAACACGCGCCCCCACCAGGTGTTCGCTCTCTTGGTCGGCCACAGCGACCCGTGCGTGCAGTCGTGGAACAGGATGAAGGTCCGCAGCAGGAAGCCCGCCGTCAGCGGCGCGAGCGCCAGCGTCAGCAGCACGCTGACGTCGAGCAGCTCATACATCGCCACCATCAGCGCGACGTACGGGACGACCGACGTGGCGACGTCCAGCCAGGATCGGCTGAGGCGCGGCTTAGCGTAGGGCCGGATCAGATCCTTCCACGGCGCTCGCTGGTTGCCAGCGACCGGCTGTCCTGCCACGGCTGCGTTCACTCCGGCCTGCCCCTTCGGGTGTTCGTTCTGAAGTTTCCGGGCGCCGACCGGCGCTGCGGGCGGCAAATGCTAGCGCGCAGAAACGGCGCTCACACCACTGATCTGCGAGCCGTCATGTCGACATCGGCGATCTCAACGAGCCCGTAGTGGCGGCGCAGCTCGTCTTCCATGCCGGGGGTTACCGCCGGAGGCGCGGTGAAGAGCACCGGGGCGCGCTCGATCCGCTCGCGCGACCACGGCAACGCGAGGCGCCCGTCCCACGCGGTGACGTCGGCGGCGGGGGCCAGGACGAAGCGCGTCGAGTACCGGGCCAGGCGGATCAGGTACCACGCCGCAGCCTTGGCGTGGTCCTCGTAGACGGCGGCCAGGTTGCCGATGCGCACCCCGCTGCAGTCGTCGACCCGCCAGTCGGCGGCGCCGCTGGGCAGCTCGGAGGGGCGCGGGGCGGCTCGCGGCATACGCCACGAGTTCGCCGCCGAGGTCTCTAGCCCTGCGACGCTCCGGGCTCCCAGAGCGGCTCGGCGCCGGTTGCCGCGTGGTTGGCGCCGCGGCTGAGGATGAACAGCAGGTCCGACAGCCGGTTGAGGTAGCGGAGTACCTCGGGGTTGCCGTCCTCCACGGCCAGCGCTCGCCGTTCCGCCCGGCGGCAGACCGTGCGGCAGACGTGCAGATGGGCGGCGCCGGTCGTTCCCCCCGGGAGCACGAACGACTTGAGGTTGGGCAGCGTGGCGTTGACCTCGTCGCAGGCGGCCTCCAACCACGATGTCTGCTCGGGCGCGACGCGCAGCCGCTCCCGGTCGCCCCCGTCGGGCACCGACAGGTCCGCGCCACAGTCGAACAGGTCGTTCTGGATCCGCGCGAGCCACGCCGAATACTGCTCGGGAAGCTCGCCGACTGCGAGCGCGACGCCGACGTGCGCGTTGAGCTCGTCGATTGCCCCGTAGGCCTCGATCCGGGGGTGCGTCTTGGGTACCCGGCTCATGTCGCCGAGGTGCGTCTCGCCATCGTCGCCCAAGCGGGTGTAGATGCGGGTCAGGTTCACGGTCATCGGCTGGACTCCGACGCTACCATTGCCGGCGACAACGGTCGGTGGTGAAGGGAAGTCGGTGAAAAACCGGCGCGGACCCGCCACTGTGACCGGGGATGTCCATCACAGCGCCGTCAGGCGCAGCCACTGAGACCGCATCGCGGCTTGGGAAGGCGTGGTGGAAAGGCCCGGAAGCCAGGAGACCTCGCTCCGACCACAAAGCCGACAACCCTCGAGGAAGGGGTGGCTCATATGCCTATTCGTCTCATTGGTCTCCTGTGCGGGACCGCTTTGCTCATGTCTGCGCCGGGCGCGCTCGCCGCAGATCCCTTCGACGTCAGCATTCGCGTCGAAGGCAAGGCCAGGACGTTGGTCAAGGAGCGCAAGGTCACGCTGGCCGACGCGCCCATCATCAAGGACGGCAACCCCGAGCACTCGTGCAACGGGCAGGCCGCGATCGGCGCCCTCCAGGCCGGGACCGGCGGCGACTGGACGGGCAGCTGGTTCGAGGGCCTCGGTTACACCGCCGACGAAATCAAGGGCGTCAACCCGTCGCCGGCCTACTTCGAGCTGTGGGTCAACCACAAGCTCTCGTCGACCGGGCTGTGCGACGCCGACCTAGAGCGCGGCGACGACGTTCTGATGTTCGTGCAGGACTGCGAGTACGTCCCCGCGCTCGAAGGCTGCCGGTCGCCGGTGACGCCGCTCGGCGTCCGCGTGGCCAAGATCATCAAGCGCAACACCGTGCGGACGATCCGGATCGTCGACTACGCCGCGAACGGCAGGACGACCCCCGAGCCTGGCGCGACCGTGTTCGTCAACGGCAAGAAGCTCGGCCGGACCAACAGGCAGGGTGAGATCAGGGTCAAGGGCACCAAGCTCGGCGTCGCCACGATCTACGCGAAGGACACGGGCCACGCGCGGTCTGAGACCGCGCGCGTGCGGATCGTCCAGTAGGACAGTGGTTCGCGCAGCGCTTGCGCTAGCGGGCGTGATCGCGGTGGTCGCTCCGGTGACCGCCGCGGTCGCGGCGCCACGCGTGAAGGTGATGGTGGTCGGCCGCTCCGACCTGCTGCTGGCGCCGCGGACGGTTGACGCCCGCGGGGTCTACGTCCGTGCGTCGGGCAAGCGCTGCGCCGCCGGGGCGGGAACTCCCTTGGCCGCGCTGGCGGGAGCGCGCCGGGCGGGCGGTCCGTCGTTTGCGGTTCGCGACTACGGCGGCTCGTGCTCGGGCCGGGCGCGCGATGGGGGCGCGCTGTTCGTCACCCGGGTCGGCCCGAATCGCAACCGCGGCCGCAACGGCTGGACCTACAAGGTCGGCGCGCGAGCGGGGACCGCCGGCGCCGGCGATCCCTCGGGTCCGTTCGGCCGCGGGCTGCTGCGTCCCGGGGTGAGGGTGACGTGGTTCTGGTGTCGGCTGTCGCAGCGTGGCGGCTGCCAGCGCACGCTGGCGGTAGCGAGCGCCGGTCGCGTCGCGCGCGGAGGCCGGCTTCGGGTCGTGGTGCGCGGCTACGACGACTTCGGCAACGCACGCCGGATCCGGGGCGCCCGCGTCTCACTCGGCGGGCGCTCCGCGACTAGCGGACGGGGCGGTGTCGCCTTGCTGCGCGCGCCGTCGCGCGGGGCGCGCGCGCGGCTGACCGCGACCAAGCGCGGCCTGGTTCGCGCCTTCGACCGGCAGGTGCGCATCGGATGATGACGCGCGCCCTGCTGGCTGCCGCGCTGGCGGCGCTTGTCGCCGGTTGCGGCGTGGGCGCGGGCGACAGCGTGGGTGGCGTGTCGCTGGTGGTCACGCGCGACTTCGGCGGGACCGACCTGAAGGGCTCGCCTGTCGATGTCGCCGCGCCAGGAGGGGAGACGGCCATGCGCGCCCTCCAACGACGCTTCGGCGTCAAGACCCGTTACGGCGGCGGCTTCGTGCAGAGCATCGATGGCGTCGCGGGCGGCCGGCGCGGCGGGCGGCCGTTCGACTGGTTCTACTACGTCAACGGCGTCGAGGCTGACCGCGGCGCGGCGAGCACCAAGTTGCACCGCGGCGACGTCGTCTGGTGGGACCACCACGACTGGGGCGCCGCGAACCGCATCCCCGCGATCGTGGGCGCTTTCCCCGAGCCGTTCGACCACGGCATCGACGGCGAGCGGCTCCCTGCGCGGATCGAGTGCGCGGAGGGGGCCGAAGAGGCCTGCGGGGTGGTGCAGGACAAGCTCGCTGACGCCGGGGTGATCGCGGGCGAGGCCGCGCTGGCCACCCGCGGCGGGGAGGCTCTGCTTCGCGTCGTGGTGGGACCGTGGCCCGAGGTGCGCACCGATTTCACGCTGCGGCTGATCGCCAAGGGCCCGGGCGCCAGCGGCGTCTACGCCGTGCCGTCCGAGGACGGTCGGACGATCGACGTGCTGGACCCGAGCGGGAACGTCGCGCGAACGCTGGGTCCTGGCACGGGTCTGATCGCCGCGAGCGCGACCGAGAACGCGCCACCGGTCTGGATGGTCACCGGCACCGACGAGGCCGGGCTCGCGATGGCAGCGCGATCGCTGACCACCGATGCCCTGCGCGGCAAGTTCGCCGTCGCCCTGCAAGACGATCGCCCCATCCCACTGCCGCAGGTGGGACTCGCGCCGTGATCTACGCGCGCCGCGCGAGCCCCCTGCACGCCGCCCGCCCGGTCGTGGGCGTGGCGTGGTGCGCGGCGCTCGTCGTCGCCGCGCTGGTCGTCGACCATCCGCTCGTCCTTGCCGCGCTGCTGGTCGCTGTCGTAGCGTCGGGTCTCGCCGCGCGCGTCGGTGATCGGCTGGCGGGCGCCGCGCGCATCGCTGTGCCGATCGGCGTCATGTGGCTGCTCATCGAGCCGCTGGTGCTGCGCGACGGCCTGACGGTGATCGCCCGGTTGGGCGAGCTGCCGCCGTTCGGCCGCCTCGACATCACCCTGGAGGCGACGGTGGCCGGCGCGATCTTCGGCCTGCGCGCCGTGGTCGTGATCATGGCCTTCGGCCTCTACGCCGCGGCCGTCGATCCCGACGAGGTCCTGCGCCTGTTTCGCCGTCGGGGCCTGCGCTCGGCGCTGACCGTGACGGTCGCGACGCGGATGGTCGGCGTCCTCGAGCGCGACGCGCGACGGATGGCTGATGGGCAGCGCTGCCGTGGCACGGGCGAGGCGTCGCGGCTGGCGGTGGTCAGGACAGTGGCGGGTGGGGCGCTTGAACGGGCGCTCGATGTCTCGGCGGCGCTGGAGCTGCGCGGCTACGGCGCGCGGCGGCCCGGCGATCACCGCCGGCGCTCGCCTGCATGGTCGCGCCACGACCTCGCGTTCGCGGCGTCGGCCGTTGCGGTCATCGCGCTAGTCGTCTTGGGCGAGATCAGTGGCGCCACGGCGTTCGAGTGGAACCCGCGGCTCGACGCTGCTGGCCTCGCTGAGGCCGGTCCGCTGTCGGCGGCGCTGCTGCTCGTGATGCTCGTCCCGTTCCTCGACCGGCGGGGCATCGCGCGATGAGCCTCGTCTCGCTCTCCGGCGTGACCTACACCTACCCCGGCGCTTCGGGGGCGGCTCTGCGTGACGTCGCGCTCGAGGTCGAGGCCGGCGAGTTCGTCGTCGTCGCCGGGCTGTCGGGCTCGGGCAAGTCGACGCTGGTCCGGATCCTCAGTGGGTTGGCCCCGCACACCCTCGGCGGCACGTTCGGCGGGCGCGCCGTGGTGGCGGGGATGGACACCCGCGAGCATGGCCCCGGCGAGCTCGCCGTCGCGGTCGGGACGCTGCTGCAGGATCCGGAGACGCAGACCGTGATGGGGACCGTTCGCGCCGAGCTGGCCTTCCCGCTCGAGAACCAGGGCGAGCCCCCGGGCGCCGTCGCTCGCGGTGTGGAGGAGGTGGCGCTGGCGCTCGGCATCGCGCCCCTGCTCGATCGCTCGACAGCGCAGCTCTCGGGCGGCGAGCTGCAACGCGTCGCGCTCGGCGCGGCGCTGGCGGGGCATCCGCAGCTCGTCGTTCTCGACGAGCCGACCTCGCAGCTCGATCCCGTGGCCGGCGACGAGCTCATCTGGTTGCTGCGGCGCCTCAACGAGGAGTGGGGGACCACGGTCGTTCTTGTCGAGCACCGTCTGGAGCGATGCCTGGCTGCCGCTGATCGCGTGTTGGCCTTCGCCGGCGGCGAGGTCGCGTTCGATGGCGCGCCATCGCCCTTCCTCGACTGGGCGCTGGCGGCCGCGCCGCCGCTGGCCACTCCGGGCGCCCGCCTCTTCGCCCTCGCCGGACTGTCGCCCTCGCCAGCGGGCGTGAAAGCAGCCCGCGCGGCCCTCGCCACCGCCCACCTTGACGCATCGAGTGGAGTGTTGACCACCCATACGGTGGTCAACACTCCACTCGATGGGGAGGTGCTGCGGTTCAAGCGGGTGTGGCACGAGCTAGCGGGCGGACGGACGATCCTGCGCGACGTCGACCTGCGCTTCGCTCCCGGCGAGCGGATCGCGTTGATGGGGCGAAACGGCGCTGGCAAGTCGACGCTGCTGCGCCACGCCAAGGGCTTGCTGGAGCCCACGCGGGGCAAGGTGCGCGTCGGCGGACCGGTCGCGCTGCTGCTGCAACATCCCGGCGACCTGCTGTTCGCCGATCGCGTCGCCGACGAGCTTCCCCCGCAGGCGCTTGCTGCGGCCGGCCTGACCGCGCTGCGAGAACGCCACCCGCGCGACCTCTCCGGCGGTGAGCGCCAGCGCCTCGCTCTCGCGGTGGCGACCCACGGCGCGCAAACACCGGCGGTCGTCTGCCTCGACGAGCCCACCCGCGGGATGGACCGCGCACGCAAGGCCGATCTCGCCGAAGAGATCGATCGCCTCGCGGCCGAGGGCGCCGCGGTCCTGGTAGCTACGCACGATCCCGAGTTCGCCGTCGCTTTCGCCGACCGCGTGATCCTGCTCGGAGACGGGATCGTCCTGGCCGACGGCACCCCCGAGGAGGTACTCGCTGGCGGCTGGTACTTCGCCACCGAGGTCGCGCGCATCACCCGCGGCGCCGCGCTGACCGCCGAGGACGGGGCGCAGACCCTCGCGAATATTAAGGGGTCTGACCCCTTAATGAGGAATATTAAGGGGTCTGACCCCTTAATGAGGGTGGTTGAGGCATGAGCTGGGGGCTGGCCAGCCTGCTGCTGCTGAGCGCCGCGCTCGCGGTGGGGTTCGCGTGGTACGAGCGCACGCAGCCGTCGGCGAGGCTGTTGTCGGTGGTCGGCACGTTGGCCGCGCTGGCGATCCTCGGGCGCATCGCCTTCGCTCCGATCCCCAACGTCAAGCCCACGACCGACATCATCCTGATCGCCGGCTTCGCGCTGGGCGGGGCTCCCGGCTTCGCTGTTGGCGCCGTCACGGCGCTGGGGTCGAACATGTTCTTTGGTCAGGGACCGTGGACGCCGTGGCAGATGGCCGCCTGGGGACTGATCGGGATGCTCGGCGCGCTGCTGGCCCGGGCGACGCGTCACGAGGTCCGGCGCATCCCGATGGCGCTGGCCTGCGCCGCTGCGGGGCTGCTCTTCGGCGTCATCCTTGACGTCTCGACCTGGACCGTCGGGTCGGGCGGCCACACCCTGGAGGAGCTGATCGCGATCTCGAGCCTGTCGCTGCCGTTCAACCTCGCCCATGCGGTGGGCAACTTCGTCTTTTTCCTGGCCTTCGGGCCGGCGCTCATCCGCTCGGTCGAGCGCTGCCGGACGCGCTTCGCCATCACCTGGCAGCCCGCGCTGCCGGCCGTACTCGCCGCGCTGCTGGCCGCCGGCGCGCTCGCTGCGCCAAGCGCGGACGCGGCGACGCCGGCCGAGCGCGGCATCGCCTACCTCCAGCAGTCCCGCAACTCAGACGGGGGCTGGGGCGGCGCCCCCGGCCAGGCGTCCAACGGCCTGCACACCGCCTGGGCGCTGTACGCGCTGGCCGCGGCTGGCACGCCGGCCGACGCCAGCGACCTGCTCGTCCGCCGGCTGGGCGACGGGCGCTTCGCCGGTGATGTCCTGCGCACCGTGCTCGCCCTGCGGGCATCGGGCGCGGACCCGCGTGACGCCGGCGGCCGCGACCTGGTCGCCGAGCTGCTCGCCCGCCAGAAGCCCAGCGGGACTCTCGGGGGTTACACGAGCTTCACCGCCTACCTCGTGCTGGCCCTGGCCGCCAGCGGCGAGCAGCGCGGCCTGCGGGAGGCGGCCAGCTGGGTCGCCGGGCAGGCCAACCGCGACGGCGGCTTCACGGTCTTCCAGCGCGGCGGGCCCAGCAACGCCGACGACACGGGCTACGCGATCGAGGCGCTCGTTGCGGCGGGCCGGCGCGGCACGCGGACGGTCCGCCGGGCCGCGGCCTACCTGCGGCGCATCCAACGCGCCGATGGCGGCTACGCGCTGACCCGCGGCGCTCCCACCAACGCCCAGTCCACCGCTTTCGCCGTCCTCGGCCTGGCCGCCGCCGGCGTCAACCCGGCGGAGGTCCGCCGCAACGGGCGCTCGCCGCTGGGCTACCTGCGAGGCCTCCAGGACGCCGACGGCAGCTTCCGCTACTCGAGGACCAGCCGGCAGACGCCGGTCTGGGTGACCGCGCAGGTCGTGCTCGCCCTGCTCGAGCGCCCACTCCCGGTGGTCGCCCAGCCGGCGGCCACCGCGCAGCCACGAGCCGGATGGGGAATGGGCGAGGCCGCCATGGGCCTTCTCGGCCTCCTAGCCACTAGGCTCCGCGCCCTTCTATGACCGTTGGTGTTCCCAAGGAAAGCGCGCAGGGCGAGCGGCGGGTCGCGATGGTCCCCGAGGTCGTGCGCAAGCTGGTCGCCAAGGGTCTCGAGGTGCGGGTCGAAGCCGGCGCGGGCGTGCAGGCTCTCATCCCCGACAGCGCGTACGAGGAGGCCGGCGCGACGCTGAGCTCCGACGTGTGGTCAGCAGACGTCGTCGTCAAGGTCAACCCGCCCAGCGCGGAGGAGATCGGCAAGCTCCAGCGCGACGGGATCCTCGTCGGGTTCCTGGCCCCGCGCACGCAGCCCGAAACTATCGAGCAGCTCAAGTCGGCGGGGGTGACCGCCTTCGCCATGGAGGCGATTCCGCGCATCAGCCGCGCCCAGGCGATGGACGCGCTCTCCTCGCAGGCCAATGTCGGCGGTTACAAGGCCGTTCTGCTCGCCGCCGAGCAGTCCACCCGCTTCTTCCCGATGCTGATGACCGCCGCGGGCACGATCCCGCCGGCCAAGGTGCTCGTGCTCGGCGTCGGCGTCGCCGGCCTGCAGGCGCTCGCGACCGCCAAGCGTCTCGGCGCTCAGACAACGGGCTACGACGTCCGCCCCGAGGTCGCCGAGCAGGTTCAGTCGCTGGGCGCGAAGTGGCTCGATCTCGGCATCGAGGCCGCGGGCGAGGGCGGCTACGCCCGGGACCTGACCGACGAGGAGAAGACCCAGCAGCAGCAGGCGCTCACCGACGCCACCAAGACCTTCGACGTCGTTATCACCACGGCGCTCGTTCCCGGCCGGCCCGCGCCGCGCCTGGTCACCGCCGAGGCGGTCGAGGGCATGAAAGCCGGCAGCGTGATTGTCGATCTCGCCGGCGAGGCGGGCGGCAACTGCGAGCTGACCGAGCCCGGGCAGGTGGTCGTCAAGCACGACGTCACGATCGCCAGCCCGCTGAACCTCCCGGCGACCATGCCCGAGCACTCCAGCGCCCTTTACGCCCGCAATGTCCAAGCGCTGCTCGAGCTGTTCCTCGACGAGGAGGGCAACCTCACGCTGGACTTCGACGACGAGGTCGTCGCCGGCGCCTGCGTCACCCGCGAGAAGGCCGAGGCCCCCGCCTGATGCTGCTGACCAACCTCGCCATCCTCGTTCTCTCGGGTTTCGTCGGCTTCGTCGTTATCTCGAAGGTGCCCAACACGCTGCACACCCCGCTGATGTCGGGCACCAACGCGATCCACGGGGTCGTCGTGCTCGCCGGCCTGGTCGTCCTGGGCTTCGCCGGCGACGGCACGTTCAACAAGGTGATCCTCTTCGTCGCGATCGCCTTCGGCACGATCAACGTCGTCGGCGGCTTCCTGGTCACCGACCGCATGCTCGAGATGTTCAAGGGCAAGAAGCCGAAGACCACGGCCGAGATCGAAGCGGAGGCGTCGGAGTGATCGCCGCCGTTGACGGTGACGTCGTCACCGCGCTTTACATCGTGGCCTTCGGCCTGATCATCTACGGCCTGATGGGCCTGACCGGGCCGCGCACCGCGGTCCGCGGCAACCGCATCGCCGCTGTCGGCATGGCTGTCGCCGTCGTCGCCACGCTGCTCATCGACGACGACAAGCACTGGGGCATCATCGTCGCCGGCATCGCCGTCGGCACGGCGATCGGCATCCCGTCGGCGCTGAAGGTCCGTATGACCGCGATGCCGCAGATGGTCGCGCTGTTCAACGGCGTTGGCGGCGGCGCGATCGCCCTCATCGCCTGGGCCGAGTTCCGCCACACCCACGCGTGGGCCGACGAGCCGACCTACATCCCGGTCTTCGAGCTGTTCGCCGCGATCGTCGGCTCGATCTCCTTCTGGGGTTCGAACATCGCCTTCGGCAAGCTCCAGGAGATCCTGCCGGGGCGGCCGATCACCATCGGCAAGGCCCAGTCGGCGCTCAACGCGCTGCTGCTGCTGATCGCCGTGATCGTCTCGGCGCTGATCGTCGCGGGCGAGGTCGACTCCGAGCTGATCTTCATCGTCGGCGTGCTCGTCACGTCGGCGATCCTCGGCAACTTCGTCGTGCTGCCGATCGGCGGCGCCGACATGCCGGTCGTCATCAGCCTGCTCAACGCGTTCACCGGCCTGAGCGCCGCCGCCACCGGCGTCGCGCTGAGCAACTACGCGCTGATCGTCGCCGGCATGATCGTGGGCGCCTCCGGCACGATCCTCACCAAGCTGATGGCCGAGGCGATGAACCGGTCGATCCCGAGCATCATCGCGGGCGGCTTCGGCGGCGTCGTGACGCAGGGCGGCACCGCCGACGACGGCACCGAGAAGACCGTCCGCTCAACCAGCGCCGCCGACGCGGCGATCCAGATGACCTACGCCAACCGGGTGGTCATCGTGCCGGGCTACGGCATGGCCGTCGCCCAGGCGCAGCACTCGGTGCGCGAGATGACCAAGCTGCTGGAGGCCAAGGGCATCGAGGTGGCGTTCGCCATCCATCCCGTCGCGGGCCGCATGCCCGGCCACATGAACGTCCTGCTCGCCGAGGCCGACGTGCCCTACGAGCAGCTCAAGGAGATGGACGACGCCAACCAGGAGTTCGGGCGCACCGACGTCTCGCTCGTCATCGGGGCCAACGACGTGACGAACCCGGACGCGCGGACGAAATCGGACTCGCCGATCTACGGCATGCCGATCCTCAACGTCGACGAGTCCGCGTCGGTCATCGTCCTGAAGCGCTCGATGAGCTCCGGTTTCGCCGGCATCGACAACCCGCTGTTCTACAACGACAAGACGGCGATGCTCTTCGGCGACGCCAAGTCGTCGGTCAACGACATCACCGAGGAGCTCAAGGCGCTGTAGGACGTACAGCTTTCCTAGGGCGAAAGTTGCGCAGTTGTGGCCCGCCGCGCCGGAGATGATGAGGTTTCGGCGTAGATGCGCCCTCGATGGACAGGAATCCGTTCGAGGAACACCGCGCGGCCGACCGCCGCAGCGAGTATGGCGCGATGATGCTCGCCGCCCTGGCCACCGCCCAGCGTCCGCTGTCGGTCGACGACCTCGTGTCGGTCGTCGGCCCGGAGGGAGCACGTCTCGCAGACGTCGCCGACTGGCTCGCCACGGCCCGGCAGAGCGGCATGCTGCGCGATCAGGGTTTCGAGGATCTCGGGGAAGGCCTGCCGCAGGGCCCGCGGCGGTTTTCCCTGGCCGAGACGGCGCTCGCGGTGCTCGAGGTGGACTGGCGCTATCACGACCGCAGCAGCGGCGCCATGCTCGCTTGACGGACGGGGGATCATGCAGGCATGACCGCGCTGCCTCTGGTAGCCGAGGCGGGCATCGCCGCCCTGTTGGTCCTCTCGATGCGCCGCGCCTTCTTCGGGCCGGCGCCGCCGCGCGCCGACAGTGTGGCCGCGGCCGCCTGGATGCTGTCGGCCGTCGTCCTTCTGGGCACGGCGCTGGCCGTGCCGGGCGAAGGGTTCTGGCGCCTGGCGCTGACCGTCGGCGGCGTCGAGGCCGCCTGTGCCGCCGGCTGGTGGCTGCGTAGCCACGAGGAGGGCGGGGAGGAGGCTCGGGAGGATCCCGGCGTCCTGCCGACCGACTGGGACGAGTTCGATCGCCTGCGGGGCGGCTGGAAGCGCCCCCGCGAACCCGTCGCCTAGTGTCGCGATCCAAAGATTCGCACGCAGGCCGAATTTCCGAATCGCGACACTAGCTACCGCAGATCCTTCGTGAAGTACCTGCCGCCGTCGGTCATGCCCGCGGCGACGTAGACCCCGTGCGCTCGTGTGCGGGCGTAGCCCGACTCGAGCGCCAGGCGGTGACAGCCTCGCTCGCGAGCGCGCCGCTCGGCTTCGGCCAGCAGCGCCCGCCCGGCCCCGGCGCCGCGGGCCCGCTCGTTGACGATGAGGTCGGGCACCCAGGCCTCGAGAGCGGGTTGATTGAGCCGGCGGCGGTAGTGCAGCGAGACGAACCCGATCGCGGCGCCGCGATCGTCCAGCGCGATGAGGTGATCGGCGCCCGCGTCGCCGAGATCGGCCATGAAGGCCGTGCGACACGCGTCAGAGGTCCTGTCGCCGACGGCCGGACGGCCGAGCTCGGCCAGCAGCCCGCACACGGCGCGGAAGTCCTCGGCGGTGACGGGGCGGACCTGCATGGGCGGCGACGGTAGCGGCTGCAAGACTGCGCGCCCATGCTGTCCCGAGCAGACGCCGTCGCCGCCCTCGCCTCCGACCAGTTCGACGTGGTGGTCGTCGGCGGCGGCATCACCGGGGCAGGGGTCGCGCTCGATGCGGCGACCCGCGGCTACAGCGTCGCGCTGGTCGAGCGCAGCGACTTCGCGGCCGGCACCTCGAGCCGGTCGAGCAAGCTGGTGCACGGCGGACTTCGCTACCTGCAGAACTTCGACCTGGGGCTGGTCCGCGAGGCCCTGCTCGAGCGCCAGATCCTCACCCACCTCGCTCCGCACCTCGTACGGCCGCTGCCGCTGGTCGTCGCGGCATTCGACGACGCCAAGCTCGACCGGCTCCTGGGCGTCGGGTTGAACCTCTACGACGTCATGGCGGTGGAGCGGCTGCGGGGCCGGCGCGGCCGCAAAGGCGATGCGGGCGACGAGCTGTGGAGCCCGGACCGCCACCGGATCATCGACGGGGACGAGGTCGTCGAACTGGTGCCGGCGCTCGCTGAGCGCGCGCCTTCATCGGGCTATCTGTTCTACGACTGCCAGACCGACGACAGCCGGTTGGTGCTGACCGTGCTGGCCGAGGCGGAGCGCTTCGGAGCGGTCTGCGCCAACCGCCTCGGGGTCACCGACCTGGTCCTCGAGGCCGGGTTGGCGCGCGGCGTCCGCGTCCGCGACGAGGTGTCGGGCGAAGAGCTCGTCGTGCGCGCCGACAACGTCATCAACGCCACCGGGGTCTGGGCCGATCAGATCCGGCCCGAGGAGCTCCATGACGAGGCCGAGGTGCCCCGGATCCGCCCGAGCCGTGGCACGCACATCACGCTCTCGCCCGAGTCGGTGCCTTTGACGGGAGCCGGGGCGATCGTCCCCGCCGGCGGCGGCCGCTCGATCTTCGCCCTGCCCTGGCTGGGCCGGACGCTGATCGGGACAACCGACGTCGACTACGACCCCGACGCGCCGCTCGAGCACGTTCCGCCGTCCGAGGAGGACGTCGCCTACCTGCTCGACGCGACCAACGCCTACTTCGCCACCGAGCTCGGGATCGGCGACGTCACGGGCGCCTATGCGGGCGTTCGGCCGCTGATCTCGACCGGCGACCCGAAGAAGTCGGTAGACATCTCGCGCAAGGCCGAGCTCTACGAGACGTCGAGTGGGATGATCACCATCACCGGCGGCAAGCTGACGACGTTCCGGAGGATGGCCAAGATGACCGTCGATCGCCTCGTCGAGCGCGACGCCCGCGAGGCGCCGTGCCGGACCCACGAGATCCCGCTGGGGCAGCCCGTCGAGCCCGACGAGCTGCCGCGCGTCGAAGGTGTTCGTGACGACGCCTATGGCCGCCTGGCCGCCCGCTACGGCCACTCGGCCCGCGAGGTCCTGGCGATCGCCGCGGAGCGGGGCGAGCTCGCCCAGCCGATCGTCGAGGACCTTCCTGACCTGCTAGCAGAGGCGGTATACGCCGCGCGTAGCGAGCAGGCCCTCACCCTGGCCGACGTGCTGCTGCGGCGCACCCGTCTCGGCCTGCTCGCGGGTCGCGAGCTGCTGGCCGGCGAGGCCGTCGGCCGGGTGGCCGCCGCCACGGGCGCGGAGCTCGGCTGGAACGCCGATCGCGTCGAGCAGGAGAGCGAGCGATTCCGGGCCGAGGCGGCGGCCGAGGGGATCGCGCCGTAACGGCTCGTAGCCTTCCCGCTGTGCCCCGGATCCAGCTCGCAGCCCTTCTCTCCGTCTTCGCGTTCGTCGCCGCTCTGCCCGCCGGCGCCCAGGCGGGGTTCTTCGGCGGCGAGACGATCGACGGACCCAGCGCCGACGTGGCCCGCCTGGGTGGGGTCGACGTCGCGCGGGACGGGACGGCGACGGTGGTCTACCTCAAGCGGGTGGCCGGCATCGACCACGTCTTCGCGGCGCGGATGGCCGACGGCGTCTGGAAGGCGCCCGAGCGCCTCGACGGCGCGCTGGCGCTGCCGAGCAGCGATCTGGTCGTCGCGGTGGCCAATCGCGGAGCCACGCTGGTCGCCTTCGTCAACAACGGCCAGCTCTACACGGTCGTGCGCCGAGCGCGGGACGCCGCCTGGCCCGCCCCTGCCGCCCTCGGCGGCGGCTCGGCGGCGACGCCATCGATTGACCTGTCGACTAATGGCGTCGGCTACGTCGTGTGGACGCGTAACGGCGATGTCCTCGGCGCGCTGCTCGGCCGGGCCGACGCCGCGTTCACGCCGCTGTCCGCGCCGCTGGACATCGCTCCTGCTGCGGAGGCCGGGACCGGGACGGGCCGCCCGCGTGTCGCCACGTCCGCCGACGGCACCGCGCTGGTGGCGTGGGGCGAGTCCGGCCGCGTCTACGCCCGGCGCCTGCTGCGCAACGCGCTGTCGGCGTTCCCGCAGGACGTCAGCGTGGCCGACCTCGGCGGCCACCGCGGCGGAATCGCCGACCAGCCCGAGGTCGATATCGCCGACGATTCGAGCTTCGCCTGGGTCACGTTCCGCCAGGCCTTCGACGACGGCGCCACGACGCGGGTCCTGGCTCGGCGCCTGGTCGGCTCAGCGTTCGACCCGCCAGCTGACATCGGCGCGGGGGTCTTCGGGGGCGAGGCGGCCGCCGCTCCTGCCGTCGACGTCGCCGGCAGCGGTGACGCCGTCTTCGCCAACGAGTCGACGACCTCGCACACGCCATTCGCCGCGCTGAACTACGTCGACCTGCTGGGCGCGCCGTTCGCGCTGAGCGCTCAGAACACCGTCGCCTCCGAGCCGGCGGTGGCGATCGGCGAAACCTCCCAGGCGGTGGCCGCCTGGTTCGACACGGACTCCGGCGTCCCGGCGGTCAACGCCCGCAGCTTCAAGTTCGGCAAGCCCGCCGACGCGGAGACCCCGCTGGTGGACCTGAGCCTGGGCGCTGTTGACGCGGCAGCGGGCCTCGATACGGCGGCGGATCGATACGGCGACGTGGCCATCGCCTTCGTCCAGGGCGTGGGCGCCGGCCGGCGGATCATGGCCGCGACGTGGGACCGCCCGCCGGTCAACCTCATCCAGACCACCACCTACCGCTGGCGCGACAACCGGCCGATCCGCTGGGCGCCGATCTCCGAGCCATGGGGCGACATAACCTGGACGGTCCTCGTCGATGATAAGCCGCTGGGGACGACCACCGCGAACAGCTTCCCGATCGCGGGCCGCGTCGCGGACGGCCCTCACCGCTGGACACTGGTGGCCACCGACCGCCGCGGGCAGCAGCGCACCGCCGGTCCGCGCTCGCTGCGCATCGACAGCTCCGGGCCGCGGCTGACGGTCGCCGTTCGGGGCTCGCGCTCGGCCGGCGCCACGGTGCGCTTCGTGTCCCGTGCCCGCGACCGCTATTCGGGCGTCCGGCGTGTCAAGGTCGACTTCGGCGACGGCAGCCCTGCCGCGTCAGGGCGCGACGTGCGCCATCGCTTCGCCGCCGGCACGCACACCGTCCGGGTCACCGCGACCGACAGGGCCCGCAACACCACCACCGTCACCCGGCGGTTGACGATCGGCGGATGAGCAGCGGCTTCTTGCCGTTGGCGGAAGCGGGCCCGCTCATCGCGGCCTCCGAGCTCATCGACTCGCTGGACCTGAGCGCGCGGGCGACAATCGAAGGGCGCCCGCGACTGGTCGCCGCGATGATCGGCTCGGCCGACGGTCGCGCGGCCGTGCAGGGCCGATCGGTGGGCCTTGGCCACCCCGACGACCGCGCGCTCCTGCGCGGCCTGCGCGAGGGCGCGGATGCCGTCGTGGTCGGCGCCGCGACCGTGCGGGCCGAGCACTACGCCAACCTGTTCGACGGCCCGGAGCGACCGCTGATAGCGATCGTCACCCGCAGTGGCGACATTCCCTGGGAGGTGGGCCTGTTCACCGAGCCAGACGCCCGGGTGGCGATCTTCAGCGACGCGCCGGTCGAGGCGCCGGACGGCATCGCCGCACAGGTCGACGTGCGCGGTTCGGCAGCCCCCGCAGCGGTCCTGGCCGACCTCGGCTCGCGCGACGGCGCCGAGCTCGTCCTCTGCGAGGGCGGCCCGCGCCTGCTGCGCGCCTTCGCGGCGGAGGGCCTGCTCGACGACCTCGTGCTCACCGTCGCACCGCTGCTGGTGGCCGGTGACGCGCCGGGACCGCTCGCCGGCCCAGCGCTCGATCCGCCCGCCCGTCTCGTGTTGCGCGGGGTCTGGCGGGCCGACGACCACGCCTTCCTGCACTACGGGACATGAGGCTCATCCTGCGCGACCGCATCCTGGCCTGCGAGCCCGGGCGGCCGCTGCTGATGGGCATCGTCAACGCCAACCCGGACTCGTTCTCCGACGCAAGGCGTCTGGCCACGCTCGACGAGCAGGTTGAGGCCGCGCTCGAACAGGTCGCTGCCGGGGCCGACCTCATCGACGTGGGCGGCGAGTCGGGCGTCACCTACACCGGACCAACCGCGCCGGAGGTCGAGGCCGAGCGCGTCGTGCCGCTGATCGAATCGCTGGTGGCCGAGGGCGTCACGGTGTCGATCGACACGTTCAAGGCGCCGGTGGCAGCGGCTGCCCTCGACGCGGGCGCCGCGCTGGTCAACGACGTGTCGGGGCTGGCCGACGAGGAGATCGCGCATCTGTGCGCGGGCTGCGGCGCGGGCCTGGTCGTCATGCATACCCGTGCGGCGCCCAAGGCGATCCGCTTTCCGGCCTACGACGACGTGGTCGCCGACGTCGAGGCGTTCCTGCGCGACGCCGTGGCACGTGCGCTCGCCGCCGGGGTGGGGGAGGAGGCGATCGTGGTCGATCCCGGGCCGGACTTCGCCAAGTCGCCGGCCCAGTCCGTCGAGGTCCTGCGGGCCTTCGAGCGGCTGACTGCGCTGGGGCATCCCGTGCTGGCCGCGATCTCGCGCAAGTACTTCCTCGGCGCGATCACCGGACGTGCGCCGGACCGGCGTCTGGGCGCCTCGGTGGCCGCCGCGCTATGGGCGGCCGATGCAGGAGCGGCGATCGTGCGTGTGCACGACGTGGCCGACGTCGCCGACGCGCTCGCGGTGCGCGACGTGCTGCGGAGGAGCGCCGACGTGCCCGATGTCGATCCGGACGACGATGCGCTGAAGTGGATCCGCCCAGATGGGTAGGTTCAGGGCATGAGGCTTTTCATCGACACCGGCGAGATCTCCGAAGTCGAGGAGATCGCCGCCTGGGGCGTCCTCTCGGGCGCTACCACCAACCCCTCGCTGCTGGCCAAGGCCGAGGGCGATCCCGGCGACATCATCCGCCGGATCTGCGAGCTGGTCGACGGCCCGACGTCGGCCGAGGTCGTCTCCTCAGACGCCAAGGGCATGGTCACCGAGGGCCGTGCGCTGCGCACCCTCCACGAGCACATCGTGGTCAAGGTGCCGTTCTCCAAGGAGGGCCTCGCCGCGACCAAGGAGCTTTCCGCCGACGGCCATCCGGTCAACATGACGCTCGTCTTCACCGCCAACCAGGCACTGCTGAGCGCCGAGGCCGGCGCCACCTACATCTCCTGCTTCATGGGCCGGCTCGACGATATCTCGGTCGATTCGGCCGGGGTCGTGGGCGAGATCGTCGATGCGCTGCGGCCCGGGGGGTACCCGCACGCCCAGGTGCTCGCCGCCTCCTTACGCAACCCCGAGCACCTCAAGACCGCCGCCATCCTGGGCTGCGAGGTCGCGACGGTGCCCACGCCGGTGCTGCGCGCGGCGCTCGCCCACCCGCTCACCACGAGCGGCATCGAGAAGTTCACGGCCGACTGGGAGACGCGGCCGGAATTTGCCAAGTGGCTCAAGGAGCTAACGTCCTCCGCACAGGTCGCCGGCCGCTGACTTCGCAACGCGGCGCGGGCGCCTTCCGACCAACGATTCACAAGGAGTAACCCGCATGCTTCCGCGCTCTGCGCTCGAGGATTCTCCCCTCGCTGATCTGCACGTTTTGGCTTCCGAGCTGGGCCTCGACGGCTTCCGCCGCCTCCGCAAGGCCGACCTGATCGACGCGATCATCGTCTCCCAGGGCGGGACGGTCGAGCCGAGGGAGCCCGAGGTCGTCGAAGAGGACGGGGTTACCGACGAGGACGCCGGCGCCGACACGACGGACGAGGAGGAGGAGCGGCCGGCGCGCCGCCGCGGGCGCCGCGGTGGCCGCGGCCGTTCGCGCGACGCCGACAGTCCTGAGGGGCCGCACGCCGGCGACGACGAGGTCGGCGGCGCGTCGGCGCTGGCCGATACCGACACCGACGACGACGCCGGTTCCGACGTCCGCCCCGACGATGACGAGGAGCGCGCCCCCCGGTCGCGTTCACGCCGGCGCTCGGGCGCCAAGGACGCTCCCGCGCCCGAGAGCCCTGAGGGGCCGCGGGCCGACCGCACGGCCGAGGGCGTCGTCGAGCTGCTCGGCAACGGCTCGGGCTTCCTGCGCATCAGCCCGCCCGATCCCAGCGACGACGACGTCTACGTCTCCGCCGCCCAGGTCCGCCGCTGCGAGCTCGTCTCGGGCGACAAGGTCGCCGGCCCCGTGCGCGCCCCGCGCCGCTCGGAGCGCTACCCGTCGCTCGTCCGCGTCGACACCATCAACGGTCGTCCGGCCGACGAGGTCGCCGAGGGCACGCACTTCGACGACCTCCCGTGCGAGTTCCCGTCCGAGCGCTTCGCGCTGGGCGCAGAGGACCCGACGCTCAAGGCCATCGAGTGGCTCACGCCGCTGGGTCGCGGCTCGCGCGTCGCGCTGGTCGGCGCGGCCCGCTCGGGCAAGTCCGAGGCCCTGCGCCGGCTCGCGACCGCGCTCAACGGCCAAGAGGCCGTCGACCAGTTGACCGTCGTGCTCGCGGGCACCCGCCCGGAGGAGCTCAGTCTGTGGAAGGAGGCGGGCATCGAGGCCGCCGCCACCCTGGGCCTGTCGGCTCCGGCCGACGCGCGGGCTCAGGCGATCGAACGCGCGATCGAGACCGCCCGCCGGGTCGCCGCCCGCGGCGGCCATGCCGTGGTGATGGTCGACTCCCTGGATGATCTGCCCACCGCTGCGGCCCGGCGCACCCTGGCGGCAGCGCGAAACATCACCGACGGCGGGTCGCTGACGGTCATCGCTACGAGCAGCGAGCCGGTCGGCGGCGAGACCACCGTCATCGCGCTGGACCGCGAGCTGACGGCCACGGGTCGGTTCCCGGCCGTCGACCTCGTCGCTTCCGGCACGCTGCGCCCCGAGCTTATGGTCGGGCAAGCCGGCGCCGACGCGATCGCCGAGGCGCGCGCCGCGGCCCTTGGTTAGCAGCTCCGTTGAGGTTGTGCCGCCACGAGCGGTACAACCTCAACCGCGTCGGTCAGGTGGTGGGTAAGGCCCCGGTCAGCGAGCCGGGCTGTAGGCGACCCGGCCCCAGGAGGGCTCGGGCGCGAGCTCGATCGGCTCGTCGTCGCGGTCCGGCTGGATGTAGGAGAAGCTGAGGGTCTCGGCGTCGTAGGCGACGTCTAGCTCGCCTTCCTTGACGCGCTGGTCGAGCCAGGCGCTGCGGAAGACCAGGCGGCGCAGCCAGTGGACCAGCGACCGGTCGGCGGGGCCGACGAGGTCGGGCCAGCAGTCGTTGACGTGCTCACCCAGCGCGGAGGCGGGATCCTGGATCTCGCCGTTGACGGCCAGGTTGACGAGGTCCTCGAGCTCGTGGTCGGCGAGGCGGTTGCCCACGAAGCCAAGCTTGAGGGCGGCCTGCTCGCAGCGCTCGGAGAAGTCGCGCTCGTTGAAGGTGAAGCGGAGCTCGCCGTACTCCAGGACGAAGTCCTCGCCGGAGTCGTAGTTGCCGCGTCGCTGGGTGTGGTTGTCCATGGTGGGAGGCGCGGACGGGCTCAGACCGCGCCGGGCGTCGGCATCATAGGCCGGACTCCTTCCCGCCCGGACGGATCGCAACGGCCCTTGCAGCGGCGGCGAAAGACGCGCTGCGGGCGCCGCGATAGGTTGCCAGCCATGGACCTCTCGGGACGCACGATCGCTATCACCGGAGCCTCATCGGGAATCGGGGAGGCGACAGCCCTGGCCTGCGCCGCGGCAGGCGCCGCCGTTGCGCTGGGCGCCCGCCGCGAGGACCGCATCGTCGCGCTCGCCCAGCGGATCGAGGACGACGGCGGCCGGGCGATCGCGCTGCAGACCGACGTGACCGACGAGCGGCAGGCGCGCGCGTTCGTCGAGCACGCCTACGAGCACCTCGGCGCGCTTGACGGCCTCGTGAACAACGCGGGCGTGATGCTGCTCGGGCCGGTGGCCGGCGCGCCCACCGCCGAGTGGCGTCGGATGGTCGAGGTCAACCTGCTCGGCCTCCTCTACTGCACGCACGCCGCGCTCCCGGTGATGCTGGAGGCCGGCCGAGGCGACGTCGTCAACATCTCGTCGGTGGCGGGCCGCCTCGCATCGGCCGGCGCGGCGGTCTACAACATGACGAAATTCGGCGTGGGGGCGTTCTCGGAGGCGCTGCGCCAGGAGGTCACGGCGCAAGGCATTCGCGTGACGATCGTCGAGCCCGGCGCGGTGACGACCGAACTGCAGAGCCACAACCGCCCCGAGGTGCAGGAGATCATTGCCAAGCGCGTCACCGACATGACGCCGCTCGCGGCCGACGACATCGCCCGCGCCGTCGTCTACGCGCTGGCCCAGCCGCAGCACGTCGCGGTCAACGAGGTGCTCGTGCGTCCGACCGACCAGGTGCGTTGAGGCTCGCCCTCGCGACGGCGGCAGCGCTGCTACTCGGGGGCCCGGCGGTTGCGAGCGCTGCGATGGGTCCCGGCGGGGCGCTGAACGTGACCCTGTTTCTCAGCGGCAAGGTCGCGCGCTTCTCCGATCCGGCGAACTGAGGGGGGCGAAGTTGTAGCCGCCGTGCCCTTGGCCGGGCATGAACGATGACACCGCCACGCTCCTGGTCGTCGAGGACGACGACGCGACCAGGACCTTCCTCGCCGACAACCTGACCGCCGACGGCTACGACGTGCTCGTAGCCGACTGCGCCGCGGACGCGCTGCGCCTGCTCGAGACGAAGTTCCCCGACGTCGTGCTGCTCGACGTCGGCCTGCCCGACGCCTCCGGCCTTGAGGTGGTCCGCCGCGTGCGCGACGCCGATGGCCTGGCCTCGCGCGCCAATCCGTCCGTCGCGATGCTCGTGTTGTCGGGCCGGGCGACCGAGCTCGATCGCGTGCGCGCGTTCGAGGCTGGGGCCGACGACATGCTCGGAAAGCCCTTCAGCTATCCCGAGCTCCGGCTCCGAGTGGCTGCGCTGCTGCGGCGGCTCGAAGTCGCCTCGCGGGGGGCGGGGCGAGTGCGCGTCGGTGACCTCGAGATCGACGCGCCGTCGCGCGAGGTGGTGCTGCGCGGCCGGCGGATCGAGCTGTCGCAGAAGGAGTTCGCGCTGTTGCGCACGCTGGCGTCCTTTCCCACGAAGGTCTGGACGAAGGAGGAGCTGCTGCGAACCGTCTGGGGCTACCGCTCGATGGGCGCCACCCGCACCTTGGACTCCCATGCCTGCCGGCTTCGGCTGAAGCTTGCGGCCGAGGGCGATCGCTTCGTGATCAACGTGTGGGGAGTGGGCTACCGGCTGGTGGACCCGGCGCCGTTGGCGGACCCGCTCCGTGAGCTTCCGGCGGCGCCCGCGCGCCGCACACGCTTCGCGGCGCCCGAGCGCGGGCTGGTGGCGTGATGGTCGTCGCGTCGCTGGTTGCCGTGTTGGGCTTCGCGCTGTTCGCGGTAGAGCGCCGCCGGCGCCTGGTCTGCGCCGAAATGGTCGCTCGCGCCGCGCACGAGCTGCGCGGCCCGCTGGCCGCCGCCCACCTGGGCCTGCAGTCGCTGGGCCGAGAGGCCGGCGTTCAGCGCTGGCGATGCGCCGCCGTCGATGTCCAGCTGCAGAGGGCTGCCCTGGCGGTGGCCGATCTGGTCGCCGCCCCGCGTGGCGGTAGGGCCGGCGACGTCGCCGGCGTGGTGGCGGTAGGCGATCTGCTCGAGGAGCAGGTCCGCGCGTGGCGCCCGATGGCCGCCTCCTACGGGTGCGAGTTGCTGCTCGCGCCGGTCTCGCCCTCGACGGTTGTCAGCGGCGACCGCCTGCGGCTGGGCCAGGCGATCGGCAACGTGCTCGCCAACGCCGCCGAGCACGGCTGCGGCCGCATCGAGCTCTCCGCGCGCGAAGCCGGGGGTCGGGTGCGCATCGAGGT
>Ga0136633_1000371_pt1 | contig 34084 bp, 23 predicted proteins | sample AntDrymeUQ832206_2_FD_105494 | JGI IMG/M metagenome (GOLD analysis project Ga0136633, IMG submission 105494) | Polar desert sand microbial communities from Dry Valleys, Antarctica - metaG UQ83 (22.06) | ecosystem: Environmental > Terrestrial > Soil > Desert | place: Antarctica: Dry Valley... | reverse complement strand
GCCGCCGACCACGACCACGGTGGCGCCCACGACCACGGTGGCGCCCACGACCACGGTGGCGCCCACGACCACGGTGGCGCCGACCACGACCACCCTGCCGCCTACCACGACCACCCTGCCGCCGACCACGACCACGGTGGCGCCCACGACCACGGTGGCGCCGACGACCACGGTGGCGCCGACGACCACGGTGGCGCCGACGACGACCACCACCCGGCCGGCGACGACCACCACAAGCAGCACCAGCAGCACGACCACAAGCACCACGAGCACGAGCACGAGCACGACCACGAGCACGACGGCGCCCACGACGACATCGACTGCGCCGACCACCTCCTCGACGTCGACCACCAGGCCCACGTCAACCTCCACCACCACGCCGGCTCCCGGCGGACCGACGATCCAGGCCACTCCGCCGCAGGTGGTGGCCGGTCAGCCGGTGACCATCACCGGCAGCGGGTTCCCGCCGTTGAGCCCGGTGCAGGCCGAACTGTTCAGCACCCCCGTCTTGCTGGGCATCACCAGGACCGACGTCGTCGGCCGGTTGACCCTGGTCGTCACCGTGCCGGTAGACACCGCGCCCGGGGCCCACACGCTGCGAGTCAGCGTGATCGGGGGTACCGCAATGGCGGAGACCCGCCTGGTCGTCACACCCCGCGCACTGTCCACCGTGACCACCCGGGGCGTCACCGGCACGCTCTCCCGCACCGGCTCCGACGTCACCGGTCCGGCGCAGGTGGCCGGGCTCATGGTGATGGCCGGGTTGGTGCTAGTGGGCCTGTCCTGGACCGGTCGCGACCAGGCGGTGGCCCGCTGCCGCCGGTGGGTCGAGGTCGGGCGAGGCTCCTAACATCCGACGGGCCGGCGCTGTCAAGCAGCCTGTTCCGTCCGTGCTCCGGACGACGACGTGTCGGGGACGACCTCGTGCCCGGCAGCCGTGGAGGATGCTGAGGTAGCGGTTGGCGAGCGCACGAAGCGTCCGGCGACCCGGCCGAGGAACAGGGATCGGATGACTGGCGGCCGGGTCCAGCACCGTGGTGCCCACGCTCGGGAAGACTGCAAACGGGGCCTTTGTATGTGTCGGCTCAGCCGGGGAAGGAGCCGTGGGCGGTGTCGTGGCCGGCCTCGACCCACGCCTTCGTGCCGCCGGAGACGTTGTAGGCCTCGATGCCCAGGTTGCGGTAGTAGTCGGCCGCCCGCTGGCTGCGGGACCCCGTCTGGCAGATCACGTAGACCGGGCCTTCCTCGGGAATCTCGCCGACCCGAGCCACCACGTCGGCCAGCGGGATCAGCTTGGAACCGGGCACATGGGCGGCCTCGTACTCCTCGGGCTGGCGGACGTCGACCAAGGGCACCGGCCCTCCGGCACGGGCGGCGACCAGGTCGTCGATGCTGATCTCGGGCGCGCTCATGGTGGGGTCTCCTGTGACGGTGGCTGCTCTGCCGGCGGGGGCCGAAGGTAGCGGATGTCGGCGCCGGTCACCGGACCGATGGCGGCGCCGGCCACCGCGGTGGAAAGCACGACCAGCCGGGCGCGTGCCTCGGCGCAGCGCCGGTCGCCGGCGTCGATGACCGAGGCCCGGGCCGTGACCGCGGTGTCCGTGCGGTCGTGCACGGAGGCCAGCACCCGGTGGGGCTCGTCGACGCGGACTGGCCGGTCGAAGGTGGTGGCGGTGGACTGCACCACTGCGAACCGGCCGGCGAGGGCGATGGCGGCCCAGGCCATGGCCTCGTCGAGGATGGCCAGCAGGACGCCACCGTGGACGTAGTGGGGGGCGCCGGAGTGCTCCGAGCCCAGGCGGAACTCGGCCGTCACCACGCCGGCCTCGTCGTCGTGGAAGAACGGGATGCGCAGGCCCAGGGGGTTGGTGGGCTCGCAGACGTAGCAGTTGGACTCGAAGCCCCACCCGGCGTTGGTGAGGGGCTTCCGGGCCATCGGGCCAACCCTAAACGAAGTCCACGAGCAGAGCGCGGTGGTCCGAGAGTGGCATCTCCCGAGCCGTCGCCGCCGCCACCACCGGCAGCAGGCCGCGCCCAAGGGCGTGGTCGATCTGCATCGACGGCTTGCCGCCGGGGAACGTCCTCACCTTGGCCAGGGCCCGCCAGCCGGTCGTGCGAGCGGGCAGGCCCCCCGGCACGTTGAGGTCGCCGAGGAGGACGCACGGCAGGCCCAGGGCGGCCAGGGCTCGAGTCAGGCGCCGGAGCTGGACCAGGTTCCACCCGGGGACGAACGACAGGTGGGTCGTCGCCACCACCAGGGGACCCGCCGGGGTCACCACCTCGGCGGCCAGGGCGACGCGAGGCTCGTCGGGCAGGAGGATGAACCGGCCCCGACCTCCGGGTACGGCCACCGGGGCCCGGACCTTGGCCGCCCGCATCCGGACCACGTGCCAGGCCTGCACCGGCAGGCGGGACACCAGCCCGACCCCGTAGCCCGCCTCGGCGCTGGCGGGGCCGTCACGTCCGCCGGCGTGGCCGGCGACATGATCCCCGTCCGCCGCCGCCCTCCAGGTGGCGCCAGGCTCGCCGACCAACGCGGGCTCGAACCGCCACGCCACCGCATCCATGCCCTCGGCGACCGCCGCCGTCTGGTCGACGCCGCCCGATCGGGCCTGGTTGCGGTCGATCTCCTGAAGGGCCAGGACGTCGGCGTCGAGCGACGTGCAGGCCGCTACCAGCCTGGCGGTCGAGACCTCGCCGTCGGCGATCGACCGGCCGTGGAGGACGTTGAAACTGGCGAGGCGCACCTTTCTTAGCCGCCGTAGTTCATGCGGGTGTCCTCCATGCGCAGGACCGGGGTGTCCTCTGGCTTCTGGAAGCCGGCGTCGACCACCTCGCCGAGGAACAGGGTGTGGCCGCCGAGGTCGACGGCGCTGTGGAGCCGGCAGTCGATCCAGGCGACGGCCTGGTCGAGGATCGGGGCGCCGGTGGGGCCGTCGTGGAAGGGGAAGCCGTTGACGGTGGAGGCGGCCGCGTCGACCTCGACGGGCTTGGTGAACTTTCGGACGACGGCCCGGTCCTCCCGGTCGACGATGTTCACGCTGAACACCCTGCCCTCGGTGATGAGCTCGTGGGTGAAGGCCGACTTTTCCACGCCGACGGCCACCAGCTTGGGATCGGAGCTCACCTGCGTGGCCCAGTTCGCCGTCATCGCGTTCCGGCGCTCCCCGGCCCGGCTGCCGATCACGTACAGGCCGGAGGGCATGGTCCACATCACCCGCCGGCGGAGCTTGTCGTACTCCTCCGGGTCGCGCCCCTCGGGGACGGGGCCGACGATTCCATCATGGAGGGGCATGCGTCCGACGCTACTGGGCGGGAACGACAGCCTCGATGGCCCGGGCCAGGTCGAGGTCCTTCGCCGTCACTCCACCCTCGCTGTGGGTGCTCAGGGTGACCCGGACCCGGTCGAAGCGGATGTCGAGGTCGGGATGGTGGTCGGCGGCCTGGGCTTCGTACGACAGGCGCACGACGAAGGTGATGGCGCCGGCGAACCCGCCGAGGCGGTACTCCTTCACGATGGCGGCATCGATCAGCTCCCAGCCCGGCAAGCCGCCGAGGGCGGCGCGTATGTCGACATCGGACAGCGTCGCCATGGGCGCCGTTTCTAATCGGTTTGGAATAGTTCGGCCGACTAATTAGTTTAGGAAGCGATGGTAGTTGAGCGCCTCCGCAACGCTGCATGACGACCGCTGACCTTCGGGCTCTCGGGGCGCGGACCTTCAGTTCGTTGCGCATCCGCAACTACCGGCTGTTCTTCTTCGGCCAGCTGGTGTCGGTCACCGGCACGTGGATGCAGACTGTGGCCCAGAGCTGGCTGGTGCTGAGCCTCACCGGCAGCGGCGTGGACCTTGGCATCACGGTGGCCCTGCAGTTCCTCCCCATGCTCCTGTTCGGGCTCTGGGGCGGCCTCCTCGCTGATCGGTCGGACAAGCGCAGGCTGCTGATCGGCACCCAGGTGGCGGGCGGTCTCCTGGCCGCCATCCTGTTCGCCCTGGTGGCCACCGAGCTGGTCGAGCTGTGGATGGTCTACGTCATGGCGTTCCTGCTGGGCGTGGTGACCATGATCGACATGCCCACGCGACAGTCGTTCGTGATCGAGATGGTCGGCCCGGACGAGGTCCCGAACGCAGTGGGGCTCAACAGCGCCATGTTCAACACCGGACGCATCCTTGGACCGGCCGCCGCCGGCGTGACGATCGCCACCCTTGGGATCGCGCCCGCCTTCCTGGCCAACGCCCTGTCCTACGTGGCCGTGATCGTTGCCCTGGTGGCCATGCGGCCCGACGAGCTCCACCGCCGGGCGCCGGCCCCACGGCAGCGGGGTGAGGTACGGGCCGGCGTGCGCTACGTGTGGGGGGAGCCGACGCTCCGCTCCACCCTCGTGCTGGTGTCCGTGCTGGGCATGTTCGGCTTCAACTTCATCGTCGTGCTGCCGCTCCTGGCCAAGTTCACCTTCGCCGGCGGCGCCGGGCTGTACAGCGTGTTCACCTCCCTGATGTCGCTCGGTTCCCTGGCCGGCGCCCTCTACGCCGCCAGCCGGGCGGCGCCCAGCCGTCGCCTGCTCGTCGGGTCGGGCATGGCCTTCGGCGCCCTCCTGCTGGTGACGGCGGCGGCGCCGACCGCCTGGCTGACCTGCATCCTGCTGGTGGCGGTCGGCACGGCGGTGATGCTGTTCCTCGCCACCGCCAACACCACCCTCCAGCTCAACTCCGACCCGGCCATGCGGGGCCGCGTCATGGCCCTCTACGGTCTGGTGTTCCTGGGCAGCACTCCTGTGGGCGGCCCGCTGCTGGGATGGATCTCCGAGGAGTGGGGCCCCCGCGTGGGCCTGGGCCTGGGCGGGGCGCTGAGCCTGGCCGCGGCGGCCGCCGCCTCCTCACGCATCCACATGCGCCGCCGCTCCCCCACCCCTGACGCGGCCGACCCGGACGACGCCGGCGGCGTCATCGTCGCCGCCTAGTGCTCCGATTCGCTCCCAGGTGTGGGCGAATCGGTCCGGCCTGTTCCTACGAATCGCCCAGTCTCGACGATCCGGACCTCGAACGGGTCCAGGGTGAGCAGGGAGCCTTCGACGCCGGCAGGCGGGCGGCCCAGGATGGCCACCCAGTCCACCTCGATCGACCGCCGCTCGGCTGACGGGTTGCGTATGCAGGCGATGGCGTCGTCGCCCAGGCGGGCGGCGAAGCCGTAGATCTCGCCGGCGCCCGGGTCGCCGAGGACCATGCGGCTGCGGGCCAGCACATGCTGGCGCTCCCGGGCCCAGGCCAGGGCCTCGGCCAGCACCGCCCACTCGGCCTCGGTCAGCGAGTCGGGGGCGACGTACAGGTCGTGGTGGAGCGTGCCCCGGCCCGCGGCCAGCCAGCAGTGGCGGGCCCACCCCGCATGGTCCCCGGGATCGCGGTAGCCGGCGGCCGGCGTCTCCACGATGCTGAAGGCGACGAGGGCGGAGACCGGGAACGCCGCAACCCGGTAGGCCTGCAGGCAGGTGTCGATGTAGGTGTCGAACCGGTCGAGGCGGGAGCCGGGTTCGACTTCGTGTGGCGGGGCGACGGTGTCGTCGAGGCCACCCCGCCACACGAAGTCCACCGTCGACAGCCACCACGGCGACGGGTGCGACCCGATGGTGAAGGCCACTACCACATCCGGCCGCACCGCCCGGATCCCGTCGACGAGGGCCCGGAAGGCGTCGGCCTGGGCGGTGCGGGCGCCGGGACCGACGGGATGGCCGTGGTCCGGGTCGGTGCAGGTGAAGGAGATGCCGTCGAGCTTGAAGTAGCCGATCCCACCCTCCGCCCACCGGTTGAGCACCTCGGACAGGTGGGCCCGGTACCGGGCGCCGGCCGCGCACAGCACCCGGAGCTTGCGGTCGATCTCGTACCCGTGGGCATCGGCCCATGCCCGCCGGGCGTCGCGCCGCGCCCCGTACCCACCGTACGGACTGATCCACAGGCCGATGTCGGGGCCGAGCGGTGCGATCCCCGACGGGAACCGGGCCGGCGACGCCCTCCCCCACAGCCCGGTGGCCTCGACCCAGTCGCCCTCCCAGCCGTCGTCGAGGGCCACGAAGTCGAGGGCCAGGCCGTGGCGGGCACGGACGCCGGCGAAGCCCTCGATCTCGGACCGCACCGCGGCCTCGTCCATGACCCCCAGCGACCCCAAGTGGTACCAGTTGTTGCTGAGGGCGACGAGGCGGGGCGGGACGGGGCGCAGCGTGTCGACGTAGTCCCAGAACTCGTCGAGGCCGCCGGCGCCCACGACGATCGCCGGCGTGGCCCAGGGCTCGGCGCCGAGGTCGATGGCCACGGGGAGGCCGCACGTGACGCCTCCCCGAACCAGGTTCTCCGCCACCGGGTGCTCGATGCCGGCCCACAGGTTGGGCCCGAACAGCGGCTGGCCGAGGCCGACAGGGCCGGCGTTGTAGGGCACCGGCTCGCCAGTGGACTCGGGTCCCTCGACCTCCAGCCCCGCCCACCGCTCGAGCTCGACGTGGGTGAGCCGGCCCCGCCCCCTGACCTCGGCCCGCTTTCGGACCACGCCGGCATCCAGATCGGCCTCGACGACCATGCGCACGATCAGACCGTCGCCGGTCAGCGTCCACGCCAGGCGGCTGCCGTCCGGCGCCTCCTCGATCGCAGACGGCTCCAGGTCGGCGTCGGACCGGCGCCGGCCGTTGACGGTGACCGTGAGCTCGGGGCCGTCGACGGGCACCGGGTGGCCGTCCACCAGGACGGCCTCGGTGCGGGGCCGGCCGTCGACCACGTGGTAGACACGCTCACAGCGGCCGGCGCCGACGATCACCGGGGCGGCCGTCACGCAGCGAGCAGCAGCTCGAGGACCCGGAGCTGGGTACGGGCCCGGCGCAGGTTGTGGCCCGGGCCGTCGACGCGGAAGTACACGTCGCCCTGGAGGTGGTCGGTGAGGAACCGGGCCGCGGCTTCGAGGGCCATGAGCGGCCCGGCCAGCGGCAGGAGGTCGACCTCGGCGGCGGTGAGGAACCCGGCGCCGGCCCGGGAGTAGCCGTCGAGGATGGCGGCCACGATGCCGGCGTCGACTGCGGCGGCGTCCGGGTCACCGTCCTCCGGGCCTGTCCGTGCGCCCGAGCGCACCAGGTCACCCACGTCGAAGAGCACGGTCCCGGGGCCTACCGTGTCGAGGTCGACGAGGCAGAGGCCGGCGCCGGACACGGCGTCGAACAACAGGTTCTCGACCTTGGCGTCGTTGTGCACGGTGCGCTCGGGGAGGCGTCCGTCGGCCCGGGCTGCGGCCACCTCCTCGGCCACGCCGGCGTGGCCGAGAACCGCGTCGACGTCGGCCTCGCACTCCGCTGCCCCTCGGACGGCCTCTAGGGTGTGCAGCCGGCGGACGACGTCGTGGAAGCCGGGGATGACCTCGGGAAGCGGCGGGGCCAGCCCGGCCAGGTCGGCCACCAGGCGGGCGGCGACGCCGGCCCCCTCGGCGGCCTGGGCCGGCGAGGAGAAGCGGGCGTGCGTCACCGAGCCGTCGATGAAGTCGAACGTACGCCACGGTGAGCCGCCGGCGTCGAGGGCGTACGGTCGCCCGTCGGCGGCGGGGCGCACCCGGACCGCCGGCGGCGAGAGGTGGCCCGTGACCCGTCGCACGTTCTCCATGAGGAGATCGAGGTCGCCGAACACCGAGGTGTTCAGCCGCTGGTGGACGTAGCGGACGGTCCGGCCGTCAGTGCCGCGGTACGACGCCACGAACGTCTGGTGGATGTGCCCCCGGCCCAGAGGATCGAGGTCGGTGAGGTCGGCGTCGATCCCGAACAGCCGGCCGAGATCGCGGCCCGACGCCGGCGGACCGCTAGCGACGGCGACGCCGACGTCCGGCGGGCGGGGCCTGCCGTTGAGCCGGGCTGTGAAGGGCCTGCGCCGCGTCCAGGGCGGCGCCGTCGAGGGCCCCGGTGCGCCGGATGCCGACGACGGTGGCCTCCAGGGCGGCGGGCGGCGGCTCGGCCAGCCCGATGCCGAGGCCGTCGAGCGGCCCCTGCGGGGGACGGGGAGGCATGAACCACCCACCGCCACCCGGCACCGGGGCCAGGCGCGGTCCCCCGCCGTAGTTACGGGTGGCCGCCACCAGCATCATGCCCAGGAGCAGGAGGAGGCCGGCCAGGCGGGCCGGACCGCTCAGGTCCGAACCGGTGCGAGGCAGCGGTTGCTGCACCGCGGGCGGCGATGAGGGCCCGGGCGTGATCGGGATCTGCGTCGGCGGCACGGCCGGCGGCGGCGTGACCGTCGGCGGCGGCGTCGCCGGCGGCGGCGTCACCGGGGGCGTGCCCACAGGCGTGAGGCTGACCGTGGCCTTGGCCGTGGCCGTCACCGTGGTGTTGTCATCGTCGACGGCGACGACGGTGACGGTGTCGGTCTGGGTCGCCCCGGTGACCCCCTGGAACTCGCCGTCGAAGGCGCAGCTGTAGCTGGCGCCGGGGACGAGGCGCACGCCGACTGCGCAACTCCCCCGCCCGTCGAAGTTGCCGTAGACGTCGTCGACGAGGGAGGTGATGGTGACCGGCTCGAAGCTGGTGTTGGTGACCGTCACCGTGAACCGGAACGTGCCACCCGGCGCCGGCCGGCTGACCGGCGACGGCGACTTGGTGACGGAGATGGTGGGCACGATGTCGGTGATGCGCACCGTGGCCCGGGACTGCGACGTCACCGTCTGCCCGGCGTCGTCCCGGGCCGTGACGGTGATGACGTCGGTCTGGGCCGCCCCGGCGTTGCCGAAGAAGTTGCCGCTGAACGTGCAGGTGTAGGTGCCCCCGCCGGCGGTCAGGCGGGCGCCGACGGCACACGTGCCCCGGCCGTTGAGGTCGCCGTAGACGTCGTCGACCAGCGCGGTCACGGTCACCGCCTCGGGCCCGGTGTTGGTGACGGTGAAGGTGAAGGTGAACGACCCGCCCGGCTCGGGCTGGCTGGTGGGCGTGGCCACCTTGGTGGTCACGATGGTGGGCACCACGCCCGTGATGCGGACGGTGGCCTGGTCGGTGTCGGTCACCGTGTTGCCAAGACTGTCGGTGCCGGTGACGGTGATGACGTCGGTGTGGGTCGACCCGCTGGCGCCGGTGACCGAGGCAACGAACTGGCAGCTGTAGGTGTTGCCGGGGCCCGGAGCGGGGGCCAGCACCGTTCCGATGGCGGTGTTGCAGGTCGACCCGGTGCGCGTGGTGATGTCGCCGTAGACGTCGTCGGTGAGGGACCGGATGGTGAGGGCGACGTTGCTGGTGTTGGTGACCACCGCGTTGAACACCACGTTGCCGCCCGGTGCGGGAATGCTGTCGGGGATCGCGGTCTTGACGACCTGGATGACCGGCAGCGGCGTGACCGTCACCCGCTCGAGAGGATCGTCACATTCGGTGACTGTCGCTGCGTTGTTGGCGTCTCCGCTGTAGCGGGCGACGAAGCGGTAGACCCCCGGCAGGGTGGGGGTGAACAGCTCGGAGGTGTAGCTGCCGTTCCCGTTGACCGTCCTGGTCGACGTGAAGACCGGGGCGCCCGTGCACGTGGGGTTGTCGGGGCCGAAGACGGTGAACGTGACCGTGCCGCTGGTGGCGACGCCCCCGGCGATCGTGGCGGTGTCGAAGATGGCCCCGCCGACGGTGACGCTCGGCGACGCCATGGTGGTGAGGTCGATGGGCAGGATGTTGGCGGCGATGGTCTCGTTGGGGTCGAGGCACGGCGTCGGGCCGGACGGCGCGTTGTTGGCGTCGCCGTTGTAGGTGGCGACGAAGTGGTAGATGCCGGCCGCCGGCAGGACGAAGGTGCCGGACACCGCCGTCCTTGGGTCGGTGGTGCCAGTGACCGGCCTCACCGAGGTGAAGATCGGCGCGCTCGAGCAGTTGTCGGCCAGGTTCGGGTCATTGAAGGGGTTCGGTCCGTAGAGCTGGAAGGTGACCGTACCGGTGGGGTTGAACCCGCCGGTGAGGGTGGCGGTGTCGAAGACCGACGAGCCCACCGATCCGGCGGATGCCACGGTGGTGACGACGACGGGGATGGGCCCAAGGGTGACGACGGCGTCGTCGGCGGCGGTGACGGTCGTGCCGTCGTTGTCGATGGCGACGACGGTGACCACGTCGGTCTGGCTGGCGTTGGGGACGCCGGTGAAGTCGCCGGCGAAGCTGCAGCTGTAGGTGCCGCCGTTCGGCGCGAGGACGGCGCCGATGGCGCAGGTGCCGCGGCCGTTGAGGGTGCCGTACACGTTGTCCACGAGCGAGATGATGGTGATCGACTCGAAGCTGGTGTTGGTGACCACCACGTCGAAGGTGAAGCTGCCGCCGGGAGCGGGACGGCTGAGGGGCGTGGCGGTCTTCACGATCGTGATCGTGGGGGGGATGTCGGTGATGGTGACGGTGGCGTCGTCGGCTGCCGTGGCCGTGGTGCCCTCGGCGTCGGTGACCACCACGGTGACCACGTCGGTCTGCGACGCCCCGGCGTCGCCGATGAAGTTGCCCGGGAACGTGCAGGGGGCCGACGAGGCGCCGGCGGCCAGGGTGGTGCCGACGAGGGCGCCGCAGGTGGAGCCCGGCCGGGTGGCGAGGTTGCCGTAGATGTCGTCGGTGAGCGAGGTGACGGTGACCGTCTCCGCGCTCGTGTTGGTGATCACCGCGGTGAAGGTGAACGCGCCACCCGGCTCCGGCAGGCTCAGCGGCGCTGCCGTCTTCACAACGGATACGGAAGGCAGCACGTTGATCAGCGACACGGTGGCGTCGTCGCTGTCGGCGACGGTGGTGCCGTTGACGTCGGTACCGGTGACGGTGACGACGTCGGTCTGGGATGCCCCGCCGATGCCGGTGAAGTTGCCGGTGAACGAGCAGCTGTAGCTGCCACCGCTGGGAAGCACGGTGCCGATGGCCGTGAAGCAGGTGCCCTGGGTGGCGATGCTCCCGTAGATGTCGTCGGTGAGGGAGGTGATGGTTAGGGAGTTCGGCCCGACGTTGGTGACCACCACGTCGAAGGTGAAGGCGCCGCCGGGAGCGGGCCTGGTGAGCGGGGTGGCCCGCTTGTCGACGGCGATGTCGGGCACGATGTTGATGATGCTGACGGTGGCGTCGTCGTTGGCGGTGACGACGGTGCCCTCGTCGTCGACACCGGTGACGGTCACGACGTCGGTCTGGTTGGCGCCGGCGGCGCCGGTGAAGTTGCCCGTGAAGGTGCAGGGGGCCGAGGAGGCGCCGGGGGCCAGGACGGTGCCGATCAGGGCGCCGCAGGTGGAGCCGGGCCGGGTGGCCAGGTTCCCGTAGATGTCGTCGGTGACGGCGGTGAGGGTGACAGGCTCGGTGCCGGGGTTGGTGACTACCACCGTGAAGGTGAAGGCGCCGCCGGGGGCGGGCAGGGTGAGGGGGTTCGCCGTCTTGTTCACCGCGAGGACGGGCACCACGTTGGTGATGCCCACCGTGGCGTCGTCGGTGTCGGTGACGACCGTGCCGGCGGCGTTCTGGCCGCGGACGGTGACGACGTCGGTCTGGCTGGCGCCGCCCGCGCCGGTGAAGATTCCGGTGAACGTGCAGGGAGGCGACGACGTCGCCGGGGCCAGGACGGTGCCGATCAGGGTGTTGCAGGTGGAGCCGGGCCGGGGTGCGGCCAGGTCGCCGTAGATGTCGTCGTCGAGGTCGATGATGGTGAGCGGGGCCGGGCTGGTGTTGGTGACCACCACGGTGAAGGTGAACGTGCCGCCGGGCTCCGGCAGGCTGGATGGGCTGGCCGTCTTGTCCACCAGGATGCTCGGCGCACCGGTGAGGTTGACGGTGGCGTCGTCGGTGTCGGTGACGCTCGTGCCGTCATCGTCCACACCGATGACCGTCACGATGTCGGTCTGGGTGTCGCCGGCGGCGCCGGTGAAGATGCCGGGGAAGCTGCAGCTGTAGGTGCCGCCGGAGGGGACGACGGCGCCGAGGGCGCAGGTGCCCCGACCGGCCAGGTTCCCGTAGACGTCGTCGGTGAGGGAGGTGATGGTGACGGCCTCCGGGCCGGTGTTGGTGACCACCACGTTGAAGGTGAAGCTGCCGCCGGGCGCCGGCATGGAGGTGGGCGTGGCGCTCTTGACGACGTTGATAGTCGGCGGCACGTCGATGATGGTGACGGTGGCGTCGTCGGCGTCGGTGGCGGTGGTGCCCTCGGCGTCGGTGACGACCACGGTGATCACGTCGGTCTGGGACGCGCCGGCCGGGCCGGTGAACTGACCGGTGAAGGAGCAGGGCGCCGACGAGGCGCCGGGGGCGAGCGTGGTGCCGATCAGGGCGCCGCAGGTGGAGCCGGGCCGGGTGGCCAGGTTGCCGTAGATGTCGTCGGTGATCGACGTGATGGTGACCGTCTCGGCGCTGGTGTTGGTGACCACCGCGGTGAAGGTGAATGTGCCGCCGGGCTCGGGACGGACGAGGGGGTTCGCCGTCTTGTTGACCTGCACGGTGGGCGCCACGTTGGTCAGGGTGACGGTGGCGTCGTCGGTGTCGTTGACCACGGTGCCGTTGATGTCGGTGCCGGTGACGGTGACGACGTCGGTCTGGGCCGCGCCGCCCAGGCCGGTGAAGGTGCCAGGGAAGGCGCAGGCGTAGCTGCCACCGCTGGGCAGCACGGTGCCGACGGCCGTGGTGCAGGTGCCCTGGGTGGCGATGTTGCCGTAGATGTCGTCGGTGAGGGTGGTGATGGTCAGTGCGTTCGGCCCGGTGTTGGTGACGACCACGTTGAAGGTGAAGGCGCCGCCGGGCGCGGGCCGTGTGGTGGGCGTGGCCGACTTCTCCACCGAGATGTCGGGGACGATGTTGATGATGCTGACGGTGGCGTCGTCGTTGGCGGTGACGACGGTGCCCTCGTCGTCGGCGCCGGTGACGGTGACGATGTCGGTCTGGGCTGCGCCGGCCGCGCCGTTGAAGGCGCCGGTGAAGGTGCAGGGGGCGGAGCTGGCCCCCGGCGCCAGGACGGTGCCGATCAGGGCGCCGCAGGTGGAGCCGGGCCGGGTGGCCAGGTTCCCGTAGATGTCGTCGGTGACGGCGGTGATGATGACGGCCTCGGTGCCCGGGTTGCTGACCACCACGGTGAAGGTGAACGTGCCGCCCGGTGCAGGCAGGGTCAGCGGGCTCGCGGTCTTCACCACTGCGATCACCGGGGCCACGTTGGTGATCCGCACGATGGCGTCGTCGGTGTCGGTGACCACGACGCCGGCGGGGTTCCGGCCCACGACGGTGACGACGTCGGTCTGGGCCGCCCCGGCCGGGCCGGTGAAGGGCCCGGTGAACGTGCACGGCGCCGAGCTGGCGCCGGGGGCGAGGGTGGTGCCGATGAGGGTGTTGCAGGTGGAGCCGGGACGCGGTGCGGCCAGGTCGCCGTAGATGTCGTCGTCGAGGTCGGTGATCGTCAGCGTTTCCCCGCTGGTGTTGGTGACGACCACGGTGAAGGTGAACGTGCCGCCTGGCTCGGGCAGGCTGGACGGGTCCGCGCTCTTGTCCACCCGGATGGTGGGAACAGCGGTGAGGGTGACGGTGGCGTCGTCGGTGTCAGTGACAGTGGTGCCGTCGTTGTCGACACCGATCACGCTGACGGTGTCGGTCTGGGACGCGCCGGCCGCGCCGATGAAGTCACCGGCGAACGAGCAGCTGTAGGTGCCGCCGCCCGGCGCCAGGGTGGCGCCGATGGCGCACGTGCCCCGTCCGTTGAGACTGCCGTAGACGTCGTCGGTCAACGACGTGATGGTGACCGGCTCGAAGCTGGTGTTGGTGACCACCACGTTGAAGGTGAAGCTGCCGCCCGGGGCCGTCCGCGACAGCGGCGTGGCCGTCTTCACCACGTTGATCGTGGGCGGGATGTCGGTGATCGTGACGGTGGCGTCGTCGTCATCGGTGGCGGTGGCGCCTTCGGCGTCGGTGACCACCACGGTGACCACGTCGGTCTGGGCTGCGCCGGCGTCACCGAAGAAGTTGCCGGTGAAGCTGCAGGGCGCCGACGAGGCGCCGGGGGCCAGGGTGGTACCGATCAGGGCGCCGCAGGTGGAGCCCGGGCGAGTGGCCAGGTTGCCGTAGATGTCGTCGGTGAGGGTGGTGATCGTCACCGTCTCCGCGCTGGTGTTGGTAACGACTGCGGTGAAGGTGAAGGCGCCGCCGGGCTCGGGCCGGGAGGACGGAGTGGCGGACTTGACGACCCGCACCGTGGGCAGCACGTTCGTGAGAGTCACGGTGGCGTCGTCGGCGTCGGTGGCGGTGGTGCCGTTGGCGTCGGTGCCGATCACGGTGACGACGTCGGTCTGGGCCGCACCGCCGAGGCCGGTGAAGGTGCCGGTGAAGGCGCAGGCATACGTGCCGCCACTGGGCAGGACGGTGCCGATGGCCGTGGTGCAGGAGCCCTGGTTGGCGATGTTGCCGTAGATGTCGTCGGTGAGGCTGGTGATGGTGAGGGGGTTGGGCCCGGTGTTGGTGACCAGCACGTCGAAGGTGAAGGCGCCGCCGGGGGCGGGCCGGGTCTGGGGCGTGGCCCGCTTGTCGACGCTGATGTCGGGGACGATGTTGATGATGGTGACGGTGGCGTCGTCGTTGGCGGTGACGACCGTGCCGTCGTCGTCGGTGCCGGTGACGGTGACCACGTCGGTCTGGGCCGAGCCGGCTGGGCCGGTGAAGGGACCGGTGAACGTGCAGGGCGCCGACGATGCCCCGGGTGCGAGCGTCGTGCCGATGAGGGCGCCGCAGGTGGAACCGGGCCGGGAGGCGATGTTGCCGTAGATGTCGTCGCTGAGGGCGGTGATGGTCAGCGGTTCGGCGCTGGGGTTGGTGACCACCACGGTGAAGGTGAACGTGCCGCCGGGGGCGGGCAGGGTCAGCGGGTTCGCCGTCTTGTTCACCGCGATCACCGGGACCACGTTGGTGAGCCCGACAGTTGCGTCGTCGGTGTCGTTGACGAGCGTGCCCGCCGGGCTCTGACCGACGACTGTGACGATGTCGGTCTGGGTGGCGCCGGCGTTGCCGGTGAAGTTCCCGGGGAAGGTGCACGGCACCGAGCTGGCGCCGGGCGCGAGGGTGGTGCCGATACGTGCCCCGCAGGTGGAGCCGGGGATGGTGGCCACGTTGCCGTAGATGTCGTCGGTGAGGCTGTTGATGATCAGCGGCTCGGGGCCGGTGTTGGTGACGACCACCGTGAAGGTGAAGGTGCCGCCGGGCTCGGGCCGGGTGGTGGGATCGGCGGTCTTGTCGACCCGGATCGACGGCATGCCCGTAAGGGTGACGGTGGCGTCGTCGGAGTCGGTGGCGGTGTTGCCGTCGTTGTCGGAGGCGGTGACGGTGACGATGTCGGTCTGGGTGGCGCCGGCTGCGCCGGTGAAGGGGCCGGGGAACGTGCAGACGGGCGAGCTGGCGCCGGGGGCGAGGGTGGTGCCGATCAGCGCCCCGCAGGTCGAGCCTGGCCGGGTGGCCAGGTTGCCGTAGATGTCGTCGGTGAGGGTGTTGATGATGATCGGCTCGGGGCTGGTGTTGGTGACCACCGCGCTGAAGGTGAAGGTGCCGCCGGGGGCGGGCATGGAGGTGGGGTTGGCGGTCTTGATCACCTGGACAGTGGGCAGCACGTCGGTGATGCCGACGATGGCGTCGTCGGTGTCGGTGGCGGTCTGGCCGTCGCCGTCGACCGCGGTGGCGGTGACGATGTCGATCTGGGTGGCGCCGGCGTTGCCGGTGAAGGGGCCGGGGAAGGTGCAGGGCGCCGACGTGGCGCCCGGGGCGAGGACGGTGCCGATCAGGGCGCCGCAGGTGGAGCCGGGCCGGGTGGCCAGGTCGCCATAGATGTCGTCGGTGAGGGTGGTGATGGTGACCGGCTCGAACGTGCTGTCGTTGCGCACCCGCACCGTGAAGGTGAACGTGCCGCCGGGCTCGGGGAGCGTGAGGGGTGCGGCGTCCTTGATGACGGTGATGACCGGCGGCACGCCGATCAGGGTGACGGTGGCGTCGTCGGTGTCCGTGGCCGTGTTGCCGGCGGCGTCGGTGGCGACGGCGGTGACGATGTCGGTCTGGGCGGCGCCGGCGTTGCCGGTGAAGTTGCCGGGGAAGGTGCAGGGCGCCGATTGGGCCCCTGGGGCGAGGACGGTGCCGATGAGGGCGCCACAGGTGGAGCCGGGGATCACGGCCAGGTTGCCGTAGATGTCGTCGTTGAGCGAGGTGATGGTGACGGGGTTGCGCCCCGTGTTGGTGACCCTCACCGTGAAGGTGAACGTGCCGCCGGGCTCGTTCATGGTGGTGGGGGTTGCCGTCTTGTCGACCAGGATGGTGGGGAGGATCGGGGTGACGGTGACCTGCTCCAGGGGATCCGCGCAGGCGGAGGTGACCGGCAGGTAGTTGGCGTCGGGGTTGGGGCCGCCGGGCGGGTCGTAGGTGGCGACGAAGACGTAGCGGCCCGCGGGCTGCAGGGGCAGCGGCGTGAAGCTGGCGGTGGCGGTGGGGGCGCCATTGGGCGCGGCCGGGCCGGGCACCACCTGCACGACGCCGGAGTTGGAGGTTGTCACGACCTCTCCTGCGACACAGGTGGGGAAGCCGGGGTTGCCCGGCAAACTGCGATAGAGCGTGAACTGGACGCTGTCGGTGAGTGGCGGACCGCCGGGCACGCCGGTGACGGTGGCCGTGTCGCTGAAGATGCCGCCGGTCTCGAGGGTCTGAGGGGAGGCCTGGGTGACGATGCTGGGCTGGGCCTCAGCGACGACGATGATGGACGAGGTGCCCGGGATGTTGAAGGCGGGGATGACCGCCGGCGGCGGGGTGGGGTTCGGCGCCGCAGCGTCGACGAACGACACCGCGAAGGTGCTGCCGTCGGTCGGGCGCTGGACGACGTCAAAGGTGAAGTCGATGATGCACGTGGTGGTGGGGCCACCGGTGGTGACCGGGGCGAGGACGACGGGGCCCGTCGGGGTGAAGGTGACGGTGCCGTTGGGGTTGGGCGGCGACACCGAGAAGAGGAGGCCGGCGCACGCGGTGCCGGCCCGGCCGCTGGCGATCGGGTCGATGTTGAAGATGGGTTGGCCGGGCAGGGCCCGGGGCTCGGGCGAGGTGCACGGCTCGGCGCCGACCGCGGTGCCCGCGCTCGTGCACGAGGGGTTCATCCGGATGTTGGTGATGGTGACGGGCACGGTGCTCAGGTTGCCGACGGAGTTGTTGGTGATGGCGATGAGCCCGGGCTGGTTCTGATCGCCGACGGTGACGTTGGCCGGGAAGGCAGGGCCGGAGGAGATGATGATGGCGTTCACCTGGGCGTTGGCCGGGCCGGGCACGATGATGGACGCCACCATGGACGCCACGACCATCGCCAGGAGCAGGGACGCCCGCACGCGCCTTCCGGGCGGGGTCACATCTCGGTCACCGCGCACGGTTCCTCCCCATCGCTCCACTGCCGTGAGTTCGCGCCGCGTCCCCGCAGCCGCCCAGCACACCGCCCAGATCCTGCACGCCGTCCCCCAGTCTTTGATGGGCCCTACTACTTGAGCGCCTCAGTACTGACTCATGGTAACGCGCTTCTCGGCCGTTCCCACCCGCCGCGCATGACTGCGCGCGAGAAGTGACTACACTCTCCGGTCCGCCGGGGCCAGGACCTAGCGGCGCCCGTTTTTCGGGGCCCACCGGCGGCTGGGTGCAGCCGGGGGGGCGGGGCGGGAGGGGGCCTGGGCCGCATCGAGCGCTGCGCCGTCGAGGGCGCTGGTGGTCCGGACCTGGACCACGGTGGGCACCATTACGTCGGGCGCCTCGGACGCCTCCTGGGCGGGGACGACGGGGACGATCCAGGCGCGGTCCGGCTCGGGGGCCGTGGGGGCGGCCGCTCCGGTCGGGACCGCCGGCGGGCGGGCGGCCACGGAGTCATCCCAGGCGTCGTCGACATCGGGCTCAGGCCTTGGGTCGACCAGTCCTGCGCCCTGGCCGCCGAGCGGACCGCGCCGGGGCCGGGGCCGGGCGGCGTCGAAGCCACTGCTGCCGCCGCCGAAGAAACCGCCGCCGCCTGAGCCGGGCCCGGGACCGGCCGGGACGGGCGCCAGGCCCGGACCTCCGTCGCCGAACCGACGGGTGGCGGCCACCAGGGTCATGCCCACCATCAGCAGGAGCCCGGCCACACGGGCGGGACCGCTCAGGTCCGAACCGGTGCGGGCCAGCGGCGGGGCCAACGGCGGCGGCGTCGGCGTGATCGGAGGCGGCGTCGTCGGGGGCGGGGTGACCGGGGGCGTGCCCGTGGGGGTCAGGGTGACCGTGGCCTTGGCCACCGCCGTGACCGAGGTGTTGTCGTCGTCGACGGCGCGCACGGTGACCGTGTCGGTCTGGGACGCCCCGGAGACGCCCCGGAACTCGCCGTCGAAGGCGCAGCTGTAGCTGCCGCCGTTGGCGGCCAGCCGGACGCCGATGGCGCAGCTGCCGCGACCGTTGACGTCGCCGTAGATGTCGTCGACCAGGGAGTTGATGGTGACGGGCTCGAAGCTGGTGTTGACGACCGTCACCGTGAACCGGAAGCTGCCTCCGGGCTCGGGCCGGCTCACCGGGTCCGGCGACTTGGTCAGCGTGATGGTGGGCGGCGCGTCGGTGAGCGACACCGTGGCCCTCGACTGCGAGGTGACAGTGGTGCCGGCGTTGTCGCGGGCGGTGACGGTGATCGTGTCGGTCTGGGCGGCGCCGGCGTTCCCGAAGAAGTTGCCGGAGAAGGTGCAGGTGTAGCTGGCGTTCCTGGCCAGGACGGCGCCGATGGCACACGTGCCGCGGCCGTTCAGGTCACCGTAGACGTCGTCGACCAGCGCAGTGACCGTGACGGGCTCAGGACCGGTGTTGGTGACGGTGAAGGTGAAGGTGAACGAGCCACCCGGCTCGGCCATCGTGGTGGGGTTGGCCACCTTGGTGGAGGTGATCGTGGGCGTGGCCGCGGTGATGGTCACGACGGCGTCGTCGTCATCGCGCACGGTGTTGCCCCGAGCGTCGGTTGCGGTGACAGTGACCACGTTGGTGTGGGTGGAGCCGCTGGCCCCGGAGACGGCGCCGGTGAACCGGCAGGTATAGGTGTTGCCAGGACCGGGGGCCGGCGTCAGCACCGTGCCGATGGCGGTGTTGCAGGTGGACCCGGCCAGCGTGGTCAGGTTGCCGTAGACGCTGTCGTTGAGGCTGCGGATGGTGAGGGCGACGTTGCTGGTGTTGGTGACCACCACGTCGAACACCGCGTTCCCGCCCGGTGCGGCCAGCGTGGTCGGCGTGGCGGTCTTGTCGACCCGGATGACAGGCAGCGGGGCGACCGTGACCCGCTCGAGCGGGTCGTCGCAGGCGGTGATGGTGGCAGCGTTGTTCGCGTCACCGCTGTAGCTGGCGACGAACCGGTACACGCCCGGGGCGGTGGGGGTGAAGGAGTCGGATGTGTAGGTGCCGTTGCCGCTCACCGGCTTCACCGAGGTGAACACCGGCGTGCCGGTACAGGTGGCGTTGTCGGGGCCGAAGACGGTGAAGGTGACGTTGCCCGTGGGGTTGAAGCCACCGGCGATGGTGGCCGTGTCGAAGATGGACCCGCCAAGGTTCACCGCCGGCGAGGCGGTGGTGGTGAGGCCGATGGGCAGGCGGCCGACGCCGATCGTCTCGTTGGGGTCGAGGCAGTCCGTGGGCCCGACCGCCGGGTTGTTGGCGTCACCGCTGTAGGTGGCCACGAAGTGGTAGACGCCGGGCGACGGGAGGATGAAGCCGTCGGAGACGACGATCCTTGGGTCGGTGGCGCCGGTGACCGGCCTCACGTTGGTGAAGATCGGCGCCCCGGAGCAGTCGTCGGCGGGGTTGGGGTCGTTGGCGGGGATGGGCCCGTAGAGCTGGAAGGTGATGGTGCCGGTGGGGTTGAAGCCGCCGGCCAGCGTGGCCGTGTCGAAGATCGACGACCCGACCGATCCGGCCGAGACCTGGGTGGTCAGGGTGGGCACGGTGCCGGTGAGGGTGACGGTGGCGTCGTCGGAAGCGGTGACCGTGGTGCCGTCGTTGTCGACGCCGATGACGGTGACGATGTCGGTCTGGCTGGCGTTGGGGCTGCCGCTGAAGGGACCGTTGAACGAGCAGGAGTAGGTGCCGCCGTTTGCGGCCAGGGTGGCGCCGATTGCGCATGTGCCCTGGCCGTTGAGGCTGCCGTACACGTTGTCGACCAGCGAGGTGATGGTGATCGGCTCGAAGCTGGTGTTGGTGACGACCACGTTGAATGTGAAGGTGCCGCCGGGCGCCGGCCGGGTGAGCGGCGTGGCGGTTTTCACGATGGTGATGGTGGGCGGCAGGTTGGTGATGAGGACGGTGGCGTCGTCGTCGTCGGTGGCGGTGGTGCCGCCGGGACCGGAGACCACGACGGTCACGACGTCGGTCTGGGCCGCACCGGCGTCACCGATGAAGGTGCCGGGGAAGGTGCACGGGGCCGACGACGCGCCGGGGGCAAGGGTGGTACCGATGAGGGCGCCACAGGTGGAGCCGGCCCGGGTGGCCAGGTTGCCGTAGATGTCGTCGGTGAGGGTGGTGATGGTGACCGGCACGGTGCCGGTGTTGGTGACGACTGCGGTGAAGGTGAAGGTGCCGCCCGGCTCAGGGAGGCTGAGCGGGTTCGCCGTCTTGTCCACCCGGACGGTGGGGGTGACCGTGGTGAGGATGACGGTGGCGTCGTCGTTGTCGGCGACCGTTGTGCCCGCAGCGTCGACGCCGGTGACGGTGACCACGTCGGTCTGGGTGGCACCGCCGACGCCGTTGAAGTTGCCGGTGAAGGAACAGGTGTAGCTGCCGCCGCTGGGCAGGACGGTGCCGACGGCCGTCGTGCAGGTGCCCTGGTTGGCGATGTTGCCGTAGATGTCGTCGGTGAGCGTGGTGATCGTCAGGGTGCTCGGACCGGTGTTGATGACCACGACGTCGAAGGTGAAGGCGCCGCCCGGCTCCGGGCGGCTGGTGGGGTTGGCGGTCTTCTGGACCGTGATGTCGGGGACGACGTTGATGAGGCTGACGGTGGCGTCGTCGGTGGCGGTGACCACGGTGCCGGAGGCGTCGGTGCCCGTCACGGTGACGACGTCGGTCTGGGCCGCGCCGGCCGCGCCGGTGAAGGTACCGGTGAAGGTGCAGGGGGCCGAGGACGCGCCGGGGGCGAGGGTGGTGCCGATGAGGGCGCCACAGGTGGAGCCCGGCCGGGTGGCCAGGTCGCCGTAGATGTCGTCGGTGAGGGTTCTGATGGTGATGGGCTCGGCGCTCGGGTTGATGACGACCACCCGGAAGGTGAACGTGCCGCCCGGCGCAGGCAGTGTGAGAGGGGTGGCCGTCTTGTCGACGTCGATCAGCGGGACCACGTTGGTGATGCGGACCGTGGCGTCATCGGTGTCCATGACGACCGTGCCGGCCGCGTTCCGGCCGGTGGCGGTGACGACGTCGGTCTGCTGTGCGCCGGCGGGGCCGTTGAACGGCCCGGTGAACGTGCACACCGGCGAGCTGGCCCCTGGGGCCAGGGTGGTGCCGATGAGGGCGCCGCAGGTGGAGCCGGGCCGGGTGGCGATGTTTCCGTAGATGTCGTCGGTGAGGCCGGTGATGGTGATGGGCTCGGGGCTGGTGTTCGTGACCCGGACGCTGAAGGTGAACGTGCCACCGGGCTCAGGGAGGGAGGAGGGCTCGGCGGACTTCTCGACCAGGATCGACGGCGCGACGGTGAGGGTGACGGTGGCGTCGTCGGCGTCGGTTACCACGTTGCCCTCGTCGTCGGCGGCGGTGACGGTGACCACGTCGGTCTGGGTGGCCCCGGCCGCGCCGGTGAAGTTTCCGGGGAACGTGCAGACCGGCGAGCTGGCGCCGGGCGCCAGCGTGGTGCCGATCCGGGCGCCACAGGTGGAGCCGGGGATGGTGGCCAGGTTCCCGTAGATGTCGTCGTTGAGCGCGGTGATGGTGATGGGCTCGGCGCTGGTGTTGGTGACCACGGCGCTGAAGGTGAAGGTGCCGCCGGGGGCGGGCATGGTGGTGGGGTTGGCGGTCTTGACCACGCGGACGGTGGGAAGCACGTCGGTGATGCCGACGATGGCGTCATCGGTGTCGGTGGCGGTCTGGCCGTCGTCGTCGACCGCGGTGGCGGTGACGATGTCGGTCTGGGTGGCGCCGGCGTTGCCGTTGAAGGGGCCGGTGAAGGTGCAGGGCGCCGACGTGGCCCCAGGAGCGAGGACGGTGCCGATCAGGGCGCCGCAGGTGGAGCCGGGCCGGGTGGCCAGGTTGCCGTAGATGTCGTCGTTGAGGGTGGTAATGGTGACCGACTCGGCCGGGCTGTCGTTGCGTACCCTCACCGTGAAGGTGAAGGTACCGCCGGGCTCGGGCCGGGTGAGGGGCGACGCGTCCTTGATGACGGTGATGACCGGTGGCACGCCGACGATGGTGACGACGGCGTCGTCGAAGGCGGTGGCGGTGTTGCCGTTGGCGTCGGTGCCGATGGCGGTTACGACGTCGGTGAAGGTCTGCCCGGCCTGGCCGGCACCGACGGGGGGAACCGGGGCAGTGAAGGAGCACGTGTACTGCCCGCCGTTGGCCGCGAGGAGGGGCGGGGTGGGCGGACGGCTGCCCGCCGGGGCGACGGCGCAGGTGCCCTGGCCGTTGAGGTTGCCGTAGACGTTGTCGTTGAGCGACGTCAGGGTCAGGGCGTTGGGCCCGGTGTTGATGACCTGCACCGTGAACACGACCGGGCCGCCGGGCTCGTTCACCGTGGTCGGGTTGGCCGTCTTGACGACGGTGATGGTGGGGAGGATGGGCGTGACGGTGACCTGCTCGAGGGGATCAGCACAGGCCGACGTGCTCGGGAGGTAGTTGACGTCGGGGTTGGGGCCGCCCGGCGGGTCGTAGGTGGCGACGAACACGTAGCGGCCCGGCGGTTGGACGGGGATGGGCGTGAAGGAGGCCGTCGCCGTCGGGGCGCCGTTGGGCGCGGCCGGGCCGGCGACCACCTGCACGACGTTGTTGACGGTGGCCACCTCCTCGGCTGCGGTGCAGGTGGGGAAGCCGGGGTTGCCAGGAAGGCTGCGGAAGAGAGTGAAGCGGACGCTGTCGGTGAGGGCGGGACCACCGGGTACGCCGGTGACCGTGGCGGTGTCGCTGAAGAGGCCGCCCTCCTGGAGGGTCTGGGGCGACGCCTGGGTGACGATGGTGGTCGGGGCCTCGTCCACCACGATGATCGACGAGGTGCCGGGGATGTTGAAGGCGGGGATGACCGCCGGCGGCGGGGTGGGGTTGGGGGCCGAGGCGTCTACGAAGGACACGGCGAACGTGCTGCCGTCGGCGGGACGTTGGACCACGTCGAAGGTGAAGTCGATGATGCAGGTGGTGGTGGGCCCCCCGGTGGTGACCGGAGCCAGGACCACGGGGCCGGTCGGTGTGAAGGTGACGGTGCCATTGGCGTTGGGGGGCGACACGGCGAAGAGGAGGCCGGCGCAAGCCGTACCGGCCCGGCCGGTGGCGATGGGGTCGATGTTGAAGATGGGACCGGGCAGCGCTCGGGGCTCAGGCGAGGTGCACGGCTCGGCTCCGACCGCGGTGCCTGCGCTCGTGCACGAAGGGTTGACCCGGATGTTGGTGATGGTCACGGGCTGGGTGCTCAGGTTGCCGACCGAGTTGTTGGTGATGGCGAGGAGGCCAGGCTGGTTCTGGGCGCCGACCTGGACGTTGGAGGGGAACGCCGGGCCCGAGGAGACGATGATGGCGTTCACCTGGGCGTCGGCCGGGTCGGGCATCACCGTCAGGGAGGCCACCACCAGGGCCAGCAGGAGCGATGCCCACACGCGCCGCCCGAACCGGGTCACAACTCCGTCACCTATCACGTTCGCTCCTCAAGATCGGATTTCTGAACCAGGCGCCTGTCGGGGCGCCTTCCTGCATCGGGGGGACGGCCCCGCTCCGTCGCCCGGCGACGTGGCCGGCGCGGAATGGGTCGGGTCGGACCGCGCTGGACGAAGCGCCTGTTGACTCGTACAGGAATCGACGCCCACCCAGCACAGCTGCCGTCCTTCCCAACTGTGGATAATCCGCAGTACCACTTCTGAAACCCGCCTGCTTAACTTGACTGAATGCTAGCAGGTGAAATTCCAGGAAATCACCCATCGCGTCGGCATCCCCACTGCAAGGGATCAGGAGTCGCGCTCGGAGTGTTCGCAGCGGTCGCGCTGGCCACGGGTTGCGCCAGCCGGGGCGGCGCACCCGATCCAATGACCGCCCAGGGGGAGGAGGTCCTCGACCTGTGGCGCATCCTTCTGGCCGCCGGCATCGCAGTGGGCGGCCTGGTCATCCTGCTGATCCTCTGGTCGGTGCTGCGCTATCGCCGGCCCCGGGGCGCCGCCCCCGGCGACCTGCCCGAACAGACCGGGGCCAACATCCCGATCGAGGTCTTCTACACGGTCGTCCCCCTGATCATCGTGGCCGTCCTGTTCACACTGACCATGCGGACCCAGAACCGGATCACTGCTGAGGGCGATTCGCCGGAGCTCACGGTGGAGGTCACCGGCTTCCAGTGGGGCTGGCGGTTCCGGTACCCGGCGCAGGGGGTAACACTGCTGGGCGACGCCAACGAACCTCCCACCCTCGTTCTGCCGGTGGGTGCGAACGTCCGGCTTCGCCTCGAAGCGGCCGACGTCATTCACTCCTTCTTCGTGCCCGCCTTCCTCGTGAAGCGGGACCTCATCCCGGGGGTCGACAACGAGCTCGATATACGGCCAACGAAGACCGGTCGTTTTCCCGGCGTCTGCGCCGAGTTCTGCGGCCTCGACCACTGGCGCATGACCTTCGACGTCGAGGTGGTCAGCCCGGCCGAGTTCCAGGCCTTCGTCGCCGATCAGCAGGACGAGCCCGGCGGCCGCGGCCCCAACAGCACCGGCCCCGGCGACCCCGGCCGCCAGGCCCGGCTGGTGCGATGACACGTCTCCCCTCGAGCCTCCTCCTGCGCAGCGAGCAGAGACCATGACCCTCCTGGAGGAGCGGCCGGCGCCGCCGCCGGCGCAGGAGCCGGAACGGGGCCACGCCAGCGGCCTCGTCGGCTGGGTGACGACCACCGATCACAAGAAGATCGGCATCCTGTACATGGTCACCGCCTTCGCCTTCTTCCTGCTGGGCGGGCTCCTGGCCCTGCTCATCCGGGCGGAGCTGGCCCAGCCCGGCCGCCAGCTGGTGGGCGAGTCCGCCTACAACCAGCTGTTCACCATGCACGGCAGCATCATGATGTTCCTCTTCGCCGTGCCCATGGCCGCCGGTTTCGCCAACTACCTGGTGCCGCTGCACGTCGGCGCCCCGGACATGGCCTTCCCACGCCTGAACGCCCTGTCCTACTGGCTGTTCCTGGGCGGCGGGCTGACCATGGTGTCGGGCTTCCTGACCGCACGGGGGGCGGCCCAGTTCGGCTGGACCGCCTACACCCCCCTCTCCGACGCCATCCACTCCCCCGGCGCCGGCGCCGACCTGTGGATCATGGGTGTGATGGTCACCGGCGTGGCCTCGGTGCTGACCGCGGTCAACCTGATCACCACCGTGCTCTGCCTACGGGCGCCCGGTATGACCATGTTCCGGATGCCGATCTTCACCTGGAACATGCTGATCGTGAGCGCCATGATCATCCTGGCCTTCCCGGTCCTGACCGCCGGCCTGTCGCTGCTCTACGCCGACCGCCACCTGGGCAGCCACTTCTTCGACGCCGAGGGCGGCGGCCAGCCGGTGCTGTGGCAGCACATCTTCTGGTTCTTCGGCCACCCCGAGGTGTACATCGTGGCCCTGCCGTTCTTCGGTGTGGTCACCGAGATCATCCCGGTCTTCTCCCGCAAGCCCCTGTTCGGCTACAAGGGTTTCGTGTTCGCCACCCTGGCCATCGCCTCGCTGTCCACTGCGGTCTGGGCCCACCACATGTTCACCACCGGGGCCATCAACCTGCCCTTCTTCTCGGCCATGACCTTCCTGATCGCCGTGCCCACAGGGGTCAAGATGTTCAACTGGATCGCCACCATGTGGCGGGGCCATTTGACCTTCGAGACGCCCATGCTGTTCTGCGTGGGGTTCCTGCTGGTGTTCCTCGTGGGCGGCCTGACCGGGCCCATGCTCGCCGCCCCCCCGGTCGACGTCCACGTCCACGACACCTACTTCGTGGTCGCCCACATGCACTACGTGCTCTTCGGCACCGCCGCCTTCGGCTTCTTCGCCGGCCTGTACTTCTGGTACCCCAAGGTCACCGGCCGCCTCCTCAGCGAGAGGCTCGGCAAGGCCCATTTCTGGACGATGTTCGTCGGCTTCAACCTGACCTTCTGGCCCCATCATCTCCTTGGCCTCCGGGGCATGCCCCGTCGGGTGCCGGACTACTCCAAGGAGGCGGGCTGGACCTTCCTCAACTTGCTGTCGAGCGTTGGAGGGGCGATCCTCGGCGTCGGAACCCTCTTCCTCCTGTGGAACCTTTGGGTGACACCCCGAAAGGGGGCGCCCGCCGGCGACGACCCGTGGGGCGGCAACTCGTTGGAGTGGGCCACGTCGTCGCCGCCGCCCGAGCACAACTTCCACTCCTTGCCCCCGATCCGCTCCGAGCGGCCGGTGTTCGACGCCCGCCAGAAGGCGGCCTCGGGATGAAGGTCCGGCCTTTCAGGGTGGAGTGGCGGCTGTTCCTGGGAGCGGCGGCGTTCTTCACCGTGACCGCCACCGTCTACTGGTTCGTCAGCAACGAGCACGCCGGCACGGCCATGCTGGCCGCCTCCGTCCCCGCCTTCGCCTTCATCGGGCTGTGGCTGGCGTTCCAGAGCCGCAAGGCCGGCCCCCGGCCCGAGGACGACGGCGACGCCGCTCACGTCGATGCGGTCGAGGACCTTGGCTACTTCCCGTCCTCGAGTGCCTGGCCGTTCGTCCTGTCGGCCGGGGCCGTCGTCCTGGCCAACGGCCTGGTGTTCGGCCCCCCGATCGCCGTCATCGGTCTCATCCTCATGGTCGCCGGCGTCTTCGGCTACGCCCGGGAGAGCGACCAGAAGGCATGAACACCTGTTTCTGTCGGCTGAACCACCGCTGCGGTACCTGAGCCGACAGAGAGCCGCTCAGTCGGGTGGTGGCGGGGGCCTGAAAGGGCTGGTCTCGGCGGTGGCGAGGACAGAGCCGACCTTGGGCTTGTCGTCCTCATGGGGGTCGATGAGCTCGTAGCCACCGGTGGCGGTGCGGCGGACGCGGGACCCCACGGTGCCGCCGAAGGGGTGGACCTTGTCGCGGGCCAGGGACCGGCAGGCGCTGCGGGTCACGAAGAAGGCGATGACCGGGAGCACGAAGATCAGGATGCGGAACAGGTTGGTGATCGACTCGGGCGCCACCTTGAACACCGAGGCGAGGACGTCGTTGCCGCCGGCGATGAACAGGATTGTGTAGAAGGAGAGGGTGGCGGCGCCGAGGGCCGAGCGCACCGGCGCGTCACGGGGGCGGTCGAGCAGGTTGTGGGCGTCGCGGTCCTTGGTGAAGCGCCGTTCGAGGAAGGGCCAGGCGTACAGGAGGCCGAAGGTGATGCCGGGCAGCACCGCCCCGGGGAAGAACGGGTTGGCGACGGTATGGCCCCAGACCCGGATCTCCCAGCCGGGCATGATGCGAAGCGCCCCGTCCAGCCATCCCACGTACCAGTCGGGCTGGGATCCGGCGGTGGCGGCGGACGCCTGGGCGGGGTCATAAGGCCCGTACAGCCACACCGGGTTGATCTGGGCCAGCCCGCCCAAGGCGGCGATCACGGCGGTGACGATGAAGAACAGCCCGATCGACTTGGCCGCGTACGACGGCCAGAGGTGGGAGCCCTCGATGTTGTCCTCGGTGCGGCCCGGGCCCCGGAACTGGGTGTGCTTCTGGCGCCACAGGATGGCCAGGTGGGCGCCGAGCAGGCCGGCGATGGCCGCCGGCAGCAGCAGCACGTGGAGGACGAAGAACCGGGTGATGAACTCGGTGTTGGGGAACTCCCCGCCGAAGAACAGGAAGGCCAGGTACTCCCCCGCCACCGGGATGGACAGGGCGATCGAGTACCCCACCCGCACGCCCGTGCCGGACAGCAGGTCGTCGAGCAGGGAGTACCCGAAGAAGCCGTTCATGATCGACGTGACCAGCAGGGTCACGCCGATGATCCAGTTGATCTCCCGGGGCCGGCGGAAGGCGCCGGTGAAGAACACCCGGCACAGGTGCACGACGAGGGCGGCCATGAAGATGAGCGCGGCCCAGTGGTGCATCTGGCGCATCACCAGCCCGGACCGCACCTCGAAGCTGATGTCGAGCGAGGAGGCGTAGGCGGCCGACATGGTGGTGCCCTCGAGGGCCTTGTAGGGGCCGCGGTAGATCACCTCGTCGGAGGCGGGCACGAAGAAGAACGTGAGGTAGACGCCCGTGACGATGAGGATCACGAAGCAGTACATGGCGATCTCGCCGATCATGAACGACCAGTGGTCGGGGAAGATCTTGTCGAGGGCCTTGCGGGCGAAGTGCGACGCACCGAGGCGTTCGTCGGTCCACCGGAAGAGCCGGCGGGTGATCGGCGTCCTGCTCATGGGCTAGTCACGGTTCCAGAAGCCGGGGCCGACGGGCTCGTCGAAGTCGGCCTGGGCGGTCAGGAAACCCTCCCGGTCGACGGACAGGGGCAGCTGCGGGAGCGAGCGGGTGGCGGGCCCGAAGCTCGGGCGGGCGCCGTCGAGCACGTCGAAGGTCGACTGGTGGCACGGGCACAGCAGCTCGCGGGTGTCCTGCTGGTAGAGGCCCACGGGGCAGCCGACGTGGGGGCAGATCTTGGAGTAGGCGATGTAGCCCTGGGGCGACCAGTTCTCCCGGCCCGGCCGGGGCCGGATCTCACCGTCGGCCACCCGGACGACCACGACCTGGGAGTCGGCGGCGTGCTCCGCGTCCTGGGGGAAGGCGGTGAGGAAGCCGCCTACCTCGAGCGTCTCCACCCGCACCGGGCGCCCCTCCTCGTCGACCAGGCGGGCTCCGGGGCGCCACGCGGTGGTCAGGAGGGCCCGACCGGGCGCCGGCCCCAGGGAACGGATCGGGAAGACCGCGGAGAGGACCAGGGCGCCTCCGGCCACCCAGAACAACTTGAGGACCGAACGCCGTCCCGGCTCGTCGGTGATCTCCTCGACCGCCTCCTCGACCGCCTCTACGTCCTCGTCCTCGCCTGCGAGCGTGCCTCGATCCCCCATCACGGTGCCCTCGGTGGAGAGGCCCCGGGCCCAGAGGATCAGGGCCATGCCGATGCCGCCCAGGGAGATGCCCAGCAGCGCCCCCTCGGCCTGGGGCTGGCCGCCGGCGATGTAGACACCGGCCAGCCCCAGGGCGGCCGCAGTGGCCGCCAGCAGCAGGATCGCGATCCGGCGCTCGGCCGGCATGCCCTCTGCCGCCCCCCCATCGGGTCGCTCTGCTCCTCGCTTCGCTGCGGTGCTCGCTCCCATCAGTCTTTGGTCCCGATCCAGCGCACCGCCATCAGCATGACGCCCAGCCCGACCACCCAGGCGACGAACCCTTCGGGGATGGCCCCCAGGTGGCCCAGGCCGAGCCCGCCACGGTCGTCCGGGTGGCGCAGGTAGTCGACGTAGCGCACGATCGACGCCACCTGCTCGTCGTCGAGCGTCTCGGGGCCGAAGATCGGCATGGCTCCCGGACCGACGCGCATGGCCTCGGCCACCTGAACGGGCGTGGCGCGGTTCAGCGGCGGGGCGTACACCGCGTGGCCCAGCGCCCCGCCGGCGCCCGCCGAGCTGTGGCAGGGGGCGCAGTTGTTGGCGTAGAGCCGGTTGCCCTCGGGCAGGTTGCCCTGGCGGGCGTCGACCCGGGGAATGGCCGGCCCCGGGCCGAGCGACGCCACGAAGGCGACGAGCTGGCGGATCTGCACCGGCGTGTAGGCCACCCGCTTGCGCTCGGCCTGGGAGCGAGGCCGGTCGAGGGGCATGCGACCGGTGGACAGGTAGAAGTCTGCTGACGCCGCCCCCACCCCGACGAGCGACGGGCCCCGGTCCTCCACCCCCGCCCCCTCGGCGCCGTGGCATGTGGTGCAGGCGATGGCGTAGAGCTGGCGACCGCCCTCGACGTCGGCCGGACCGGCCGGCTGGTTTCCGGTGGCAGTGGGGGGTGGGCGGACCTGGGCCCCGCTGGGGCCCACGGTGAGGAGGGCGACGGCCAGCGAGCCGCCGGCGAGGGCCAGCAGGACCAGGACGCGACGCCTCATTTCAGTAGGAACAGGGTGGCCCACATGCCGATCCACACCACGTCGACGAAGTGCCAGTAGTAGCTGACCATCTCGACCGCCGGCAGGTCGGCGGCCCCGAACCGGCGGCTCCCGGCCCGGCCCAGCAGGAGGATCATGGCCAGCACCCCGCCGAAGACGTGCAGGCCGTGGAAGCCGGTCATGACGTAGAACGACGACCCGTAGGCGTGGGAGGAGACCGAAAACTCCAGACTCGACCACTCATGGGCCTGGTTGCCCAGGAAGGCAACGGCCAGGACCATGGTGGCGATGACCCAGCCCCGGAAGGCCGGCAGCCGGTTGCGGGCGATGGCCCGGACGGCCAGCTGCATGGTGCCGCTGGAGGCGACCAGACCCAGGGTGAACAACCCGCTGGTGAGAATTTCGAGATGGACGTCCTCCGGAGGCCAGTCGCTCCCTGCCGACGCCCGCAGGGTGAAGTAGGCGGCGAACAGGCCGCTGAAGAACATCAGCTCGGAGGCCAGCCAGACCACGGTTCCCACCGTGAGGACCGGCGTCCGGTCGTGCGCAGGAACGGCGACGGCGGTGTCCACCGCCGTCAGTTCTAGCTCGAAATCTTGAGCCGGCCGGACATTCCCTCAGTCTGGTGGTACTTGCAATAGAAAAGGAAGAAGCCGTCGCGTGGCGCCGAGGTCACCGCAGGGATCTTGATGCTGACGCGCTCACCGGGCTGGATGTCCATCTCCACCGGGTTCTGCTCGGTGTCGCGGGCGATGCCGGGCGCGGTGAAGTTGTGCACCGTGTCGTCGCGGTTGATGAAGGTGAACGTCTGCTCCTTGTTCAGGTCGATCTCGAGCTGGTTGGGCTCGAAGCGGAGGACATTGTCCTTGATCGAGACGTCGGCCGTACGGTCGTCGCCGCCTCCACCACCGCACGCCCCCAGTCCGGGCAGCAGCACCACCATCAAGCCGCCGAGAACCATCTTCCTCGCCCGCACGTGTCCCCCTCGTGTCGTCGGTCTGAGCGGCGTCACTGTATGCGAAAACACTCCAGTTCTGCCGGCCTCTCCTCGATCGACTCCACGCCGGTGACCGCCGCATGCCGTGGCCCTTGTCGACACCATGTCAGTAGGTTTTCCACAGCCTGTGCATTGCCCTCGAACCAGGCCTCCACCCGGCCGTCGTCCCGATTGCGGATCCATCCGGCCACGCCCTCGGCCCGGGCCAGCCGGGTGCAGCTGTCCCGGAAGAAGACGCCCTGGACCCTGCCGGACACGAGCACCCGCCGGGCGATTCGCTCAGGCGTCGACGCCGTCCCAGCCGGGGTCGAGCTGGGACACGAAGGTGAGGCAGCGGCGGGCCTCGTCGACCTCGCCGATGGCGCCGGCCACCCGGGCCAGGCCGGCCAGGGAGCGCAGGAAGCCCCGGTTGGGGACGTGGCGCCAGCGGACGTATCCCTGGCCCCGCCATCCCGACTGCCGGAGCTGGTCGAGGCCACGGTGATAGCCGACCCGATAGCACGCATAGGCCTCCGCGTCGTCCCTCGCCAGGTCGCCCAGACGGGACCAAGCGTCGAGGTACCGCGGGAAGCGGGCGGCCACCGTGGCCACCGCGTCCCGGCGCAGCTCCTCGGGAGCGGCGAGGGCTGCGGCCAGGGCCTCCCGGGCCTCGACCGGCTCGGGGTCGAGGGCGGTCTCGGGCAGCCCGGAGGACAGGTTCACGGGGCTCTCGGACACAACGGTCATCTCCTCACAGGTTGGGGCCAGGTGAAGGCGGACAGGGCCTCCCACTGCTCAGCGGACATGAACTGCCACACCCACAGGGAGGCTCCCACAGCGCCGTTGCGGCGGGCTACGTCGAGGAAGCGGACGGTCTCGGCGGCGCTGGGTGAACCGGCCCTCCCGCCCTCGGGACCGGAGTCGTAGCCCTGGCCGATGACGTGGACGGGCTTGAGGGTGGCGAGGCGCTCGAGAGACTCCAGGGTGGCTGTCCCGGGCTCCACGCAGCCCCAGTAGACCATGGGGGCGAAGGCGTCGACGTAGGGGGCGATGGCCCGGTACGGGTAGGTGCCGGTCCAGCGGGCTTCGGTGGCCCGGTAGACGGTGGCCACCATGAGCATGTCGCCGGCTGCGGGGCGAACCAGCCCCAGGTAGAGGGTGATGCGGCGCTCGGTGAGCACCACCCCCTCACTGGCCAGCTCGATGTCGGGGCTGAACCCGTCGAGCCGGGATCCGTCAGGGGCCCGCCACGACACCGCCTCGGTGCTCCAGGCTGCGTCGGACACCGGGTCGTGCAGGAACGGGAACCCCCAGCCGATGACGGCCACGCCCGCTTTGTGGGCCCTGGGCACGATGCGCGACAGGTAGTCGGCGGCGTAAAACCCGTCGCGGGAGTCGCCCACACGCACCCAGATCTGGGTCAGGCCGGAGGCGACGGCCTTGGCCACGACGGCATCGACGTCGCCCGCCTCGGTCTCCCTGGTCTTCCAGATCCACATGCCTTTGCCCTCGAGAGACTTCAGGCTGTTGGCCACCGTGGGGGCGGGCTGGGGCGCCGGCAGCTGGGCCTCGGGGACGAGCCGGGGCGGGCGCCAGGACGTGCCGGGTGTGCCGGTGCCCGGAGGGCGGAGCGGCGGCGGGCAGCCCGGCAGGGGCAGGCTCACGGCCTCGGTCGGGGCCATGGTGGTGGTGGGAGGCGGAGGCGGGAGCGACCGGGGCCTGGTGGACGGAGCGACCGTGGCGGAGGGCTCGGGTGCCTGGCCCCGGAGCGCGCTCGGGCGCGGCTCGGTGCTGCGCAACGCGGTGGCGCCAAGGGCGACGCCTGCGACCAGGACGACTGCGGCGAGGGAGATCGCCGGCCGCTGTCCGCCGGGGACCCTCAGGTCACCGCCCCGACGCTGTCCGGGGCGAGGCCGGCCCGGGCCAGGAAGGCCAGGCGGGTGCCGAGACACCGACGCCAGTCGGCCAGATCGACCAGGAAGTGCTCCCGGTCCCCGTCCTCGTAGGCGTGCTCGAGCTCATCGAACGCGGTGTCCTCGGCATCGAGCAGGGCCCCGTACCGGTTCAGGAAGTGCTCGTCGACCACCTCTTCAAGCGCCATGGCAGTACCTCCACATCAGCGGACTGTGAGAGACGTCTGAACCGTCACCATACCGCTGCTGACCGGGCGGTGACGCGCCACGACCGCGGACGGCCACCCGGAGGCGGCCGGCCGCGGCCGGACGGTGTGACCTGGCGCCCTCTAGTTGTTGACGGGGCGCCGGTTGCTGATCAGCACCAGCACGCCGCCCAGGGCCAGCACGAGCACGGCCAGGCCGGCCAGCTCGGTGGTGGTGCTGCCCGTGAGGGCCAGGCTGCGGGCTGCGGTGGCCGTGGCCGTGCCGCCGGTGGCGGGACGGGCCGTGGTGGCCGTGGTGCCGCCGGGCCGGGTGGTGGTGGTGGTGGCGCCGGTGCCGCCAGCGGGGCAGGGGCTGCCCGAGGCGGTGCTGTCGTTGACCGCAGTGGCGCAGCCCGAGGAGGTGGAGCCGTCGATGGCCACGGCGCTGCCCGAGCTGGTGGAGTCCAGGTTGGCCCGCCCGCTGCCCGAGCAGACCGAGTCGTTGGTGGCGACACAGGTGCCCGAGGCCACCGAGTCGTTGGTGGCCAGGGCCCCGCCGCTGGTGCCCGGCCCGGCCGTGGGGATCTGGGCGCCGGCGGGGCTGACCAGCAGCCCCAGCACGGCGGCCAGCCCGGCCAGGGCGACCCCCATGGTGGTCCTCACTCGCATCTTGGTGTTCATGAACCCTTCCTTCTCTTGGTTTTAGGTGTTGAGGTGATTCGGTGATTAGTTGGAGGAGACGGGCTTGCGCCGGCGGCCCAGAGCCAGGAAGACCCCGCCCAGCGCGGTGGACAGCGCCGCGGTGGCGGCCAGGCCGTCGAGGTCGGTGCCGGTGCGGGCCAGCTGGGCGGTGGTGGC
>Ga0136633_1000370_pt1 | contig 34109 bp, 37 predicted proteins | sample AntDrymeUQ832206_2_FD_105494 | JGI IMG/M metagenome (GOLD analysis project Ga0136633, IMG submission 105494) | Polar desert sand microbial communities from Dry Valleys, Antarctica - metaG UQ83 (22.06) | ecosystem: Environmental > Terrestrial > Soil > Desert | place: Antarctica: Dry Valley... | reverse complement strand
TGCCGGGAAGGATCTCGACGAAGGCGCCGAAGTTCATGATCCGGGTCACCTTGCCGAGGTACTCCTTGCCGACCTCGACGTCCTTGGTCAGGCCCTCGATCCAGGCGATCGCCTTCTGGGCGGCCTCTTCGCTCGTCGCGGCGATCTGGATCGTGCCGTCATCCTCGACGTTGATCTGGGTGCCGGTCTCGGCAGTGATCTGGCGGATCACCTTGCCACCGGCCCCGATGACGTCTCGGATCTTGTCGACCGGGATCTTGATGGTCGTGATGCGCGGCGCGTACTGGCTCAGCTCCTCGCGGCTGGCGCTGATGACCTCGGTCATCTTGCCCAGGATGTGGAGCCGGGCATCGCGTGCCTGCTCGAGCGCATCTCGCATGATCTCGGTGGTGATGCCGGCGGTCTTGATGTCCATCTGGAGCGCCGTGACGCCCTCGGCCGTGCCGGTTACCTTGAAGTCCATGTCGCCATAGGCGTCTTCCTTACCGGTGATATCGGTCAGGACGGCGTAGCGGCCGGTCTCCTTGTCGGTGATGAGGCCCATCGCCGCGCCGGCGACCGGCGCCTTGATCGGAACGCCGGCATCCATGAGCGCCAGCGTCGAGCCGCAGGTCGATGCCATCGACGTCGAGCCGTTCGAGCTCACGCACTCGCTCACCACGCGGATCGCATACGGGAAGTCGGCGGCGTCCGGCAGCACCGGAAGGAGTGCGCGCTCCGCGAGCGCGCCGTGGCCGATCTCGCGCCGCCCAGGTCCGCGCATGAAGCGCGCTTCGCCGACGGAGTAGGGCGGCATGTTGTAGTGGTGCATGTAGCGCTTCTCGGTCTCCGGGGAGATCGTGTCCAGGCGCTGCACGTTGCTCGACGGGCCAAGCGTGGCGATCGAGAGCGCCTGCGTCTGCCCGCGGGTGAAGAGGCCCGACCCGTGGGTGCGCGGCAGGATGCCGACCTCCACGCTGATCGGGCGGATCGTCTTCGTGTCGCGGCCGTCGATGCGGACGTTCTCGGTCAGCACGAGCTCGCGAACGGTCTCCTTGGTCACCGCGTCCATCAGCGGGGAGCCGATGCCGTGGCGGCGGCGGATGTCCTCGAACCGGTCGCCCTGCTCGGCACGGTTGTAGCTGTCGCGGGCTCGACGCACCTCGTCACCGATGTCCTGCCGCAGCGCGTCGAGGCGCTCCGCCAGGCCGTTGGTGAAGTGCAGGAACAGCTCCGCGGCCGCTTCGGCGTCGGGCATGGCGCGGTGCGCGACGGCGTGGTCGCGGCCGAACACGAAGCGCACCAGGTCGGCGAGCTTGTACCCGCCGGCATCGGGATAGAGCTGGTAGCCGAGCTCGAGGGTGTCGAAGACAGCGCTCGGCTGCCACGTTTTATCGTTCGGGAGGTGGCGCAGCACGAACGGGACGTCGAACGCGGCGTTGTGGGCCACGATCGGGGTCTCCCCCACCCAATCGACGAAGTTGCCGAGCACCTCGGCCGCGGTCGGAGCGTTGGCGACGTCATCGGTCTTGATGCCGTGCACCTGGTGTCCGACGATCGGGCGCCCAGGGTTCACCAGCGATTCGAATCGGTCGACGATCTGGCCGTCGCGCAGGCGCAGCGCTGCGACATCCACGATGTACCCGGCCTCGGGCTTCATGGCGGTCGTTTCGAGATCGAACACCACGAACTCATTGCGGCTCTCGGCGAGAAGCTTCCCGAGCTGGATGACCGATGCGGCCTTCGGGCCGATGAACGGAACCTTCTTCGGTGCTCCGGCCGAAGCGACCAGCCTGTCCTGCAGGTCGATCGACTCCTGGAGCTCGCTGTGCCCGTAGGCAATGGCATCGGCCATGACCGCCTCCGGGAGGATCTTCGCGCCGGCCTCCACCATCATGACCGCGTCGCGGGTACCGGCCACGACGAGATCGAGCTCGCTCTCGGCCAGCTGGCTGTTCGTCGGGTTGGTGACGAACTCGCCGCCGATCCGACCGACGCGCACCGCGCCGACCGGCCCCATGAACGGGATATGGCTGATGCTGAGCGCGGCCGAGGCGCCGTTGAGCGCCAGGATGTCCGGATCGTTCTCCTGATCGGTCGAGAGGACCGTCAGGACGACCTGGACGTCGTTGTAGTAGCCCTTCGGAAAGAGCGGGCGGATCGGCCGGTCGGTGAGGCGCATGGCCAAGATGGCCGCCTCCGACGGGCGCGACTCGCGCTTGATGAAGCCGCCCGGGATCTTGCCCGCGGCGTACATCCGCTCCTCGTAGTCGACGGTGAGCGGGAAGAAGTCGGCGCCCTCGCGGGGCTCCTTGCTCGCGACCGCGGTCGCGAGGACGACGGAGTCGCCGCAGCGGACGATGACCGCGCCGTCTGCCTGCTCGGCGAGCTTGCCGGCCTCCATGCTGAAGACCTGGCCGCCGATCTCGGCTTCGTGCTTGATTGCCACTGATTCCTCCAGTGATGTTCGACGCGGCATCCGACGCTCGATTCCCGTGGCGTGCTCGCGTGAGCGCGGCGTCAGGCGGGGGTGAATGCCACTGTTGGGTGTGAGATGTGCGAGACCCAGAGCCGAACGGCGCTGGGTCGATCGCGGTCGGTGACTAGCGGCGCAGCCCCAGGCTGCCGATGACGGTGCGGTATCGGTCGACATCATTGCGGACCAGATACGCGAGCAGCCGCCGACGCTGCCCGACGAGCTTCAGAAGCCCGCGGCGCGAATGATTGTCCTTCGGGAAGCTGCGCAGGTGCTCCGTCAGTGACTTGATCCGCTCGGTGAGAAGGGCAATCTGCACCTCGGGTGATCCGGTATCGCCCTCGTGCGTGGCGTACCCGTCGACGATTGCGCTTTTCGCGTCCTTGGCGAGCGGCACGTATTCCTCCACATTCATTTCCGTAACCCTCGGAGTTTAGCAGAGGAGCCCTTGAGCCGCCATCGGCCGGTCGGTGGGATCGACGCATGGCTCCCTCGGGCTTGACACCACAGATGTCCATTTCCCCCCCGCGTGGTCGCACGCACTATCCGAGCTGCAGGCGCCGGCGTGCCTCTGCCTCATCGGCCCGCATCTGGGTCACGAGCGCCGCGACGTTGGCAAACCGACGTTCCTCGCGCAGCCGCGACATCATCTCCACGTCGAGCGTGGTGTCATAGAGGTCCCCATCCCAGTCGAGGAGGTGGACCTCGACGAGGACTCGCCCGTCGTCGTGGAACGTGGGACGCACGCCGACGCTGACGAGTGCGGGGTGCCCGGGCCCTACCGCACGCTCGGAAACGCTCACCCGTCCGAGGTAGATCCCGAGCGCAGGCAGCGCCGCGGAATAGGCGAACGCGAGGTTCGCCGTCGGGAACCCGAGCTCCCGCCCGCGCTCGTCCCCGTGGACCACGTTTCCTCGCAGCAACGGCGCGGATCCGATAAGGTCTGCCGCTGCCTCGATCTCTCCGTCACCGAGCGCGCGCCGAATGCGCGACGATGAGATCACCTCCTGGTCAACGGCCAGCGGTTCGACCGCGATGCAGTCCCACCCGTTCTCGGCCCCGATCTCGGCGACGCGCTCCAGTGTGCCGGCCCGGCCCCGGCCGAAGGCGCTGTCGGGGGTCATCGTGATGCCTCGCAGCTCCATCGCCGGGGCGAGGGCGGCGAGGAATGCGTCCGGGTCGAGGTCGCGCACCGCCGCATCGAACCGGACCTCGAGCGCACGATCGATGCCGGCCGCCGTCAGGCGCTCGAGGGTCATCTCGGGCGGGAGGAGGCGCTCGACCGTGGTGCCGGGGCGGACGACCTCGTCGGGGTGTGGACTGAAGACGAGCGCCACGCTCGCCGCGTCGCGCTCTCGAGCGGCCTGCACCGTCGCGTCGAGTACGTGGCGGTGGCCGCGGTGAACGCCGTCGAAGACGCCGAGTGTGATAACCGCGGGGCCGACGGTGGGCAGTTGATCGAGTGCAAGCGTGGTCACCCGACCGCCTCCCGCGGCAACACCTTCTCGGGTTGCAGCGTATTCGATGTCACCGAGCCGATCCCGATGAGCTCTTCGCCTTCGAAGACGGCGGCGCGTCCGTCGGCGGCAGCTGCCTCCGACAGCGGGCGGGCCGACCCGTTGCGGAACGCGATTGCCGCGTCGCGCCCGATGGTCACCCGTGGCAGCGGCAGCAGACCACCGACCAACAGGATGGCGTCGCCGAGGCGGCCGGCAGCCGCAAGCGCTTCGAGATGCTCCGGGGTGACCGCTGTGTCGACGGTCAGGCCGGCAGCAGCCGTGCGGCGCAGCGCACGAAGGTATCCACCGCAATGGAGCCGTTCGCCGAGATCGCGCGCCAATGAGCGGACGTAGGTGCCGGCGCCGCAGCACAGATCGACGCGCACGTCGGCACCCTCGCTTCCGCGGACAAAGCCGACGAGCTCCAGGGTATGGATCGTCACCGGCCGTGGCAGGAGCGCGATCGGGTGGCCGGCGCGCGCCGCGCGATAGGCCGTGCGCCCGCCGACCTTGCGCGCGCTGAAGGCGGGCGGCAGCTGGTCGAACGTCCCGACGAACCCAACGAGGGTGGCTCGGACGGCGTCCTCGTCCGGAAGCGGCCCGTCGCCGGGCTCGATGGGCCCCTCGGCATCGTCGGTGGCGCTCCGCGCGCCGAGCCGGATGACCGCGTCGTAGCGCTTTGAGCCCCCCGTCAGCTCGGCGCTGAAGCGGGTTGCGGCGCCGACAAGGATGGGCAGCACGCCAGAAGCCAGCGGATCTAGGGTCCCGGCGTGCCCGATGCGGCGCGTGCCCGTTAGGCGCCGCATCATGCCCACCATGTCGTGGCTGGTCGGGCCGACCGGCTTATCGAGGTTAACGACCCCGAGCATCGGCCCGGTCGAGCTCCCGCTCGCACTCGTCGAGCAGCTTCGTCATAGCCTCGGCCAGCGGAGCATCAATCGAGCAACCGGCAGCGCGGGCATGCCCACCGCCGCCGAAGACGGAGGTGATGGCCACGGCGTCGGCCCGCGACGAGGTCCGAACACTGACGCGCGCGTGCGAGTCGTCCACTTCTTTGATCAGGGTCGTGATGTCGGCCACCTTTGTGGTCGCGAGAAGGTCGATGAACCCCTCGGACGCGACCGGATCGGTGCCCGTCTCGGCGAGCATCCCGGTCGTCATGGTTGCGAATACGATTCGCCCCGCCCGGCGCTGCGCCATGCCGGCCATGATCTGGCCCCACAGTGCGAGCGTGCCGAACGCCTTGTCCGCGTAGATCGAGTGGTGGATCGCCGAGAGCGGAGCCCCCGCGGCCACCAGGTCAGCGGCCACGCGAAGCGTGCGCGGCGTCGCGTTCGGGTGCGAGAACGTGTGCGTGTCCTGGACGATGCCGGCGGTGAGGACGGTCGCGATCGCGACGTCGATCTCCACTCCCAGGTCAGGGATGAGGAGGGCGACCATCTCGCAGGTGGCGGCCGCCTGCGGATCGATCCAGGCCGCGACTGCCGCCTTTCCGTCGTTCGAGACGTGGTGGTCGATGTTGACGATGCGTGCGCGCGACAGCCACTCGGCCGCATCGGTCGCAACCGCGCCGGTGCGTGAGAGTGGCCCGTCGAGGATGACGGCGACGTCCGGCTCGAGCTGGGGCACGGTACGCACCTCGGACGCGCCGGGCAGGTGCGCGAGGGAGGGCGGCACCGGATCGGCGGCGACGACCTCAGCCTGCTTGCCGAGCCGCTCTGCGGCCATCCGCAGCGCGAGGGCGGATCCCAGCGTGTCGGCGTCCGGGTTCTCGTGGCAGATGGCGGTTACCCGGGACGCGTTGCGGATGGCTTCCGCGACCGCTTCGCGGCTCATGGGCGTCCCTCGTCCTCGAGCTCATGCAGGAGGCGCAGGACACGGTCCCCCGCCTCGATCGAGTCGTCGTGGCGGATGATGAGCTGCGGGATGTGGCGCACCGTCAGCCGTCGGCCGAGCTGGCGGCGAAGCCAGGGTGCCGCATCGGTCAGTGCCTTCATCGTCTGCTCGCGCTCGGCCTCGGTGCCCATGATGCTGACCCAAACCTTGGCCGTGCCGAGGTCTCGAGCCGTCTCCACGCGCGTGATGGTCGCGAACCCGACGCGCGGGTCCTTCATCTCGCGGTGGAGAAGCTCGGCGAGCTCGGCTCGGATCTGGCTGTCGAGCCGATCCGTACGCTGGCTCATCGTCTAGACCTGCTCGGTCACCATCTGGTAGCACTCGATGACGTCGCCCTCGGCGATGTCATCGGCGTCGAGGCCGATGCCGCACTCGAACCCGGTTGCCACCTCGCGGACGTCATCCTTGAAGCGCTTGAGCGACGTGATCCGCGTATCGACCAGCAGCTGGCCGGCGCGGAGGAGTCGGGCCTGGCCACCGCGCACGATGCGCCCGTCGGTGACGTACGAGCCGGCCACGTTGCCGGCGCGCCCGGCCTTGATCACCATGCGCACCTCGGCGTGGCCCTCGACCTGCTCCACCAGCTTCGGCGCCAGGAGTCCCTTGAGCGCCTGGCCAATGTCATCGGTCAGCTTGTAGATCACGTCATAGATGCGCACGTCAACGCTGGTCGCATCGACCGACCGCTGGGCGCCCGTGTCGAGCTTCGTGTTGAAGCCGATGACGACCGCGTCCGACGCGGAGGCGAGATTGATGTCGCTCTCGTTGATGTCTCCTGCGCCCTCGCGCAGGATGTTGATCCGGACCTCGGTCGTGTTCAGGCGCTCGACCGCGTGGCGGATGGCCCCGAGCGAGCCCTGCACGTCGGTCTTGAGCACGACGCGTAGCTCGGCGACCTCGCTGTCCTTGATCTGGGCGCTGATCTCCTCGAGGCTGCTCACCTTCTGCCCATCGGCGCCCGCCGCCGCGCGGTCCGCCGCCTCGGCAGCGTCGCGGGCCGTCTTCTCGTCGGCCACAACGCGCAGGATGTCGCCCGCCTGCGGTAGGCCCTGCAGACCGATGATTTCGACGGCCGAGGCCGGCTCGGCCTGCTTGACGCGCTTGCCGGACGCGTTATTCAGGGCGCGCACGCGTCCCCACGTGCGACCCACGCTTATGATCTGGCCCACCTTGAGCGTCCCCGTCTGGACGAGCACGGTGGCCACGTTGCCGCGCCCCTTGTCGACCTTCGATTCGACGATCGTGCCGATCGCCTCGCGTTCCGGGTTGGCCTTGAGGTCCTGCAGGTCGGCGACGAGGAGGACCATCTCCATGAGGTCGTCGATCCCGGTTCGCTGCTTGGCGCTCACCGCCACGGCAATCACGTCCCCGCCGTACTCCTCGATGAGCACCTTGTTGTCGGCGAGCTCCTGCTTCACCCGGTCTGGATTGGCATCGGGCTTGTCGACCTTGTTGATCGCCACGATCATCGGCACCCGAGCCGCTCGAACGTGATCGATCGCCTCCTTGGTCTGGGGCATGACGCCATCGTCGGCGGCCACCACGATGATCGCGATATCGGTCACCTGCGCCCCGCGGGCCCGCATGGCCGTGAATGCTTCGTGTCCGGGCGTGTCGAGGAAGACGATCCGCTTCCCGTTGTGCACGATCTCGCTGGCGCCGATGTGCTGCGTGATGCCGCCGCTCTCGCCGGAGGCGACCTTCGTCTCGCGGACAGCGTCGAGCAGGCTGGTCTTGCCATGGTCGACGTGGCCCATCACGGTCACGATCGGCGCGCGCGCGACCAGCTTGCTCGCGTCGTCGTCAGTCCACAGCGTCGGCTTGCCGTCGCCCTCCCCCGGACCGCCCGGCGAGACGAGGTCCTGCTCGCTGGCCGCGACCGCGGCGGCCCGCTCGGTCGCACCGCCCTCGGTCGCCTCGAATCCGAGCTCCGCCGCGACGAGCGAAGCCGTATCGAAGTCGATCGTCTGGTTGACGGTGGCGAAGATGCCGTTGCGGATGAGGACGTTGATGATCTCGGCGTGACTGACGCCGAGCGCCTCGGCGAAGTCCTTGACGGCCACCGAGCTCGGCAGCTCGATCGGTCCGGACGGACGGACGGGCGCCTGCGCCTCAAGCAGGGCGGCGCCTGCCGCGGCTCCGGTTCGCTTTCGCTGCGGGCGTGGCCCGCGCCGCGGTCGATATCTACGTGGTGGCACGTGTTGCTCCCTCGAATTCGAGCGTCCCCGGCGCGGGCTCGGCGCCGAGCGCTCGCTTCACAGCAGCCGCGCTGCGCTCGCTGTCGCGGCAGGACGGGTCGTGGCAGATGTACGTTCCGCGACCCGGCGCTCGGCCGGTCTCGTCGCGCTGAATTGATCCATTGATGGCGCGCACGATGCGCGTCATCTCGCGCTTCGGACGCGACTGGCGGCAGACGGCGCATGTCCGCGTCGGGACATGATCAGGTCGTCGCTTCGGCATCGGCCGGTGCCTCCTCCTCGGCGGCGGCGGCGGAGTCAGCATGGTCACCGCCGGCAGCGGCGGTCGCGACGCCGGTCTCGGATCGAATGTCGATGCGCCAGCCGGTCAGCTTGGCCGCCAGGCGGGCATTCTGCCCCTCCTTGCCGATCGCGAGGCTGAGCTGGCGCTCCGGGACGATGACGTTGGCGATCTTGTGCTCCTCGTCGATGCGCACGCTCACCACTTCGGCCGGCGAGAGTGCCTCGGCGACGAAGCGGCCGGGATCCTCGTCCCACAGCACGATGTCGACCTTCTCGCCGTTCAGCTCGGCCACGATGGACTGGATCCGCGCGCCACGCTGCCCCACCGCTGCGCCCTTGGCATCCACGCCCTGCTGGCGGCTCTCCACCGCCACCTTGGAGCGGCTGCCCGCCTCGCGGGCGATGCCGCGGATGACGACCGTTCCGTTGTAGATCTCGGGGATCTCCATCTCCATCAGGCGGCGCAGGAAACCCCGGTGCGTCCGGCTGGCGACGATCACCGGACCGCGCGTCGTGCGTCGGACCTCCATGACATAGACCTTGAGGTGCTGGCCGATCCGATACGTCTCGCTCGGCAGCTGCTCGGTCACCGCAAGGACCGCTTCGACGTCCTTCCCCATGTCAAGCACGACGGCCGAATCGGTCGTGCGCTGCACGGTGCCGGTCATGATCTCGCCCTCGCGGGCGGCATACTGCTGGAAGACGACGTCGCGCTGCGCCTCGCGCAGCCGCTGGCGATAGACCTGTCCCGCCGTCTGCGCCGCGATGCGGCCGAGCTGCGCCTGGGTCACGTTCTCCGGAATGCGGACCTTGGCACCGACACCGGTGGCCGGGTCGATCTTCTGGGCGTCGGCCACGAACATCTGCGCTTCCGGATCCTCGATCTGTTCGACGGTGGCGACGACCTCGTACTCGCGCGCGACGCTGATCTCGCCGGTCTCGGGATTCACGGTCACGACCACGTTCTCAGGCGCATCGGCATTGCGCCGATATGCCGATTCGATCGCCTGTTCAAGCGTCCGGATCAGGATCTCCTGCGGCACACCCTTCTCGGCGTTCAGCTGGAGCAGTGCTCCGATGAAGTCTCGATTCATGGCCGCTCCTCGCTCCGTGGTCGGGGGACAAACAAAGACGTGGGATGGCGAACCGACCCACGTCCTTCGTACTCAGTTCAATATTTATTGGTTCGTTCGATCGGTCGGTCGAACCAAGCTGGAGTATACCCGATCACCCACATCCCCGCTGGGTCAGGGCCTTTTCCGCAGCGTCGATGGAGCGTCGTCAATCGCCACCATGGCTGACGTGTACATGCACGTCCGCACTAGTGGGTACGGAGCCCTCCGGTGAGGCATCCAAAGAACCATTTCGTGCTCCTAGCCGCCGGTGACGAGCCGCTGGATGTCCTGGATGCTGATCAGGATGACGAGTGCGATCAGCACCGCGAAGCCGGTGAGGTAGATGAGCGCCTCGCGTTCGGCCGGCAGCTTGCGCCTGCGCGCTGACTCGAGCAGCACGACCGCGATTCGACCTCCGTCGAGCGGCGGGAACGGGAGGACGTTTAAGACGGCCAGGTTGATCGAGAGCACGCCCATGAAGAGGAGCTGGCTGACGAGAGGCGCCTCGAGCACTCGTCCGGTCTCCCGCGCGATGCCGATCGGTCCCATGGCATCGCCCGCGTTCGGATTCAGGCCGAGCAGTCCACCGACCGCATCGGCCAGGCCTCCCGGGATCTGGACGGCAAGCGTCCAGGCGGCCGCCGTCCCGAGGCCGACAGCATCGAGCGGTCCGGTGACGGTTGACGGCTCCTCGACCAGGCGATCGGGCTCATAGGCAAAGCCGACGGGTCCGATGCCGCGCGCTCGATCCTCCGGGGTGACCGAGCGTGGGATGATCGGAATCTCGAAATCCTCGCCGTCGCGCACCAGCGTGAAATCGACGACGAAGCCGGCCCGCCCAGCGACGTACTCGGTGAGCTCCATCGATCGCTCGAACGACTGCCCGTCGGCCGCAACGATGACGTCGTCCACCTCAAGGCTGCCGTCTGCCGGGCTGTTCGCCTGGACGCTGATGACGGTGAGCGGACCATGGCCGATGAGCAGCGGCAGGCTCAATGCGACGGCGAATAGTCCGGCGGCGAGCACGAAGTTCATGACGACGCCGGCCAGCAGGACGGTGACGCGAATCCAGATCGGCTTCCGATTGAAGGCGCCGGCCATCGCGCGCTCGACCTCGTCGTCGTTGAGGCCCTGCTCCCGCAGCCGCCGCACCTCGACGTCGCCGTCCTCGCCGAGCATCTTCACGAAGCCTCCGAGCGGAATCGAATTCAGGCTATAGCGCGTCCCGCGCCAGGTGACCGACGTGATCCGAGGCGGGAAGCCGATACCGAACTCCTCCACCGTGATCCCGGCCCGCTTGGCAACGATGAAATGGCCGAGCTCATGGACGAGCACGAGGACGATCAGCACGCCAAGGAAGGCCGCGATCGTGCCGATCACCTCCATCAGGCGTCCGGCCTCAGCCCGAGGGTGCCGCGCAGCGCCGAGCGGACCTCGTCGTCGAGATCGGCGATCGTGGCGAGGTCCGGCTCATCCGGCGCGCCCCAGCGGTCGACGGCGGCGGCGATGGTGATCGCGATGCGGGAGAATCCGATGCGTCCGCCGAGGAAGGCCTCGACCGCAACTTCGTCCGCCGCGTTCAGGATGGTGCCTCGGTTCCCGCCGGCATCCGCGGCCGCCCGCACCGCGTCGTACGCCGGATAATCGCCCCCGCCGAGCGGCTCGAAGTCGAGCCTTCCCCACTCCTCGGGCGTCGTGCGTCGCGCGGGCGACGGCAGTCGCTCGGGAAACGTGAGCGCGTACTGGATGGGGAGGCGCATGTCGGGGAGTCCGAGCTGCGCCTTGTAGGAGCCGTCGGCGAACTCGACGAGCGAGTGCACCACGCTCTGGGGATGGATCACGGCATCGATCTTAGAGTACGGGAACCGATACAGCCATTTGGCCTCGATGACCTCGAACGCCTTGTTGACCAGGGTTGCCGAATCGATGGTGATCTTCGGCCCCATCCGCCACGTGGGATGCGCCAGCGCCTCCTTGGGGCTGACTCGGTCCAGGGTGGCGGGCACTCGGCCACGGAACGGTCCCCCGCTGGCGGTGAGCACGAGACGCGCCACCGTCTCCACGGGTTCCCCGACGAGGCACTGCCAGATGGCCGAATGCTCGCTGTCGACGGGCCGGAGTAATTCAAGCGCGTCGCCCCCCACCTCGTCGAGGAGCGCGCTGACGAGATGGCCGCCGGTGATGAGGGTTTCCTTGTTGGCGAGGGCCACGCGACGACCAGAGCGAAGCGCGGCCAGGACGGCCGGCAGGGCCGCCATGCCCGTGGTGGCCACCACGACCAGCTCGACCCCATCGAGGGTAGCGAGCTCGGCGAGGCCCTCATCGGCCCAGCGATCGGGCGCGAGCCGACGATGCCCGGCATCGGCACACCACCAGCGCGCGTCCGGCCATACCGCCAGCTGCTCCGCTATCGCGTCGCCGCCACGCGCGCTGGCGAGCGCGAGGACGCTGAAGCGCTCCGGGAGGCCCGAGATGACCTCGAGCGCCTGGCGGCCGATGGATCCGGTCGACCCGAGGACGGCGACGCCGCTCAAGCCACACGTCCCGCCGCCAGCAGCGCATAGCCGGCCAGCACCGGCGCGGCGAACAGGAACGAGTCGACTCGGTCGAGAATCCCGCCGTGCCCGGGCACGATGAAGCCGGACTCCTTCCGCCCGGCCGCGCGCTTGAGCATCGACTCCGCGAGGTCGCCGGCCTGGGCGGCAAGTCCCACAAGGGGGCCGATGACGAGCGGGTGCCACGCCTCGAGGCCAACCAGCGCGGCGCCGATCCCCGCCCCGAGCGTCGCGATCACGAGGCCGCCCGCGAGGCCCTCGACCGTCTTCGACGGACTGATGTGGTCGAGCAGTCGCCGACGGCCGAGCAGCCGCCCGGTGAGATACGCCCCGGTGTCGTAACCCCAGACCACCAGGACCAGCAGGAGTGCCCACGCCGCCCCGGAGCCGATGCCGAGGGCGCCGACCGGCGTGCTCGCCGATCCGCCGGCTGGGGCGAGGTGTGCCACCAGGACGATGACCGGCAGAAGAAGGCCGACGTAGGCGACCCCGAACGTGGTCGTCGCCCAGGTCATGAAGCCGCCGTGCGGATCGGCCCTCGTGAACGCGACGGCGGCGAAGAGAAGCATGACGGCGACCATCGCCGCCGTCACGAGCCCTGGTGGATCGAGCGCGACCAGCAGGGTGGCGGCAACCCCCCCGACACCCTCGCCGTTGGTCGTCACCAGGCTGGCCGCGACGAGCGTCATGCCGCTGATGATGGTCAGCACCTGCGGGGGTTGGTGACCCGCGGCGTCGAGCAGGCCGACCAGCTCCACGAGCGCCAGAAAGGCGGCGATCCCGACCAGGAGCGACAGCCACGGCTCGCCGAGGAGCACGATGGCCAGGATCATCGGCGCGAGCACGGCCGCGGTGATGACTCGGGTCCTCAGCACCACTATCCTCCGAAGCGCCGGTCGCGGCGTATGTACTCGGCGATCGCGGCGTCGAAATCGTCCTCCGTAAAGTCCGGCCAGAACTTGCTGCAGAAGACGAGCTCGGCATACGCCGCCTGCCACAGCAGGAAGTTGCTCGTGCGCAGGTCGCCACCGGTTCGAATGACCAGGTCCACATCGGGCTGGCCCGACGTGTAGAGATGCTCCGCAAAGTGCGATTCGTCGATGCCGTTCGCATCGGCTCGGGCGGCCAGCAGCGCCCGAGCGGCATCGACGATCTCAGCGCGCCCGGAGTAGTTGAAGCAGATGTTGAGCGTCATCCGCGTGCCACGACCAGTGCGCTCCTCGGCCGACCGGATGGAGCGCTGGACGTCCGCGGGCGCCTCGTGCAGTCGACCGATGACGCGCACCCTGACCTCTTCACCGATGAGCTCATCGGTGTACTGCCGGACGGCGCCGTCGATCAGCCCGAACAGGCCGGACACCTCGTCCTGGGGCCTATTCCAATTCTCGGTGCTGAACGTGTAGACCGAGAGCGTCTCCACGCCGCGATCGCGCGCGCGCCGCACGATCGGGCGGATCGCCTCGATGCCCTGGATGTGGCCAGCGAGCACGGGCAGGCCACGCTCACGCGCCCAGCGACGATTTCCGTCGGCGATGATCGCGACGTGCCGGGGTCGGACCTCGTCCGGCACCGGTCAGACCTCCAGGATCTCGGCTTCCTTGCGCTCGGCCCGGGCGTCGATCGCCTCCACGTGGCGGTCGGTCAGCTTCTGCAACGCATCGAGCTCCCGGCGCTCCTCGTCCTCGGAGAGGTCGCCGTCACGCAGCGCCTTCTTGAGCAGGTCGGCCACTTCCCGGCGATGGTTGCGCACCTCCACGCGCGCCTCCTCGGTGCGACGCCGAACCTGCTTGACCATCTCCTTGCGGCGATCCTCGGTGAGGGGCGGGACATTGAGGCGCACGACCGTGCCGTCGACGTTTGGCATGAGGCCGATGTCACTCTTGGTGATCGCCCTCTCGATTGCCGGAAGGACCGATCGGTCCCACGGCTGGATGACAATCAGGTGCGCGTCCGGTGTGCTGATGCCGGCCACCTGGTTCAGCGGCGTCTGCGCTCCGTAATAGTCGACGGTGATGCGCTCGACAAGCGCCGTCGACGCGCGGCCGGTGCGGATCCCGGCGAAATCGCGTTCCATCGCTTCGGTGGCGCGCTGCATCTTGGGTTCGATCGCGATCAGCGCCTCGTGCGTCATCGTGTCACTCTCCTGAGATCAGCGTGCCGATTCGCTCGCCGGCGATCGCCCGGACGATATTGCCTGGGACCGTCATGTCGAACACGACAATCGGCATCTCGTTGTCCATTGCCAGGCTCACGGCGGTCGCGTCGAGCGCCTGGAGTCGCTTGCTCAGCAGATCGGTATAGCTGATCTGACTGTACCGCTGAGCGTCAGGATGCTTCTCGGGGTCGGCATCGTACACCCCGTCGACGCGGGTTGCCTTGAGAATCACCTGGGCATGGACCTCGACGGCGCGCAGCGTGGCGGCCGTATCGGTCGTGAAGTACGGATTGCCGGTACCGGCGACGATGACCACGACTCGGCCCTTCTCGAGGTGTCGGACCGCACGGCGCCGGATGTACGGCTCGCAGATCTCGTTCATCGCGATAGCGCTCATCACGCGCGTCGGGCAACGTGCCTGCTCGAGCGCATCCTGGATGGCGAGGCCGTTCATCACGGTCGCCAGCATGCCCATGTAGTCGGCTGTCGAGCGGTCCATCCCCCGCGCGCTTGCAGCGAGGCCACGAAAGATATTGCCCCCGCCGACGACGACCGCGATCTCGGTCCTGTCCTGCTTGGCCGCAGCCACCTGGCCGGCGATGACGCGCACGACCTCCGGGTCGATCCCGTACTCGTGGTCCCCCATGAGCGCCTCGCCGGAAAGCTTGAGAAGCACCCGGCGGGCGCGGGGGGTTGAGGACGGAGTGGCCGGCCCGGTCACCGTCAGGCGGCCTCTCCGGTCTCTGGCGGCATCGACTCCCCGACGCCCATCCGCGCGAAGCGCGCGACCTTGATGTTCTCGCCCAGGAGGGCGACCTTCTCGGTGATCAGGTCGGCGATCTTGCGGTCGGTATCGCGGTACGGCTGGTCGAGAAGGCAGACCGACTCAAGCCACTTGTTCAGCTTGCCTTCGACGATCATCGGCATCCGGTCGGCAGGTCGGCCGGCCGCTTCGGCCTCCTCGGCAAAGCGACGCCTCCGCTCATCGATCACCTCGCCCGGCACGTCTTCGCGGCTCACGTAGAGTGGCGCCATCCCGGCGACCTGCATCGCAATCTCGCGAGCCAGCTGCTGGAAGTCGTCGGTGCGCGCCACGAAGTCGGTCTCGCAGTTGAGCTCGAGGAGTACGCCCAGCCGCGACCCGTGATGGATGTAGCTCGTCACGATGCCCTCGAGGGCGGCTCGACCAGCCTTCTTGGCGGCGGTCGATAGGCCCTGTTCGCGCAGAAACAGCGCGGCTCTCTCGTAGTCGCCTTCCGACGCCTCAAGCGCGCGCTTGCAATCCATGATGCCGGCGCCGGTCTGGTCTCGGAGCCGCTTCACATCCTCGGGCTTGATCATCAGTGTGTTCGTCATGTCCTTCCGCCTGCCGCCTACGGGCGCGGCTCATTCTCCTTGAGGTGCTCGTCGATCTGGCGCTCGTGCTCCCGATCAGGATTGTGCTCCGGCTCGCCTTCCTCGATGTGCGCTGCACGCCGAGCACGCGCCTTGCGCTCCTCCTCCTCGTCGTCCTCGGGCTCGGGCTCGAAGACGAGCGCCTCGCCGGTGGCCAGCGCCGCGGTGTAGTCGGCCTCCGAGCCGAGCGCGGTATCGTCGACCGGGGGCATCGCCTCAGCCTGTTCGAACTCTTCGTCGAGCTTCGCCTGGCGCTCCTGCTGCGCCACGCTCGCTGCATCGGCGACCAGGCTGCAGATCAGGCGCACGGATCGGATCGCATCGTCGTTGGCTGGGACGACCCAATCGATGAGGTCTGGATCGCAGTTCGTGTCGGTCATCGCCACGATCGGAATCTCCAGGCGACGGGCCTCCGCGACCGCGATCTCCTCCCGGTGCGGATCGACGATGAAGACGGCGCCGGGCAGGCGGCGCATCTTGCGAATGCCGCCAAGCACCGCATTGAGCTTGTTGATCTCCTCGGTGAGCTTCGAAGCCTCCTTCTTTGTAAGGCGCTCGAACTCCCCGGCCTCGCGCCGAGCCTCGAGCGCTTCCAGGCGCTGGATGCGGCGCTTGATCGTCGTGAAGTTGGTCAGCATGCCGCCCAGCCAGCGAGTGTTGACGTAGTGCTGCCCGGAGCGTGTCGCCGCCTCGGCGAGCGCATCCTGTGCCTGCTTCTTTGTGCCGACGAAGAGGACGCTTTCCCCGCGGCGCACCGTCTCGCGCACGAACTCGAGCGCTGCCTCGAGGCGCGACACGGTCTGTCCCAGGTCAATGATGTGGATCCCGTTTCGCTCGGCGAAGATGTACTCCCGCATCTTCGGATTCCAGCGGCGGGTCTGATGCCCGAAGTGGACGCCCGCTTCGAGCAGCTGCTTCATGCTGGTGGCAGCCAAGAGATACCTCCGGTTCGTTCCTCCGCTCGACATCGGCTCTCGCGGTCCACCGCATGCGACGTGATCGCAGAACGGCACCGAGGACCCAGCGGATCCGCCGAGCGTGTGTGATGGGATCTCGCACGAATGCACGAGGTCGAAAAGTATACCAGAGGCTCGGCTGCGACCCCTGCGGCTCGAGCGCATCGTAGGCGGCTGAGCCGCCTACCACCCACCGATGTCCGGGACCCGGCGCAGACGCCACCCTGCGACGGCCTCGGGCATCGGCGTGACGATCACGAGGTCCATGCGCAGGCCACCATGACGCACGCCGCTGCTGGCGGCGAACACCGCGAGCGTGCGACCGATGCGTGCGGTCCGACGGCCGTCGATGGTCTCCGACCCGGTTCCGGTCCGTCCGGTCCGCCGTGCGCGCACCTCGATGGCGACGAGGATCTCGCTCCGATCGATGGCGATCAGGTCGACCTCGCCACCCGCCCGGGACCGGTGGCGGCGCGCCAGGACCCGCCAACCCGCCGTCTCGAGCCATGCCGCCACCGCCTCCTCGGCGGCGATGCCGAGGTCGTGTCGCGGGTCTCCCATCGGTTCGTTGCTCCTCGCGGGAGGCGAGTCGTCGAATGATGTGGTCAGTCGAGACCCAGCGCCTCCTCGTCCACAAGGTCGAAGTCGAGATCGAGCGGGAGCTGGGTCCCGGCCAGCAGCATGCGGATCGGTGCGAAGGATCGCCGGTGCCACTCGCACGGGCCGACGCTCACGATCGCATCAACGTGGCGACGGGTCCCATAACCCTTGTGGCGTGCAAAGCCATACGCCGGATAGCGCCGGTCGATCTCGTCGCAGATGCGGTCACGAGTCACCTTGGCGACGATACTGGCAGCGGCGATCGAGGCACTGATCGCGTCGCCGTCGATGATCGGACGCTGTGGAAGATCGACGTCGCGGAGGCTGAGGGCATCGATGAGCAGGTGATCCGGAGGTTCGGCCAGCCGTCCCAGCGCCTGGCGCATGGCGAGCTTCGTGGCCTGCAGAATGTTGATGCGATCGATCACCTCAACCTCGACGCACCCGACCCCGACACCCTGCGCGCGATCGAGGATGAGCTCGTAGAGCGCCTCGCGGCGGGCCCGCGGCAGGACCTTGGAGTCGCGAATGCCCTTGATCCGATGCCGCTCAGGAAGGATGACGGCGGCCGCGACGACCGGACCGGCCAGGCATCCGCGGCCGACCTCGTCGAGCCCGGCGACACGCCGGAAGCCGGCGAGATGGAGTGCGCGCTCGTGGCGCATGTGCGCGTCGCGCACCTTCGTCCGGCGCGGCGTGACCCGTCCTGGCAGGGGCGGGGTCACCGGGTCAGTTGGTGCGACGCTCGCGGAGCGTGGCTGACTTGCCGACCCGGTCGCGAAGGAAGTAGAGCTGTGCGCGTCGAGCAACGCCGTGACGAACCACCTCGATCTTGTCGATGCGCGGCGCGTGCACCATGAAGGTACGCTCCACGCCGACGCCGCTGGCGATGCGCCGCACGGTGATGGCCTTGTTGAGGCCGCCGCCGCGCATCCGCATCACCGTGCCCTCGAAGAGCTGGATCCGCTCACGGCTGCCCTCGACCACCTTCACCGCGACGCGAACCGTGTCGCCCGGGGCGATCTCCGGTACGTCGGTGCGGAGCTGCTCGCGCTCGAGCTCCTTGATGGCGTTCATCCTGGGGAGACCCTCATTGTCGCGGACTTACCCGCGGCTTATTGAATGCTGACACACGAACGCGACCGCGCAGGCGGCCGCGACGCGGCGCAGTATACCAGTGGCTGCCGACGAGCGGCAAGACGCCCGATGCTCGTTTCCCGCGGCGACGGCAGTCCCCTCAGCCGGGAGCTGCACTCATGCGTCCGTCGCGTGTTCGCGCCTCAGCGCATCGAGCTCGCGATGGTCATCGTCGCTGAGGTCGGCCGTCTCGAGCAGCTCGGCGCGCCGTTCGAGTGTCCGGCTCAGGGCGGCTCGACGGCGCCATCGGTCGACCTCGCCGTGATGCCCCGACAGCAGAACCGGTGGCACCGGCAGGTCGCGGAAGGTTTCGGGTCGCGTGTACTGCGGATACTCGAGCAGGCCCGATGCGAACGAGTCTCCCTGGTGGGACACTTCCTGAATCACGCCCGGCACGAGCCGCACGACCGCATCGATCAGGACGAGCGCCGGCAGCTCACCGCCGGTGAGGACGTAGTCGCCGATGCTGACCTCGCGGTCGACAAGCGTCCGCACCCGCTCATCGATCCCCTCGTAGCGACCGCAGATGAGCGCAAGGTGGGGAATGGTGGCCAGCTCGCGCGCCATCGGATCGCTGAGTCGCTCGCCGGCGGGGTCCATCAGAACGACGAACGCTCCCGCCGCCCGCAGCGGCTCGACAGCCGCGAAGAGCGGCTCGGGGCGCATGACCATGCCCGCCCCCCCACCGTACGGGTTGTCGTCGACCGACCGATGCCGACCGATGCCGTGCTCGCGCAGATCATGGACGCCGAACTCCACGAGGCCGGCCTCGGCCGCGCGACCGATGATCGAGGTGCCGAGCGGTCCGTCGACCAGCTCCGGAAAGATCGTGACAACGTCAATGCGCACCGGCTCAGCGGACCTCTTCCGCATCGTCGGGCGCGACGATCATCTTGCTTGCTGCGAGATCGATCCGCAGCACGGACGACCGCAGCGCGGGCACCAGCCGCTCGCCGTGGTCGCCGACGATTCGATATACCTCGTTGCCCCCGGTGCGAAAGATCTCGACGAGCTCGCCCACCCGCGCGCCACCAGGCTCCTCCACGCGCAGCCCGATCAGATCGCCCCAGTAGTAGCTTCCGCCCGGAAGGCTGCGTGCGGGCGCCTCGAGGTAGCGGCCGCTGAGTGCCTGGGAGGCTTCCCGCGTCGAGAAACGGTCGAGATGGAGGACCGTGTTGCGTCCGCCGGTCTCGATACGGACGATCCGGACCGGCACCGCGTCGTCCTCGAGCCAGAGCTCGGTGCCCGGCGCGAGCCGCTCCGGCCAGTCGGTCAGCAGCTCGACGCGGACGGCACCGGCCAGCCCCTTCGCACCGAGGATCCTGACGACCGCCAGGCGACGTTCATTCGGCGTCGGAAACGATCTCGAGCTCGACGTGTCGACCGTCCTTGGTTGCCATCACCTTGAGCAGGCTGCGGATCGCGTTCGCGATTCTTCCGTCCCGACCGATGACGCGTCCCATGTCCTCCTGATCGACCCCGAGGGTGAGGACCGTCTCGTCCCCATCCTCCTCTACGGTCACCCAAACGGCATCCGGCTTGTCGACGAGCCCCCGGGCCACGTATTCAGTAAAGGCCTTCACGCGTCTGCCTTCTCAGGCTCGGTCGCGGGCGCTGCGTCGTCCACCTTGGCCCCGGCCTTTGCCTTTGCCTTGGCCTTGGTTGGCGTCTTTGGTTTCGGCGCGCGGGTGGCCCGCTTCGGTTTCTCCTCTGCCTCAGCCGGCTGCTCGGCGGCCCGTTCGGCCTGGCGCATGAGCTTGGCGACCGTCTCCGACGGCTGCGCGCCCTTGCCGATCCAGGCGGTGATCCTCTCGGAGTCGAGGTTGACCGTGGCGGGCTCGGTCAGCGGGTCGTAGAACCCGAGGATCTCGAGGGCACGGCCGTCGCGCGAACGCCGCTTGTCGATGGCGATCACCCGATACGCCGGGCGCTTCGTGGCGCCGACGCGGGTCAATCGAATGCGAACTGCCAAGTGGTGGGTACCTCTGCATGGGTTGGTGACTGGTTCATGCGGGACTACGGCTCATCGACCGTCAGGACCGCATGGAATTCGATCTGATCGTCACGGGAGGGAGCGGTGAAGCCGAAGCTCCCGATCTGCGCAAGGATATCGCGCCCGTCATCCGAGAGGTCGAGGCTCTCGCCCATCAGGTCGACAACGGCGCCGACGTCGACGTACGCCTCGTTGCCGGCTCGCTCGCCGGCGACCTCGAAGGTCTGGACGTACCGATGGTTGCCGGCGAGCACGTGGCCGTCGGCGTGTGCCTGCAGCGCGGACGCCACCTCATCGACACCGAGGCCCATGATGATGATTCCGTCGCGGACGGCGTACGCGATTTCGGCAGCCTGCGGGATGGTGAGGATCTTGATCTCCGCGCCCGCGCCCGTCTCCGTACGCATGCTGGCGCCCGTCGCGACGAGGCGGTCGACGATCCGCGTCAGCGCCGCCTCCGCTGCCTCCGGATCTTCCGGTCGGAGCAGGAGCTGACCGCTCGGCAGATCGCCGTCCAGACCGGTGAAAGCAAGCCCGACCTCGCGATTGAGCAGCGGCAGGAGGTCGGCGTCGATATCGATCCCAAAGCCGAAGGCCGCCAGGGCTCGGATCGTGTCGAGCGCGCCGGTGATCTCGTCGCCCTGCGGTGCGGCGGCATCCGCGGCTGCCGCCTCGGCGTCTTCCAGCGTCTGGCGAAGGCCGAAAACGACCAGTTCGGCGACCGTGTCTTCCGGCATCCAGTCGACCAGGCTCGAGGGCTCACCGCCGAGCCCAAAGCCCGCGGCCGATGACGAGGCGGCCTGCTCCACATCGAAGGGAGCGCTGCCGCTCAGCCGAATCCCGTCGCGCTCAGCAATGAGTGTGGCGCCGGCAGTGGTCAGGGCCGAGAGCTGTTCGGCGGTACCGGTTGCCTGCGCGAGCGCCGCGAGGTCCACGAAAGCGCTGGCCAGGTGGTCGTCCGGCAGGTCGGCCATGGTGGCGCGGAAGTCCTCACGGTCCGCCAGAGCCTCGGAGTCGCCCTCGGCATCCACGACCGCCTCGATCCCCTCGCTCGACGCGCCGAAGACGAGCATCTCGCCGACGAACGCGTAGGCGCCGCCGTCGGCGACCCAGAGCTCGACGCCCTGGTAGGTCTGGGACGCGAAGCTCAGGCCGCCGTCAGCTGCGAGCTCACCGAGGGAGGCCTCCGCGGACGCCCGGTCCTTCACCTCTGCGATGAGCACGGCGGCAGGTTCGGGGGAGTCGTTCGCCGTCGGCCATCCCGCCACGGCGACCTGGTTGCCGAGCCAGGGCTTGATGTGCCGCTGATAGTCGAGGCCCAGCCCCGTCGCGCCGAGCAGGTTCTGGACGACCCGATCCACCTTCTCGTCCAGGGATGCCTCGTCGGCGAAGCCCGGCAGGCGACCGATCAGGCCGCTGAGGTTCATCTGCTGGCCGGTGGACGGCTGGAGGTAGACGTTGACGTAGAACACGCTGTTGGCCGGCGCCAGCGCGGAGGCGCGATCAGTCGACGCCGCGAACAACAGGAGGTAGCCGGCGAGGAATGCGGCCCCGGTGAGGGCGATGAAGGTGACGAGGGCAATGACGAGGCGGTGCATGCCCTCAGCGCCCGAGGAGGGCGCCAAGACCGCCACCCGGCGGCATCTTGCCGCCGCTGATCATCTTCATCATCCGCTGCATCTCGACGAACTGCTTGAGGAGCCGATTCACCTCGGCTGTCGAGGTGCCGCTCCCGAGCGCGATCCGCCGTCGGCGACTGGCCTTGATGATGTCCGGGCGGCGCCGCTCGTCCGGGGTCATGGAGTCGATGATCGCCTCGACCCGCTTCATCTGACCCGAGTCGACCGCCTCCTGCGCAGCCCCTGCCATCTGGCCGGCTCCCGGGATCATGCCGACCAGCTGACCGATCGGCCCCATCTTCTTGATCTGGTTCAGCTGGCTGCGGAAGTCCTCCAGGGTGAAGCGGTTCTCCATCATCCGCTGGGCGGCCTTCTCGGCCTCCGCCTGGTCGACGTTGTCCTGGACGCGCTCGACGAAGCTGAGGATGTCGCCCATCCCGAGGATGCGCTGCGCCAACCGATCGGGATGGAACGGCTCGAGCCCGTCTGTCCGTTCACCGGTGCCGAGGAAGGCGACCGGCAGGCCGGTCGCGGCCCGAATGCTGAGAGCAGCGCCGCCGCGCGCATCGCCGTCCATCTTCGTCAGGATGAGGCCGGTGACGGGGAGCTTGGCATGAAACGCCTCTGCGACGTGGACGGCCTCCTGACCGGTCATCGCGTCCACGACGAGAAGCGTCTCTGCCGGCGTCACGCTGCCGACGATGCGGACGAGCTCGTCCATCATCGCCTCGTCGACGTGGAGTCGGCCGGCGGTATCCAGGATCATCACGTCGATGCCTCGTTGGCGGGCGACCTCGAGCCCGGAGCGCGCGACCTCGAGCGCGGGGGTGCCCACGGGCCGCGTGTGGACCTCGACCCCGATCTGATCGCCGAGCTGCACGAGCTGATCGACGGCCGCCGGCCGGTAGACGTCCGCGGCCACGAGGAGGGGCTTCTTGCCCTCCTTGCTTAGGCGGACCGCCAGCTTGGCCGCAGTCGTCGTCTTTCCAGAGCCCTGGAGGCCGACCATCATGAACACCGACGGCTTCGCGGCGAGGTCGAGGTGATGCCGTTCTCCGCCCAGGACCGCCACGAGCTCGCCGTGGACGATCTTGACGATCTGCTGTCCGGGGTTGAGGCCGGTGAGGAGGTCTGTGCCGACTGCTCGCTCGCGCACGCGCGCGACGAAGTCCTTGACGACCTTGAAGTTGACATCGGCCTCGAGCAGCGCGAGGCGAATCTCGCGCAGGGCGACGTCGAGGTCGGCCTCGGCGATCCTGGCCTTGCCGCGAAGGCGCTCGGTAATGCCCTGCAGGCGCGTTGAGAGAGACTCGAACATGAAGGGACCGCTACGGGCTCAGCGCCGGCACGAAGTGATCCGGCAAACGGCTGCCCATTCTACGGGGCGCCGTCACCGGCGGCAACGGACGCTATTCGGCGAACAGCCACTCGACGAAGGCTTCGGGATCGAACGGCGCGAGCGCATCGATCTCCTCCCCCACCCCGGCGAACAGGATCGGCACCCCAAGCCGATCCGCCACGCCGAGCGCCACGCCACCCTTGGCGGTGCCGTCCAGCTTGGTCAGGATGATGCCGGTCACTCCCGCCTCATCGCTGAAGGCCTCCGCCTGCATCAGGCCGTTCTGCCCGGTCGTCGCATCGAGGACGAGCAGCACGTGCCTCGGCTGATCCGGCAGGCGCCGCTGGATGACGCGTCGAATCTTTGCGAGCTCGTCCATGAGCTGTTGCTTGTTGTGGAGGCGGCCGGCCGTGTCCACCAGGACCGCATCGAGATTGCGCGATTCGGCGGCCACGACGGCATCGAAGGCGACCGCCCCCGGGTCCGCGCCGGCGCGCTGCGCAATGACCGGCACCCCGAGCTGCTCCCCCCAGATCCGCAGCTGCTCGACAGCCGCGGCACGGAAGGTGTCCGCCGCGGCCAGCGCCACCGTCCGTCCCTCGGCGGTGAGCCGCGCGGCGAGCTTGGCGATCGAAGTTGTCTTGCCCGACCCGTTGACGCCGACGAACAGGATCACCGACGGGGCGTCGCCGAGCTCGAATCGTCCGGACTCGACGCGCACGAGCCGATCGCGAATCTCGGTCGCCAGCGCTCGGCGAGCATCCTCCCCGTTCCGTCCGCCGCTCGCGCGGAAGCGCGCGCGGGCGGCGTCGACCAGCTCCAGGGTGGTCGACGCACCCACATCGGCCGCGATGAGCACCTGCTCGACCTCATCCCAGGTTTCCTCCGTTGCCGGCGAGTCGGCGCCCAGGATCGACCGCAGCCGCGTGCCCAGGCCCGATGGGCGAGCGCGCAGCCCCATGCCCGTTGGACCTCGTCGCGGGCGAGCGACTGTCATGCGCTCCGGCGCAGGTGGCCCCGAAGCGGTGGGCGGGTCGGGCGGCTCAGTCGCTTGATCGCGTCGACGCCAGAACATCAGGCGCTCACCTCGGCCGGAAGGTCCGCCAGGCGGAGCGACAGCACGCGGCTGACCGCGGCATCGGTCATCGTCACGCCGTAGATCGTGTCGGCCACTTCGATAGTGGCACGGTTGTGCGTGATCACGACGAAGTCGATCGACGCGGCGAGCTTGCGCAGCGCCTGCGCAAATCGGCCGATGTTGGCCTCGTCAAGCGCGGCGTCGACCTCGTCCAGGATGCAGAACGGGACCGGATTGACGGTCAGCATGGCGAAGAGAAGGGCAACGCCGGTCAGCGCCCGTTCGCCGCCCGACAACATCGCCAGCCGCTGCAGCCGCTTGCCGGGCGGACGCACGACGATCTCAATGCCGCCCGGCGCATCGCCGTCGGACTCATCGCCCATCTGGAGCGAGCCGGACCCGCCCGCGAACAGGAGTTGGCAATACTCGTCGAAACGCTCGCCGATAGCCCGAAACGCGGCGTCGAACTGCGACCTGATCTCGCCGTCGAGCGTGGCGATCAGCTCCTCGGTCGACGCAATCGCGGCGCGTAGATCGGTGTCCTGCGTCGTCATCTCATCGAGTCTGGTCGCCAGCTCGCGATGTTCCTCCACGGCGAACGGGTTGACTGAGCCGATCTGCGACAGGGTGCGCCGCACGCGCCGCAGCTCCGTTTCGAGCTCCGCGTCGTCGAGCAGCTCGATCGCATCGGGGGGCGCCTCGCCGCCGGATTCCGGTTGCGGGAGGCCCTCGAGCGCCATCTCACGCTCCCTGAACAGACCGGCAAGTGCCTCGTCACGACGCGAGGCCTCGATGGCGGCGGCCTGGGAAGCACGCTCGAGTTCGCCGAGCCTCGCGCCGGCCCCGCCCTGCTCGCGTTCGAGCGCCATGAGCTGCGCGCGCCGCGCCGTCCGTGCCTCCTCCGCTTCCCGATGCGTCGATTCGGCCCTTGCGTGGCCGGCGCGCGCCGCCTCGAGCAGGCCGGCAAGCGCGTCACGCTCGGCCTCGACCGCCACCAGCGCCGTGCGACGATCCGGGATGGCGGCCCGCAGCTGTGCCCCGCGGGCCTCGAGCATCGCACGCTCGCTCCGCATGCCGGAGGTCCGCGTCTCGACCTCCTCGGCCGCTCGTCGGCTCGCGGTCCACGCTTCGCGGGCCTCGTCACGCCGTGCGGAGACCGCGTCCCGTCGATCCCGCGCCTCGTCGGCGGCGGCCTGCCGGGCCGACAGCTCGTCCTCCCCGATGCTGTCGGTGTCACTGGCATCGGCCGGCGCATTCTTGGCCTGGAGGGCGACGAGATCGGCGGCCAGCCGGTCGACCCGTTCCTGTCCACGCTGGACCGCCGCGTCGGCGGCTGCGCGAGCCTCCCGAGCGACGCGCGATCCGCGTTCCGCCTCGTCGTGTGCCTCGCGGGCGACGAGATGCGTCGTCCGCGCGGTGCGGAGCGCTTCGGCCGCGGCGTGCGCGGCCGCCTGCGCCTGGCTGAAGCGCGTTTCGAGCTCCCCTGCCGCGTGCTCGAGCTCGCGCCGCCTGGCATGGGCCCGCGCGGCAGCTCCACCTGGCGCGTCGCCACGACCGCGGATCACGATGCCGCGCGCATCGGCAAGGTCGCCGTCGGTCGTCACGGCTGCCCATCCGGCCGGCAGGCCGCGCCATCCGTTAAGCAGCGCTCGCAGGTCGGACGCCACCACGGTGCGAGCGAACGCACGAGGAGCGGCGTCCATGCCGATCCAGTCGGCGAGCGTTCGCTTGCCGTCAACGGCCGAAAGCGCCGCGTCGCGTCCGTCGCCCGCCGCGCCGTCCTCCGGAGCGAGCAACCGCGCGGCACCGCGCGCGTCACCGATCTGGGTTGTCGGATCATCGTCGACCCACAGCAATGCGCTCTCGAGCTCCCCACCCACCACCGCCTCGATGGCCGGCCACGAGTCCTCCGGCGCCGTGACGGCATCGAGCAGCATCGGCCAGCCTGCCGCAGACAGGCGACGACCGAGTCGAGCCGCTCCGTCGAGCGGCTCCGCGAGCGCCTCGAGCTCAGCCCGCATCGCCTGGAGCCGTTCGGTCAGCTCGATGACAGATCGCCGGGCCGCGTCGGCGCGGTCCTGCGCTGCGTCGCGCTCGATGCCACGCGCCTCGAGGGTCGCCGTTGTCTCGGCGTTGCTTCGCGATGCGTGATCGTGGTGCGCGGCCGCTCGGGCCGCGACCGAGCGCAGCTCGGCCACCGCCGCCTCGGCCGCCTCTCGTGCGTCGCCCGCATGCTCGAGACGGGCCCGGTGCCGCGCCGCCTCCTCGGACGCTCGTGCACGCGACGCGATCAGGTCGCTGTGACGCCCGCGCATCTCGGAGACCGCCTGCTCGGCGGCGAGCAGGCGGTCGTCAGACGTGGCGAGCTGCGCGACGGCCGCTCGCCACGTCTGTTCGGCCGCGGCGGCGGCGGCAAGGGCAGGTTCGACGTCCTGGCCGGTGGCCCCGTCCTTCAGAGCGGCCAAGGTCGCTGCGGCCGCCTGCAGGTCGTGCTCCTCGCGTTCGACGGTCGCGGCAAGCTCCGTCTCACGCGCCGCAATCGCCTCGATCCGTCCCTCCCGCCGAATCAGCTCCTCGCGGGCTTCCTGCCGAGCGTTGGCCGCGGCGCGGGAAGCCTCCTCGGCCGTCCAGTACCGCTCCTCCGCGGCGGCGACCGCAGCACGCCCCGCTTCCTGGGCATCCCGGTACGCGGCAAGCGCGGACTCGGCCGCCGCGGCGCGTCGGCGCGCATCGCCGAGCGCCGCTCCGGCGGCGTGCTCTCGACGGCGCTGCGAGGTCGTGACGAGTGCGCGCGCTCGCGCCCCTAGCGTGTCGTGCTGCTGTTGGTGCTGTGCCTGCATCGCCAGCCGGCGGACCTGTGGCTTCAGCTCTCCGACCAGGTCGCTCACGCGGGTCAGGTTGTCGAGCGCGCGGGTAAGGCGGCCCGAGGCCTCGTTCCGCTTCACCTGGAGCCCCTTGACGCCGGCGGCCTCCTCGAACAGCTGGCGTCGCTCCTCCGGGCGCAATGAGAGCGCGGCATCGACCGTTCCCTGGCCCACCACGACGAGCTCGTTCGCGCCGAGCCGGCCCTCGCCGAGCAGCTCGACCACGTCCCGCAGTCGCGCGCGGGCTCCATTGATCAGGTACTCGCTCTCACCGGACCGATAGGCGCGCCGCCCGATCGAGACCTCCGCGAAGTCGATCGGTAGCCACCCATCGGCGTTGTCGAGCGTCAGGCTCGCCTCTGCCATGCCCTGTGGCTTGCGTTGCTCCGAGCCGCCGAAGATGACGTCGTCGGCGCGCCGTGTGCGCAGCGATCGGTTGGACTGCTCACCGAGCACCCAGCGAACGGCATCGGCCATGTTGCTCTTGCCCGACCCGTTGGGGCCGATCACGGCGTTCACGCCACGCTCGAAGACGAATCGGGTCTGGTCCGCAAACGATTTGAAGCCGTGAAGCCGCAGCTCCTTCAGGCGGCTCACGAGGTGGCCTCCCACGCCGGGTCGTCCGGCAGCTCGGGCAGCCCCGTGAGCGCCGCCTCGGCGGCCTGCTCCTCGGCCCGCTGGCGGCTCGAGCCGGCGCCAACCCCCAGAGCGCGCCCGTCGATGACGACGGCGACGCGAAATCGCTGGTCGTGCGGCGGGCCGGACGTGTCGACGAGCTGGTAGATCGGCTTCACGCCGCGGTGGCGCTGACTCCACTCCTGGAGCAGCGATTTCGCGGCTTTCGGGGGGCCGGAGATTGCCGCCAGCTCCTCGAGCCGCGGCCCGAAGAGGTGCTCCAGCACCGCCTCGGCGCGCTCGGTTCCCTCGCTCAATGAGAGGGCGCCGGCCAGAGCCTCGAAGCAGGCGGCAAGCACCGAGGGGCGCGTCGCGCCTCCAGCATCGGTCTCCCCCCGGCCGAGCAGGAGGTATCGGTCCAGGCCGATCGAAAGCCCCATCGCGGCAAGCGCTTCACGATTGACGAGCGCCGCGCGTCGAGCGGTCAGGAAGCCCTCGTCCTCATCGGGATATCGCTCGAACAGGAGCCGGCTGACGGCAACGCCAATGACCGCGTCGCCGTAGAACTCGAGCCGTTCGTTGTGGCCTGCGGCAAGGGTGGGGTTCTCGTTGAAGAATGAGCTGTGAACGAACGCCTGCCGGATGAGTTCCGGCTCACGCAGGACGATGCCGAGGCGGGCGCTGAGCTCGTCCAGGGGCGGAGCATCCATGGGCGAACCCGTCTACTGCTGGTGCTCCTCGATGAAGTCGACGGCGTCCTGGACCTTCTGGATCTTCTCGGCATCCTCATCCGAGATCTCCATGCCGAACTCCTCTTCGAGGCTCATGATGAGCTCGACCAGGTCGAGCGAATCGGCATTGAGGTCCTCGACGAATGAGGCCTGCGGCTGAACCTCTTCTTCGTCGACGCCGAGCTGCTCGACGATGAGCTTCTTGAGACGTTCGTATGTGGTCCCGTCTGTCACGACTTCAGGTTCCTCCACCCGGTGATCTGGAAACGCTTCCTAGCACGCCATTGACGAGGCGTCGCGCTGCGTCGCCGGCGTAGATCCGGGCGAGGGATACGGCATCGCGCATCGTCTCCCCGCTCGGGGTCGCGGCGGAGTATAGCACCTCGTAGATCGCGCTCCGGAGGATCGTACGCTCGACCCGACCGAGCTCGGGGACGGGAATCAGGGGCGCCTCCGCAGCGATGCGCCGGTCCAGCAAGGCGCGGTGCTCCGAGACGCCTCCGACGATCAGGGCTGCGTGAGCCCGGACATCGTCCGGCACGTCGCGTTCGACTGCCAACCGATCGAGCGCTGCCTCGGCGCTGCCCGGGCGGAACTCGTCTTCGAACAGGGCCAGGAGCGCGAGCCGGCGGGCCAGCAGCCCGGCGGTGGGTGCCCGTCGCGCGCGGTTCTGCCGGGACGCCATCGTCAGCCTCGATCCGGATGCAGCCGGGCCGCGATACGCGAGCGCACCCCGCGATGGACGAGCGCCGGATGCTCGTGCGTCCATTGCGCGATCAGCTCCGGCACGCGAGCCTCGGCCGACTCGGACGCGACGCGGATCGCGTTCTCGATCATCCGTGACTTGGCCCGGCCGTGGGTGACGATGCTCACGCCTTTCACGCCGAGCAGCGGCGCGCCGCCATAGCGCTCGTAGTCGAACCGCGCCTTCATGCGGTCGAAGCCGGGCTTCAGTGCCAGCAGGGCAAGTGGCGCGATCAGGCCCTGCTGGAGATCTTCACGCAGCGCGCGGAAGATGAAGCTCGTGATCCCCTCGAAGAACTTGATCACAACGTTCCCCACGAACCCGTCGCAGACGACCACGTCGGCGCGATGCGCGATCATGTCGTGGGCCTCCACATTGCCCACGAAGTGCAGGTCGAGCGATGCGAGCTTGGCATGAGCCTCGCGCGCCAGGTTGTCGCCCTTCTCGCCCTCCTCGCCGATGTTGAGCAGGCCGATGCGGGGATTCCTGACATGGAGTACGTGCTCGGCGAAGATGGCGCCCATGGCGGCGAACTGGACGAGGTTATCGGGGTCGGAGTCGACGTTGGCCCCCACGTCGAGAAGCATGACCGGCCCGGTGGCGGTGACCATATGGGCCGGCAACGCCGGCCGATCGATCCCCTCGATCCGCCCGAGGCGGAAGACAGCAGCGGCCATTGTGGCGCCGGTCGAGCCGGCGCTGACGACCGCGTCCGCGTCGCCGTCGCGCACGAGGTCCGTGGCCACCATGATCGAAGATCGCCGTTTCGAACGCAGCGCCGTGGCGGGGTGCTCCCCCATCTCGATCACCTCGGACGCATCCACGAAATGGATGTTGTCCGGAACGCCCTTGCCGTACGCGGCGACCTCGCGCTCCAGGCGCGAAACATCCCCGACGAGGCTGATCTCGTCGGTGCTGTGCAGTGCGTAATCGATTGCGCCGCGGACGATCTCGCGAGGGGCGTGGTCACCTCCCATCGCGTCGACCGCGATGCGCATCGTTGTTAGCGCTGGCCTTCGACCGGGTTGACCGGCTCGATCGCGACCGCCTCACGACCGGCGTACCAGCCGCAGGTCGGGCAGACGTGATGCGCGCGCTTCAGCTCGTGGCAGTGCTCGCATTCGACCAGCGGCGGTGCACTGATCGCGAGATGCGCGCGGCGTTCACCCTGGCGCGCCTTGGACACTTTTCGCTTGGGGACGCCCACGCAGAGCTCCTGACCGATAGGGAACGGGACGCCGCAGTATAGCCGGAGCAGCCGCGAGCTGGCCAATGGCGCCCCGCGGTCTGAGGGCTATTGGTCTCCATCCCCGTTCCGCAGGAGCGCGGCCAGCCCCGCCATGCGCGGATCGATCTCTTCGCCGCGGTGGGCGTGGTCTCCAGCGTCCACCCGCCCGCCGCAGTCGGCGCACAGGCCGGCGCAGTCGGTGCGGCACAGCGGATGCATCGGCTCCGTGAGGGCGAGCTCGTCGTGGATCACCCCGTCGAGAGCGAGCTCGTGGTGCCCGTCGATGCGCAGGCTGGTCTCGTCCTCATCCGCCTCGACCGGGATCGGCGCGCCGCTGTCGGGATCGACGCTGGGCAGGAACTCCTCATCGATGTCAACGCGCACCTCCTCGACGTACGCGTCGGTGCAGCGCGCGCAGGTCCGGCGCAGCGGCGCGCCGGCGCTGCCGCGGACGAGAATGCCGCGGTTCGTGCGCTGGAGGCGGAAGTCCGCATCGAGCGGTCCCGCGAGCTCGACGTCCGCGCCGAGGGTGAGATATCGGTCCCGAAGCCGCACGTCGCGATTCGCGCCGGGCGGCTCATGGAGGAGCCCGGCGACGTTGAACGAGATCACGGCCGGGTCGCGGCCCGGGCATGCTCCTCGGGATCAACAACGATCGCGCCGGTCACCGGTTGGCCGCCATCGGTGGCGGAGGGACGGTGACGCTCATCGAGCATGTCGATGCCGCGCTTGATGCTGGTGAGCGCCTTGATGCACTCCCCTTCGAGGCGGATCAGCACGCCAGCCGCGTACTCGTCGGCTCCGCGACGCACCTCGCGCGCCTCCGCCTGCGCCTGCTCGAGCAGCTCGCCGGCACGCTGCTGCGCGGCCCGGACGAGCTCGCGCTCGTCGAGCATCTGTGCCGCCTGCTCCTGACCTCGCGCGATGATCGAGTCGCTCTCGTCGCGGGCGCGGTCGGTGATGCGCCCAGCCTCCTCGGTGATGCGCCGCGCCTGGCGCACCTCGTCGGGCACGGCGACGCGAAGCTGGTCGATCAGCTCGAGTACGGTCGCCTGGTCGAGCACGACGTTGTTCGTCAGGGGCAGCTTCTTACCGGTTGCCACCATTGATTCAAGCCGCTCGACCAGGAAGATGATGTCCGTGGCGCACCCCTCCTTGGGAGCGATTATACGCGCGGCCCCGAGGCGAGTCGGTCGGTGAGCGCAGCGGCAACCGGCCCGGGAACCATGGGGCCGATGTCGCCCCCGAAGCGAGCGACCTCCTTCGCCAGCGACGAGCTCACGTACCCGTACTCCAGCGCCGTCATCAGAAAGGTCGTATCGATCTCGGGCGCCAGCTTCCGGTTCGTGAGGGCCATCTGCAGCTCGGCCTCGAAGTCGCTCACGGCGCGCAGCCCGCGGACGATGAAGCCGGCCTCGTGGCGGCGCGCGAAGGCGACCGTCAGACCGTCGAAGGCCTCGACGCTGACGTGGAGGCCAAGGTCAGCCACGCACCGGCTGATGAGGTCAACACGCTCCTCGATGCTGAAGAGGGGCGCCTTCGTCGGGTTGTTGAGCACGCCGATCACGAGTCGGTCGAACAGACCCGAGGCGCGCCGGGCCACGTCGAGATGCGCGTTGGTCATCGGGTCGAACGAGCCGGGGAAGACCGCCACTCGCGTCATCGGCCTCGTGCCTCCAGAAAGCTGAGCATCGTCTCGCCGAACCTGCGCTGGCGGACCGGTTGCAGGCCGGCCACGTCGGGCACCTCGGTACGCCAGAAGTGCTTGATCACGACCGTCCCTTCGTCTGCCAGGTTTGGCGAGACGGCGCGAAGCGGCGCCACGATAGCACGCGCCTCGTACGGTGGATCGAGGAAGACCAGGTCCCACGGCACCTCGGGCGCCATGGCCAGGAACCGCTCGACGTCCAGCGGGTGGACGCTGGCAGCGTCGGCCAGGCGGGTCCGCTCGAGGTTGGTGCGCAGTGCGGCGAGCGCCGGGCGGGCTTGCTCCACGAAGGTGACGTGCGCGGCACCGCGCGAGAGGGCCTCAATGCCGATGGCGCCGCTGCCGGCGTACAGGTCCAGCACGCGAGCCTCCGGGACGCGCTCACCGAGGATGGCGAACAGCGTCTCCTTGACCCGATCGGTGATCGGCCGCGTCCCACGATCGCGCGGCGCAACGAGCGGATGGCCTCGCGCGATGCCGGCGATGACGCGCATCAGGCCGCGCCGCCCTCGCCCTCGCCCTCGTCCTCGATCGGCGCGAAGTCTCGCTGCAGCCGTGCGAGGAGCGGCCGCCCTGCAAGGGACGGATCATCCACGACAACGCCATCCGCGAGGTCGCGCGCCCGTTGCGCCAGCTCGATGTGGCGCGGATCGAACAGGGAGGCCACCCGAAGTGGTGGAAGTCCGGACTGGCGCGTCCCGAGCAGATTGCCGGCGCCACGCAGCTCGAGATCGGCCTCGGCGATGGCGAACCCGTCGCTCGAGCCCCGGACGACCTCCAGGCGACGGAGCGCCAGCTCATCGGTGGCATCCGACAGGAGGATGCAGAAGGACCGATGCCGCCCGCGGCCAACCCGTCCGCGCAGCTGGTGGAGCTGCGCAAGGCCGAACCGCTCGGCGTCCTCGATGAGGATCACGCTGGCGTTCGGCACGTCGATCCCGACCTCGATCACGGTCGTCGCGACGAGCAGGTCCGTCTTGCCGGCCGCGAAGGTGGTCATCGTCGCGTCACGCGCGTCCGCCTTCTGCTTGCCATGCACGATCCCGATTTTCAGCTGCGGGAGGGCCGACTACAGGCGCTCGGCCTCCGCCTCGGCGCTCGCCACCTGGAGCGCATCGGACTCCTCGATGAGCGGCACGACCACGAAGGCCTGGCGTCCCTCCCCCGCCTCGGTCGCCAGGAAGCCCTCGATCTTCGGCAGCGCCCGCCGATCGCGGATCTCCGTGCGGATCGGCTCGCGCCCGGGCGGCAGGTGGCGGATGGTGCTCATCGAAAGGTCGCCGTAGACGCTGAGCGCCAGCGTGCGCGGGATCGGCGTGGCGGTCAGCGCCAGCACGTGCGGCTCGCCACCGCTCCCCTTCGCCTGGAGCGCTGCGCGTTGCCCGACGCCGAAGCGGTGCTGCTCGTCCACGATCACCAGGCCGAGCCGCGGAAACTCGACCGCGTCACTGATGACGGCATGGGTCCCGATGACAACCTCGGCCGCCCCGGCTGCGATGGCGTCGTGGACCTCGTTCTTCCGTGCGACTGGCAGCGACCCGGACAGAAATTCGGCGCGGACCCCCAGGCCCTTGAGCAGCGGAGCCAGGCCGGCGTGGTGCTGCCGGGCCAGGATCTCGGTTGGCGCCATCAGGGCAGCCTGCCATCCGGCGCGGACGGCCGAGGCAAGTGCGACGGCCGCGACGGCGGTCTTGCCGCTGCCGACATCTCCCTGGAGCAGGCGGCGCATTGGCCGCTCCGTGCCGATGTCGTCGATAATCTCGCCGACAGCGATGGCCTGGTCGTCGGTCAGGATGAACGGCAGCGCGGCGACGATCTCGGCACGGTCGGCATCGGTCACCGCGATGCGGGGCGCTCGCAGGCCGGCGCGCGCGACGCGCGCCTGCGCGAGCGTCAGCTGGAGGGCGAGCAGCTCGTCGAACGCCAGCCGATCGAGCGCCTCGGCG
>Ga0136633_1000369_pt1 | contig 34163 bp, 37 predicted proteins | sample AntDrymeUQ832206_2_FD_105494 | JGI IMG/M metagenome (GOLD analysis project Ga0136633, IMG submission 105494) | Polar desert sand microbial communities from Dry Valleys, Antarctica - metaG UQ83 (22.06) | ecosystem: Environmental > Terrestrial > Soil > Desert | place: Antarctica: Dry Valley... | reverse complement strand
GCTGTTGCGCACGCCGTTCTCCGCTCTGAGTTGTGGACCTTAGACAGCCCAAAACCTAGACAGAGACGGCGTGTTGCACGTTCAGGCGGTCAACATCGGCCCACGGGAACGACCGGAGAGCCCCTTTTCCCGCACCGAGTGGGCGGTCGCTCAGACGGGCGCCGCCGACGAACGTCAGCGATCGGTCAACACGGAGGCGATGGCCTACGCCTACCACGCGGTGGTGCTGGTAGCGGTCGCCGGATTCTTCTGGGAGCTCTCCAAGAACGAGCCGGGCCCTTTCACCATCGTCTGCTCGGTTGGCGGCTTCACCCACATGCTCTCGCTGGCTATCCTCCGCCGACGGAGGTAGACGGCGCCTTCTCTGGGGGTCCTTGCAACGTCCACCAGCTGCTCTGCAGGAACGACAGCACCAGCGCCACGGTCGCCAGACCAACCAAGTAAAGGCCCGGTCCGCGGTGCACGGCCAGGCTCACGCCACCGGCCAGGAGCGTCAGCTGGCAGGCATACCGCACCGGCCCCCAACGCAACATGCGCTTTGGGAAGTGACCTGCCCTGCGATAGAGGCCGATCACCTCGAGCGCGTACTCCACGAGGAGCACGCCCGCGACAAGGGAAATCTCCAGCGCCAACGCACGACGCGGCTGCTCCGGGATCAACATGAAGCCCGACACCGCGATGACCGCCCCGATGTTGAGGTAGTTGGTCCGCGGGCCGGTTCGCAGCAACTGCGGCCCTTGGTTCTCGACCAGGAACACCAGGACCACGAACTGAAGCCCGGCCAGCACCGCCGCGACACCCCCGAGCATCAGGTAGAGCTCGTGCCACGCCTCAGAGTGAAAAGCCGCATCCATGAGGCTTTCTAGCACAGCAGGAGCCTCGCCTCAGAAGGCCGCGAAGCCCGTAGCGGAGGCGGCTACCGGCGCACGCCATCCGCAAGCTGGCGGGCCAGCTCGCGAACAGCCGATGGACCACCGTCGCGCAGAGCGCTCACGAAGGCTGAGCCCACGATGACACCATCGGCATACGCCGCGACCTCTGCGGCTTGGTCGCCGTTGCTGACGCCCAGGCCCACGCAAACGGGGAGGTCACAGAGGGCTCGCGTCCGTCGTACCAGCTCTTCGGCCCGGTTGCCCACGGTCGAACGCGTGCCCGTGACACCCATGGTCGACGCGGCGTAGACGAAGCCGCGGTTCGTCCGGCCCACCACGGCGATCCGCTCGTCGGTGCTCGACGGCGCCACGAGGAAGACCGGATCGAGGGACTCGAGCCGGGCCGCGTCGATCCACGCCGTCGCCTCCTCCGGGATCAGGTCCGGCGTGATCGCCCCCGACCCGCCAGCGGCCCGCAGGTCGGCGGCAAAGCGGGCTGGACCGTACTTCTCGATCGGGTTCCAGTAGCCCATCACCACAACGGGTGCGACCGCGCTGACTGCGCGGACCGCGTCGAAGACGTGCGCCACCCGACTGCCGCCGCGCAGCGCCTCGTCCACGGCCACCTGGATCACCGGCCCGTCCATCCCCGGGTCGGTGTAGGGAACGCCGACCTCGACCGCGTCGACTCCCCCTTCGACCATCGCAAGCAACCCGTCGACCGAATCCTGGTACGACGGAAAGCCCACGGGCAGGTAGCCGATCAGCGCAGCCCGGTCTTCGGCGCGGCACTGGGCGAACAGGGAGGCGAGGCGGCTCACGTGAGGTCGAACCAGCGGGCCGCCGTGTCAACGTCCTTGTCGCCCCGGCCGCTGAGGTTGATGACAACCACCCGGTCGTCCTCGTCCTGCTCACGCACCCAGTCGATCGCCCCCGCGAACGCGTGTGCCGATTCGATCGCCGGGATGATTCCCTCGGTCCTCGCGAGCAGCGCGAAGGCGGCCATCGCGTCGGTGTCGCTGACGCCGCGGTAACTGGCCCGTCCGCTGTCCCGCATCCAGGCGTGCTCCGGACCGACGCCCGGGTAGTCGAGCCCGGCGCTGATCGAGTGGGTGTCCAGGGTCTGGCCGTCGTCGTCCTGCATCAGGTAGGAGCGCGCGCCGTGCAGCACGCCCGGGCTGCCGGCGGTTAGCGGAGCGGCGTGCCGGCCCGTGGACATCCCATCGCCACCGGCCTCGCAGCCGATCAAGGCGACCTCAGGATCGGTGGTGAACCGGTGGAACAGGCCCATCGCGTTGCTGCCACCACCGACGCACGCAACGGCCGCGTCAGGGAGTCGGCCGACGCGGTCGAGCACCTGCTCACGCGCCTCGACGCCGATGATCCGCTGGAAGTCGCGCACCAACATCGGAAAGGGGTGCGGGCCGACGACCGAGCCGATCGCGTAGTGGGTCGTCTCGACGTTGGCCACCCAGTCGCGAAAGGCTTCGTTGGTCGCATCCTTGAGGGTCTTGGTGCCGGTGCCAACGGAAATGACCTCGGCACCGAGCAGCCGCATGCGTGCGACGTTGAGCGCCTGCCGACGGGTGTCTTCCTCGCCCATGTAGACGGTGCACTCGAAGCCGAACAAGGCTGCCGCAGTCGCGGTCGCCACGCCGTGCTGGCCGGCCCCGGTCTCGGCAATGACCCGCTTCTTGCCCATCTTCTTGGTGAGCAGCGCCTGCCCGAGCACGTTATTGACCTTGTGCGACCCGGTGTGGGCCAGGTCCTCGCGCTTGAGCAGAACCCGGACTCCGCGCCCGACCTCGGCAGAGAACCGCTTCGCGTCGGTGAGCGGCGTTGGCCGTCCGGCGTAGTTGGTCAGCAGCTCGTCGAGCTCGGCCTGGAAGGCCGGGTCCTGCTGCGCCTCGGCATGGGCTACGGCCAGCTGGTCGAGGGCAGCGACGAGAGCCTCAGGGACGAACCGGCCGCCGTACGGGCCGAAGTGGCCGCTGGCGTCCGGGTGGACCGCTGTCACTGCTGGTGCCTGGCGGACGGGTGGGCACCCGCAGCTACCAGGTCGGCGACCGCCTGCCGGGGGTGGCCGCCGACGACCACGCCCTCACCGACGAGGACGGCGTCGGCGCCGACCGCGGCGTAGGCGAGCAGGTCGTGCGGGCCGCGGATGCCGGACTCGGCGACTTTGACGATCCCCGGTGGGATGGACGGGCTCAGCCGGCCGAAGACCGAACGGTCGACCTTGAGGGTCTTGAGGTCGCGGGCGTTGACACCGACGACCTTGGCGCCGGCATCGAGGGCCTGGACCAGCTCCATCTCGTCGTGCACCTCGATTAGCGCCGTCATGCCGAGCGACTCGGTGCGCTCGATCAGGCTGATGAGGGCTTCCTGCTCGAGAGCAGCGACGATCAGCAGCACCAGGTCGGCGCCGTGGGCCCGCGCCTCCCAGAGCTGGTAGCTGGAGACGATGAAGTCCTTGCGCAGCAGCGGCAGCTCGACCCTGGCGCGCACGGCGTCGAAGTCGGCAAGACTCCCGCCGAAGCGGCGTTGCTCGGTCAGCACGCTGATGACAGCGGCACCGCCCGCCTCGTAGTCGGCGGCCAGCGCGGCGGGGTCGGCGATCTCGGCCAGGGCGCCCTTGCTCGGGCTGCTGCGCTTGACCTCGGCGATGACCCCCACCCCTGGTCCGCGCAGAGCGGCCATCCCGTCGAGTGCCGCCGGCCGGCGCTGGGCAAGCTCCTTGAGCTCCTCGAGCGAGGTGTCCTGCTGGCGCGCGGCCAGGTCTTCCCGCACCCCGAGCAGGATCTCGTCGAGCACGCTCATGGCCTCACCGTATCCGTCGGGTCCTCACCCCTATCGAGGGCATCCCAGACGCCCTTGTCGGTCGCGGGCGGCTCCTCCGCCCGGGCGGCGGGCGTGCGGTAGGCACCGGACAGCCCGCCCCAGCTCCGGCCCCGCGTCGCGGTGAGGCCCCCCGCGGCCGCGAGCAGCCCGCCACCGAAAGCAGCGACCCAGGGCCAGCCGGTGGTGCCGCCCTGTGTGAGTGAGGCCACGAGGGTGCCGACTCCGCCGGCGAGCAGGACGAGGCCGACGACCACGCGGCCCCAGCCTCGTGCAGCGAGCAGTGCAACCACCCCTGCGAACCCGACCAGCGCCAGGCCCCGCAGCCCATCGGGTCCGGCCTCGTGGGTGATCAGTGGCGGCAGCCGATCCCCCTGGTCGGTGACCACCACCTTCCAGGTCCGGGACGCGGCAAAGAAAACCAGGGTCGCCCCCAGCAGGCACAGCCCGAGCGCCGCCTTCACGCCGGCCGCATCGTTGCTGCGACGGCCACCGCCCGCAGCACGGCGGCGGCTTTGCTCTCGCACTCGCGCTGCTCGGTCGCGGGGTCGCTGTCGGCCACCAGCCCGGCACCTGCCTGCACGTAGGCCTTGCCCTGGTGGAGCACCGCCGTGCGGATGGCGATCGCCATGTCCATGTCACCGGCGGCGTCGAGGTAGCCGACGGTGCCGGCGTAGAGGTTGCGGCGGGTCGGCTCGAGCGCCTCGATGATCTCCATCGCTCGCGGCTTGGGAGCCCCGCTCACCGTGCCGGCTGGGAAGGTCGCGTCGAAGACGTCGAGGGCGTCGAGGCCCGGAACGAGTTCGCCGAACACCGTCGACACGAGGTGCATGACGTGGCTGTAGCGCTCGACCCGCATGAAGTCGACCACGTCGACCGTGCCCGGCGCACAGACCCGGCCGAGGTCGTTGCGGGCGAGGTCGACCAGCATCACGTGCTCGGCCCGCTCCTTGGGATCGGCGCGCAGCTCCGCGGCAAGGGTCGCGTCCTCCTCTGGCGTGGCCCCACGTGGCCGGGTGCCGGCAGGCGGGTGCACGACCGCCCGGCTGCCCGTCACCGTCACGAGTGCTTCGGGAGAGCTGCCGACCACGTCGTAGGGCGACTCGTCGCCGGCGAAGCGCAGGAGGTACATGTAGGGCGAGGGGTTGGTGGCGCGCAGTACCCGGTAGACGTCCAGCGCGTCGACCGTCGCGTCCATCTCGAACCGCTGGGACAGCACCACCTGGAATGCGTCGCCGTCCCGGATATGCTCACGCACCCGCTCCACGCCGTCCCGGTAGTGCTGGGCCGGCGGCCGCCGCACCATCGGGTCGGCGGCGCTGTCGAGCGCCACCACGCTGGACGGGACACTCAGCGCGAGGTCAGCGGCCATCGCGTCCAGCCGGGCCACCGCGTCCCCATAAGCCCCCCCGTGGAGCACGTTGGCGATCAGCAGCACTGACCCATCAGCGTGGTCGAGCACCGCCAGGTCGGTCGCCAGCATCATCGCCAGCTCGGGCATCCCGAGGTCGTCGGGTGTCGTGCTGGGCAGCCGTTCCAGGCGGCGTACGACGTCGTAGCCCAGGTAGCCGACCAGTCCGCCGGTCAGCGGCGGCAGCTCGGGCGAGCGCGGCGAACGAAGGCGCCGCGACAGCACGCGTACTGCCTCCAGCGGGTCCTCGGGCAGCGGAGGCGGATCCGATCCCAGCCAGCGGGAACGGCCGTCCTTCTCGGTCAGCACACCGGCACAGCGCACGCCGATGAAAGACCAGCGCGACCACTGCCTGCCCTGCTCGGCCGACTCCAGCAAGAAGGTGCCCGGCCGATTGCCGGCCAGCTTGCGGTACAGCCCGACGGCGGTCTCACCGTCGGCCAGCAGCCGTCGCACGACGGGGACCAGGGGTTGGTCGAGTTGCGCGAAGTCCTCGGCGGACGGGGTGTTTTCGCCGTACCTCATGAGGGTTGGGCGGTTCTCATGGTCGAGAGCCCGCCACGGCCGGGAGCTGGAGCGCCTCGAAGCAGGTGCGGTCGCCGGTGTGGCAGGCGCCACCGACCTGGTCGACGCGGACGAGCAGCGTGTCGCCGTCGCAGTCGAGCGCCACCGACTTCACCCACTGCTGCGAACCGGAGGTCTCACCCTTGACCCAGTGCTCCTGGCGGGAGCGGGACCAGTAGGTGCAGCGGCCGGTGGTGAGGGTCAGGTGCAGCGCCTGGTCGTCCATCCAGCCGACCATGAGGACCTCGCCGGTGTCGTCCTGCTGGCACACGGCGACGACCAGCCCGTCCTTGTCGCGCTTGAGCTGGTCAGCGATGGCAGGGTCGAGCTCGGAGGGACGCATGCCCTCATCGTCCCAGAGCCTGTGACTGCCAGCTCTGGTGCAGGGAGGCGTAGACGCCCGGGGTGGCCACCAGCTCGCGGTGCGGGCCGCGCTGCACAACCATGCCCTTGTCCACCACCATCACCTCGTCCGCTGCCTCGGCGGTCGAGAGCCGGTGCGCGATGGTCAACGTGGTGCGGCCGCGGGTCAGCGAATCGAGGGCCCGGGCGAGGCGCACCTCGGTGGCCGGGTCGACCGCGCTGGTCGCCTCGTCCAGGACAAGCAGGTCGGGGTCGGCGATGTAGGCCCGGGCGATCGCCACCAGCTGCCGCTCGCCCACGGACAGCGACTCGCCGCGCTCTCCGACCTGGGTCACCATGCCGTCGGGCAGGCTCTCGACCCAGTCGAGCAGCCCGAGCTCGGTGAAGGCCAGCTCGATGTTGGCGTCGGTCGCCTCCGGCCGGCCGTAGCGCACGTTGGCGGCGACCGTGGTGTCGAACAAAAAGCCTTCCTGCGGGACCATGACGACCCGGTGCCGCAGGGAGTCGAAGCTGATCTCGTCGAGCGGCAGCCCAGACAGGAGGACCCGGCCGCGGGACGGGTCCATCAGGCGGGTGAGCAGCTTGGCGAAGGTCGTCTTGCCGCTGCCGGTCTCACCGACGATGGCCACCCTCGTCTGGGGCGCGATGGTCAGGTCGACGTCATGCAGCACGTCGGGCCCGCCGGGGTAGGCGAAGGACACCTGCTCGAAGGTGACCGACACCGGCCCGGGCGGCAGCACCAGCCCCGGCGTCGGGTCGGCCACGTCGGTCGGGGTGTCGAGGACTGCGAGGACGCGGCGCATGCCGGCGATTGCGTTCTGCGCCTCGTTGAGGACCTCGGTCGCGACCTGCACCGGCTGGACGAAGAGGGTGACGAGGAAGAAGAAGCCGATCAGCCGACCAATGGTGAGCTGACCGTCGGTCGCCAGCAGGACGCCGACCACGATGACCGCGCTGTTGGCCAGAGCGGTGGTCAGCTCGCCGCTGCAGAACGTGGTGGCCGAGATCGTCTGCGCCTTGGTCTGCGCCTTCTTCGTCAGGTTGACGGCGTCATCGATGCGCTGCGCGGTGCGTTCCTGTGCGCCATAAGCCCGGATGACCGGGGCGCCGACGACCGATTCCGAAACCGCACCGAGCATCTGCCCGACCCGCTCGCGGACCAGCCGGTAGGCGATTTGCAGCTTCTTCTGGAAGATCCGGATAGACAGCACGAGCGGCAGCATGCAGACGTAGACGACCAGGGTGAGCTGCCAGGACCACCAGATCATGACGCCGGTCGCGAGCACCACCTGCGCCGAGGAGATGACGATGAGCAGCCCGCCGAACTGCATGAAGCTGCTCATCGTGTCGACGTCGCCGGTCACCCGGCTGACCAGTGAGCCACGCTGCTCGGTGGCCTGGTGCAGCACCGACAGGTCGTGCACCCGCCGGAAGGTCTTGGTGCGCAGGGCCAACAGGCCGTTCTCCGTCGTGCGGTAGAGCCGGATGTTCATCAGGTAGTTGGCGAACGCCGTGATGACCACTGCGCCGAAGGCGAGCAGGCAGGCGGCCCGCACGACGCCGATGTTCGGCGTCGGCCCCGACAGCCCGTGGTCGATGGTCTGTTGCACCGCGAGCGGCACGACCACCCGGCCGGCCGTGCTGACCAAGGTGAGCAGGAGCGTGACCGGCAGCCCGGCCTTGAACTCGGGAGCGAGGTGCAGGGCGTGGCCGATGACCTGGAACGAGCCTCGCTCGCGGGTGGCGGTGGTCATGCCTGCGCCAACTCGTCGCCGGCGTGCTCGGCGGCCCGCTCGGCCTCGGCCCGCTGGTAGGCCGTGACCAGGTCCCGATAGCCGATGCACCGTGCGACCAGCTCTTCGTGCGAGCCCCGGTCGACCAACCGGCCCTGCTCGACGAAGGCGATCTCGTCGGCCAGCGCGATGGTCGCCTGGCGGTAGGCGACCACGACGACAGTGCTCGGCGAGTCACGCAACCCGCCCAGGATGCGCTGCTCCACGGAGGCGTCGACCGAGGACGTGGCGTCATCGAGCACCAGCAGCCTCGGCCGGCGCACGACGGCCCGGGCCAGCGCGAGCCGCTGTCGCTGGCCACCGGACAGGGTGGTGCCGCGCTCCCCGACCATCGTGTCCAAGCCTTTCGGGAGGGCGGCGACGAAGCCGTCCGCCTGGGCCGTGCGCAGGGCAGCCCATACCTGCTCGTCGGTGACGTCGGCGCCGAGGGTGATGTTTCCGCGCACCGAGTCGTCGAACAAGAAGGTGGACTGCGGGGCTAGCGATGCCATGCCCGCCACGGCACCAGGGGCGAGCTCCCGGACGTCGGTGCCGTCGTACAGCACGGCGCCGGTCGCGGGGTCGACGAGCCGCACGAGCAGCGACGCGAGAGTCGATTTGCCCGAGCCGGTCTGGCCCACCACGGCCACTGTCCGCCCCGGTAGGACATCGAGGGTGATGCCATCGAGGACGGTGTCGGTGCCGTAGGCGAATCCCACGTCCTCGACTCCGAGCGCCGTCGGGTCTGAGCCCGACGGGACGGCAGTACCGAAGACCTGCTGGCCCTCCGCGTCGAGGACCCGCTGCACCCGTTCATAGCCGACGACGCTGCGTGGCAGCTCGTTGAGCACCCAACCGATGGCCCGCACGGGGAAGGCGAGCAAGGTGAACAGATAGGCGACCCGAACCAACGTGCCGCTGTCGAGGTTGCCGCTGCCGACCCGCGAAGTGCCGACCACAAGGACCAGCAGGACACCGATGATGGGCAGTGCCTCCAGCACCGGGTCGAACAGCCCGCGGACGCGGCCGACCTTGATGAGCGTGTCGCGCAGCTCGGCAGCGACGGCCGTGAATCGCTCGGTCTCCGACGCCTCACGGCCAAGGGTCTTGATGACCAGTGCCCCGTCGAAGGACTCGTGAGCCACGCCGCTGACCTCACCGCGCAGCTGCTGCGCGCGGGTCATCAGTGGCGACATGTAGCTGCTGTAGACGACGGTCAGCACCGCGATCGCCGGGAAAATGATCGAACCCACGATGGCGAGCACCGGGTCGGTGAAGAAAAGCAGGGTCAGGGTGGTGACGAGCATGAAGATGACGCCGACTGCGAAGGGGAACGGCGCGATGGGGACCCACGCGGCCTCCACATCGCTGTTGGCGTTGGACAGCAGCTCACCCGTGGGGTGCTTCTGGTGCCACTCGAGCGGCAGCTCCAAGTAGCGGCGCGTGACCCGGCGGCGGGAGGTCGCCATGAGGCGGTACTGCATCACGCCGGCCCCCAGGCGACGAGCGACGATGCCCACCACCTTGATCGTGGCCGTGCCCATCACCAGCAGGACGGCGGTCGCCAGTGCTGCGGTGCCCGCTTCGCCGCTGCGGACACTCGGCTCGATGACGGTGGAGGTGATGTGCCCGAAGACGTAGGCCTGGCCGATGGTCATGGCGCCGAACACCACGCTGCCGACCGCGCTGATCGCGAAGACCCACGGCTCTTCCTTGACCGCGATCCACAAGATCCCGAGCCCCCGGCGGATGACTCCCTTCCGGCTGCTCACCCCTCTACCGTACGGCGAAGCCGGCTCGGGCAAGCGCTTGCTTGGCGTCTCCGATCCGCAGCTCGCCGAAGTGGAAGACGCTGGCGGCTAGCACCGCGTCGGCACCGGCCTGGACCGCGGGCGCGAAGTCGCTGGTCGCCCCCGCCCCGCCGCTGGCGATCAGCGGCACGGAGACCACAGACCGCACCGCGGAGATGAGCTCGAGGTCATAGCCGCTCTTGGTCCCATCGGCGTCCATCGCGTTGAGCAGGATCTCGCCGACCCCTAGCTCCGCCCCCCGCCTGGCCCACTCGATGGCGTCCACTCCGGCGCTGCGCCGGCCGCCGTGGGTCGTTACCTCGAAGGCCTGGGCAGCCCGTCGTGCATCGACGCTGAGGACCAGCACCTGTGACCCGAACCTGGTGGCGATCTCGCTGAGCAGCTCAGGCCGCTCGAGCGCGGCTGTGTTGACGGCGACCTTGTCCGCCCCGGCCCGAAGGAGGCGGTCGACGTCCTCGGTCGACCGCACTCCCCCGCCGACGGTCAGCGGGATGAATACCTGCTCGGCAGTGCGCCGTACGACGTCGTAGGTCGTCTCGCGGCTGCCGGACGATGCGGTGATGTCGAGGAACACCAGCTCGTCGGCGCCCTCGCGGTCGTAGACGCGGGCCATCTCTACCGGGTCACCTGCATCGACCAGGCCGGTGAAGTTGATGCCCTTGACGACCCGTCCCGCATCAACGTCGAGACAAGGGATCACGCGTACGGCGACAGGCACCCGCTCGACGCTAGCCTTTGGCTCGTGCTCCTCGCCGTGCTCGCCCTGTGCATCGTCCTTTTCATCGTGCTGCCGTTCGCCTCGGTGACGCTCAGCACGTTGTTCAGCACGCTGCTCGTCGGCCTCCTGCTCGGCGTCATCGGCCGGGTCATCGCACCCGGCAGCGGCCGGATGGGCTGTCTCACGACGACGCTGGTTGGGGTCTGCGGTGCACTGCTGGGGACGGCTGCTGCCCGGGCGCTGGAAACCGGAACCCTCGGCCGCTGGCTGCTGCAGATCGGCGCCGCCGCGGTGCTGGTGATGGTGCTGCGGCCGCGCAAAGCGCTTCGGGCATGAGGTTGGCCGTCTGCTCCTCCAAGGGCGGGGTGGGCAAGACGGCGACGGCTGCCAACCTGGCCGTGACCCTCGCCTCCAGCGGCCGGGTCCTGGCCGTCGACGCCGATGCGCAGGACTCCCTCGGGCGCGCCTTCGGAGTGGTCGCCAAGAGCCGGGAGGACTCCCTGGCGGGGCTGCTCGAGCACCCCGATGCCGACGCACGCGCTGTGGTGCGTCGTGAGGTGGCACCTGGGCTCGACCTGCTGCCGGCCCACTCCTCTCTCGACCAGGTCGGCGTCACGCTGGCTGCCCAGGGCGGGATCGTGACCGGCATCCGGCGGGTGCTGCGGCCCTTGCTGGACGACTACGACCACGTAGTCATCGACACCCACGGCGACCTCGGCAACCTGACGCTCTCGGCGATCTGCGCCGCCGACGCGGTGCTCACGGTCTTCACCGGCGACCCCGGCTCGGCCCTCGGCGCCGCCCGGGTGACGGCGTTCCTGGAGCAGCACCGGGGGTTTGAGAACACCCAGGCCGAGCTGATCGGGCTCGCCTGCTCGCTGTGGGACAAGGACGGCAAGGCCGCGCGCGAAGTGCTCGGGGCATTGGAGGACACCGACCTGCCGCTGCTGCCGACCAGGATTCCCTACTCGCGGCGGGTGCCCACCTCCACCCTGGCCAAGCGCCCGGTGGTGCTGTCGGCGCCCAGCTCGTCGGTGGCGCAGGCCTACCGGTCGCTCACCTCTGACGTGCTCACTGCCTACTCCTCGAGGACTGCCTCATGAGCGACCGCCGCAAGGACCTGCGCAAAGACCTCACGGCCGACCTGTTGGTGGACCTCACACCTGCGGCCTCCCCGCCCGTCGTGCCCGAGCCGGTGCCTGCCGACCCGGTCGAGGGAACACCGGTGCTGTCACTGCACCTGACGCCGCTGCGCTGGTCGCGGCCGAAGTCCGTCAGCGTCGGCGCTGGCAAAGCCTTGCGGGTCGGGCCGCTCAGTCTCGAGCTCAACGTCAAGCCCTGAGGGATGCCCTGCCCCCTCGCACTGGCGGCGCAGGCCACACCCGTCACCGCCCTGGCCTGACCCTTCCGCGGAAACGTTCCTGCGGGAACGCCTCAGCACCTCCCAACACACAATGGGGCCTCCCGCCACCAGCCCGCACGCTCAGACTGGCCGCCAAACAGCCCCGCGTGCGGCCCATTGTGTGTTGGCCGGCCGTGGGATCGTGACGCCTCCGCGGGGGGGCTCGCATCAGGGTCTCCTGGCGACCGCAAGCAGATGCGGAACTCGCCTCGACCGAGCCGGGCTCCTCCTGGAAGTCGCGGAGCAGCTCGAAGAGCGCGGCGCGACGTTGCTGGTCATCGAGCCGCTCATCGAGATCGCCGAGCACGACGCTCCTCGATTACCAGGTGACGTTTCCGCGGGAAAGCCGCGGCAAGAGGAAGCGGCCAGGAAGGCCTAGTCGAGCCCCCAGTCGTGCATCTCCAGCAGCCAGAACATGAAGGCGGCATCTAGCAGGCAGCCGGTCAGCCAGCCGACACCAGCGGTCCGCGCCAGACCCCCGCGCAGGAGCAAGCCGACACCGAGAGCGAGCAAGACGGCCGTGACGGACAGATCGCCGAGGCCAAGCCTGAACAGCCCCGTCGCCACGAGGGGCACGAGAAGCCCAGCCAGGACTGCGACGACCAGCGCCCTGGCGTTCGGCCGGGTCAGACCGGCGGCCTGCGGCTGCATCATGAGGGCAACCTAGCGCTCAGGAGGGACGGACATCGAGGCCTTGGGCCATCGCCAGGAGGACCGCCTGGTCGGCGGTGATCACCGCGCCCTTGAGCCGCACCGTCGCCGGGTCCAGCGAAGACAGGTCGGAGCCACGCAGATCGCAGCCGCTGAGGTCGGCTTTGTCGAGCTGAGCGCCGGACAGGTCCAGATCGCGGAGAGACGATGCCCGGATCCCGCGCAGGTCGGCCTCCCGCATCCGCACGTCGCTCAACTCGGCGGAGCTGAGGTTGGCGCCGACCATCGAGACAAAGGACCAGTCGCCACCGCTGACCTTCAGCAGGTCGAGCTGGCACGCCTCGAACGTCGAGCCGACCAGCTTGCAGCCGACGAATGCGGCGTCGAAGAAGGTGCATCGGGTGAAGGTGCAGTTGGTGAAGGCAGAGGCGGTGTGCTGCGAGACGTTGAAGCGCACGCCGCGAAAGGTGCAGGCATTGAACACGCAGCCCGACGTGACGACCTCGGACAGGTCTACCTCGACGAAGCTCTCCTCTGAGAACGACACCGAGTCGAGCGAGCGCCCGCCCCAGTCTTCGTGCTCAGGCACTCGCGACCGCAGCCAGCGCTTCGGGAAGGGTGAAAGCCCCCGCGTACAACGCCTTTCCGACGATCGCGCCCTCGACTCCCGCGACGCCCGCGATCGCCACCAGGTCCTCAAGCGACGACACCCCGCCGCTCGCGACGACTGGCCGGGAGGTGGCCGCGCAGACCTGAGCCAGCAGGTCGAGGTTCGGCCCGGTCAGCGTCCCGTCGCGATGAACGTCGGTCACCACATAACGCGAGCAGCCGTCCTGGTCCAGTCGGGACAGCACCTCGAACAGCTCCCCACCGTCCTGCGTCCAGCCGCGCGCCGACAGCGTGGTGCCGCGCACGTCCAGCCCGACGGCGATCCGGTCGCCGTGCCCCGCGATCGCCGACCGCACCCAGTCCGGCGACTCGAGCGCAGCCGTCCCGAGGTTGACCCGCGCACATCCCGTCGCGAGCGCAGCCTCCAATGACTCGTCGTCGCGGATGCCGCCGCTGAGCTCCACGCGAACGTCGAGCGCGCCCACCACAGCGGCCAGCAACGAGCGGTTGGAACCGCGCCCGAACGCGGCGTCGAGGTCGACCAGGTGCACCCACTGGGCGCCGTCGGCCTGCCACTGCAGCGCGGCCTCGAGCGGATCGCCGTACGACGTCTCGGACCCCGCCGCGCCCTGCACCAAGCGGACCGCCTGGCCGTCGGCCACGTCCACGGCGGGCAGCAGTTCGAGAGTCATCGGGCGGGTCTCTTCCGCGTCTTCACGGCCACCAGGATGACCGCGGCGGTCAGCACCGCGGAGGCGAAGCGCACCCCTACGCTGCTGAAGAACCACCACATGATGACCTGCACGGCCAGGAACACCGCCGTCAGCTTCACCTTCTCGACGAGCGGCAGGGCGCCGTACCGCTTCACAAGGTTGCCACCCAGTTGGACAGCAGCCGGGCGCCGGCGTCGCCGCTCTTCTCGGGGTGGAACTGGGTGGCCGACAGCGCACCCATCTCGACGGCCGCAGCGAACACCGAGCCGTGCTCAGCAGTGGTCACCAAGGCGTCCCGCACGCCCGGCGCTGCGTAAGAGTGCACGAAGTAGAAGCGCTCCTGCTCCACCCCCGCAAACAGGGTGCTGCCCGCGGGGACGTCGACGGAGTTCCAGCCCATGTGTGGCACCACCGGAGCCTCGAGCCGGGTGACGCTACCGGGCAGGATGCCGAGTCCCGCGATCCTGGAACCGTGTTCGAGCCCCCACTCGAACATCAGCTGCATCCCCACGCAGATCCCCAGCACCGGGCGTTCGCCAGCCAGTCGCTTGAGCACGACGCCGTCCCCCTTCACGGCTGTCAGCGCCGCCATGCACGCCGCAAAGGCACCGACACCGGGTACGACGAGACCCGCCGCCTCCGAGGCGGCCGCCAGGTCTGCGGTGACCGTGACCTCAGCGCCGGCCCGGGTCAGCGCCCGCTCAACCGACCGAAGGTTGCCCGAGCCGTGATCGAGCACTACGACGCTCTTCACAGGACGCCCTTGGTCGAAGGCACACCCGTCACTCGCGGGTCGAGCTCGCAGGCGGTCCTGAGCGCGCGCGCGACCGACTTGAACTGCGCCTCGACGATGTGGTGGGCGTTGCGGCCGGACAGCACCTTGACGTGCAGCGCGATCCCTGAGGTGGCGACGAAGCTCTCCCAGATGTGCTTGGTCAGCGTGGTGTCGTAGGCGCCGATCAGCTCGACCAGGTCGGGCTCGTCGTGCACGAGGTAGGGCCGGCCGGACAGGTCGACGGCAGCCTGGACAAGGCACTCGTCGAGCGGCACGAGGGCGTCACCGAACCGCCGGATGCCCGACTTGTCCCCTAAGGCATCCCTGAGTGCTTGCCCGAGGGCAAGAGAGGTGTCTTCGACGGTGTGATGGGCATCGATGTGGAGATCACCCTTGGTGACGACAGAGAGGTCGAAGCCGCCGTGCCGTCCCAGCTGAGTGATCATGTGGTCGAAGAAGGGCACGCCGGTGTCCGACGAGGCGCGCCCGGTGCCGTCGAGATCGATCTCGACGCGGACGTCGCTTTCCTTCGTGGTGCGCTCGACGAGCGCGGTCCGGGCCATGGCGAAAGGCTAACGGTCTTGCCTTCCTATCTCACATGTGAGATATCATCGACTCCCATGAGCGATGAGTACCTGCAGCAGATCGGTGCCCTCGTCCGCGACGCGCGCAAGCACCGCGGCTGGACCCAGACCCAGCTGGCCGACGCCCTCGGCACCAGCCAGAGCGCGGTGGCCCGGGTCGAGCAGGGCAAGCAGAACGTCTCGCTCGAGATCCTCGCCCGGATCGGGACCGCTCTGGACACCAGCCTGGTCCAGCTCGGGCACGTCGGCCCCTCCCACCTTCGGGTCGTCGGGGGCCAGCAGCTGTCCGGCTCGATCGACGTGAAGTCGAGCAAGAACGCCGCGGTCGCTCTGCTGTGCGCGAGCCTGCTCAACGATGGCAAGACCACGCTGCGCAGTGTCGCGCGCATCGAGGAGGTCAACCGAATCCTCGAGGTGCTGCGCAGCATCGGCGTCACGACGACCTGGCTCAGCGACAACGACCTCGAGCTGCAACCGCCCGCCGAGCTCGACCTCGGCTCGCTCGACGAGGGTGCAGCTCGCCGTACCCGATCTGTGCTGCTGCTGCTGGGATCACTGATCCACCGGGTGCCGAGCTTCGCGCTGCCCTACGCCGGCGGCTGTCAGCTCGGGAGCCGCACGGTGGAGCCGCACAAGACGGTGCTGCGCCGGTTCGGCGTGAAGGTGGTCGCCACCGAGGGGCACTACGCGGTGCACCGGGAGTCGGGCGTCAGTCCCGAACGGCCGATCGTGCTCACCGAACGCGGCGACATGGTCACCGAGAACGCCCTGCTCGCGGCCGCGCGGCTGGATCAGGTGACGGTGATCCGCAACGCCTCCAGCAACTACATGGTCCAGGACCTGTGCTTCTACCTGCAGGCCCTCGGCGTTCAAGTCGACGGCATCGGGACCACGACCCTTACGGTGCATGGACAATCCCAGATCAACCGCGACGTGGAGTACTGGCCGTCCGAGGACCCCATCGAGGCCATGTCCCTGCTCACGGCGGCGATCGTCACGTCGTCGGAGGTCAAGGTCTGCCGGGTGCCGATCGAGTTCCTCGAGGTCGAGCTCGCGGTGCTCGAGGAGATGGGCCTCGAGGTGGTCCGGTCAGCGGAGTACGTCTCGCACAACGGGCACACGCGACTGGTCGACCTGACGACGCGGCCATCGCAGCTGCAAGCACCGCTGGACAAGATCCACCCGATGCCCTTCCCCGGTCTCAACATCGACAACGTGCCGTTCTTCGCGGTCATCGCCGCGCAGGCGCAGGGCCGCACGCTAATCCACGACTGGGTCTACGAGAACCGCGCGATCTACCTGACCGAGCTCAACCGGCTCGGGGGTCAGGTGACGTTGCTCGACCCGCACCGGGTGTGGGTTGACGGGCCGACCCACTGGTCGGCGGCTGAGGTGCTCTGCCCACCGGCGCTGCGCCCGGCCGTCGTGCTGCTGCTCGCGATGCTCGCCACACCCGGCACCTCGGTGCTGCGCAACGTGTACGTGATCGACCGCGGCTACGAGGACCTGGCAACGCGGCTCAACCTGCTGGGCGCCCAGATCGAGCCCTTCCGAGACATCTAGGCGTTACTCCTCGCCGAGGTAGGCCTTCCGCACGTTGACGTCATCGCGCAGCTCAGGGCCGGTGCCCGAGAGCACGACCCGACCGGTCTCGAGTACGTAGCCCCTATCGGCGATGGCCAGCGCGGCCGAGGCGTTCTGCTCGACCAGCAGGATGGTCGAACCGGCGGCCTTGAGCTCAGCGATGGTGGCGAAGACCTGCTGGATCATCAGGGGTGCCAGGCCCATCGAGGGCTCGTCGAGCATCAGTAGGCGCGGGCGGCTCATCAGCGCCCGTCCGATGGCGAGCATCTGCTGCTCTCCCCCGGACAAGGTGCCCGCCTTCTGCGTGCGCCGCTCGCGCAGTCGCGGAAAGCGCTCGAAGACCTCGTCGACGTCCTTGACCAGCGACTGCCCCTTGCGGCTGAAGCCGCCCAGCTCGAGGTTCTCCTGCACCGTCATGAGCGGGAAGATCTTGCGACCCTCGGGCGCGTGGGCGATGCCCCGCTTCACGATCTCGTGCGCCGGGACGCCGCCCAGCGGCCGGTCATCGAAGCGGATTTCCCCGCCCGTCGGGCGGAGCAGCCCGGACAGGGCACGCAGCGTCGTGGTCTTGCCGGCACCGTTGGCTCCGATCAACGTCACGACCTGACCCTCCTCGACGTCGAGGCTGATCCCCTTGATCGCCTCGATCGCCCCGTAGCTGACGCGTAGGTCGCGCACGGAGAGCAGGGTCATGCGCTCTCCCCCTCTGCAGGCTGGCCGAGGTAGGCCGCGATGACCCGCTCGTCGCCCTGCACCTGCTCCGGCGTCCCCTCGACCAGCTTCTCTCCCTGGACGAGCACCGCGATCCGCTCGCACAGGGAGAAGACGAAGCGCATGTCGTGCTCGATGAGCAGCACCGAGACGCCGAGGTCCTTGACCCGCCGGACCAGGTCAGCGGTGGCCGCCGTCTCGTTCGGGTTCATGCCCGCCGTGGGCTCGTCCAGAAGCAGCAGCCCGGGATCCGTGGCCAGGGCGCGGGCGATCTCCAGCCGGCGCTGGTCGCCGTACGGGAGTGACTTGGCCAGCTCGTCGCCGGCGCCGCGGAGGCCCACGAACGCCAGCAGCTCGCGGGCCCGCTGCTCGGACTCGCGCTCCTCCCGGTGGTAGCGCGGGCCGCGCCCGACAGCGGCCAGCACGCCTGCCTTGGTCCGGCAGTGCCGACCGACGAGGACGTTCTCGAGGGCCGTCATATTGGGGAACAGCCGGATGTTCTGGAAGGTCCTGGCGACGCCGGCCCGGGTGACCAGGTCCGTGCGCGTCGGCAACGGGTTGCCGCGGTAGCTCACCGCTCCGGATGTGGGCGCCTCGAGCCCGGTCAGGCAGTTGAAGAAGGTGGTCTTGCCAGCGCCGTTGGGGCCGATCAGGCCGACGACCTCACCCTCGCCCACCGTCAAGTCCACGTCCTTGACCGCCACCAGGCCGCCGAAGCGCTTCGTGACGGCGCGGGCCACCAGCAGCGTCATGCCGACGCCCTTCCGGGGGGTGCCGACAGCGCATCCCCGCCTCCCCCGGGTTCGTGGAACTCCCTGGCCCTGCGCTTGCTGGGCAGCAGGCCTTCCGGACGCAACCGCATGATCAGGACCAGGACCAGCCCGAACACGAGCAACCGCAGGTCCTGCATGAAGCGCAGCTTCTCCGGCAGCAGGTAGAGCACGGTGGCCCCGAGCAGAGCCCCGTGCACCGTCCCCATGCCGCCGAGGATCACCGCGGCCAGCAGCAGCGCCGACTCCAAGAAGGTGAACGAGTCAGGCGCCGCGATCTTGACGACGTGGGCGTTGACCGACCCTGCCGCGCCCGCGAGAACGGCACCGAGGCCGAAGGCGAGCAGCTTGAGCCGCGTGGTATTGATGCCGGTGGCGGCCGCGGCCACCTCGTCCTCGCGGATGGCTACCCAGGCCCGCCCGATACGGGACTCGGCCAGCCGCAGGAACGCCGTCATCACGACCGCCACCAGCACGACCTCGAGCCAGTAGTAGTTGGCCTGGAACGGCAGGTTGATGCCGAACAGGACGTGGTTGTCGCCGAAGCTGAAGCCGCCCGGGAGGGTGAGGTCGGGGATGTTGCTGATCCCGTTGGGGCCGTTGGTGAGCGAAGGGCCAGCGGAGCCGTCCAGGTTGTTGACGGTGATCCGGAAGATCTCCCCGAAACCGAGCGTCACGATGGCGAGGTAGTCCCCGCGCAGTCGGAGGGTGGGTGCCCCGAGCAGCACGCCGAACAGGCCACTCACCAGCGCGGCGAGCACGATGGTGAGGGCGAACGGGAGGTGTACCGGCACGACGCTGTTGATGCTGCCGCTGACCAGTGCCGCGAAGTAGGCCCCCACGCCGAAGAACGCGATGTAGCCAAGGTCCAGCAGCCCGGCCAGGCCCACGACGATGTTCAGGCCGATGGCGGCGGCGGCGAACACCCCGATGCTGGCGGCGATCCTCAGGGAGTAGCCGTCTCCTCCCTGCGTGAACGGAAAGACGACGGCGGCCATCAGGCTGGCCGCGACCATGACCTTCGCGTGCTTCTTGGTGAGGGCGCCCAGACTCGCAACCAGCCCGAGCCGGGACAGGGCCAATGACGCTCCCCCCAGGAAGATCAGGAAGCTCAGGAACTGGCTCTCGTTGGTGAGGTCGTTGAACGAGATCGCCCCGAGCAGCAGGTGGTCCTCCCCGCTGGCGATGGTTGCGGTCGGGATGCCAAGGCCGATGACGAAGGCGATCAGGGCGGCGGCGGCGGCGGCGACCACGAGCAGGGTCTCGACCGTCGTGCGCCAGCTGCGGTCGGGCAGCACCCGAATCGGCGCCGGGCGGTCATCCGCCGGCAACGACCAGGCGGCCGCCAGGTAGGCAAGTCCGCCCACGACTGCCAGGATCGCGCCGATCCCCAGCCCACCAGCTCCTCCGCCGGCGTAGCTGATGAACACGGCGGTGAGGACCGCGATGGTGAGGGTGCACGCTGAGGTGCCGCGCAAGGCCCGGGCGCGGCCGGGTGCCGAGAGCAGGAAAAGGACGCCGAACAGCGCCAGGATCATGACGTACAGCCGGGCACCGCCAGGAGTGACCGCCCGCATCTTGCCGGGGAAGCCGCTGTAGGTGGCCCAGGGCAGGAAGCAGGCGACGAGGACGAGGGCGGCTCCTCCCGCACCCAGCTGCCGAGCCACCTTGGTGAGCAGGTTGCTCATGCGCGGGCCGCTACCCGCTCGCCGAGGATGCCGGACGGCCGGAAGACCAGCACGATGATGAGGACCACGAAGGCCCAGGCGTCTTTCCAGGCCCCGCCTGCGAACGGCTCGGGTGCGTACTGCGTCGCCATCACCTCGACAAGGCCCAGCGTAAAGCCACCGAGCACGGCTCCCGAGATGTTGCCGATCCCGCCCAGGACAGCAGCCGTGAACGCCTTGATCCCGATCAGAAAGCCCATCCGGAAGTCGACCTGCCCGAACCTGAGTCCGTGCATCACGCCGGCGACGGCAGCGAGCGCCGCACCCAGCACGAAGGCGGTGACGATGATGCGGTCGGTGTCGATGCCCATCAGTCGCGCCGTGTCGGGATCTTGGGCAGTCGCCTGCATCGCACGGCCCGTCCGGCTCCGCCGGACGAAGAGCGTGAGGGTCACCATGCCCACGACCGCGATCACGATGGTCACCAGGCTGGGAGCGCTGATCGTCACCGAGCCGCCCAGGGAGAAGCGCTTGTCCGGGTCGATCAGCTGCGGGAAGTTGCGGGCCGACTTGGCCTCCGGGTAGAAGTTGCGGACCAGCTCCTGAAGGGCGATCGACATGCCGAGCGCCGTGATCAAGGGCGCCAGCCTCGGCGCCCCGCGCAACGGCCGGTAGGCGAACCGCTCCAACAGGACCGCCATGGTCACACTGACGACCATGGCGCCCATCAGCATCATCGGCAGCGCCACGGCGGCCGGGGTGCCTGCGGGCAGCGTCAAGTAGGTGGTCAGCGCACCGAAGCCGCCGAGCATGAAGATCTCGCCGTGCGCGAAGTTGATGAGCTGGACGATGCCGTAGACCATCGTGTAGCCCAACGCGATCAGGCCGTAGGTCGCGCCCAGCACCAGGCCGTTGACGAGCTGCTGGAAGAACAGGTCCACGCATCCTCCGGAGGGTCACGACGAGAGGTCACGGTACGCCGGAGGGGCGGCGGCCAGATGGCCACCGCCCCTCCGGACCCGACTACTTGAAGGTGTCAGTCTTCTCCGCGACGAACTTGCCGCTGGCCACCTTGTAGACCGTCAGGACCTTGCTGTTGGTGTCACCGAAGTCGTCGAAGCTGATCTTCCCGGTCACGCCGTCGAAGTCGCTGTCGCCGACAGCAGTGGTCACCGCGTCACGCAGTGCCTGGCCGGACTTGTCGAGCGACGTCGCGAGGGCCTTGATGATGGCGTTGGCCGCATCGAACGCGTAGGTGCCGTACGGGCCGATCGGGTCCTTGAAACCCGCCGCCGCGTAGTCGGTCACGAACGTCTTGGCCGAGTCGAGCGCGTCGGTGGGCGCACCAAGCGCCGTCGCGAAGTCGCCCTCCGTGGCTGCGCCACCGATCTTCAGGTAGTCCGCGGCCTGAATTCCGTCCCCACCCATCAGCGGAATCTTCAGCCCGGCTGCCTTCATCTGCTTGGTGAGCAGGGAGGCCTCGGGGTACTCGCCGCCGTAGAACAGGAAGTCCGGCCCTTGACTCTGGAGCTTGGTGATGGTGGCCGAGAAGTCCTTGTCACCGGGGTTGACGGTCTCCGTCGGGAGCACCGTCGCACCCTTGGCCTTGGCCTCCTTCACGAAGGCCTCGGCGAGACCCTGGCCGTAGGCCTTTTTGTCGTGGACGATCGCGATCTTCTTCACACCGAGGCTGACGGCGTACTGCGCGGCGAACGGGCCCTGGATGTCATCGCTCGCCACCACCCGGAAGTAGCTCTTGTAGGGCCTGGTCTGCGTGCCACCTGACGCCAGCGCCTCGCGACCGGTGAGGTCGATGGCCGAGTTGGCCGGCGAGATCTCCGCCAGGTTGGCCTGCGACAGCACCGGCGCGACCGACTTGCCGACGCTGGAGTTGAGCGGACCGACGACGCCAATGACGCTCTGGTCGGATACCAGCTTCGCCGCGACCGTGGCACCGACGTCGGCCTTCGCCGTGTCGTCCTGCGCGTTCAGCCGCAGGGTGACCCCGGCGATGGTCTTCTTCGCGTTGGCCTGCCGGATGGCGAGGTCGACGCCGTTCTTGATGCCCTGGCCGATCGCGGACAGGTCGCCCGTCAGAGGAGCGATCACGCCGATCGTGTAGGTCTTGCTCGCATTGGTCGGATTGGAGTCCTCACCGGATCCGCACGCGGAAAGGGCGAGCGAACTGGCGAGCAAGCCGACGGCCAGTCGGGTCTTGGGGGATGGGTACACGAGCGTCCTCCTGCAGAAGTGGGGCCGAGACCGGCCCGTCGAACTGGGCAGGAACCTATCCATGTGCCCTCGAGGAAGCAACCTGCCGGGCACCTGGGGTAGCGTGCGCGAGCCCCGGGCCCGCCCGGGGCTTCTGTGTTGCTGAGGAGAAGCACATGGTCGTCGTCATGCGTCCCGGCGCCCCGGCCGAGGACATCGAGGCGGTCGTCGCGCGGGTGAACCAGGCCGGCGGCGAGGCCTTCGTCAGCCGTGGCGTGCAACGCACCATCATCGGGCTGGTCGGTGACATCACCGCCTTCCACGCCCTCAACCTGCGCGCCATGCCGAGCGTGGGTGAGGTCGTCCGGGTCTCCAAGCCCTACAAGCTGGTCAGTCGCGAGAACCACCCCGAGGCGACAACCGTCAGCGTCGGTGGCGTGCCGATCGGCCCGGGCACCTTCACCCTCATCGCCGGGCCCTGCGCCGTCGAGACCCCGGAGCAGACGCTGCAGTCAGCCCTGATGGCAAGGCAGGCAGGCGCCAGCCTCCTCCGCGGCGGCGCCTTCAAGCCGCGGACGTCGCCGTACGCGTTCCAGGGGTTGGGGCTCGAGGGCTTGAAGATCCTGGCCGAGGTCCGCACGCAGACCGGGCTGCCCGTCGTCACCGAGGTGATCGACGCCGCCGACGTGCCGCTGGTCGCGGAGTGGGCCGACATGCTGCAGGTGGGAACGCGCAACATGCAGAACTTCTCACTGCTGCAGGCCGTCGGCTCGGCGGGCCGGCCGGTGATGCTCAAGCGGGGGATGACCGCGACCTACGAGGAGTGGCTGATGGCCGCGGAGTACGTCGCGCAGCGCGGCAACCTCGACATCGTCCTGTGCGAGCGCGGCATCCGGACCTTCGAGACCGCCACTCGCAACACCCTCGACATCGCCGCGGTGCCGATGGTGCACAGCCTCAGCCACCTGCCAGTCGTGGTCGACCCCAGCCACTCCGGTGGCCGGCGCGACCTTGTCGTTCCGCTGTCCAGAGCGGCCATCGCGGCCGGGGCGGACGCGATCATCGTCGACGTGCACCCCGATCCGACGTCGGCCCTGTGCGACGGACCCCAGGCGCTATACGGCGACGAGCTGGACTCGCTGGCCGCTGCCTGTCGCGACCTACCGCCGCTCGTCGGCCGGCAACTGGTCCAGTAGCGACCGCACGACCTTCGCCGCATGGTCGATGCCCTCGTCATCGACGTCGAGGTGGGTGAGCAGCCGCACGCGGGTGGGACCGACGACCCCAACGAGGACGCCTTCCTCACGAGCTGCGGCCGCAAACGCACGAGAGTCAGGGACGGTCACCGGCACGATGTTGGTGATCGAGGCGACGCCAAGAGCCGCTCCGAGTCGAGCCGCGCGAGCGTGGTCGTCAGCGAGGCGCTCGATGTGGTGCTCCAGGGCGTAAAGGCCGGCGGCGGCGAGGATCCCGGCCTGCCGCATTCCACCGCCCAGACGACGCCGAATGGTGCGGGCCTCTACCGCCCGGTTGGCGGTCGTGATGACCGCGGAGCCCACGGGAGCCCCCAGTCCCTTGGACAGGCAGACGCTCAGCGTGTCGAACAGCGATCCGTAGGTCTGCAGGGAAACCCCTGAAGCAACGTGGGCGTTCCAGATGCGGGCGCCGTCGCAGTGCAGGTGGATGTCTTTCGTGAGCTCCCGCAGCTCGTGCAGCGTCTCGAGAGAGTGCACCGCCCCGCCGCCGCGGTTGTGCGTCTGCTCGACCGACACGGCTGCGGTCGGCACGGTCCCCCAGCCCGCCGGCCGCAGCTCTGCAGCGACCTTGGCGGCGGTCAGGAGGCCACCGGTCACCGTTCGTGACTGGATGCCGCCGTGCTGCGCCGCACCGCCGCCCTCGTAGGTCAGGATGTGCGCCTCGGCATCGCACAGCAGCTCCCCCGCGGCGGGCACCGCCAGGCGCAGGCAGATCTGGTTGCCCATCGTGCCGCTCGGCACGAACACCGCTGCCTCATGGCCGAACAGCCCGGCCAGCCTGGCCTCGAGGGCGTTGACCGTCGGGTCCTCGCCGTACACGTCGTCACCGACCTCGGCCGATGCCATCGCAGCGCGCATGCCGGAGGTCGGACGGGTCAGGGTGTCGGAACGCAGGTCGACGAGCACCTGCCTAAGGTAGTCACGTGCTGACAGCGGACGAGGTCATCGGCGCGGTCCGCGTGCACGCCGACCGCGTCCACGACGCTGTACGACGTCTGGGCTGCGGACCGGAGGCGGCAAGCCAGGTCGTCGAGCGGAGCGCGCTCGCCCTGGTGGATGCCGTCGCCCGTCAGCCCGAGAGCGTGGGCGACCCGGTCGGCTGGTGGTTCGCCAAGGCGCGGGCCCTCGGCCGGCAGGCTGCGGGTGGTGATGAGGACCTGCCGGTCGGTGGCGGGGTGCTGTCCAGCGACGACAACCAGCTCCGGTTGGCCGAGGCGCTGGAAAGTCGGCCCGAGCGCGAACGGGCCGCGCTGCTGCTCCGTGATTCCTACGACCTGCCGGCCGCGGCTGTCGGCACCGCGCTCGGCCTCGACGCGCAAGGTGCGATGGAGGTGGTCGGCTCGGCCAGGCTCGGCTTCCTGCCCTCGCTGATCGGCGCGGTGCCCACGGTGCCGACCGACCACCAGGTCGACCTCGCGGCTCTGGCCCGCCTCGGTGAGGGCGGCCAGCAGGCCGCCAGGGACGCCAACACCCGTCGGCACGTGCGGTCCTGTGAGCGCTGCGCGGACGTGCTCGACGCGCAGGAGCGCGCCCGCCGCATGCTGGCGGCGCTCACCGTCGTCGCCCTGCCTGACGCTGAGCGCGAGGCACTGCTCACGAGGGTCGAGGGCAGAGCGCGGGCGCTGCTGCCGGCAGCGGCCGCCTCGGACGACGTCGAGCTGTGGGAGGACGAACCCGCTCGGCGCTACCCCCTCTCGCTGATGGCGCTCGGCGTCGTCCTCGCCACGGCGCTCGGCATCGGGATCGGCATGCTGTCCAGCCGCGGCTCACCGATCTCGCCCACCAGCGGCACCGGGGCTCTGCCCCTGGTCACCGGCGCACCCGTGCTCACGATCAAGCCCTCGCCCACGCCGACCACCACGCCGTCGCCGACGCCCTCGCCTTCGCCGAGGGTGTTCTTCGTGACGCCCTCCCCGACCCCGACCCCCACGGCCACGGCCACCACCACGGCGACCGAGTCGCCCGGCCCGACCGAGGAGCCGCTGGGCATCACACTCACTCCGACGTCAGGGCCCAACGACACCGACATAACCGTCGACGGTCGGGGCTGGATGCCCGGCTCGACGGTCACGCTGAATTACTACAACGCGTTCGGTGGCGAGGTCGGCTCCACCGCCTCCGCGATCGTCGACGAGCGCGGCAGGTTCACGACCCTGCTCACAGCTCACGACGAGCAGGGGATCCCGGGCAACCACAGGGTCACGGCCGACAACGGTCAGCAGGCGGCACAGGCCAACTTCAACGCGACCGGCTGACCCGCGCCCGCTGCAGCATCTCTGCGACCAGGAACGCCAGCTCCAGCGACTGCCCGTTGTTGAGGCGCGGGTCGCAGGCCGTCTCGTAGCGGCCCACCAGGTCGGCATCGGTCAGGTCCTGAGCCCCTCCCGTGCACTCGGTCACGTCGTCGCCGGTCAGCTCGACGTGCACGCCGCCCGGGTGGGTGCCCAGCGCTGCATGGACCTCGAAGAAGCCGCGCACCTCATTCATCACGTCGTCGAAGTGCCGGGTCTTGTAGCCGTTGGCCGTCTCCGTGGTGTTGCCGTGCATGGGGTCACAGCACCAGATGACGCTGCCTGGACCACGCGCCTCCTCGACCGCCCGGACGACCGGCGGCAGCACCTCGCGCACGCGAGAGGAGCCCATGCGCACGATCATCGTGAGTCGGCCCGGAAGCCTTGCGGGGTCGAGCTTCTCGGCCAGCGCAACGGCTTCGCTCGGCATCGTCGAGGGCCCGAGCTTCACCCCGATCGGATTGCTCACCCGTGACAGCAGGTCGACGTGCGCCCCCGAGAGGTCACGGGTCCGCTCCCCCACCCAGACCAGGTGCCCGGACAGCGCATAGGCGTTGTGGCCGGACTCGTCGTAGCGGGTCAGTGCCCGCTCGTACTCCAGCAGCAGTGCCTCGTGGCTCGAGTAGAGCTCGACCCCGTGCGTGGCCGGCATCCCCGACAGGTCCAGCCCGCAAGCCCGCATGAAGGCCAGCGCCCGCTCGATCGACGTCGCCAGCTCCTCATAGCGGTGCCCCAGGGGCGAGGAGGCCACGAAGGCGGTGTTCCAGTCGTGGACCTTCTCGAGGTCGGCCGAGCCGTCGCTGGCCATCGCCCGCATGAAGTTCAGCGCCGCAGCGCTGTTGGCGTAGGCCCGCACCAGGCGCCTCGGGTCCGGAGTGCGGTCCCCGTGCAGCTCGTTGACCGCATCTCCCCGGTACGACGGAAGCCCGGTCAGCGGCTCGGTGTCCGTCGACCGCGGCTTGGCGTACTGGCCGGCCATCCGGCCCACCTTGACGACCGGCAGGCTGGCGCCGTACGTCAGGACGATGGCCATCTGTAGCAGGGTGCGGACCTTGCCACGGATTCCCTCCGCGGTGTTGGCGTCGAAGGTCTCCGCGCAGTCCCCGCCCTGGAGCAGGAAGGCCTCTCCGCGGGCCACCGCCGCGAGCCGCACGCGCAAGGTGTCGCACTCGTGCGGCTGCACCAGCGGCGGGACGGTGCTCAACGTGGCGATGACCTCGCGCAGCACTGCGGGGTCGGGCCAGGTGGGCTGCTGCGCCGCGGGCAGGTCACGCCAGGCGTCCAGGCCGTCCCGCGTCGGGCCGGCTCCGGCGCTGGGATCCAGCAAGTGGGTCACAGCTGAAGTATCGCCGCTAGGCTCTGCCGGTTTGGGGAGAAGGGGTGTGACATAGACGTCCTCGAGGCCGAGCGATCGCACCTGGTGCGAGCCCGAGCGGAGCCCGCTGCCACACCCTCGGCTCTCAGCCGAAGAAGACCTCAGCCTCGGCGTAGCGCTCGAGTGGGACGAGCTTGAGCTCCTTCGTGGCCGCCGCCAGCGGGACCCGGACGATGTCGGTGCCCTGCAGCGCCACCATCACGCCGCTGTCCCCCTCGTGCACGGCGTCGATCGCGTGCAAGCCAAAGCGGGTGGCGAGGATGCGGTCGTAGGCCGTCGGGGTCCCCCCGCGCTGCACGTGCCCGAGCACGGTTTGGCGCGACTCGAAGCCGGTGCGCTGCTCGATCTCGCGCTCAAGCACCTGTCCGATGCCGCCGAGCCGTACGTGACCGAAGGCATCGAGCTCGCTCTCCTGCAGGGCGAGGGTGCCCGCCTTCGGCTGAGCCCCCTCGGCCACCACGATGATCGGCGCGAAGTGCCGCTCGAAGCGGGCCTTGACGTAGTCGCAGACCGCGTCGATGTCGAACGGGCGCTCCGGGATCAAGATGACGTTGGCGCCACCGGCCAGCCCCGAGTGCAGGGCGATCCAACCGGCGTGCCGCCCCATGACCTCGACGATCAGCGCGCGGTGATGGGACTCGGCCGTGGTGTGCAGCCGGTCGATCGCGTCCACGGCAATCTGCACAGCCGTGTCGAAGCCGAAGGTGTAGTCCGTCGCGCCGAGGTCGTTGTCGATCGTCTTCGGCACCCCGACCACGGTCACGCCGTGGGCCGCCAGCGTGGTCGCGACGCCGAGGGTGTCCTCGCCGCCGATGGCGATGAGCGCGTCGATGCCCTTGTCCTTCAGCACCGCCTCGATCCGTTCGATCCCACCGTCGACTTTGATCGGGTTGGTGCGCGATGAGCCCAGGATGGTGCCGCCACGCGGCAAGATGCCCCGGACCTGCGGCACGCCGAGCTCCATCGTGATGCCGTCGAGTGGCCCCTTCCAGCCGTCCCGGAAGCCCACGAACTCGTGGCCGTAGACCTCCACGCCCTTGCGGACTACGGCCCTGATGACTGCGTTGAGGCCCGGGCAGTCGCCCCCGCCGGTGAGAACTCCGATGCGCATCCGGGCACCGTAACGGGTCAAGCACCCGGTGGAACGCGTCGATGCCCCCGCCATGATCACGCGGGCACGCTGGGCGCTCCTGGCTGCCCTGGTGGCGGCAGGTGCCACCCTGCTCCCGCCCGGCGCGGTCGCCGCCCCCGCCGGCCAACGCCCATCGGCAGACCTGCGCACGCTCACCGCGCAGCTTGCCGCCGTCACCGCGCACGCGCAGGAGCTCACCGATCGGCTGAACGAGGCCGCTGCGCGCGACGGGGGGCTGCGGGTCGCCTACTCCCGCCTCGAAGACGCACGTACGGCGGCTCAGCTCGCGCTCGACACCAGGGCGCGCGAGGTCTACATGGCCGGCTACCTGGGCTCGGCTGGCACCCCGATTCGTGACTGGCAAGCCGACCTCGCCACGCCCGAGCTGCGTGAGCTGGCCCGTCGGGGGCAACGCGCTGCCCTGGCCGTCGACCAGTCCCTCATCGACGCGGTCAGCGCCCGGGCGAAGGACATGAAGCGCTTGCAGCGTCAGGCCGACGGGTTCCGCCAGCAGCTCATGGGCCAGGCCCAGGCCGTCCTGGCCGACCAGGACCGGGCGAGGGAGCTGCTGGCGCAGGCGCAGGCCGTCGCCGAGGCGCAGCGCGCTGTGGAGGTGCTGCGCCAGCTGGCGGCGCAGCGCGAGGCGCTCGACCTGGTCTCCGCCGAGGTCACGGTGGCACTCACCCCAGCGCAGTCCCGGCGGTCCCGCAACGCACAGCTGACCCAGCAGCCGGTCGTCGCGCTCCTCGAGAGCGCCGGGTCCGCCGTCCCTGCGGGCTATATCCGGACCGGCCAGGTCGTCACGGGTGCGGCGAGTTGGTACGGCCCCGGCTTCGTCGGGAAGCCGACGGCGTCCGGTTCGCCGTACGACCCGGAGCGCGCCACCTGCGCGCACAAAACGCTGCCGCTCGGCACCGTCCTCTACGTGACCCGGGGCGAGCTTGCCGTCAGCTGCCTCGTCAACGATCGCGGGCCGTACGTCGGGGACCGGATCCTGGACATGTCACGCGCCGGCTCCCGGGCCCTGGGCTACAGCGGCGTCGCTGTGGTCACCATCGAGGTCCTCGTCTCCGGATGATTGTTCGCATACGTGACGCGACCGCTGGAGATGTTGAAACAATCGCAGACATCTACCGCACCTACGTCGACGCATCGGCCGTGTCGTTCGAGGAGGCTGCGCCTGACGCGGGGGAAATTCTGGTTCGGATGCAAGCGGACCCAGGGCTTCCGTGGTTGGCCGCCGAGAGCGAAGGCGGTGTGCTGGGATACGCCTACGCGACCAAGCATCGGCAGCGTGCTGCGTATCGCTGGTCCGTCGACTGCTCGGTGTACCTGAAGGCGGGTGAAGGCGGCCGCGGCATCGGACGTCTTCTCTACGCAAGCCTGCTGCCCCTGCTGCGCGACCTCGGCTACCACCGGGCGTACGCCGGCATAGCTCTGCCTAACGACGCGAGCGTGAGGCTCCACGAGTCGATGGGCTTTGTGTTGGTCGGCGTGTACGAGGCCGTCGGCTACAAGCAAGGGACCTGGCACGACGTCGGGTGGTGGCAGTTCCCGCTACAGAATGCTGGGGTGGGCGCTGGGGCGCCGCAAGAGCCGACGCCGTGGCGGCCCGTTCAGGCGAAGTAGCCGTCCAGGCCGCTGTGGACCTCGCCGTGGCGCAAGCCCAGTCCTAGCTGGTGCGCCACGTCGCCCGCCCCGAAGCGAACAGACGAGGCGAGCAGCGCTCCCACTGCAGCTGCGGCGGCCTCGTCGTTCGACGTGCCCTTGTTACGCTTGAGCGCGTCGAGGGCACTGGTCGCCGGGTAGGCGCGAAGCCGGACCTTCTTCTTGTCCGGGATCTTCGCGAGCTCCTTGGCCAGCCGAAGCGCAACGGGCAGACCACCGAGTTCGTCGACCAGGCCGATCTCCTTGGCGTCGATCCCGGTCCAGGCCCGACCCCGAGCGTGCTCGTGCACGGTCTCCTTGGGCATCTTGCGACCCGCAGCCACCAGGCCCACAAAGCGGTCGTAGACGTCGTCCATGCTCGCGTCGATCCGCTCCTGCTCCGACTCGGTCGGGGGACGGTTGATCGTGCGCATATTGGCGTGACGGGCGGTCGAGATCTCCTCGGTCTTGATCGCGAATCGACGCTTGAGGGGACCCGTCACCGGCTGCGCCGACACCACCCCGATGGAGCCCGTGATGCTGGTCGGCTGCGCCACGATCCGATCCGCCGGTGCCGAAATCCAGTAACCGCCAGAGGCAGCCACGCCACCCATGCTCACCACGACCGGCTTGCCGGCGTCGCGGAGCCGCTGGATCTCCCGGCCGATCATCTCGCCAGCGATGGCCTCTCCACCGGGCGTGTCCACCCGCAGGACGACGGCCTTCACCTTCTTGTCCGTCAGAGCTTTGCGCAGGATGGCGCTGACCGTGTCCCCGCGCATCGGCATCCTGCCAGCGATGGGGTTGCTGCCGCGCCGGATCATGGTGCCGCTGGCGGTGATCAGCGCGATCGGCGAAGACTTGGACTTGCGCTTGAACTGCTTGCCGTAGTCGCCGAGGTCGCGAAGCTTGGCCTTTCCACTAGCCTTGCTCTTGGCCAGCGCGATCGCCTCGTCCCGGTGTCCGATCCGGTCGACGAAGCCCGCCTCGAGGGCCTCGCGGTCCAGCAGTGGCGCGCGATCGATCGCCTCCCGCACGACGGCCTCATCGAGCTTGCGACCAGAAGCGATGCCTGCCACCAGCTGGCCGTGTAGCGACTCGTACAACGCCTTGCGAGCCCGCTTGGCCGGGGCCCGCATCCCGTTCTCTCCAAGTTGGTCCATCGCGTCCTTGAAGTCCCATCGGCGCGAGACCCCGAACTGAATGCCCGCCTTGGCGAGCGTCTTGCCGTAAAAGTTCGGCTCCATGCCGAATCCGCGCGCGTCGACGCTGCCGCCGGGCCCGAGCACCACCTGGTCGAAGGCGGTCGCGAGGTAATAGCCCCAGTTGCCCGCGAAGGTCTCGGCGAAGGCGACGGCGAGCTTGCCGCCGGCGCGGAAGTCGCGCACGGCGTCGGCGAGCTCCTGCACCGCGGCCGGCTTGGCGGCTGTCAGGTCGATGGCGACGAACAGCCCTCCCACCGACGGGTCCTCGGCGGCATCCCGAAGCGTCTGAGTCACCTCAGCCACGGTGCTGCCCTTGCGGCCCCGGATCATCGATAGCGGATCGCTCGCCGCCACCTCTGCGGGCATTGACGTGAGCTCCCACTCGAGGACCGTGCGGCCTCTGCCGGCGCGCTTGAGCAACGGGCGGAGCACGGCTTGGATCACCACGACGGACACGAGCGTGATCGCGGCAACCACAGCGACCCACCCGGGGTGGTCGAAGAGCTGTGCAACTAGCCAGCCCACGCCAAGCAGGCCAAGGATGACGAGCGCCGCCAGCCCTAGGTACCCCAACAGCTTGCTGAATGCCTTGCGCACCGCGCCCCCTCGAGAAGAACCTGTTCGGCCGCCTACGGCCCGAGGATCACAACAGTAGGCGGGACGGCTTCGGGCCGCCCACCGCCTCCACGCGCTCTTGCCTGAGCCACCTGGCCCTTGCTCAATGCAACGAGAGGAACCCGCGCTACAGCTGTCAGGGCGTTACCGCAGTAACGAGTTGTCCACAGGGCGAGGAAGCGGCTATCCGCTGGCTCGACTCGTGGCAAGGGTTGACTCGCAGGGGTTTCGACGTGGTGCTATCCGAACTGACGGCGCAGGCCATGGACGAGAACGCAGACGGTGACCTGGGCAGCCTGCCCCATCGGACTTTTCAGTTGGCGTCGAGTTGGCCGTGAAGCGCGAAGCGGTACTTGGGGCTCCGGAAGTCGACATCGAGGGTGATCGACCGCCACCGGTCGGGAAGGGCCTGCACCCCCGAGGTGACGGTGAAGCGGCCCTGGGTGATGTCGTACTCATCGTTGACAGCGCGTAGACGCCGGATGTCGAAGACCCAGGTCCCGGGCTTGGGGCGGGAGAGGACAAGCCGGTAGTCGCCGTTGCCGCAAGTGTCCACCCTCAGCTGCTGCTGCCCCTCGAGCCACGGCAGGGCCCGCTGGAAGGGGAAGTTCAAGCTCACGAAACCCTTGTCCACCAGTGGTCGCGTGACGCTGATCCAGGTCAGCCTGCCGTCCGGCGTGACCTCGAACGCGAAGTGGAAGCCTCTTCCGTCCTCGTTGCTTCCGCTCACGCGGTACCTCGGCTTGATGTAGCTCGAACGGAACTGAGTGGGGAACTCGAAGGTGATGCGCTTTCCGTCCTGTTCAAGCCACGCGTTACCGCTGCTGCGGAACTCTCGGGCCTGGTCGGTCGACCCTCCCCCGCTGTGCTGTTGAGCACACGGCAACTTCGCTGCGGTCGTGGCGGGCGCGCCGGAGACACCGCCGGTTGAGACACCGCTGGTTGACTGAGAAGACTGGCCCTTTCCGCTCTCCGTGGATGAAGTGGTGGGCTTGTTTCCCCCGCTGCCGGAGGGAGTCGTGGCCACGGTCGCCGTGCCGGGACCAGGCGTCGGTGATTCGGTGCGGCTGGCGGTGTCACGCGAGCCGGAACAGGCGCTGAGCACGGCCAGGCAGACGACGGCAACGCGGATCTTCATCGATTCCCCCAAAGGACGAGACCCACTTTGACGGTTTGGCACTGGACGGACAGTGAACCACGTCTGACGACTCCTCCGACTCGAGCGGATGTACGTGCTGGTGTCGCACCCGACCGGCGAGGGGTACATGGGCCTGCTGACCAGCAAGCCCCAACTCCTGGAGCCGTCGGACGTGTACCTCTGCGCGGCTGCCGAGGTCTACTTTGGGCCGGAGCATGTCATCGACATCGACCAGCCGCCCGAGGACTTCGTGCGCGTCATGTTCAGCGAGCCGCCCACACGCACCTGGCCGTACTACCGAGGCTAGGTGATGCTGGATCACCGGCATAACTCGTACATCGAACCGTGGAGAAGTGATGCTCCTACTGTCAAGTGAGGGCTGATTTCGGCAGCGAGTTGTAGACCTCGCGGGCGATGTAGCGCTTGAGGCAGCGGATGGCTTCGCTCTTGGTCTTGCCTTCTGCTTGGCGTTTGGCGACGTAGTCGCGGGTGGCCTGGTCGGAGCTGAGGCGGACCATCGCGATGCGCCAGAGCGCGGCGTTGCCTTGGCGGTCACCGCCTCGGTTCAGGCGATGCCTGTTTTGGATCTGTCCGCTGTTAGCGGCCACGGGCGAGCTGCCAAGGAGGCTGGCGAAGGCCCGTTCGCTGTGGAGCCGGTCGGTGTTGTCGCCAGCGGTGAGCAACAACGTGCTTGCAGTGTCTGGGCCAACACCCTGCTTGGCGACGAGGTCCGGTGCGAACTCGGTGGTGATCCGGCGCAGCCTGGCGACGGTGCTCTTGAGCTGGGCGTCCAGAAACGCGATGCGGGCGGCGAGTTCACGCAAGGTCAGGCGGGTGATCGCGGCGACGCTGTCGTCGTCAGCCCGAATGCGGAAGGCTGCGCAGGTCGCGAGGAGCTCACCGCGGGGCAGGTCACGAAGGCGGGCGCGCAGATCATCGGGGCCGGTGACCAGGACGGCGCGCAGCTGGTTGAGGGCTTGGGTGCGGGCCTTGTTGGCGCTGCGCTGTAAGGACTTCAGTGCTCGCAGGGCCTCAACCGGGCCGTCGTGAGTCTTGGGCGTGGCGGTGGCCTCTGCGGACAGCACGGCCCGGCCGGCTGCGATGGCGTCGACGACGTCGGACTTGCCGTAGCGGCGCCGGACCTGCCGGTTGGGACGGCTGACCTCCAGAACCTTGACGCCGTGACCGGTCAGGTGACGAGCGAGCGCAGCGCCGTAGCTACCGGTGCCCTCCACCCCGACGGCTACCAACTCACCGAAGCCGAGCAGCCAGGCCAGCAGCGCCGCGTAGCCCGCAGCTGTGGTTGGGAAGCTCGCAGTTCCGAGCAATCCTCCATTCGGATCGAGGGCTGCGGCGACGTGTTCGTCGCGGTGGGTATCGACGCCGCCAGTGACGAGCGGGCGTGCAGGTGTCATCGTGGTCATGTCTGTCCTTCTTCGTTAGCGCGGGTGAGGGCAGGCGCGGTGCGATGGCGGTCG
>Ga0136633_1000368_pt1 | contig 34366 bp, 32 predicted proteins | sample AntDrymeUQ832206_2_FD_105494 | JGI IMG/M metagenome (GOLD analysis project Ga0136633, IMG submission 105494) | Polar desert sand microbial communities from Dry Valleys, Antarctica - metaG UQ83 (22.06) | ecosystem: Environmental > Terrestrial > Soil > Desert | place: Antarctica: Dry Valley... | reverse complement strand
CGGATGGCCGGAGCGCAGCGGAGGCTCAGCCGGATGGCCGGAGCGCAGCGGAGGCTCAGCCGGATGGCCGGAGCGCAGCGGAGGCTCAGCCGGATGGCCGGAGCGCAGCGGAGGCTCAGCCGGTCAGGACGACCCCCAGGTTGGTCATCACGTACTGGGAGATCTTGCACAGGGCGGCGAGCTGGTGGCGCTCGCGGGCCCGGAAGGGCCGGCCCTGGCGACCGAGGAGGATGGCCAGCCGGGAGGCACCCAACTCGGCCCAGGCCACGTCGTCGGGTCCGCACTCCCCTGAGCTCACCGCGGCCGAGGACCGGCTGCCGGCGACGAACGCAACGAGCCACGCCGGCGGCGGGGGGGCGCCGTGGGAGGCGAGCAGCGCGCGGTCGTCGAGGTCGACCACCACGGCCCACTCCGCTCCGAAGTCGCGACGGGCGTGGGCCACGAGGGAGCTCAGCAGCTCCTCGTAGGAGGCGGCACTCACGAGCAGGGCCGCAGTCTCGAGGGCGTCGAGGCGGGGGTCGGCGAGCTCCGCCGGAGCGGGGCGGATGTCCTCCACGTCGACCCCGTCCACCTGGTCGATCTCGGCAAGGAGCAGCGACACCAGGCTGGCGTCGGGCAGCTCGACGACCAGCTCGTCGATGGCCCGGCCCGCGCCCCGCTCGAGGATGTCGATGCCCACCACGCTGCCGCGGACGGCGCCGATGCGGCTCGCCACCTGGCCGAGCGCTCCGGGACGATCCGGCAACCAGACGCGCACGACGAAGGTTTCCATGGGGTGCAAGCTACGCGTCAGACGTGAACGGGCTGTTTCGGCCTGGTCACGTTCTCTGGACACCGACACCCGATCCCACGTAGAGAGGCACCGATGACCGACCCGTTCGTGCCGGCCGTCCAGTCGCTCTGGTGGGCGCAGACCACGATCCTGCCGCCCGGTGACCCCGAGGAGCAGCGGCTCGTGGTCGTGCTGGCCGTGCCACCGACCACCGAGGGCACCGTCGCGGTCGTGGTCCGGTCCGGCGCCGAGCGGCTGTTCTCGCCGCGGGTGCCCGTCCAGTGCCGGCTCTGGACCGCGTCGAACGTGGCCCCGACCGGCCGCCTGGATGACGCCACCTTCGCCGGCCTCGTCGCCCGATTCACGCTGTGAGCGCCTTGACCGAGCTCCAGGCGGGCGCGGCGGGTGACGAGTTCACGTCGGTCCTGAGGCGGACGATCCGCGCCGTGGGCGTCTCCCGCAATTTTCCCGCCCCCGACGGGCACAGCACCTGGGACGCCGATGCGGTGTGGTCGGCCGCCTCGGAGTTCCTGAGCGACCGCCAGACGCCACGGCGCCTGACCGACCTCGCCCTCCACTGCGCGTCGGAGCAGGCGCTCCGCGCCCGCCTCCAGGGCACCGTGCGCAACTTTCTCGCCGACCTCGGCCGGCGCACCCCGATCGGAAAGCTGGTGATCCGGATCAACGACGTGCTGAGTCGCGAACCTGACTTCGTCCGCATCGAGGGCCGCTGGGCACGGGCCTCCGGCCCCACCGAGACCGGCAGCGACGACCCGGAGAAGCTCAGCCGGGCCATCCGCAGCCACACCGTCACCGTGCCGGCATGGGGCCACGATGCCCACCGCTCCGCTCCGGTGGCCGACCGGTCCACGATCGTCTCGCTGTGCGGCGCCCTCCTCGACGCCGCCGGAGGGTCGCTCACCCCCCGCAGCCTGGCCCGGGTGATCGGCCACCGCCTCGGCGTGGGGCAGGCGCCGCTGTCGAGCGAGATCGACGGGTTCGACCATCCCGCGCTGGGCGAGGCCGCAGGAGCGGACCGCACCGGAGGGGACGCCCTCCGGTTCCTCCGGGCCCGGGAGATACTCGACCAGCTGAACGACCGCGAGCGGCTCGCCGTCGGTCACCCCGAATACACCGTCCGCCAGCTCGGCCCGATCCTGGGCGAGAGCCCCTCGCAGTCCCATCTCGTGCGCCAGCGGGCGATCGCGGTGATCGCGGCCGAACTGGTCGACGACGACGACGCCGAGGGGGTCGCCCTCCTCGTGATGGAGCTGGCCAGGCGGTGGTCCGCCAGCGTGGACACCGGGGCCCGGTCCGCCGTACTGGTAGGCCTGTGAGCGAGCATGCCGGCCGGCATCCCCTCGATGTGGACCTCGCCGACATGGTCGGCGGTCTGCTCGACGACGACCGCGCCGCACAGCTCGAAGCGCATCTGGCCGGCTGCCTCGTCTGCCGGATCAAGCAGCTGCGCCTCGCCGGCGCCCCGCCCGAGGACGGCCGCACCGGCGATGCGTTGCCGGCGCCCGCGTTCGTCGTCCCCAGGGTCGACCCGTCGGCCGAGCCGGCCGCCGGGGAGCTCTGGTTGGCCGGCGGCGACGAACGCGTCCTGGTCCTGGTCGTCCGCACGGGCGATGGTCGGGCCCTCGTCGCCCCCGTCACCCTCGACACCGAGGCGGCCGACGACGAGGCGCTGGTCGTCGACGCCGGGACCTCGCCGTTTCGCACCGCCCTCGCGCTCCATCCGGCCCTTGCCACCGAGCTCCCCCGGGCCGCGCTCGTCGGACGCGTCGCCACCCTCGTGACGCCGGCCGAGGTGCCCGACCTGCTCGCCGGCGTAACCGCCACGCGGGGCGCGGCCATCGCCGGCGCCACCGATCCCCGGCTCCAGGTCCGCCAGTATCTGGCCGATCGGCTCGGGTCCCTGGAGACTCCGCCGCCCGACCCGGCCGCCGCCGCCGAGGGGCCGCCGGTGCGCGTCGAGCAGGTGCGGTCCGAGCTGATCGCCGACCTTCGGGCGCTGCGCGGCGCAGCCTGTGCCGTGCGCCCTCTCGACGCCTGGGACGACCTGGTCCTGGCCGCAGGGAACGGATGGCTGCCGCTGGCCACCCTCGACGAGGTGGGCGTGGTGCTGGTTGTCCTCGACACCCCCCACGGCCTGGTCGACGAGCGGGACTTCGATGCCGCCCGCTCCGTGCTCACCCGCCTCAACGCCAGCGCCCTCGTCGTGCTGGCCCGCCAGCTCTCCGACACGGCCGAGGTGTTCGACTCCTCGTCGCTCAACGCCGGGATCGACATGCCGTCCGGGGCCCACACGCCCCCCCGCCCCCTGATCGCCGGTCTCGCCCCGTTCGACGCCATCGCCAAGTTCCTCGACCAGCACTCCGGAGCCCGCGCCATGAGCCCGTCGACACGAGGTCCGATCGTCCGCGTCGACGTGGCCGACGTCCTCCGCGAGGCCGCCGCCCATGCCGTGGCCGACGCCGTCCGCCAGGGCGCCCGGTTCAAGATCCTGCCCAAGCGTCGGGGCTACGAGTCGCTGGCCGGCGTGTCCGCTCTCATCGGGGATGCCCTGGGCACGGCGTTCACCGACGGGTCCGTCGTGGAGGCGCTCGATGCGCTCGCCCGTCACGACGTCAGCAAGGACGACGAATGATCACCCACATCACGCTGGAGAACTGGCGGGCCTACCGAAACCTCGACCTCGACGTGGATCCGGGCACGACCTTCCTCGTCGCTCCCAACGGGGTCGGCAAGAGCTCGCTGCTGGAGGCGGTCCGCTGGGCCCTCGCCGCCGGCCACGTCGAACACCGGCCGTCGATGATCCGACAGGGGCATGCGAACGCCAGCGTCGTCGTGACCCTCGCCCTGCCGGCGGGCGAGCTGGCGGTCACCCGGACCCTTCGCATGGCCCGCTCGCGGCCGGCTGCCGACACGAGCGCCACCCTCGACGGCCGGGACGTGGCCGAGGACGAGGCACTCCGACTGCTCGAGGGCTCATGGTCGGCCGACGCCCGGTTCGTGTCCCGCACCGCGTTCCTCACCGAGGACCTCCGGCGGGACGACCAGGATCCCAATCTTCGCAGCCACCTGTGTCGCGCCTACTCCCTCGACGACCTCCAGCGGGCCATCGCCGAGATCGAGCCGGTGCTCACCCAGCTGTCCCGCAGCCTCAAGGCGTCGCGGGCGGAGCTGTCCGGCACCCGCGAGCAGTTGCGAGAAGCGGCCGACGATCTCGCCGTCCTCGGCGCCGGCGTCACGTCGGCCCGTACCGATGTCGACGCGGCCCGGGCCGCCCACGCCCAGGCCCGGGCCGCGCTCGACGACGCCCGGGCGGCGCGCGTGCTCCGAACCGGTGCCGAGACGTGGCGGGCCGAGCGCAACCGCCTCCTCACCCTGGCCGCCCCTGTCGTCGGCCCCCTCGACCCCAGCGTGTCTCTGGCCGACGCGCTCGCCGGATTCGAGGACCGCCTGACCGCCGAGGTGGACGCGGTCCGCAGGCAGCAGGCCGCCCTCCGGTCCCGCCTGGCTATCGCCGAGGCGTCGCTGTCCACCCTGCACGACGCCGAGGCCAGCTGCCCCGTATGCCTGCGCGCCCTCGACGACGACAGCCGCGAACGGGCCGACGAGCTCCACACGGCCACGGTCGAAGCCGTGCGCGCCGACCTGGCCCGGCTCGACGACTCGCCGCTCCTCGTCACCCTCGACACTGTGCGCCCAGTGGTACGACAGGCCGCCGCGCTCGGTCCCCCACCCGAGGCGCCCGACGTCGACGATCTCGACGAACGGATCGAAGCCGAAGGGCAGGCCCTCGCCGTCCTGGAAGCGGCGGTCGCCGGCCGGCGCGAGGCCGAGATGAAGGCCCAGGTCGGGCTGGCCAGGGTCGAGGCCGTCCGCGCCGACATCGACGCGGCCGACGCCCTCACCGAGCGGTACCGGGCCGAGGCGCTGCTGGAGGCCGGACAGAGCGCGCTGCACGCCACGGTGACCACCGTGCTCGGCCGCCAGCTCGAGCCCCTGGCCGCCGAGGTCAACCGCCGATGGGAGGCCGTGTTCCCCGACCGGCCCAACCTCCACCTCACACCTGACGGCGAGCTGTCGCGCCACATCGACGGCTCGCCGCTGGAGTTCGGCGCGTTCAGCGCCGGCGAGCAGACCGTGGCCAAGCTGATGATGCGCCTCACGACGCTCCTGTCCACCACCACCGTGCCGTTCTGCTGGATCGACGAGCCCCTCGAGCACCTCGACCCCGTCTCACGCCAACTGGTGGGCAGTACCCTCGCCCATTTGAGCGCCACCGGTGGCCTCGAACAGATCTTCGTCACCACCTACGAGGAGCCGCTGGCCCGCCGCCTGGCCGAGCTCCAGCCCGGCCGCGTGCGGGTCCAGTACCTCCGCACCGAACCGGCCCGCTGAAGACCGTCGTGCTGCGGCTCTACAGCTTCCACGTGAGGTGGGGGGCGACCGCCTCCTTGGGCGTGCCGTCCGCCGTGCGGCGCTTCACGATCTCCACCGCCTTGAGGGGCACCCAGACCACGCACTCCACCAGATAGAACAGCACGAGGGCGGCGCCGACGACCAGGGCCGGCGGCACCACGATGGGCAGGGCGAGGGCAGTCACGAGGAGCAGGCGTGGCGCCTCGCGCAGCCAGCCTTTGCGGCCACCAGGCTTGACCAGGGCACCCCAGCGCACCGCACCCCACATGATCCAACGCTTGAGAAAGGGCACCTGGAGCTCGCGCATGGCCCGGCGGAACGTCCCGTCGGCTTCGACGTAGGGCATCTTCCCCTCGCCGGCGCGATCCCGCCACAGGTGATCGTGGAGGATGGCCGCCTTGGTCCACCGGCCGTACCGGGGCAGGAACCACACGAACAGCCGGGGCACCGACGCGAAGTCGGTGGGCTGACCGGTGGGCACGTGGAACACCTCGGACCTGCCCTGGTAGTCGAAGCCCTCCAGGAGCTTCCAGTTGGTGTCGTCCACCTGCTCGACCCGCACCGTCGACTGCTCGAACCCGCTCATGTCGCTCCCCCGTTGTCGTGGCTTGGCTTCCACGGAGAGTGTCGTGGGCTCCGCTTGCGTACATCCCAACGTCGAAGAGTCGGATGACCGATGAGAAAGACACGGGCCCCACGTCCAACGTATGTGAGACCTTGCAACACAAGCCCCAGCGGGAGGAACTGATGTCAACGAACTACGCCGTCGAAGCGCGAGGTCTGGTCAAGCGCTACGGGTCGACGACCGCCCTGGCCGGGGTCGATCTCGAGGTCCCCACCGGCACGGTCACCGCGGTACTGGGCCCCAACGGTGCCGGAAAGACCACGGCCGTCCGCATCCTGACCACGTTGACCGAGCCCGACGAGGGCCAGGCCATCGTCGCCGGGTTCGACGTTCGCACCCACGGCCACGAGGTCCGCCGGCGGATCGGCCTGGCCGCCCAGGACGCCACCGTCGACCCGCTCCTCACCGGCCGGGAGAACCTGATCATGCTTGGGGAGCTCTACCAGTACGGGAAGGCCCAGTCTGCGGCCCGGGCGGACGAGCTCCTGGAGGCCTTCTCGCTCACCGAGGCCGCCGGCCGGCGGACCTCCGGTTACTCGGGTGGCATGCGCCGGCGCCTCGACCTGGCCGCCACCCTGGTCGGCCGCCCGGAGGTGCTGTTCCTCGACGAGCCCACCACCGGCCTCGACCCGCGGGGCCGCAGCGAGCTGTGGAACGTCATCGACACGCTGGTCGGCACCGGCACCACTGTCGTGCTGACCACGCAGTACCTGGAAGAGGCCGAGCGCCTGGCCGACGACATCATCGTCATCGACCAAGGCCGCATTATCGCCCGGGGCGACGCCCGTAAGCTGAAGCGGGAGGTCGGCGGCGACCAGGTCCAGGTGATCGTCGTGGAGCCCGGGCACGTGCCGGAAGCGGCCCGGATCATCGCGGCCGTCACCGGCGTGGAGCCCCAGGTCGACGCCGGTGCCCGCTCGGTCACCGCCCCGACGAGCCTGGGGGTGGAGACGCTGGTGCTCGTGGCCAAGGAGTTCACCGTGGCCCGGATCGCCGTCGACGACATGAGCCTGCGCCAACCCACCCTCGACGAGGTCTTCCTCACCCTGACCGGATCAACCGCCGACACCGAGTTTCCCGCCACTCCATCCACCAACCAGTCCCCCAACCAGTCCACTCAGTCGCCCAACGTCTTCGCCGAGGAGGCGCAGTCATGACCCTCACCATCTCAGACGACACAATCGCGCACACCGGCCCGGCGCCGGCGCGGGGCATGCTCCACGACACCTGGGTCATCGCCCGGCGGGGGCTGGTGCACATGAAGCGCCAGCCCGAGGCCCTGGCCGACGCCACCATCCAGCCCATCATGTTCGTCCTGCTGTTCGCCTACGTGTTCGGCGGCGCCATCTCGGTCCCCGCCGGCGGCAACTACCGGGAGTTCCTGATGGGCGGCATCTTCGCCCAGACCATCGTGTTCACCGCCTTCGGCGTGGCCATGTCGCTGGCGAACGACCGCAAGAACCAGGCAGTCGACCGGTTCCGCGCCCTGCCAATCGCCCGAGGGGCGGTCCTCGGCGGCCACGCGGTGGCCAACCTGTTGAAGGCGCTGCTGCCCATCATCCTCATGTCAATGTGCGGCCTGGCCATCGGCTGGCGCATCCGGGACGGGCTGGTCAACGCCGCTCTCGGCTACCTGCTCCTCATCGCCTTCGCCTTCGCCATGATCTGGGTGGGGGTACTGCTGGGCAGCCTGGTCTCCACCCCCGAGGCGGTGCAGGGCATCGGCTTCGCGGTGATCTTCCCGATCACGTTCATGGCCAGCACCTTCGTGCCCACCGAGACTATGCCGGGATTCCTGAAGACCATCGCCGAATGGAACCCGGTAACCACGCTCTCCAACGCTGCCCGCGAGCTGTTCGGCAACCCCAGCACGGTGGCCGGCCCCGACGCCCCGTGGTCGATCGCCAACCCCGTCGCGTACTCGGTGATCTGGATCGTCGTCATCATCGCCGTCTGCGCCCCCCTCGCCGTCCGGGCCTACCAGCGCTCGGTCGCCAAGTAGCGATCCCTCCGGTGCAATTCTGGTCGTGATCTCGGGCCGAACCGGCCGATCTCACGACCGGAAACGCACCCAGACGAGCTGGGTACCGGACCGGCCGGTATCCAGCGAGTAGCCCAGCTTGGGGGGGATGGCGGCACTGGCCGCGTTGTCGGGGTGACATCGGATCTCCATCCGGTCCACGTCCGGGAAACAGGCGAAGCCGATCTCCGTGAGGGCCCGGACGGCCGCCGTTGCGTAGCCCCGGCCGGTCCGGTCGGACCGAACCCAGTACCCGATCTCGAGAGACCCAGGCCCCTGCCGGTCGTGAAGGCCCAGGGCGCCGACGACCTCACCGTCCGCTTCGAACAGGCCGAAGGCGGTCTCTGTGCCGCCGTCCTCCAGGTACGCCCGCACCGAATCGAGGCTGGCCGGCTCGTTCGCCCACGGCATCCAGGGACGGAGCTCGGGCAGGCTGGCCTCGATGGCGGCGAGCAGCCGGTCGGCGTCCTCCATTCGCCACCGGCGCAGCGCGAGACCGTGGTCGGCGACGGCGATCTCGATCGGTGCCCCGGCGATACTCGGATCCTCCCTCGTCTCTACTCCGCACATCCTCCTCTACGTTGCCCCAGGGGGCGGGCAACTCGACCGGTACGACCTCACCACGCCCGTCCATCCCGACGATCTGCTCATCCACGCAATCGACGGGTGCTGACACCCGGGGCCACCACCACCCGATGACACATGCCCCCACCCTTGGCCCGGCGATAGGACGCCGTACCATTCGGGGAGTGAGAATCGAGTCATCGGTGGTGTCGATCTCCTGGATCCCGTCGGATGCGGTCACCGGCCTCACCTCACTCCCCTTCGAGCACGGCGTCGCCCACTACGACGACCCCCCGCCCGGCGTGCTCGCCGACCTCGAGGCACTGCGCATCGCCGACGGCTTCCGGTTCGCCAACGACCTGCGGGCGTGGATCGAAGTCGACGCCGGCCGTATCGTCGGGTGGGGCCATCAGGGTCGCGGGCACATAGGAGCGACAACCCTGCGGCTCGGCGCACGCAGCCTCACCTTCGCCGCCGTTCCGCTTCCCGATCTGCGACCGGAACCGACGGTGTCTCCGACGTCGGTGCGATTCGTGCAGACCACGGGTGGAAGAACGGGCCTGGCCGCCCCCCGGAGGGTCAGCCGGCCCCCTTTCGTCCAGTTTTCGGCCCCACTGGCCTGGACTACGCTGGCCCTCACCATCTCGGCTGATGGCTCGTCCTCCTTCGACGTCGTCGGCGCCAGCCCCTTTCCCCGGCATTGGGTCTACGACCGCAGCGGGGCCTTGGCCGCCAAGTCGGGCCTCATCGACTTCGACGGCTGGTACCGCAAGGCCTTCGGGCCGCACAGCCCCTGGGGTGACGAGCAGTCACCAGTGGTCCTGACCGCCGTCGAGACCGAACTGGAGCGCCAGCTCTCCACCGTCATCATGGGCGGCACACGTCGGCCCGAGCATCGCAGCATCAGGGCGGGCGGGACGCTCGTCCAACAGGGCTCCCCCGGGGACGAGCTGTTCGTGCTTCTGGACGGGGTCCTGACGGTGGAGGTCGACGGCGAAGTGGTCGCCGAGATCGGACCGGGTGCCATCCTGGGAGAGCGGGCGATCCTGGAGGCCGGGCGGCGGACGTCGACTCTCCGGGCAGCCACGAACTGCCGTGTCGCGGTGGCCGCCGCTGGGACGGTGGACCTCTCGGCCTTGAAGGAGTTGAGCGAGGGCCACCACCGGGAGGACCGCCCACATTGAGAGTGGTTCTGTGTGGGGTACGGGGTTCGACTCCTGCGCCCGGTGCCGAGTTCGTCCGCTACGGCGGGCACACCTCCTGCGTCGCCATTGCCCACGACGCGGACCGGCACCCGTCACTCGTACTCGACGGCGGCACCGGGCTCCGCCGCGTCACCGAGCTCCTGACCGGGGAGCCGTTCCGAGGAACCCTCCTTCTCGGCCACCTCCATTGGGACCACACCCACGGGATCCCGTTCTTCTCGGGTGGCGACCGGCCTGACGCCCGGGTGTCGCTGTACCTGCCCGAACAGCGCAGCGCCGACGGACCGATGGGCGACGACGCTGCTGCGGTGCTGGCCCGCGCCATGTCCCCACCTCATTTCCCCATCGGGCCGCACGAGCTGCGTGGACAATGGTCCTTCTCCACGTTGGCCGAAGGTCGCCACTCCTTCGAGGGGTTCCACGTGCTGGCCCTCGAGATCCCACACAAGGGCGGTAGGACCCTCGGATTCCGGGTCTCGGATGGATCGGGCTCGTTGGCCTATCTGTCGGACCACAGTCCCGCCACCCTGGGGCCAGGTCCCGATGGTTTCGGCGCCTACCACCCGGCAGCCATGAGGCTGGCCGAGGGAGTCGACCTGCTCCTTCACGACTCGCAGTACACCGCGCCGGAGTTCGAGGCCCGGCGGGACTTCGGGCACTCGGCGGTGGAGTACGCCGTCGGTCTCGCCGATGCTGCGGGCGTGGGCCAGCTCGTGCTGTTCCATCACGATCCCAGCCGCACCGACGACCAGATCGACGCCGTCGTCGCCGCCTGCCAGGGTGGATCGAGCCCGGTGTCGGCGGCCGCGGAAGGGACTGTCCTGACGCTCCCCGCCGGCGACAGGGAGCGGCTGAGGCAGCACCAGTGACCGGCACGAGCGGGGTCGACTCCACGATCACCGTGTTCGTGGCCGAGGACAACGTCATCGTCCGCGCCGGCGTGAAGGCTCTGCTCCGACTTGCCCCCGACATCGAGATCGTCGGCGAGGCCGGTGACTACCTCGAGCTCGTGTCAGGGGCCGAGGCCGTCGGTCCGCAGGTGATCGTGACCGACATCCGCATGCCGCCCAGTTTCCAGAGCGAGGGCATCGACGCGGCCAAGGAGGTGCGCAAGCGCCATCCCGGGACGGGGGTGGTGATCCTGTCCCAGTACGACGATCCGGAGTACGCAATCTCGCTCCTCGGTGAAGGCTCGGCGGGGTACGCGTACCTGCTCAAGGATCGTGTGGCCGAGGGCGACCAGCTCCTGCGAGCGGTTCGGGCGGTGGCCTCCGGCGGGTCCATGCTCGACCCCTCCATCGTGGATGGCCTGGTTCATCCGGTGGTGGCAGGCGATCTCACCCAGGGGGACGAGGAGCTGCTGCGGTTGGTGGCCGAAGGCCGGCCGATAAAGGCGATCGCCGCAAGCCAGGGGACGACGCCGGGGGCGGCATCTGAGGCAGTGGAGCAGCTGTTCCTCAAGCTGGCCCGCGAGGCGAGCGCAGGCGTGGCCGGCGGACTCCGGAAGCTGCGGATGTTGCACGAGGCCATCGTCGACCGGGAGGAGCAGGGGGAGACGCTGGCCCGGCTCCTCCCCGGCGGCATTGCCGAGAAGCTGCGCAGCGAAGGCCGCCGGATCGGTGAGACCGAAACCTTGGAGGTAACGGTCCTGATGTCCGACATCCGTGGGTACTCGGCCATCGCCGAACTGGCTGATCCCTCACTCCTCGCCGGTCAGCTCAATGAGCATCGGGCGGCGATGAATCACGCCGTGCTGGGCACCGGCGGCACGGTGATGCAGTTCGTCGGCGACGCGGTGATGGCCGTCTTCGGTGCACCGTTGCCGGAGCCTGACCACCGCTCCCGGGCGGTGCGGTCGGCTCTGGCGATGCACGCGGCCCAGGCTGAGGTGAACCGGCGGTGGGAGACCGAGGGGCGCCCACCCTTCGGCCTCGGGATCGGGCTCTCCACCGGGCTCGTAGCCGCCGCCCTCCTCGGTTCGGAGGAACGGGTCGAGTACAGCCTGGTCGGCGACACGGTGAACCTCTCACAGCGCCTCCAGCAGCTCGCCGGCCCAGGCGAGACCGTGCTCAGCGAGGCCACCACCACCGACCTGGAAGCCGAGTTCCGGCTCGCGCCCATGGACGAGACCCTCGTAAAGGGCCGGACGGTCAGCGTCCGGCCCCACCTCCTGCTGGGATGAGCCCCCCGCTCCCCCGGACTGCAAGGCGAAGTAGGGTCTCCGGGTGCTCCGGGTGCTCGTCGCCGAGGACGACGCGCTGCTTCGTGAGGGGATCATCAGGCTGCTGGAGAGCGCCGAGGGCATCGAGGTGAGCGCCGGTTGCGCCGACCTCCCCCAGCTGGAGGCCGCAGTCCGTGCCGACCGGCCCGACGTGGTCGTGACCGACATCCGCATGCCGCCGACGGGCACCGACGAGGGCCTGCGGGCCGCCGCCTGGCTCCACGCCGAATGGCCCGATGTCGGGGTGGTCGTGCTCAGCCAGTACGTCAATCCGGAGTACGCGGTGGCGCTGCTGGGCACCGGCACCGGACGACGGGCCTACCTGCTGAAGGACCGCGTCAGCGACGTGGGAGAGCTCGTCCGGGCCATCCGCGAGGTTGCCTCCGGGGGGTCGGTGATCGATTCCCGGGTGGTCGACGCGCTCGTGTCGGCGTCCCGCACCAGGCCGCGGTCGCCGATCGAGCACCTCACCCCCCGAGAGCTCGAGGTGCTCGGGCTGATGGCGCAGGGGAAGTCGAACGCAGCCATCGGCGCCGCCATGACCCTGTCGGAGCGCGCCATCGAGAAGCACTCCAACTCGATCTTCGTCAAGCTGGGGGTGTCGGAGGAGAAGGACCGGAACCGGCGCGTGTCGGCGGTGCTGCTCTACCTCGATGCCGCCACCCCGACCACATGACTCAGACGATGAGCAACGTTTCGGTGCTGGTGGTCGACGACCAGGCCCCTTTCCGCCTCGCGGCGCGTGCCACCCTGGCCCGGACACCCGGCTTCACCCTGGTCGGCGAGGCAGTCGACGGCAGCGACGCAGTCGAGGCGGCCGAGGCGTCGGACGCGGACCTGGTGCTGATGGACGTCAACATGCCGGTCATGGACGGCATTGCCGCCACCCGCGCCCTGCTGTCGGCCCGGCCGTCCACCGTCGTCTTCCTGTGCTCGACCTACTCCCTCGACGAGCTGCCGTCGTCGGCCCAGGACAGCGGGGCACGGGGGTACGTCAACAAGGAGGACCTGTCCCCCGAGCTGCTTCGCCGGCTCTGGGCCGCAGTCGTGGCGGCCGGCCCCGACGGAGGCCTGCTCACCGGCTGAGTGCGCCAGGTCTCGTCAGGGGCCGGTTCCGGCCAGCGCCACCGCGCCCGACACGCGGGTGCCCTGGCCCGGCGCGCTGTCCCAGCGAACCGTTCCTCCGAAGGCCCCCAGGCGGTCGGCCATGTTGACGAAGCCGTGCCCCTCGGTCTTGGCCGCGACCTCGAAACCCGGCCCGTCGTCCACCACCTCGAACAGCAGGCCCCCGGCGTCCTCCCAGAGCCGAATGACCACCTCCGCCGAGGGTGCGTGCTTCGCTGCGTTCTGTAACGCCTCGAGGCAGCAGAAGTAGATCGCGGCCTCGACCTCCGGTCGGAACCGGGCCGTGACCTCGGTGTCCACGAGAACCGACAGCGGGCTCAAGGTGGCCGCTGCCCGCAGGGCAGGAGCGAGACCGCTGCCCACCAGGAGCGGCGGGTAGATCCCGTGGGCCAGGTTGCGCAGCTCGGCCACGGTGTCCTTGACCATGAGGTGGAGCTGGTCGAGCATCTCGACGGCGGCCTCGGGAGCGTCGCCGACCATGTCGCGCGCCAGCCGGAGGTTCACCGACAGCGCGACCAGGTGCTGCTGGGCGCCGTCGTGCAGGTCGCGCTCGATGCGGCGCCGCTCGCCGTCCGCGGCCTGCACCAGCCGCCGGCGGGAGGCCTGGATCTCCTCGGCCTGACGTCGGACCTCATCGAGGGTTTCCTGGAGGGCGAGGTCGAGCTGGGTGTTGTGGAGGCCCAACCCCATCTGGCGGCCGAGCTCGGCGAGGATCTCCTCCTCCTGCCCGGAGAAATCGCGATCCCCGTTGCGCTCGACCACCACCAGGCCGAGCAGCTCCCCACCGAAGCCGAGCGGCACGGCGCGGACATGGTGGGCGGTCCCACCCACCTCCAGCTCCGGCAGCCACACCCGGAGCCACGCCGGACCTGCCACGCCGGCCCGGGCCGCCACCCGCGACGTCTCCCTGTCGACGGTCAATGTTCGTTGGGGCCGTTCGGGCACCGATGCGGCCCGCTCGAGGTGACCATCGCGCCCGGTCCACACCTCGGCGGAATCGAGGTCCATGGAGCGCCGCAACGCCTCGGCCGACTGCAGGAGCACCTCGGGCAGGGGAATGTCGCGCCGGATGCGCTGCCCGAACACGTCGAGCGCAGAGCCCTGGTCGTCGTGCCCACCGGCCAGCCGGTCACGCACCCGCCGCGCCGCGCCTTGCCGGACCGGCTCGAAGGCGAGCGCGGCAGCCGCGGCTCCGGCGACGGCGAGTACCACGAGCGGGCGTTCCCCGGCCTCGGGGAGCCGGCCCAACCCCACGACGATGATGAGGACCAAGGTGACACCGGCCAGGGTGGCGACCGCGGCCCCCGCCGACTGCACCAGGAGGTCGTCGGCGATGCGTCGGGCCCGCCGGTCGAGGCACAGAGCGGCGGCGACCGGGACCGGGACGGCGGCCAAGGCGAGGCCGGTGCCGAGGTGGTCCGGCCACTCCAGCAACACCCGGGTGAGAGTAAGCAGGGCGAGGGTGGCGGCGGCCGCGGCGATGCCGGCGGCGAGCAGGCGGCCTCGGGCCTGTCGAAGGGGGCTCATTCGGCGCGCAACGTTCGGGCGACAGGGGTCCGGCGGGCGATCGACGCGGGGAGCAGGGCGGCGGCCTCGACGACGAGAACGGTGGCCAGCCCGCCGGCGACGAGCAGGATGAGTGGGACCACCGGGGCGGCGACGATGCCGAGATCCTCGGCGAACGCCCTCCACAGCCAACGGCCGGCGCCGACGCCCACCGGCACGGCCAGCACGACGGCCGGGCCCAGGACGGCACCGCTCTGCCACAGCACGGTGGAGCCGACCTGTCGCCTCGTGAAACCGAGCGCCTTGAGCACCGCGTACTCCCGCCGCCGTTGGCGCACCGACCCGAGCAGTGTGTGGACGACGGTGGCGACGATGGCTACCGCAAGGGCGCCGACGCCGATCCGGATCGCCACCCCGGCTTCCGCCGCATTGCTGACCTCCGGCGGCGTTACCGAGGTGAACCACTCCGACGCCGCCCCGGAGTCGAACGGGAGCCCGTCGGGGAACCGGGCGAGCACCGTGCCGGACCCGGCACGGGAGGGGACGTCGAGGAGGGCGATGAACGAGGCCGACAACGGCGCCAGCGGCCCCAATGCATCGGGCGCGAGCAGGATGCCCACCCCGAGCCTGGGTGTGAGCTGACCAGGCTGGCCGATGTCCGGCGCCACCGCAGATCCGACGACCGTGTATCTCAGGGCGACGGTTTGCGTCCTGCTCGGATCGGCGGCATCGAGGTCCTCCGGGAACGAGATGGTGAACTTCTCCCCGATCTCGATGCCGAGCGCATCGAGCGTGTCCCGCCCGACCAGCACTTCGTCGCTGGTCAAGGGGGCCCGGCCGGCGACGATCGGCGGCCAGGGGCTCCCCTTCAGGGCATCGAGGACCGCCACAGGGACCGTTGCCTCGCCGATCGTCCCGCCGTAGTAGCCCAGCGCCGTCACCCGCTCGAAGGCCGGATCGTCCCGGACCGCGGACCGCAGTTGGTCGGTGTCCAGGCGGGCGAAGCCGCCGCCGCCTTGGGCGCCTGCGTCCCACGTCATCCCGACGAGTTCCGGGTCATCGATCAGCCGGTCGAGAGACCCGGTGAACGTGGCGCAGGCCACCACCACCGACATCGCCGCGGCCACACCGCCGACGCTCGCCACCAGCCCACGTTGGCCGGTGGCCAGCCGGAGCCCGGTCGCCGCCGCCGGACGGGCCGAGAGCATGGCCGGCGCCCGCCCCGGAGCAGGCACCTGCGATCCATCCCGCCGGCGCCAGGAGCCGAACCCGACGAGGGCGGCGATGGCCACGACGAGGACCGCACCGCCAAGGCCGAGGACGGTGACGTCGGCGGAGATCCCGCGGAACAACCCGGACCGGCGGGCCGGCCCGATAGGGAACAGCGGCGAGGCGAGCAGCGCCGCACCTATCGCTATCGACGCCCCTGCCGTGGCGACCGTCGCCGCAACGAGGAGGTCGGCACCCACGAGGTGCCCCGTCGTCGCTCCGAGGGCGCGAAGGCTCCGGTCGTCGGTCGGCCGGCGCCGCACGATCCGGGAGAGCGCCTGACCGGACACGACCGCAGTGGCCACCGCAGCCAGGACGGCCAGGCCGGTCATGGCGCCGAGGAGGGGCCGCAGCGCCAACTGCACCACATTGCGGTCCTCGTCGACGTCCTCGTCGATCTGGAGCCCCGTGCCGGCGAGCGCCGCCGCCACTGCGCCGGGGCTCGCTCCCCGGCTGATCTCGATGTCGGCCTGGCCCCAGAAGGCGCGATCGAGGTGCCGCTCGGTGAAGGCGCGCGAGACGTTCAGGATCGGATATGCCAAGCGCGCATCCTCGACGATGTCGCTGCTCTCGAACACCATGCCGACGACCTCGAGGACCACGGTTTCGAAGTCCGAGAACGACGGCTCCGGTAGGGCCAGCTCGAAGCTGTCGCCGAGCCGAACCCCCAAGGCGGTAGCGGCCGCCTGGTTGAGGAGAACCTCGTTGGCCCCCCCGGGAGCCCGACCAGCCGTGACGATGCCGCGGCTGACGGTGACGGGTTCGTTCCAGCGCCCGAAGATGGTGAACTCCCTGCGCTCCTTGTCGCCCGTGAGAAGCCCCTGGAAGCCGACCATCATGCTGACGTCGGCGACACCGTCGACGGCGCGTACCAGTGCTTCGATCCGGGCCGGGTCCTCGGGGCCGTAGTCGGCAGCAAGGTCACGGGTGTTGGTGAAGGCCAGGATGGTGTCGAACGCCGATGCCGTCCGCCGGGCTCCGGCCGCCACGGCCAGGGCCACGCCCCCGCCTAGGCCGATCAGCAGCACGAGGGCGATCGATGCCCGCCACGACGACCGCATCCGGGAGCGCCAGAGGAGAGCGACGACGTTCACCCCGTGATCCTCGCGCCCCGTTGCCGCCGAGCCCACCCTGGCACCAACCGGGCGGAGTGGGGTTTCCCACACCCTGAGGCGAATCCAGTCACTCCGCGTGGAGGGCCTGACCGGGCGGGGTACGGCGCGCAAGGGCGGCGGGCAGGAGGGCGGCGCCTTGGACGACGAGGACGGTGGCAAGGACGGCGGCGCCGACGAGAAGCACAGGGACGACCGGCCGGACGAGGATCCCGAGGTCCTGGGCGAAGGCGATCCACAGCCAGCGGCCGGCGGCGACACCGACGGGGACAGCAGCGATCAGGGCGACGGCGAGCACGGCACCGCTCTGCCACAGGACGGTTGAGCGGATCTGCCCGCGGGTGAAGCCGAGCGCCTTGAGCACGGCGTAGTCACGCCGGCGCTGGCGCACGAAACCCATCAGGGTGTGGCCGATGGTGGCGACAACGGCCACGGCCAGCGCCCCGACACCGAGCCAGATGACCGGGCGGGCATCCTCGGCCTGTCCCACCTCTGCCGGCACGGCCGACGTGTACCACTCGGTGGCGACCCCGGAGTCGTCGGGCAGGCCGTCGGGGAAGCGGGCGATCAGCGCCGCTGGGTCGGATCCCTGCGCGAGGTCGAACAGGTAGATGAACGAGGGCACACCGCCCTCGCCCAGGATGGCCTCGGCCGTCGCGGTCGAGAGCAGGAAGCCCTCGCCCAGCCGGGGCGTGTCCACTCCGGCCTGGCCGACGGCGGGAACGACGGCCGACCCGACCACGGTGACGGTCAACGGCATGGGCTCCGGCCCGGGCCCGAGCGCGAAGTCCCGGACGAGGGTGAGGTTCACATCGCTCCCGATCTGAAGGCCAAGCTCTCCGAGTGCCGCCTTCCCGACCAGGATCTCCCGACGCGTCCGCGGGGCACGGCCCTGGGAGATCGGGGGCCAGGGGTCACCGACGACCGCACTCACCTGGGCTCCGCTCAGCACGGTGCCGTTGATCGCCCCGCTGACGTAGCCGATGGCAGTCGCCCGTCGGACCGTAGGGTCGTCCTGGACCGTCGACGCCACGGCCGCAGCATCGATGGTGCTGAAGTTCTCGCGGGCGACGACGTCCCAGCTCATGCCGACTAGGTCGCCGTCGCCGGACAGGCGGCCGAGCGAACCGGAGAACGTGAGGGCGGCCAGGACCGCGGCGAGGCCGGCGCTCACACCTGCGACTGTCGTCCGAAATCCCCGCCGGCCCGTGGTCAACCGGATGCCGGTCGATCGCGACGGGCTCGAGCCCAAGGGCCCGGGCACCCGGACGGCTGCCACTGCCGTGCGCACCGAGCGCGTGCGCCAGGAGCTGGCGCCTACGAGCGTCAGCACCAAGGCCACGAGGCAGGCCGCCCCGGCACCGAGGGCCACGGCATCGACATCGATCCCTCCCACCACCTCGGAGACCCGGTGCACCGGTCCGACCGGGAACAGTGGCGACGCGCTCACGGCGATCACCAGGGCGACGACGGCGCCACCCACGGCCACCGTGGATGCAGATGCCAGATCGGCTGCCACCAACTGGCGCCGGGTGCAGCCGAGCGCCGCCAGCGCGTCGTCGTCGACCCGGCGGCGGCGCACCATCCGCCCGATGGCCTGGGTGGCCACGACGGCGGTGGCCGTTCCCGCCAGCATGGCGAGCCCGGCCAACGCGCCGAGGAGCGGGCGGATTGCCCGCTGGACCCTCGCCCGGTCCCCGGACCTCTGTGCGGCCCCGTCGAAGATGCCGGCCCGCTCGAATCCGGCCACCGCAGCATCGATGTCGCCCCCAACAAGGGAGAGCCCCACCAGGCCCCACGCCCGCCGGTCGAGGTGGGCGTCGGTGAGCGCTCGGGACATCAGCACCAGCGGCCGGTCGCCGAGCTCGTCCTCGACCACCTCGTCAGCGAGCATCCCGATCCCCACGATCTCGACTCCCACGCGGGTGCCCGCGTCGAGGAAACTGAAGTCCGGCGGGCCGGCGAGGGCGAGCGTCGCCGTGTCGCCCGGCCCCAAGCCGGTCCGCGCCGCCGCTCCTTCGTTGAGCAGCACCTCATCCGGCCCGGTCGGCAGGCGGCCGGCGAGGACGAAGGGCCGGTCGACGGTCGGCTGGTCGGTTCGTAGCCCGAGAAAGTAGAGCGTCGCCGGTGGCCGATCGGTGCCTTCGAGGCGGCCGGCGAATCCGACGAGAATGCTCAGCCCGTCGACGCCGGCGACGTCCTTGACCAGGGACAGCACCTCGTCGGGATGCTGGTCGCCGTACGACGTCGCAGCATCGGGAGCGTTCGCAGCCCGGAGGATGGCGTCGTTGGCCGACGCGGTCCTGCGCGCCCCGGCGGCAACCGCGAGGGTGACCCCTCCGCCCAGGCCGATCAGGGCGACCAGCGCCAGCGCGGCCCTCAGCGATGAGCGGAGCCGGGTGCGCACAAGGAGCAGCACCACGTTCATTGCGCGGTCGCGACACCGTTGGCATCGGTGACGGGGGCCAGGTCGCCGACGATCACGCCGTCGGCCATCCGCTCCACCCGGGTGGCCCCGGCGGCGACGTGCGCGTCGTGGGTGACGAGGATGATGGTCTGGCCGTCGCGGTTGAGCCGGCGGAACAGCTCGGCGATCTCGGAGCTGCCCTCGGAATCGAGGGCGCCGGTTGGCTCGTCGGCGAGGAGCAGTGTCGGGTCGTTGGCCAGCGCTCGGGCGATGGCCAGGCGCTGCCGCTGCCCGCCCGACAGCACCGACGGACTGGCGCCGGCCCGGTCGGCGAGGCCGAGCAGCCCGAGCAGGTCGCGGGCGCGCGCCTCGGCGGCCTTGCGTTTGCGCCCGCCGAGCATGGCAGGAAGAGCCACGTTCTGCTCGACAGTCAGTTCGTCCAGCAGGTTGTAGAACTGGAAGACCATCCCGATGTGCCGCCGCCGGAAGTGGGCCAGCGCGTCCTCGCTCCGGCCGGTGACGTCCTCCCCCCCGACCCGGACAGTGCCCTCGTCGGCGATCTCCAGGCCGGCGATGACGTTGAGAAGCGTGGACTTCCCGCAGCCAGAAGCCCCGGACACCGCCACGAACTCGCCGTATTGCACCGTCAGATCGAGCCCGCGCAACGCCCGCACCGGGATATCCCTGTCCGTGTCATAGCTCTTGCGCACGCCGGCCACGGCCAGCGCGGGGCCCGGCGGGGTCGCCTGAGTCTTGCCGTCCGTGCTCATCGGTCCTCCTCGTGGCGTACTTCCGCCCTCGGACCTCCGCATCCTCGCGCCGCGGCGCGGCGCGGCCCACCATGGTGCCCTCCCCTTGTGCGGGTGTTTCCCGCACGACCTCCACCTGGACGGTTCGCACACCACCTGCAGGTGGCCCCTTCCCGGCGGTCGTGCGGTTCCACCACATGCGATCCACCTGCTTCCCTGGTTCCCGAGAGGGGCCCGGTCCATCAGCGTTCACCCCGATGGCAGCGACCACACATCCCGAGTCCCGAGGAGGACCAATGACGTCCATCAACGCTTCACCCGTGACCGTGCCGGCCACGGTCGTCCAGTCCCGGGCCCGCCTGCAGCGACTGGCCGTGCTCGTTTTCCCCGTGCTGCTGGTCGCCTCCGACGTGGCGGTCAGCGGAGTCGCCGAGGGCGACGCGGAGACCTATCTGGCCAGTGTCGCCGGCCACCGGACCGGCGTGCTCGTGGGCTCGATCCTGGGTATGGTGGCCGTGCTGCTGTTCGCCGTGCTGGCCCAGGTGATCAGCGATCGGCTGGCTCCTGCCATGCCCCGGCTGGCCTGGTACGGCAAGCTCGTCGCCTGGGTCGGGCTCTTCGCCGGCTACGCCATCAATTCCTATGGCGTGGTCGAGTGGGCGGCGACCGACTCGGCCCTCAGCCGGCCCGAGATGGTCAAGTTCATGGACACCCTGCAGGGCGCGGCCCTGCCTGCGGTCTACCAACCCGGCATCCTGACCCCCCTCGGGTTCCTCGCCCTTGGCATCGGGCTGTGGCGCTCGCACGTGGTCCCCACCTGGACCGCGGCGGCGCTGGTGCTCGCCGCCATCACCTTCCCGATGGGCCAGATCGGTGGAATCCTCCCCATCCAGATCGTCTGCGGTGCGCTGTTCCTGGCCGCCGGCATCGGCCTCATCTCGACCGTGGGGTCTCCAATCGCCCGGGATGACCACGCCGGCGTCTCCGCTCCCAAGACCTTCGTCCACTGAAGGGTACGAATGGCAGGGTTCTGAGGACACACCCGCCAGCGGTATCGTCTGCCAAGGGAGACGGGGTGGGGGAAGCACAACAGGCTGCCGCTCGGCGGAAGGTGCAGGTGCCCGTCGAGGGGCCGGCGGTGCTGTCCCGCGCCCGGCTCGACGACCGGCTCGCCGACGTGGGCCGTCGCCGGGTGACGCTGGTCACCGCCGGTCCCGGATTGGGCAAGACCACACTGCTCGCCGGGTGGGCGAGGCGGGTGGCCTGCGCCTGGTACTCCGTGGGACCCGAGGACGGGGATCCTTCGGTGCTCGCCCGAGGGCTACTCGACGCGGCCCGGACGCTGGTCCCGACCATCGACCCAGACGCCGTGGCGCTGGCCCCCCCGGGCGAGGACCTGGCCATCGCATCCGAGGGCCAGGAGTCGGTCGTCGCCGACCAGCTGATCCGGAGCTTCACCGAGGGCCTCGAAGGCGACCTCACGATCGTGCTGGACGACGTGCACGAGCTGTCGGGATCGGATCTGTCGTCCCGCCTGCTCGCCGAGCTCGTACGTGGCGGGCCGCCGCTGCTCCACCTCGTCCTCAGTTCGCGACTTGATGCGCCGTTCGGCATAGCCCGTCTCCAGGCCCAGGGCTTGGCCGGCAGGATTCCGGGAAGCGCCCTCCGTTTCACCAAGGAGGAGACTGCGGCCGTCAGCACGACGATCCTCGGTCCGGCCGGTGATGCGGTTGCCGACCTCCTCCACGAGCAGACGGTGGGATGGCCTGCCGCCGTGCGCATCGTCGCCGAGTGGCTCCGACCGGCTCCCGTGGACCAGTGGCCGGCGCTGGTCACCGGTGCCGGCGACGCCGGCGGGCCGATCGAGAGCTATCTGGTCGAGGAGGTGCTGCCCGCCACGCCGGACCCCATCCTCGATCTCCTCGCTGCGGTGACGTCGCTGCCCCGCTTCACCCAGCCCCTGGCCGCCGAGCTGGTCGGCCCTGAGGCTGCGGAGCTGGTCGGCCGTCTCGCCGACGACGGCCCGTGGATCGTCCCCGACGAGGCTCACCCGGGTTGGCACGTCGTGCCGCCCATCGTGTGCCGGTTGGTCGAATCGCATCTCGCAGTGGCCGGAGACGACAGCACCGTTCTCGTGCGACGGGCTGCGGCGTGGATGGAAGGGCGCGGGGAGACCGGACCCGCGTTCAGCGCCTTGCTGGAGAGACCGCTGCCCGCAGCCGCCGAGGACAACGCCTGTGCACAGGCGGGAACCCGCCTCGTTCGAGGCGATCTCGAGGAGGCCTTCGCTCTGGTTCGCCCGTGGCTGCCGCCCGAGGGTCCGGTGCCCATGTCGGCCGGGCTCGTCGCCGGCCTCGTGCACCATTACCGGCTCGACCTCGACGTGGCGCTGGGCCTCTACGAGAGGGCGCTGGCCAGCCCGGGCCCCGATGCCCTTCGCGCCATGGTCCTCGGTTGGGCGGCATCGGCCGCATGGCTCCTCGGCGATGTCGAGCGGTCGCGTCGGATGACCGGGGAAGCCGAGGAGGCGGCCACCCGCAGCGGCGACGACCGGGCGCTGGCCATGGCCTTCACGGCGCGCGGAATGCTGGCGGCCATCGATGGCGACCGCCAGGCGATGCACCATTACGGGCGTGCCCTGGCCCACGCCGAAGCCGCGCACGACCATCTCCAAATCGTGCGGATCCGCGCCAATCGCGGTTCGCGGTTCCTCTCCGAGGGCTATTACCGCGAGGCGCTGGACGAGCTCGACGAAGCCGTGCGGCTGGCCGACCTAGCCGGCATAGCCCTCTGGGGCGCGTTGGCCTCGCTCAACCGGGGCGAGGCGCTCCTGGGGCTCGGGCGGCTCGACGAGGCCGTCCGTGAGCTGGAAGCCGCCCGGACAGGCTACGAGCGCATCGGATCCAGCATGGCCGGCTACCCGCTCACCCACCTCGGTCAGATCCACCGGCTACAGGGCCACTCCACCCTCGCGCGTTCCCACTTCGAGGACGCGCTCGCCATCGCCGAGCGGTCCAACGACAACCAGGGGCGGGTCTGGGCGCTGGCCGGGCTCGCCATGGTGCTGGCCGAGACTGACCCCGAGGAAGCCGTCCGACTCACCCACCGGGCCGGCGCCCTGGCTTCCCTTGCCAAGCCGAGGGCTCTCATCGCCGCGGCGAGGGCGGCCATCCGCATCGGAGATCTCCAGGTGGCGGGATCCCAGGCCGAGGACGCCTGCGTTGCGGCCCGCACCATTCACGACCGGCCGGCCCTGGCCGAGGCCTTGGAGCTCAAAGCCCGTGCGGTCGGCGGGGCGGCCTCGGTCGAACTGCTCGACGAGGCGGCGTCGATCTGGGCCGCGGTGGGTAGCCCCCTCGGCCGGGCCCGGGTGCTCCTGGCCGAGGCCCGACTCGCCGGCCCGGACGGCCGAGCCGACGCAGCCCGGGCCGAGCAGGTGCTCCGGCGACTCGGAGCCCGCGCCCTGGCCTCGGAGGCGGCACGGGTCCAGGCCGATCTGGCGCTCGCGGCACAGCCGGCCTTGTCGGTCCGTGTCCTCGGCGGCTTCGGCGTCGAGCGCGGCGGCACCCCTGTCCTCACGACCGAGTGGCAGTCCCGCAAGGCGCGCGACCTGCTGAAGGTCCTCATCGCCCGCCGGGGTCATCCCGTGCCCCGTGACGTCATCCTCGATCTCCTCTGGGCGGACGAGGATCCTGTCAAAGCCGGTTCCCGGCTCTCGGTCACCCTGTCCACCCTGCGCGCCGTCCTCGACCCGGAGAAGCGGTTCGACGCCGAGCACTTCGTCGCCAACGACCGGATGGCAGCGTGGCTCCGGCTCGACCACACGAGCGTCGACGTGGAGACGTTCCTGGCCGACGCCGCCGCCGGCCTACGGGCGCTGGCCGAAGGTGACCTCGAAGCCGCCGGTCGAGGACTGACGTCCGCAGAAGCGGGCTATACCGGCGACTTCCTCGAGGAGGACCTTTACGAGGACTGGTCGGTGGTCCTACGCGAGGAGGCCCGGACCACCTACGTGTCGGTGGCCATGGCCCTCGCCGACCTGGCCCTCGCCGCCGGCGACCACGACGGCGCAGTGCGGTACCTCCTGCGGGTCCTGGCCCGGGACACCTACGACGAACGGGCCCACCTCCTCCTCGTGACCGCCCTGACGGCCGCCGGCCGCCACGGCGAGGCCCGCCGCATGTACCGGTCCTACTGCGACCGGATGGCCGAGATCGACGTCGAGCCGGCCGCCCTCCCGGACACCACCCGCCGCCGGAAGTTCGAGAACTAACCACCCGAAGCTCACCCGAACCCCGCCCGAAGGCCGGCGCGGATGCTCTCCCTGCGTACAGGAGAGGCGGCGGCCGGGATCGGAGGGTGAGGGTGGACAGCTTTCTCGTGCAGGTCTGGATACCGGCGGACGGTGCGCCGCAGCCGGCCCAACTGCGCGGAGTGGTTCGGCATGTGGCGAGTGGTACGGAGACCCCGTTCCGCAACGACAACGAGGTCCTCCACGTGCTCCACCAAGCCACCGGCCGCCACCCGGCCATGCCGCTCCTCCTGCGCGCAGACCGAGACGACTCAACCGATAGGGAGGAAATTCGATGAACAAGACACTGGTTCGCACCGGAGTGGGCTCAGGAACGTTGGGGGTGGTGGTCCTGTCGCTGGGACTCGTCCTGAACAACCAGGCCGACTTCTCCGACAACTACGTGCGTCAGCAGCTCGTGGAGCACAAGATCAACTTCCGGCCGGCGGAAAGCCTGACCGAGGACCAGAAGGCCTTCCCGTGCATCGTGAGGAACGCGGGGAAGCAGCTCACCTCGGCCAAGCAGGCCGAGTGCTACGCCAAGTACCAGATTGGCTACGACATGCTCAAGATCGACGGTGGGAGGGGCTACTCCGAGACCAACTCCGAGGCGTTCCAGCTCCGGACGCAAGCGGCTGCGGCCCTGAAGTCCGCCCCGGACGACCCGGCGACGAAGGCCCTCGCCCAGCGATCGGCCGAGCTCAACGGGAAGGCCAACTCCATGCTGGCCGGGGAAGCGGTGAAGGGGCTCCTCCTGACGGCCTACGGGTTCGGGCTCCTCGGCGAGCGCGGCGGCCAGGCGGCCCTGGCATGCTTCGCCATCGGCGGTGTGTCCATGCTGGCCATGGCGGGCACCTTCACAGCCGCCGGCGTGCGCCGGCGCCGTCAACGTGACGAGACCACGGAGGTCGACGAGCAGTCGGACCGCCGTGATCCCGTGCTCGTCAGCTAGACGCGGATCCCCCGCCACAGCATGTCGATGACGCGTTCCGGCAGGTCGTCGTCGATCTCCATGCCCGTGATGAGGAACCGGTGCATGAGCAGGGCGACAACCGCATCCGCCACCAGGTCGGGGTCGACGTCGGGGCGCACCTCGCCCCGGTCGACCCCGCGGCGGACGGCCTCGAGCACCCGGGCCCGCCGGGGCTGGACGAAGCCTTCCCTGAAGGCGACGGCCAGCTCCGGGCTGCGGGACAGCTCGGCGACCAGGGCCGGCATGACCCGGCCGGCGTCGGACGTGCGGAGGTGATGCATGAACCCGGCTACAAAAGCGAGCAGGTCCTCACGCGCCGAGCCGGTGTCCGGAGGCTGCCAGCCGGTCTCCCGGCAGGCGCTCACCGCGTCGACCACCAGGGCGGACTTGGTAGCCCATCGGCGGTACACGGTGGCCTTCCCCACCCCCGCTCGGGCCGCCACCCCTTCCATGGTCACACCGCCGTAGCCCTCGTCGGCCAGCAGGTCGACGGCGGCCCGGAGGATGGCCCGGTCGGCCTCGGCGCTGCGGGGCCGTCCCGGCGGCCGGTGAACCTCGACACCGGTGACGTTCATGCGACGGGCACCTCCAGGTCGACCTCCGGCCCGTCCGCATGCTCGGACGGCGCTTCTGACTCCATTCTGGCCCGTGACGGGAGGAAGGCGAGGGCCACGAGTGACCGACGAGCGGCGGCGGCCACGAGGACGCCAACGCCCATTCCGTCGACGTAGGCGGACTTGGCCGACGCGGCCAGGTCCGCGCAATACCCGAACTGGTGACACTGCGTGCGACATTTCGCACGTGGTGTCACCGGTTCGGGCCTACAGCTTGGTGAGCGCCTTCCGCATGTTGCGCACCGCCTGACCGATCCGCTGCTCGTTCTCGATCAGGGCGAAGCGCACGAACCCGTCGCCCGTGGGGCCGAAGCCCACGCCAGGCGACGTGGCCACCTTCGCCTCCTCGACCAGGAACGACGAGAACGCCAGCGACCCCATCTCCCGGTAGGGCTCGGGGATCGGCGCCCAGGTGAACATGGTGGCCTTGGGCCGCTCGATCTCCCAGCCGATGCGGTTCAGGCCGTCGCAGAGGGCGTCGCGCCGGCCCCAGTAGATCTCGTTGACCTCCTTGGGGTAGTCGGAGGCCTCGTTCATGGCCACGATGGCCGCGATCTGGACGGGCTGGAACGTTCCGTAGTCGAGGTAGGACTTGAGCTTCCCCAGGGCGGCGACGATCTCGGGGTTCCCGACGCAGAAACCCACCCGCCACCCGGCCATGGAGAACGACTTGGTGAGCGTGTAGAGCTCGACGGCGACGTCCTTGGCGCCGGGCACCTGCAGGATCGACGGCGGCTGGTAACCGTCGAAGGCGGTGTCGGAGTAGGCGAAGTCGTGGACGAGGATCACGTCGTGCTCTTTGGCGAAGCCGACCAGCCGCTCGAGCCAGGGCAGGTCCACGCACGTGGTCGTGGGGTTGTGCGGGAACGACAGCACGATCACCCGGGGCCGGGGCCAGGCGTTCTCCCAGTCCTCCAGGAGGTTGGCGAAGAAGTCCTCGTCCGGCCCGAGCGGGATCCGCCGCACATCCGCGCCTGCGAACAGCGGGGCGTAGATGTGAATCGGGTACGACGGCGTGGGCACCATCGCCGTGTCGCCCGGGCCGAGCAGCACCCACATGAGGTGGGTGAGGCCCTCCTTGGCGCCGATGACGTTGATGACCTCGGTGTCCGGGTCGAGCTCGACGCCGAACTTCCGCAGGTACAGGGCCGATGCCGCGGCCCGCAGCTTCGGGATGCCCCGGCTAGCCGAGTACCGGTGGTTCTTCGAGTTGCGCGCCGCCTCGGCCAGCTTCTCGACCGCGATGTCGGGTGACGGGATATCAGGGTTGCCGAAGCCCAGGTCGATCACGTCGTCGCCTGCCCGCCGGGCTGCCATCTTCAATCCGTCGATGATGGTGAAGACATAGGGCGGCAGGGCGTTGATCCGGCGGAACTCCATGGCGAACGAGGCTACCGGCAGGCAGCCGCGGCCTCGGTTGTTTCCGGCAGAGGGCACCCGGGTCCTATGGAGCACGCCCCCCGCGTGCCGGCGGGGGCCCCTGCCCCGCCGGCGAGATCCCGGTCGCGATTTCGGCCAGCAGGTCGATCGCGCCGGGATCGTTCCCCACGTCGAGGGGCGCGCAGATGGCCCACGATGCGCCGGCGGCGGCCAGTTCTCGCAGGTGGCGGCCGAGGTCGTCGGGCGTACCCGACACCAGGCCCGGCCGGGTGCCGTGGGCCCGCAGCTTGGCGTCGGCATCCTTCCGGGTGCGACCGATCAGGATTTGTCCCCCCCAGGTCAGCTCGCGGCCAGGCGCGACCCCGGCCGCGTCGGCGACAAACGTGGCTGCATCGGTGCCCCAGCCGTTCCAGCCGTCGGCCTCGGCCGCCGCGTTCCGCACCGCTTGGGACCGGCCGCCCACCCAGGTGGTGACACCGGCTTCCCGCAGGGCGCGGCAGCAGTCCACGAGCGACGCCAGGCGGTCGGCGACGGGAAGGAACGGGACCCCATAGGCCTCGTTCTCCTCCCGATTCAGCGAGTCACCCGTGCCCAGCCCGGCGATCAGGCGGTGGCCGAGCATCCGGTGCAGGGATACCAGCGTGTGCACCAACACAGCGTCGGGCACGAGGCCGACGCGTGCCACCAGCGGCCCCAGGAAGACCCGGGTCGTCTCCCCCGCCAGGGCGCCGAGAAGGGTGAGGGAGTGCAGGGCCGGGCGCATGCGCTGACCCAGAGGCCACAGATGGTCGAACACGAACACGCCGTCGAGGCCGGCCGCCTCGGCTCGGCGGGCCGTCTCGACCGCCGCCTCGGCGTCGTGGCGGAACTGCGGGAGGCTGACCCCGATCAACAAGGGGCGTTGATCTCGGGGCCCTGGTTGGCGTACAGCCGTACGAAGTTCATGAGGCGGGGGTCGGACACGGACTGGAGACGGAGCTGGCGGCCCCACCCGGTGACGACCACAGGTGACGGCAGGCCGCTGTCCCAGCGCGAGACCAGTACGTCCTTGCGACTGCGGGCCAGGGCGGCGAGGGTGTCGATGTCGCCCAGGGGAGTATCGGGCTGGAAGGTGATCCAGATGGCGCCGTGCTCGAGGGAGTGCACCGCCTTCTCGCTGGGGATCGGCTGGTCGTAGAACCCGCACTGCTGCCAGATCGGGTTGTGGATCCCGCCGACGGGAGGCGTCTGCGGGTAGAAGACCGGCGCCTCGGAATGCCCGGCCTCGACCGAGAAGGTCTGCACCCCTTCGATCAGCGTCGTGCTGGTGGTCGTCGCCCGGGGGGCGGTCGTGACCACGGTCGTCGAGGCCGGCTGGCCTGCGGCGGCCGGCTCGTCGTCGGCGCCACCTCCGCACGCGATCAGTACGACCGACGCGACAACACCTGCGACTGCGGGCAACCATCGGGATGACACGCCTCGGATGGTAGGCCGGTCAGCGAGAGGCGCCGGCCCCCGGGGGCTGGGGAGCCCGGGGACCGGCAACGCTCTCCAACCTACAACGCTCGGGCTGGTTCACTTCTCGATCAGATCTCGCGGCCGACGTCGAAGAGGCACGCCGCACCGATGGCCCCGGCGTGCTCGCCCAATGTGGCGGGGACGATGTCGATGGACGGACGGTACGAGCCGCCGGTGAGCAGTCCGTCGAACGCGGCCCGTACCGGGGCCAGGAGCAGGTCGCCCGCCTCGACCAGCCCTCCGCCCAGGACGAACGCCTGCGGATCGAAGGCGTTGGCCAGGTTGGCCAGACCGAGTGCCACCCACCACCCGAGCTCGGCCAGCACCGCCTGCGCCTCCGAGTCACCTCCGGCGGCAGCGTCGGTGACGTGCTCGCCCCGCACGAGAGCCGGATCGCCGCCTGCGAGGGCGAGCACCCGGGCGCCCCGGCCCTCGGCCACCGCCTGCCGGGCCAGGCGGCCGAGACCGCCGCCGGACGCGTACCGCTCCCAGCACCCCCGCTGGCCGCAGGGGCAGGGCGGGCCCTCGGGGTCGACGACCATGTGCCCGATCTCGCCGGCGAACCCGTTGGCCCCTCGCAACAACCTCCCGCCGGCCACGATGCCGCCGCCGATCCCCGTGCCGAGGGTGACCAGGATGACGTTGTCGTAGCCCTGCGCGGCGCCGACCTGGCGCTCGCCCCAGACGGCGCAGGTGGCGTCGTTGTCGACACGCACCGGGACGCCGAGCCGCGTCTCCAGCTCGGACCGGATGGCGAGATCGACGACGCCGGGGAGGTTCGGGGCGAACCGCAGCACACCACCCCGGTCGACGAGGCCCGGCACCCCGACACCCACACCGGACACCTCGGCCCCGTCGATCACCGCGACGGCCACGCCGGACAGCGCATCGAGCACCGCAGCCTCGCCCACCGGCGTGGGCACCCGCCGCTCGTCGACGACCTTCCCCGACTCGAAGGCCACGGCCAGGCACTTCGTGCCGCCGAGATCGATGCCGACCGTTCGCATCGGGCTCAGTAGCGCAACAGGGCGCCGACCCGTCCCATCACGTCGAGATCGGCGTTGTCACGGCAGACGGCCACCCGGCAGGCTTGGGCCAGGGCGTCCTCCACCGCCTCCTCGACCACGTCGTCGACCTGCTCCATCTCGTTGTCGCACAGCGGGCACCGCCGGCCCAGCGTGCCGACCCATGCGCAGCTCCCACAGCGCCAGCCCGGAGCCTCGAACCCCTCTGACACGAGCAGCGTGTCGACCCGACGGGCCACCAGGGCATCGAGCACCGCATCCAGGCCCCCCACCCCGCCGCTTCCCGAACCGACGGCCTGGCGCAGCCGGTCGACCACGGCCGCCTCGCGGGCCCGCTCGACCGCGGCCTCGACGTCCTCCGCCGCCTGGCGTATCTCGTCGTCGCCGGCCGACACGGCCATGTGCACCCGAGCCGCAATGCGCTCGCGCAGGTAGGCGTGGAGATCCCGCTCGACCTCGGCCGTGAGCTCCTCGGGACCACCGAGCACCAGGTGGTCGAAGCCCTGGTCCTGGAAGAGGGCGAATGCGGCGGCTGCGGCGCTGCGCAGGTGGCGGTGGGCGGCGGCCGCGGTGTGGCCGGCCACCTGGTCCTTGTTCATCTGGCCGCCGTCGTCGTCGTGGCGGGGCAGGAGGTCGAGCTGCTCCTGCTTCTCGAGCAGCGCACCCTGGTGGAACAGGAACAGCCGGGACCGTTGGCGGTCGACGAGGAGGACGGCGAACCGCTCGTGCCGGGCGACCACGGCCTCGAGCTCCCTCACGTAGGGCGTGTGGTTGACCACCACCCGGTCCCGCACCGGGACGGCGAGCTCCACGACCTCCCAGAAGTCGTGCGCCGCGCAGGCGAAGAACGCCAGACCGCGCACGTTCGACCGGTCGATGCCGCCTCGCACGTGCTCCTCGATGCGGTCGAGGTCGGCCCGGACGGAGTCCTGACCGTCCTGCTGTCGGTCCCGGAGCGGCCGGGTCATGCGCTCCAGTGCCATTTCCACGTCTCGAGCCCGGATCCGGCGCCGCCCGTCGACATCGAGGTACAGCGACGTCACCGGGGCTTCCTCACCCTTGAAGGCCGCCAAATCACGGATCCTGCTCTCGTCGATCGGCATTGGGCGATCGTAGGCCGGTGTTGGGACGCCTCGTGTCAGGCGGGCGCGGCGGGAACGTCGCGTAGCGCGCCGCCCACAGCCCGCACAGCCCAAGTCCCCACATGGGCACGAGGGCGCCGGCAGCCAGGCTGGTGTAGGGCCGGGCACCGGCCGTGGCCAGCCCCACCGCCACCTGGAGGGCGAGGGCGCCGAGCAGGCTCCGGCGCACGGCTCGAGGTGTCGGAGTCCCGCTGAGGAACCAGATCTGGGCAAGTTCCATGCGGTCGGTCCGGCTCCGGCCGGCGACGATGAGGAAGGCCCAGAGGAACACCGCACAGCCACCGGCGAAGAGAGCGACGGCCACGACCAACGCCATCGGCCCGAGGGAGTCAGGGGCGATCGCTCCTGCGAGGGCGGTGAACGCGAACACTGCAGTTCCCACCCACGACGCCCGCCGCACGCCGGCTCCCGGCTCCGTCATCGGGCGCTTCGCCCGGTGAATGCTCCCAGGTGACGGGCCAGGTCCTCGGCCAGACGGTCGTAGGAAAAGCGTTGTTCGGCCCGGATGCGGGCGGCGGCACCCATGAGCCGGCACAGGTCGGGGTCATCGAGGAGGCGGGCGAGGGCGGCGGCGACCGCGACCGGGTCCTCCGGCCGACTCACCACGAACCCCGTCTCCCCCGAGACCACCGCCTCGTGCGACCCGCCACTGGCCCCGGTCACCCCGGCGACACCGCAGGCGGCGGCTTCCAGGAGCACGATCCCGAAACCCTCCTGCTCCAGACCGCCCCAGCGGCTGCGGCACGGCATGGCGAAGACGTCGGCGCTGGCCAGCAGGGCGGGCATGGCTGCGTCGGGCACGAAACCCAGAAGCCGTACCGGTGCGCCGGTGGCGGCCACCAGTCGCTCGAGGCGGGCGCGATCCCGGCCGGCACCGGCCAGGGCCACGGTGATATCCGGACGCGTCGCCGCCAGGAGCGTTGCGGCCGCGATCAGCACGTCGAAACCCTTGCGGGGCACCAGGCGGCTCATGCCCACCACCAACCGCCCGTCCGCCGGAAGGCCGACCTGGGCCCTCGCCCGCCGCTTCTCGTCGGATGCCATGGGCCGGAAGCGGTCGACGTCGACACCGGGCGGCACGACCTGGATCGGCAGACCCGGCCCGGCCACGCGGGTCGCCTCGGCCGCGGGATAGCCCCCGGCGGCTACCACCGACACCGCGCCCCGCAAGACCCGTCGGAGCATCGGCCGGGCGCCCGGCATCCGCGCAGGGACGGTGACCTCGGCCCCATGAAGTACCACGCCGTAGGGCAGCCCCATATGCGGGCCCAGCAAGCCGATCGGCAGGGCAGGATCGAGCAGCACGAGCTTTGCCCCGACCTCCGCCGCCACCCGCCGGATCTCGCGGGCGACCGCCGGGGTGGGCAGCAGCACCTCGCGGTGCCAGCGGTGCACCCGGAAACCCTGAATGGCATCGAACTCAGCCGCCGCGGGATGGGCGGTGGTCAGGACGGTCACCCGCTCGGCCGGCAGGCGTCGCCACAGCTCCCAGAGGTAGGACTGGATGCCGCCCACCTTCGGCGGGAAGTCGTTGGTGACCAGCACATGCGCCACCGGATCGGAGCCGGTCAGCGCGGCCGCAACCGCCGCAGCTTGCCCCGCTCGGCGGGCATCGGCTCCTGGCGCGGCGAGGGGCGGCGGGCGGCGGGGAGGCTCACCGCCGGCGTGCCGTCCTCGTTGAACGACGGCCGGGGGATGGTGACCTTGCGGACGCGGGGCGCCCTGGGCTCTTGGCCGGGCGGGGGCAACGGCCGGGGCTGGAACGCCCCCTCTGACGCTGGCTCGGCCCGCCGGGACGACCGGACCGGCTCGACGACCACCGGCCGGGACACGGGACGGCGCCCGTCGCCGGGAGCCTGCGAGCGCGGGGAACGCCGGACGGCCGCGGCCCACGGCTCACGGTCGGCGGACGCCATGCTCGCCGCAACCCGCGCCGTGGACACCCGGGCCACGGCCAGACGGACGCCCCCCGAGCCCGCCGCTGGCCCCGTCTCGGCGGCGGGCACCGCCTTGGTCGGCCGCCGCCTCACCGGCGTCCTGCCCGACGCCGTCCGCGCCGAGCCCTTTCCGGCCACGGGCGCCTTCGTGGTCTTCGTGGACTTCGTCGCCTTCGTCGTCCTTCCGGCGGCGGACGCCTTGGCCACCTTCGTCACCTTGGCCGCCGGCGCAGCCTTTGCGCCCCTCACGGTTGCCGGTGGGCGGGCCGCGGTCCGCCGCTTGGCGGCAGCCACCGCCTTGGCCATCGGCTCGGCCTCGGACACCTTCCGGACCGTCCGGCGTGGGGCGACGGGATGGTCCTGGACCTCCTCGGGCAGCACCTCCTCGGCCGGAGCCTCACGCCAGCGATCGGCGTCGATGTAGCCGAGATCCGAGGCCTGCCGGTTGCGGGCGCGGAGCCGGCCGCTCGGGACGTCGGCCTCCCAGTGCGCCTCCTGGTCGCGCCCCCGCGAGCGGTACCGGAAGCGGACCATCCACACCGAATCGTGGAGCTGGAAGGCGCTCCATGCCGCGTTGGCCACGTCGTCGGGAAGGAAGACGCCCCGATCGGAGAGGTTCTGCAGGACGGAGGCGCCGAGGGGCTGGCTCGACTCTCCCAGCCTGGGCTTGGCGTAGACCAGGCTTCGCGCCAGCTCTACGACCTGTGCCTGCTCGGCCAGGATCGGCACCGCGAAGCGTGCCACCCATTCGTTGTCCACACCGGCCTCGGCCGCCACCTCCTCGATCGACCGACCCCCGCGCAGTCGCGCCTGCATCTCGCGAGGCGTGAGCGCGCTCTCGCTGCGCAGCCGCTTGGGCACCGCCTCGCCCGCCGGCACGTCCGGGTCGACGTCGGGCTGGACTCCGTTGTCGGCGGCTCTCGCCTCGGCCACCGCGGCCAGCACCTTGTCGTCCAGGGGCACGATGAAGCCACCGGACTTCGAGCCCTTACGCGCGGTGAAGATGAGACCGTCGTGGTCGGTTGTCAACCCGACGAGGTGGAGCTTTCGCAAGCAGGCTCCCGGTGGCGTAGCGGCCCGCAGACCGGGCCATTTCGTTGCGGACCGTACCACTCGGCCCGCAGCCCGTCCGGTTATGCCCTCCTCTCAGTAGGCCGCCCGAGCCTGCCGGCGCAGCGGTGGAACGAGGCCCGCCTCCCCCAGCAGCCGCACCGCCCTCGCCTCGGCGACGTCGATCACCACCGCCTCACCCGGCTGGCGGCCGCAGATGAAGGTGACCACACAGTCCTCGCACGCCGGGGTGTCCTGCATCACGCAGTCGTCACAGGAGATCTCCATGTCCCTGATCGTACGGAGGGGGTGAGACATTCTCTTCTCCCGGCGGGGGCCCCCATCCCCGCCTCCTCGCCCGAAGCGGGGCCCCTGCCCCGCCGGGCGCCGTGTTGGGTTCCCGGCGGGGGCCCCCATCCCCGCCTCCTCGCCCGAAGCGGGGCCCCTG